>Ga0316622_100001031_pt1 | contig 17506 bp, 19 predicted proteins | sample OWC_Aug_OW2_C1_D_FD_207646 | JGI IMG/M metagenome (GOLD analysis project Ga0316622, IMG submission 207646) | Wetland soil microbial communities from Old Woman Creek delta, Ohio, United States - OWC_Aug_OW2_C1_D5_C | ecosystem: Environmental > Terrestrial > Soil > Wetlands | place: USA: Ohio... | reverse complement strand
AGGCCCCCAGGCCCGACCAGCGCGTCCTGGCGTGGTAGAAATCCGCGACAGCGACCGTCGCGACGGACAGACCCGTCGCGCCTGCGGCCGCCGAAGTCGCCCCCAACCCACCGGTTTGCATCATGCGTTTCGTCATGTTTAGGTCCCCATCTCCTTGGCGCGCCGTCTACTCGCTGCGGCGAGGTACAGCGCGAATCCCACCAGAGTGAGGATCATGCCGGCCCCCACGATCCGCGTCACGTTCAACACGTACTTGCGTCCCTCCGGGTCGTAGCTGTAGCAGATGCGCAGCATCCTGGCGATCGTCGGGCCCACGCGCCCCTCGGACGCCTCGTAGATCGCCATTTTCAGCTCGAGCGGCAAGTACTCCGCTCCATAGAGGTAGCGGGTGATCTTGCCGCCTGGAGACAGCACCACCAATGCGCTGGGGTGAACGAACTCCTCGCCTACCCGCTTGAACCCGAAGCCCACCGATTGCGTGAAGCGCGCGATCGTCTCCGCGTCGGACGTCAAGAACGTCCACGCCGTGTCCGGGAAGCTCGTCGGCAGCCGGGGTGCGTACTCGCCCTTCAGACGCGCCGAGTCCTCGGGGCGGTCGTGCTCATCGAAGCTCACCGTGAGCACGCGGTAATCCACCCCCGGCTTCATCTGCAATTGATACAGCTTTCCGAGGACATCGGTGATCTCGTCGAGAAGCGGCCGGCACACCGAGGGACAAGTGTAGTAGACCAGAGCGACAATGGTGGGTCGATCGACCAGAGACTCCAAGCGCACGGAATCACCGTGCTCGTCGACCATGACCAGGTCGACCGCTGCGTTCCGGCCGAGCTGCTCTTCGATGCCGGCAACACCGGTCGGCGGCGGCAATGGGTCTTTCGCCGCGGTCGGTACGGACGCGGTAGCGAGAGCGAGCGCCAGGGCGAGGCAGGCGAACGCACGAAGCCGATGCAGCTTGAGGGACATTCCGGATAGGATCTGACGGAATCGGTATATGTCGATTCGTTGATTAATTGAGCGAAGTCTGGTGCACAGATTCACAAATTTCCGCGCCCGCACTATACGCAGTGCCGGGGCGCATGTCAAGGGAATTCAATGAGATAACGGACTTTCCGATCCGACACAAAGCTATCGCGGCGAAGAATCTCCCTCGCCGATGAGATCGAGCATCCGCGCCACGTCTGTTGTCGGAAGCTCGCAGGCGTGGCCCCGGCAAACGAAGGCCGTCGCGCGCCCGTCGATCGCTGCATGCGGGCCCGTGTAGGGCGCGATTTCCGCCAGCTGCCGGGCCTCGCCGGGCCGCTTCAACACCACCACCGCGCGCGGGAGGAAACGCCGGCCGAGCTCCGAGATCATGCGACGCGTGCCCTCGCCGGACCGTTCACCTACGATCACGATCTCGAAGGTGGGACCGAGCGCGAAATCGAGCGCCGACATCATGAACGTGAACGCAACCGGCATGCGCGACGCTTGATCCTGAAACGCCCTCCCGATATCGCGTCCTCGCTCCTCGTAATCCGTCCTCGCCGTCAGATGGGCCAGGCGGAACAAGTTCATCATGAACACGGAATTACCCGAGGGAACCGCTCCATCGTAGGCTGCCTGCGAGCGGACGAGAAGCTCTTCGCCGCGGTCGGAGGTGAAAAAGAGCCCACCCGACGCCGCATCACAGAAATGCGCAATGGTGTAGTCGGCGAGCGCGACCGCCGACCGCAAGTGCGTCACCTCGAAGGTGGTCTGATACAGCTCGAGAAGCCCCCAGACCATGAACGCGTAGTCGTCGACCATTCCCGATATGGAAGCTTCGCCCTCCCGGTAGCGGTGGAGGACACCGCCGTCTTCCTGGGCCATGCGTTTCAGCACGAACTCCGCCGCGGCCCTCGCCCGATCGGCGTACCGCGGTTCGCCGAAAGCGGACGCGGCCCGAGCGAGGGCCGCGATCATGAGGCCGTTCCAGTCGGCCAGGACCTTGTCGTCTCGGTGCGGTCGGACCCGGCGGACCCGCGCGTCGAAGAGACGGACGCGGATCGATTCCCATCGTTCCCTGGTCGCGTTCTCGTCCAGGCCGCAGGCGACCGCACACTCAGCGATCGGTTTCGCCAGGTGGAGTATGTTCGTCCCCGGGCGACGGCCGCTCGACTGCTCGGTCCAGTTGCCGGACTCCTCGGCGCCGCACAGGTCGAAAACGAATTGCGCGTCGTCGGGCCCCAGTAGCGCGCGGATTTCAGGCGCGGTCCACAAGTAGAACTTGCCTTCCTCGCCCTCGCTGTCCGCGTCCTCCGCGGTGAAGAAACCGCCGGACTCGTGGGAGAGGTCCCGCAAGACGTACGTGATGATCTCCTCCGCCGTCCGCCGGTAGGTCTCGTTTCCGGTTGCTTGGAAGGCCTCGGTGTATGCGAGCACCAGGAGCGCCTGATCGTACAGCATCTTCTCGAAGTGGGGCACGAGCCAACGCTGGTCCGTGGAGTAGCGGTGGAAGCCGAAACCGACGTGATCGTAAATACCGCCGCGGCGCATGCGCTCCAGTGTCTGCTCCACCATGGCGAGCGCGCCGGCGTCTCCCGTCCGCTTCCAGTATCTGAGCAAGAACATGATGTTGTGCGGCGTGGGAAACTTGGGCGCGTCGCCGAAGCCGCCGTAGGAAGCGTCGTACCGGTCCGCGAGTTGCCGGAATGTCCGGTGAAGATCTTCCTCATTCAGGGCCTCGCCCCGCTCGCGCGCGACGCTCTCGCGGACAAACTCCCGCAGCCGGGTCGCGTCTTCCAGGATCGTGCCGCGATCGTTCTTCCACGCCTCCTCGACCTGCGGGATCAAGCGCATCATGCCGTAGCGAGGGATGTAGGTCGCGGCAAAGAACGGCTCCCCGGCGGGCGACATGATGATCGTCAGCGGCCATCCTCCGCTCCCGGTGGTGAGCTGGCAGACGGTCATGTAGATGTTGTCGACGTCGGGGCGCTCTTCCCGGTCCACCTTGACGCACACGAACGCCCGGTTCATGAGGGCGGCCACGTCGTCGTCTTCGAACGATTCGTGCTCCATGACGTGGCACCAGTGGCAGGTGGAGTAACCGATCGAGAGGAAGATCGGCTTGTCTTCGCGCCGCGCACGCCCGAACGCGTCCTCTCCCCACGGGTACCAGTCGACGGGATTGTCGGCGTGCTGGAGCAGATACGGGCTCTTTTCGAAGAACAGGCGGTTCTTCCCCGCGGGGGGAATTCGACCGGACGTGCGTTCATTCATGATACTTCTCCGTTTGGGCCGTCCCTCGCGCGGGGCGTGTCGCGGGTTCGACGCGACCTCCGCAGCGCGCTGCGACACCGCGCGCGCGAGGACCGGGAGCGGAGGGCCCGCGACACGCCCCGATATCCGACGGTCGCCGTACACGCCGGGCCGGCCGGTTTCCTAATATAACGAGAGAACCACCGGCTGACAAAGCGGCGGAGACCGTGCGAGGAAATCCGGTCGGACCGGTTAGAAGATACGGTGGTTCATGAAGCGGGTCTCCCCGGCTTCCACCGCGACGCCGGGAATCGTGATGGTCTCGATGCGGCGGCCCCCCGCTTCCATCAGGTCGACCTGGAGGTCATAGGTCCCGGCCGGCAGGACGAGCCGCGCCATCATGATCTTCTCGGGGAGCGTGGACCAACTGCGCGTGTCGGCGGTCTCGGTGACCACACCCAGCATGTTGACGAGCCACCCCAGGCCCTCGTCCTTCTCGTCTGCTCCCTGTTTCGCCAGGTACTTGGTGAGCCCGCGCACGATCGCGCGCACGAGAATCTTGCTGTAGTCGGCTTCGAACGCAGCGGTCGCGTACCAGTTCATGTCGTCCACCACCACGGCGGGCGACGGTTGAAATTCGCCCGACGGAGCCGCCGCACGGACGACGGCGCACTCCCACGGCACCGGGGTCGGGACAAGAATGGGAACGGCTACCTTGAGGATGTAATCGAGCTCAGGATCGTCGGCGTACGCCACGCCGTCGCGCGCGGCCAGCACGAGGGCGAAATCGTCGATGTCATTGGTTTCGTCGTTTTTGAAAATCGGGAGCACCACATCGCGCTCCTCTTTGTGGGCCACGAATCCGCACTCGAGGAACAAATTGACCACACCGGCCCCCTGCGGCACCCGCGGGCACTCCGCACGAGCAAAAAGCGAGTCAGCCACTTCGTGCTCGGAAAACATGCGCGCGATCTCGGCAGCGTCGCAATACAGCGGTTCGGGCGGACCGACGCCTCCCGCCGCCATGAGCGTGTCATAGGACGCTACCGCCACGCGGAACGAGACCCCGGCCGCGTCCGTCTCGCCGCCAATTCTGTACACCATTCCGGTCAGATATTGCAGGAAGGGGTCGTTTCCGAAATCGGTCTCCCCCGCGTCGCTCAGCATCTGTAGCTTGCGGTTGACACGCCGGCATTCGACGAGAGCGCCGTTCAGGTCGCCCATGTGCAGGTAGTTGAGGATCTTGTAGTAGTTGACCAGCACCGCCTCGAATGGCTCGCCGCGGTACTTGGTAATCACGTCCGAGACGGCCAAACCCGCAATCTCACGCGTGACGCTCTTGGTGTAGAGATCCTCCAGCACTTGCTCGGCCTGCTCGAGAACGGCGTTGCTGGTGTCGAAGTCGTTTTGGAAATGGAGGACGAGGCCCTTCTCGTACAGATAGAGCAACTCGGAACCGTCCCGGCCGATCTTCTCGACGCGCTTGAGGGCTTCGTCATAGTCAGCGTCGGCGAAGGAGAGCTTGACGTCCGCCGAACGCGCCATGTAGTTGGAGCACGCCGCGCACACCACGGCAACGGCCAGGGCGGCAACGATCGCCAGCCCCCGCGTCCGGGGTACGCGGGGAGACGTCTCAGGGATCGCGGTTAGCATCCGCAAGCGCCGGTGGAGTTCAGGGAGAATACCGGCCCATCGTGATGAACTTCTTTATCTTCTTCTGACCCTGCCAGACTTTGGTATTGCTCTCGAGATCGATGAGCGTGAGGTCCACCTGGTAGAAGACCACCTTCTCGCCCTCTTCCTGGTCCTCGATGCTGTTGATCACGCCGATCATGATGTAATCGGCGCCGTGCTCGAGGCCCCACTTTTTCATGGTCTCGTCGCTCGCGTACTCCTGCTGATCGGCGCGCTCCCCCCGTATTTGCTCGCGCTCTTCCGCGCTCGCCACCAGCTCCGCCTCACCCGAGTTGACGAAAGTGCGCTCGATGTCACCGATGAAGGTGCCGACGGCGATGTGCTCCGCGGTCTTGTTGCGGACCTCTCCCACAATGACGACCGGCTTCTTCTTCTCGCGCTCCCAGTGCTGCGTCCGCCACGGCTTGGTGAGACAATCCGCAATCATCTCCTCGGCGACCAGACGGGAGTCAGTGTCGTTCCAGCGTCCGGAGAGGTCGATCACTTCCTCCGGATCGATCCGCTCCACCGTCTTTGGTTTCCCGCACCCGTTCGCCGCCAACCCGACGGCGAGCAGCAACAGGAATGGCGCCCACTTGATACTCATGATTCCCTCCTTGACCAGTTCTATCGGGCCGCGACCCAGCCGGCCCGGCCTCGCGACGGGCTTCGAGCACCGTCTCGGAGCGAGGAGAATCGAAACCGGATTCTTTGTCAACGAATTCTCGTAACGGGCGCCCAGAGTACTATCACAGTGGGTTGTACCCGATGACACCAAGAGGTCGGCAGGCCACACGAGGCGCCAGCCGGCCGTTTGTCGGCGAGCAATAATGATTCGGTCCATCGGCGAGCCGACAACCGAGGCGACCGTGGTTCTCGGAACGGCCACATGCTCGACCGGTCGTAGGGAGCCGTGCCGGTCGGCGCCACGTGTGGCCCGACGACCCTATGCACCATCGCGGTCATCGCCACGGAACCGACAGGTTCAAGCGCTCGAGCTTTTCTTCGCATTCGCTCCGCTCGCGATTGCGCTGAAGACCTTTCTTGCCGGCCGTGCCGGCCTCCAGCCAACCGTAGCCGGCGGCCAGAACGCGCGCGCCATCGAGGTCCCCCCTGGCGACCGCCTGGACGATTTCCGCTTCGAGTCGTGAGAGAGCTACGGCATTCAGGCGGTAGTCCACGAACGCCTCCCAGGCGATCGGGCACCACCGGCGCACGATTTCCTCGCCGATCACGCGCGCGTACCCTCGGATCTCCCACTGCGAATGGTCATCCATGCGTAGAGACAAGAAATGAAGCAGGTTGTGCAGGTCGATCTTCCAGTAGGCCTCCGTGAACGTGGAAAGCGGCAAGTCCTTTCGCGCCTGCTCCCGGGCCACTTCGGCGGTGAGGCGCTCCTCGTAGAGCTTGCGCGCGAGCGCCTGGAACTCCGCCTCCTGGGCGCTCAAGCGCTCACCGGTTTCGCGGTCGAGGAATCCCTCGCTTCCCTGCCGGTTCCCCTTCGCCTGCCGCCGCCATCCGTCCGGCGGTGTCGTCTGGGCCGCGTCGATCGCCACCGAGTAACGAGTCGAGTATTCGTTCACATTCGCCGTCCGGTGCCGGATCCACTGGCGCCAGCAGTCCATGGGCACGCGGACGTGCAGCTTCACCTCGCACATTTCGAAGGGAGTGGTGTGGCGGTGGCGCATGAGGTAGCGAATGAGGCCGCGGTCCTCGTGCACCAGCTTGGTCCCGCGGCCGTAAGAGACGCGCGCTGACTGCACGATGGATTCGTCGGAACCCATGTAGTCGACCACACGCACGAATCCCTGGTCCAGCACCGGGAACGGGACGCCCAGGATCCGGTCCAGCGCCTCGACGCGAGGGCGCGTGAGGTGCTCCGCTTCGCCGGTTGTTTCCGGTTCCTTATCCAGTTCGTCAGCCACGATGGAGATCCGGGTGAATACCCGGCGATCTTTTCCCTCCTGCAGGCGCCCTCATTAAAACCGATCTTGCGGGGCGATACAAGCCGGATTCCCGATCGCCGTCGCGCCGCACCCTGGGGGGGGCGCGGGGCGATCATCGAGTGGCGATGATCATGAAAGCGATCATACCCGCCGTCACTGCCGCCAGAATGGCGATGCTCCGGCGCCGATCGGCTTCCATCAGGGTGCGCATTCCACGGTAACACAGGATGAGCGTGTATGCGAAAGCTCCGAGCATCAGGGTGGCGAATACTCCCTCCAGGGCGGCGTTGGTGCGCCCGGCGAAGTAACCGTTCCCGTACACGAGCATCTGCACGACCTTTACCGACAGGTCGACCACGGAAACCGGCAGTGCGGCGTAGAGGAAGATGTAGCGGGAAGTGCGCGCCGGACCTTTGCCGCCCGCGCCCAGGACCAACACATGAAAGAGGGAGCCGGCCAGCCAGTAGCGCAGGGCACCGGCAGCCGTGCCTCCCACCATGATGCGTATCCAAATGTGGAACCAGTCTTGAACGGCGGACTGCTGCCCGAGGACGTTTTCGAGCTCGATGCCGCCGGCCACGGCGTCCATTCCGATCAACCACACGGCCACCAGCATCGCGGGCGGATTCGGTTCTTTGAGATGACGCTCGGCGAAACCGACGTAATCGGTGAAGACCGCTTTGATGACGTCCGGGAGGGTGAGCTTCTCGGGTGCCGGCTGTGGCTGTTGAATGTCCTCGTCCATGGATGAACCCGATCCCCCCCGTCGCCGTCGAGACGGGACACATCGCGGCGCGCTCACCCGGCTCTTCTACCTCCCGGGCAGGCGCCGTCTTTCCCGTTCCCCTCAGGTTTGCCCCAGCGGTCGGCGCATGATCAGGAGGTCTTCCACCACGCGCCCGCCGATCAAGTGCTCCTGGATGATGCGCTCGAGCGCCGCCGGATCACAGCCCCCGTACCACGCCCCTTCGGGATAAACCACCGCGATGGGACCGCCCACGCAGATGCGGAGGCAGTTGGCCTTGGTACGGTACACGCCGCCTTTTTCCGAAAGCCCCAGCTCCTTGAGGCGCGATTTCAAATAGTCCCACGACTCGAGCGACCGGTCACGTTCGGAACATTTGGGCTTGGTCTGATCGCAGCACAGGAAGATGTGCCGGCGAATGTGAGAGACTCCGGCGGTCTCGGCCGCCCGTAGCCGAAGCTCCCCTATGTCCTTCTCTTGGTTTTTCACTTCTCCCTCTCACTCTTCCTTTCCCCGCTGCGTTCCTTGTGGACCAGATAAGGATTGCGCTGCGCGGTCGGCAACACCACCACGTCGGTGATGTTCACGTGCGCGGGAGTGTTGACTACGTAGAGAACGATGTCGGCGATATCTTCCGCCCGCAAAGGCTGGTATCCATCGTAGACGGCCTCCGCCCGCTTCTCGTCACCGTGGAAGCGCACCCGCGAGAACTCGGTCTCGGCCGCGCCCGGATCGATGCTCGAAACCCTGATCGCCGTCCCCAGCAGGTCGATGTTCATGGCCTCATTGAGAGCCCGCACGGCGAACTTAGTCGCGTTGTACACGTTTCCCTTGGGGTAGACCACGTATCCCGCGACGCTGCCGATGTTGACGATGTGCCCGCTGTTCCGCTTCACCATCGCGGGCAGAACGGCGCGCGTGACGTTGAGCAATCCCTTCACGTTGGTGTCGATCATACGATCCCAGTCTTCGAAGTTCCCCTCGTGCAGTCTGTCCAGCCCCGAAGCCAGACCGGCATTGTTGACCAGGATGTCCGGCACCAGGCCGTCGCTCTCCAAGGCCGCCGCCGCCGCCAAAACTCCCGCGCGGTCGCGAACGTCGACGCGACCGATGCGGACATGCACCCCATGCGCCGACTCCAGCTCCGACTTCATCCGCTCCAGGCGATCGAACCGCCTCGCCCAAAGCACCAGGTTCGCGCCGTCGGCCGCCAACGCCTTCGCGCACGCTTCGCCGAAACCCGAACTCGCGCCGGTAATCAGCGCCCACTTGTTCTTCAACCCGCTCATGCTCGATATCCTCTCTCTTTTTCTTCCGCACAGGGCCGAAGTTTACTCGCCGCTTGCTCCCGTCCGCCGGACCCGCCCCCGTCCGCCGGTCGCTTCCGCCACCGCCGCCTCGAACGACGACACGCGCTCCTCCGGTATGCGGACCGCGAAAGCCGCCCCCTGCCCGAACTCCTCCGCCTCGATTGCGCCGCCGTTGAGTGAAACCAGGCGGCGCACCGCGTCCACCACCGCGAGACCGACCTCGATGCGCATCTCCACGAATTCGACCCGCTCGACCAGCTCGATCTCGCGCACGACGTGCTTCACGCTCCCGGCGTATGCGCGCACCAAGCCGCCTCTCCCCAGCTTGGTGCCGCCGAAGTAGCGCGTGACCACGACCACGATGTCGCCCACACCACAATTGAGCAACACCGAGAGCATGGGCACACCGGCGGTCCCGCCCGGTTCACCCCCGTCGCTGGAACCCGCGCACCGGCTGTCTCCCGGCGGCCCCACCACATAGGCGAAGCAATGGTGGGTCGCGTCGGGGAACTCCCGCCGTATCCCGTTGATCACCGATTTCGCGGTCTCGACGTCCGCGGCGCGCGCGGCCGTGGTGATGAATCGGCTGCCCTTCACCACGTCCGTCACGCGATGATCGGCGGCGGGGACAGGGTATCGCGCCGAGGAAGCCATGCGTCTCGAGAGAGAAGCGCCGGTTGTTCACTCGGAACCGGCCCCGCCCTCATCCTCCTCGGATTGGAACGCCGCAATGATCTCCCGCGCCCTCTCCTCATCCTCGCTCCGCACCATGATGCGGACTTCGCCGATTCCGTCCACGGTGAGTCCGAGCGCGAGCCGGAGGGATTCTCCGGTCAGCATGCAGTCGATGCCTTCGCTTTCCAGGGCGGCCCGGATGACTTGCGCTTCCATCTCCCCCTGGGCCGTCCACACGGACACCAGCTCGATGGGCGCGCCTCCCGGACCCGGTTCGGGCTTTTCTTCGCTCATGTTCTCCGTCCCTTCGAGATGCAGTCGCTATTTGCCGCACCGGGCCCCACGGCGGATCAACGAACGTAACTCGCCGCGTTCACGTCGATCGAGGTCCCCGTGGCGTGATCGGCCAAACCGCTCGCCAGGAACACCACCCAGGGCGCGATATCCCGTGGCTCGGTGAGGCGGTCGAGGGCCACGTCCTTCATCGCCAGGTCTTCACCGTATTCCCGTATGAACGCTTCCGCCATCTCGGTGCGCGTGAATCCGGGCGCGATCACGAAGGATTTCACGCCGTCCTTCCCGAATCCGCGCGCGATCGACCGGCTCAGCGCCACCATGCCGCCCTTCGAGGCCGCATAGGCCATGTACTCGGGTGTGTCGCCGCGGAACGCCGCGCGCGAGGCCATGTGGATGATCCGCCCGCCCCCGATCTTCTTGAAGTGCGCGATCGCCTCCCCGCTCAGTATCCCGGCGGCGATCAGGTTCACGTCCAGCGTGCGCTTCCACGCCTCGACACAGGCATCGAAGGGATCGTCGGGCCCGCAGCGGAGCGCGACTCCGGCATTGTTCACGAGCAGATTAACGCTCCCGAGGGCGCCGACGGCGTCGCCAAAAAGCCGCCGGCACTCGGTAGGGTCGCCGAGGTCCGCCTGGATCGGCACCGCGCGCCCGTTCGCACCCTTGGCCAGGGCCGCCGCCGCATCGCACGACCGGTGCCAGTGGACAACCACGCGCGCGCCGGCCTGAAGCAGTGCCTCCGCGATGGCGTGGCCGATGCCCCGGCCGGCGCCGGTCACCAGCGCGTTCGTTCCCTCCAGGTCGATATGCATCGACATCATGCCCCTCCCGTCGTTCAAAGATCGAAAGCCCCGCCGTCCGACTCCTTCCCCATCGCGAGCCGGTGCTCGTCGGTGATCGGTTGGCGCCCCTGAAATCCCGCGTCGGTCTCGTGCCAGAAGCGCAGCTCCGACTCCCCATTCTGCCAGCACAGGTACACCATCCGCCCCTCGAACGTGGATGGAAAATCCACCAGGCCGTGCTCGAGGCCTCCGGACGGGAACCGCAAGCCGCGGCGGATGATCTCCTCCTGAATCGTGCCCTCGATCGCGCTCACCTCGTTTTCGATGGCGCGCTGGTGGGTGATATATGCGCGGTAGTCCGGATTGGCCGGCTCGTGCACGCGCGTTCCCCAGAGAAGATCCAGCACCGAGAGCTTCTGGACGTGGTTGCGGACCTCGTCCTTGCGGCGCTCGATGGATCGGAATACCTCCTCGAGCGCCGGTATCAGGGAATTCGCCTCTTGAATGGTGAAGATCTTGGTCATGGTCAACTCGCGTTGGGGGAGCCCTGGCTCCATTCTAATGATCGTGTCCGGGAGATACAAGTCCGTATGCGGCCGCGCCGTCAACGGTCGTACCGGATCTTGAGATAGAGCAGCATCACTACGAACACACCGAAGACCGTGTTCATGACGACGATGGGGGGATCGGCGGTGAGGGCCCCGTACGTGATCCAGAGCAGAGTCCCGATGAGTGTGGCCAAGATCATCGCCAGCGAGAGGTCGCGCACGCCATGGGTCCGATACGAGCGGACCACCTGCGGGAGAAAGCTCAACACGATGAACACGCCCGCAATGTAACCTAGCGCTTCAATCATCGGTTCACCCCAGGCAACGCCGGGCGCCGCCGGAAGCAGCGGGATCCGCCCGCCACTCGAATGAGCACCCCGCGGGACTATCCGCCCTCTTTCGAGAAATCGAACGGCGGCCGGAAAACGCCCTTTTCCGTGATGATCGCGGTGATGAGCGCGTGCGGGGTCACGTCGAAAGCCGGATTGTACACGAGCGCTTCTTCCGGGGCGATACGCGTCTCGCCGATCACCGTCACCTCGTCCGCCGGCCGCTCTTCGATGGGGATGCCGGAGCCGTCCGCGACGCGCGCGTCGATGGTGCTCGAGGGAGCGGCGATGTAAAAGGGCACGCCGAAGCGCGATGCGAGCACCGCCATATTGAACGTGCCCACTTTGTTGGCGGTGTCCCCGTTGCGAGCGATCCGGTCCGCACCAACGATCACGCACGACACTTCTCCGCGACCGAGCAGCGAGCCCGCCGCCCCTTCCACGAGAACCGTGACGGGGATGCGGCGCCGTACGCACTCCCACGCCGTGAGGCGCGCGCCTTGTAACAGCGGCCGGGTCTCATCGGCGTACACATGAACGTGCTTGCCCGCTTCCACGGCGGCGAACACGACTCCCAGCGCGGTTCCGTATCCGCTGGCCGCGAGGCCGCCGGTGTTGCAGTGCGTGAGCACGGAGTCGCCATCCGAGAGAAGCGCCGCGCCATGGACGCCCAGGGCCCGGCACATCTCGAGGTCCTCACTGAAAATGGCGAAGGCCTCCCGTCCCAGCGCCGGGAGAAGCGACGCCGGGGAATCCCAGTCTCTCCGGTATACCGACGCCATGCGCTCGAGCGCCCAGGAGAGGTTCACTGCCGTCGGGCGGGTGGCGCGAATCGCCTCCAGCGTACTGTCGAGGTGGCGTCTTAAGTCCGAAACGCGCGCGTCGGCTGGAAAACCCGCGATCCGTTCCGCGCTCCCCGCTTCATCGACATCGTCGAAAAAGAAGCTCTTCGCCCCTCCCCACCGCTCCTCCACCGAGAGCAACAGTCCGTAGGCCCCCGCGATTCCCAGCGCGGGCGCGCCCCGTATGCGGAGGTTCCGTATCGCCTCGCACAGGGCGTCCACGGTCCGGATCCGTTTCAAGGTGTAGTGGAGCGGCAATCTCGTCTGGTCGATGATCTCGACCGCCCCTTTGCGGAATCGTATGGTGGGAATGACATCGAACATGCCTTCTGCCTTTCACCCCACGGCTGCCGAGCCCGCCTTCCGCAGCAGCTCGAAGAGGAGCGCCACGGGAAGGCCGACCACATTGTAGAAGCATCCGTCGATGGAACGGATCAAGCTGCACCCGAGCCCTTGCGCCGCGTACGAGCCGGCTTTGTCCCTGCCCTCTCCGGTCGCCACGTATCTTTCGATTTCATCGCGTGTGAGATTTCGGAAGGTCACGCGCGTCGTCTCGCTGCCCGAGAGGTCGATCTTGTCGCTTCGGCGCTGGACAGCGACTCCGGTGATCACGGTGTGCGTGCGGCCGGACAGAGCCGTCAGAAACCGGACGGCCTCAGCGTCGTCCGCGGGTTTGGAGAGCACACGGCCGTCGAGAATGACGACGGTGTCGGCGGCCACGACGATCGAGCGCGGGCGGCGCCGTGACACCTCGTCGCACTTTCTCCTCGCCAGCAGTTCCGCCACCGCTTGGGGGTCGGTTTCGGGAACATTTCGCTCCGCTTCATCGCTCGCCGGATCCACGTCGAATTCGAACTTCATGCCGCGCAGCAGATCAATGCGGCGCGGCGAGCGCGACGCGAGCACAAGATCGCGCTGGGACTTCTCGTTCAAGAGTGGGTTCATCGGCGGTTTGACCTCGCGCGCTGCACACCGGGTTCGCGGGACTCGCCTTTCTCGCCCGGCGCCCCCAGCGCGACCGCTACTCCTTTTCGATCACGAGGGTGACGGGGCCATCGTTCACCAGTGAGACCTGCATCCGCTCCTGGAACACGCCCGATGCCACCGGCCCCGGCGCTTCCGCGCGAACGCGCTCGAGAAAGATCTCGTAGAGCCGCCGCGCCTCGTCCGGGCGGGCGCTCTTCTCGAAGCTCGGACGCGCGCCCTTGCGGCAATCGCCGTAGAGCGTGAACTGTGAGACCACCAGTATCCCTCCGCCCACCGCCTCGAGCGGCAGGTTCATGAGACCGGCTTCGTCTTCGAATACACGCAGAGAGACGATCTTCCGAGCCATCCACGCGAGTGTCGCCTCGGTGTCGCCGCGGCCGAAACCCGCGAGCACGAGAAAGCCGCGGCCGATGCGACCACTCTCCTCGCCGCCGACGGTCACCGAAGCCTCGCGCACTCTCTGCACGACCACCTTCATCATTCACTCCCGTGTTCGCGGAGGTCGGCAAGTCTCATCTCCGCGTACTCCCGGTTCATGTACCTGCCGCGCCGGAGGTGCACGGCGATATCAATGGTGCGGCCCACGAGCTCTCCCGAGCTCAGCGGGCGGTCCCAATTGAACGCAATCGCCGACCCCGCGTGCCCGCGTTCGTTGCGGACGTGAAGCTTCAGGTGTCCGTTTCCCACGACGCCCGTATCCGGCGCCACCTTCACACCGTTCACTCTCCACACCGGCTCCCGGTTCCCCCACCCGAACGGCTCGCAGCGGTCGCAAAAAGATACCAGGTCCAATGAGCACTCTTCCAGTTCGATGGCGGCGTCAATTTCGAGACGCGGGCGGGCTGCGACCGGTCCCAGCTCCGCGCCCACGGCCTCCGAAAGCGCGCGGCCGAAGGCTTCGACCCCGTCCGCCCGCAGCGTCAAGCCCACCGCCTGCGCGTGCCCGCCGTAACGGACGAAGTGCTCATGCAGGCGATCGCAGTGGGCCTTGAGATTGACGCCGGCCACACTCCGCCCCGAGCCCTTGGCCAGTGCCCCTTTGATGGAAAAGAGGACAGCCGGCTTGCCCCACTCTTCCGCCACGCGCGCGGCCGCGATTCCCAGAACGCCCTCGTCCCAGTGCTCGGCCGCCAGCACGAAGGCGCCCATCGCGTCGCGCTCTTTCATGTCGCGCACGCGGTCGCTGGCGTCTTCATGGACGATCTGCGTGAGGTCCTTGCGGCGCGCATTCTCGTACTCGAGCGTCGCCGCCAGGCGCCCGGCCTCCGCGCGGTCGTCGGTGCAGAGGAGCTCGAGCGCGGGCTTCGGCCTGGAGACGCGGCCCGGCGCGTTGATGCGCGGCGCATAGATGAACGAGATGTGCCCGGCCTTCACGCGATCCCCGCCGAGACGGGCGTATTCGCGGATCGCTTCGAAGCCCGCCCGCGGGGAGCGGTTGATGAGAGAGAGCCCCGCCTGCACGTGATAGCGGTTCTCATCCACGAGCGGCATCACATCGCCGACGGTGGCGAGCGCAACCAGATCGAGCAGCGACTCCGCGCTGCACGCTCCCTTGACCCCGCTCTTTTCGAGCGCCTCGACCAGCTTGTAAGCCACGGCCGTGCCGCAGAGGGAGCGAAACGGATATGTCTCGCCGGGACGAACGGGGTTGAGCATCACGCCCGCCGGTTCGGCGTCGGGCGGGAGTTCGTGATGGTCGCACACCACCACGTCGGTCCCGCGCGACTGCAAGCGCCGGATGAGATCGCCGTCGGAAGTGCCGCAGTCTACAGCAATTACGAGTCCGACCTCATTTGCGCTCGCCCAGTCCACGGAACGGGCGGCCATCCCGTAGCCGTCCGTCCTGCGGTCGGGGACGAAGCGGTAAACGTGCTCGAATGCCCCCGACAGGTAACGAAAGAGGAGGGCCGTGCCCGCGATTCCGTCCACGTCGTAATCGCCGTGGATCATGACCGATCGCTTTTCGCGCGCCGCCCGCTCGATCACTTCGACCGCTTCGGGCATGGACGCGAACGTGAAGGGATCGTGTGTGTCCGCCGGCGAAGGGTTCAGGTAGTGCGCGATCGCTTCGCGGTCGGTGACGGCGCGCGAGACGAGAAACCTCGCCCCCGACCGCGGGATCGCAAACTCAGCGGCGATGCGGCGGGCGAGGCCTTCGTCGGTTCCCGCGGTTTCCGTCCAGACGTACTTGTTCAGTGGGTCCTCCGGAGGGGTTTCCCGAACAGGGGACGAGCAGCGTGGCGAGCAGCCCGTAAGCCGAGTTCTGTTCCCCGATGGGGTCTCCCCCGATCAGGAGCGGTAGTCATTTATCTGGGACGTCCCTTGCGGGACGCCTCAAGCGACCAACCCGAGGGTCGAATGAAGCGAGGCGTCTTCTCCCCTCCTATTCGGTCTTTCACCGGGTGGGGTTTACCTAGCTTCCGCCGTCACCGGCGGAACTGGTGAGCTCTTACCTCACCGTTTCACCCTTGCCTTCCCGTACGGGAATCCGTGCGGAAATCGGCGGTTTGTTTTCTGTGGCACTTTCCTTGGAATCGCTTCCACTGGGCGTTACCCAGCACCCTGCCCCGCGGTGCTCGGACTTTCCTCAGGCGACGCGAAGCCGCCCGCGACCACCTGGGCTGCTCGACACATCCTTATTGTATTACCGGGATCTCAGAAGCGCAAGCCGGCCTCGCGCCGCGGGGTCTCTCGCCGTCAAGGCCCCTCCGCGTCCGGGAGTTCCTTCCCGTCGAGCGTAGCGTTCACGAGTTTATCGGCCTCGCGGGTCTTGGCGCGCGGAACGCGCGTGACGGTCACCGACCTGAATCCCTTTCGGAGCGCGCCCGCGCGCGCGTGGTACTCCTGCAGCGCCGCGTTCTTCACCTTGTAGACGCCTTCGAGTTGGCGGGCGACCAGCTCGCTATCGATGAAGAGCCGCACACGGCCCGCCCCGAGGTCGCCGGCAAGCTCGAGCGCCAAGAGAACGCTCTCGTATTCGGCGACATTGTTGGTCGCAACACCGATCCGCCGGGCCCGGCGGAGAAGTTCCATTCCTTCGGTATCGTACAGGATGACGGCGCACGCCGCCTCTCCGGGGTTTCCACGGGATCCCCCGTCGCAGTAGGCGACGACCTCATCGATCCGCACCGGCCGCGCGCCGGGAGCTGCTCCGCCCTCATCGCGTACCGGCTCCGGCCGGAACCCGTTGGCGAGCGCGCTCAACAAACGCTTCGCCTCGCGGCGGTCGATGCCGGACCTGGCGATGGCCGCGTCCGTCGAGTCCCCTTCGGCTAGCGCGTCCAGAAAATCGGCCATGCGCCGGGCCCGATCGGGGTCAGTCGGAATAGTGAACGAGAATGCGTCCGCAGGCTTCACAGTTTATCAACTGGTCATTCTTTCGAACTTCGTGCACGAGCTGGAGCGGAAGCCTCGTGTGGCAGCCGCCGCAGCTCTCCCCGATGACGCGCGTCACCGGCACACTTCCCAGATTCTGGCCGATCCGTTCGTATCGCTTGCGAAGCGCCGGATCGAGATCTTTGAGGTGTCCCGGGCGGCCGCCCGCGAACTCGGCCGCTTCGCGCTCCAGGCGCGCGGTCCGCTGCTTGAGTTCGTCGATCTTACCGCGCGCGGCCGCTTTGTCTTCGGCAAATTTCCGAAGCTCCGCTTCGTGCTCGCTCGAACGGCTGTCGACATCGTCCATAAGCATCAAGAGCCGCTCCTCCGTGGTGTCGATCGTTTTTTCGAGCGCAGCGATCTCTTTTTGCATCGCTTGGTACGCCGGATTCGACTCCACCTCCATGAGTTGCTTCCGGTATCCGGCGAGACGTTCCTCGCTGTCCTGGAGCGAGCGCTCCAGCGCGCGACGCTCTTTCTTTTTCTGCTCGAAGGCCTCCACCGCCGCCTTCTCCGAACGCTCGAGTGTGGAGAGCGCGCGCTCGGCTTGCATGAGCTCAGCCGGGATCCGGGACAGCTCGGATTGGCGCTCGTGCAGGGCGGCGTCCATCCTCGCGATCGCAATCAGGATGTTGATCTCGTGCTTCAAGTCCATCATCGTGGCCGCCTCGCTCTTTCGCAACTCGAAAAAAAAAGCCCCTCCGCGCGGAGAAGCTTCAATCGGCCCCGGTGTGCCGGTCTTGCGTGCGTACCAGTGCGGGTCGATGTATGCTCATGGTG
>Ga0316622_100001030_pt1 | contig 17507 bp, 17 predicted proteins | sample OWC_Aug_OW2_C1_D_FD_207646 | JGI IMG/M metagenome (GOLD analysis project Ga0316622, IMG submission 207646) | Wetland soil microbial communities from Old Woman Creek delta, Ohio, United States - OWC_Aug_OW2_C1_D5_C | ecosystem: Environmental > Terrestrial > Soil > Wetlands | place: USA: Ohio... | reverse complement strand
ATTGCTTCGCCTTCTCGATGTCCGTCTTGAAGAGGATGCGCGGCTCGTACCCGGCGAAGCCTTCGGGAATGAACGTGCTGGTCTGCTTGGCCGCGCCTCCGAGCACCTTGTTGACGATCCCGTCGTAATCGATGGCGTAGCGGATGGCCGTGCGCACCCGATTGTCCGACAGGTGCGGCCGCGTCACGTTCATGCCGAGGTACTCGACGGCATTGTCGGCGTAGCGCTCGATGCGCAGGTCCTTGTTGCCGGTCATCTGGTTCACCTGGTCCGGCAACATGTTCCAGGCGATGTCCACGTCGCCCTTCTCGACCTGGAGGCGCCGGCTGGCCGCCTCCGGGATATCTTTATAGATCACCCGCTTGATCTTGGGCGGATACCGGAAATGGCTCGGGTTGGCGTCCATGACGACTCCCTCGCCTTTCTCCCACTTCCGCAAGATGAAGGGCCCGCTGCCGGCCGAGTTCCGCGAGAGCCAGGTGACCCCGTAGTCGCCGTTCGGGAACTGGTCCGTCTTGGCGACGTTCTGCTTCACGACCTTGGAGTCCACCACGCTGGTGACGATCGAAGCCATGCAGGCCAGGAACAAGCCGCCGGCGTACTTCTTGGGCAGCGTGATCTGGACGGTCTGGGGGTCCAGCGCTTTGATCGATTCCGGCGTCAGCCCGAACTGCGTGAGGATGAATGCCGGCTGGTCCTTGAGGATGATGGCGCGCTGGAAGGAGTACACGACATCGTCGGCCGTCATCGGGTTGCCGGAGTGGAACTTCACGCCCTTCCGCAGGGCAAACGTCCACACCGTGCCGTCGGGCGAAACCTTCCAGGACTCCGCGAGCGACGGCTCGGGCTTGTCATACTTTCCGGGGGCAAAATCCAGCAACCGATCGTACACGTGCGCCATGACGCCGGAGCCGTACACCTCGAATCCCTTGGCTGGGTCCAGGGAAGTGATCATCCCCAGCTCCATGCCGACCACCAGGACCTCGGAGCGCGTCTGCGCCAGGGCCGGGGACGCCCCGGAGAGGAGCGCGACGGCAACCACCGCGCAGAGAACAAACAGCACTCGTCTCATCACCGTCCTCCTTTGCCTTCTGGGCTGCGAGCCGAAATGCACCCCGACCCGCCGCCGACTCTGCGGGCATGGGCGCCACGCCGACGCCCTTGCGGTCATGCGACTGGCGTCGGCTTTCCCGCGCTATCTCGGACCACGCGGCGAACGCGCAAGCAGCCGTTCGTCCACTGAACGGGGCCGGGCTCGGCCGGCGCAACGGCAAGCGGGAGCATCGCTCACGCTCGTCGCGATTGTCAACGGGAAAGTCCTTGGGGGGGTATTGAGAAGATCGGGCATTGCAGTTGCAGAAGATGCTCTTCGATACGAGAGCACGCAACCCCCGCGCAACCGGAAAACGGAGAGGGTCACCGGAAGCGCGGGACTATTCGGATAACGGAGCATCCTGTTGGGTGGAGGCGGAACCCGGCCTGGGTCGGGTCCGGGGAAACTGCGCGCAGTCCAGCACGCGCACGCTATTGCTTGCCGTACAACTCGCCGTTGAAGTAGTACTCCCGCCAGTACGACTGCCCGCGTTCCACATGGACCTGATACCGCACGGTCGTCTGGCTGCCGTCCCGGTTCGTGAGCACCAACACGCCCTGTTGCGTAGTCCCCCGCACGGTCCAGCGGCCCTGCGCATGGTCCTCCCGCGCGAGCCCCCAGCTCCCGGTCTGGCCGCCGGAATACCCGGCTTCGTACCGGTGCGCGAAGGTGCCGTTCGGGTGCAGGGTCACCATCGTCTGGGTGTTCTTGGTCATGGTGACCCAGGTGCCCGCGAAGTGGCGGACCAGATCCGAAGCGGCCTGCGAGACGGTCCGCAGGCTCCGCGCGATGGCCTCGGCGGCGGTCGTGAGGGCCGATCCGTAGACGGACGGCGCGGCCAGGGCGACGATGTAGGCCCCGCCGCCCTGCGGGCCGAGCACGCCGATCCCCCGAGCTTTGACCTGGGCACCGTCCGCTACTCCGGTGTACTCGCCGGCCAAGGCATGCGTCCCCATGGGCTGCAGGCGTCCCGCCGGCACGAGGCGGAGGGTCGGCTCCTGCAGGCCCTGCTGCATCTGCCGCTGCAGCTCTTGTGTCGTCCCTGCCGCATGGGGCAACACGAGGATGAGCCCCGGGACTGTGTCGTGTCCGAGCATGGCCCCCTGGTCGCCCTTCCGGATCTTCCACCCCGCTGGCAGCCGGAACGCGAACGACCAGGCGGGATCGCTCACCTCGTCCCCCGCGGGCGTGCTAGCCCCGTCAGGTCCGCGGGGTCCCGGCGGCTCCGCCCGAGCCACCGGGCGCTCGGAGTTCGGGCCACTGCTGCGTCCAGGGACCGACTCCTCTTGGCTGCTGGGCGGCAACCCGCCGCCGAGTCCGCCCGGCGGAGCGCCCTGCCGAACGAAGAGCAGCGTGCGGACTTTGTTGTAATCGGGCGCGTCATTCGGCCCGGGTTCGATGAGCGCAACCCGGAGCCGATCGCCGTCGGGATGCGCCTCGAAGTACGAGCCTCCCTGGTTGCCCACGCAGGTCCCCACACCCACCCCCTCGTGCATCCGTCCGTCCAGCCGGAACTCAACGCCACTCGTGCTGGACAGCGTCCCACTCAGGGCTCCTTGGGCAGACTGCCGGAGAACCAGGGTCAGGGAAACGTTCTGCGCGATCATCACGTAGGTGCCCGACAAGTTTTGGGCGACGGCGGCCCCGACAACGAGCAGCAATGCGGACGCGGTCAGGACGGAGATCGTAAGCATGGCTCCCTCCTCGATCGACCACGCGGAGAGTGTTCCGCGAGCCGATCGCGCCTGCGGTCCGGACCCGGCAAACGGAAAGTCTTCCGTCCGACCGCGCGCTGCGCAGAGCCCCGTCGGCGCGGCGCGAAAGTCCCCTCTTGGTTTGGATGGCGCCGGATGGTCGCCGCCTGCCCCTGTCCCGTGCCGCGAGATGACACCGACCCCACGAGCGCCGACGCGGTTCCGACGGTTGTGGCTGCCGTCTGCCGCCACACCGGTTTGACCGCAGCGAAACGGTGGTGACTCCTTACCACTTCCCCACCAGCGGCGCATCGCCATTCATGCCAATCTGCAGACACCGGTCGGTGCCGCAGCCCTCCCAGGTGCCGCTCCCGTTGTAGTCCAGGTAGAACGTCCCGGTGTTGGGGCGGAAGACGCCGACCTTCGTCGGGCCACTCCCGTTCCAGTCGCCCACCAACGGCATGTCGCCATTCATCCCGATCTGGAGGCAGCGATCCGTCCCGCAGCCGTCCCAGATCCCGTTGCCGTTGTAATCCAGGTAGAAGGTGCCGGTGCTGGGCCGGAAGAGGCCGACCTTCCCCGGGCCGGTCCCGTTCCAGTCCCCCACGAAGGGGACGTCCCCGGTCATCCCGATGCTGAGGCACTGATCGGTGCTGCACCCCTCCCACGTCCCGCTCCCGTTCGCATCGAGGTAGAACGTGCCGGCACTGGGACGGAAGACGCCCACCCTGCTCGGGAGGATCCCCCCGAGGGGGCCGGGGCCGAGGAACGTACCAAAAGCGATGGGATCCGATCCCACCGAGACTGTGCCCACGACGGTGTTGGTGGCAGTCGCGATGACGGACAGCGTTTCGTCGTCGTAATTCGCCACGTAGACCCGGGCCCCGTCGGGGGTGACGGCCACGCCATACGGGCTGTCCCCCACGGCGATGGTGGCGACCACCGTGTTCGTCGCGGTATCGAGGACGGAGACGGACCGGCTTCCGGCGTTGGCCACGTACGCCCGTGTCCCATCGGGGGTCACCGCAACGCCGTAGGGCCGATCCCCGACCGTGACGGTGGTGGCGACCCGGTTCGTCGCAGTGGGGATCACCGAGACGGTGTTGTCACCGTAGTTCGTCACGTAGACCTGGACCCCGTCGGGGGTGACGGCGAGGCCGCGGGGGTTGCTCCCCACCGGGATTGAGGGGTCGACCACCATGTTCGTCGCGGTGGCGATCACCGTGACGGCATTGCCGTACTCGTTCGCCACGTAGACGCGGGCGCCATTCGGGGTGACGGCGAGGCCGCGGGGGCCGTTCCCCACGGAGATCGCGCCCGTCACCGTGTTCGTCGCGGTGGCGATCACGGAGACGGTGTCACTCGCGTTGTTCGCCACGTACACGCGGGCCCCGTCGGGCCGGACAGCGACGCCCCAAGGGTGGTTCCCCACGGGAATCGTATTCGTCATCGTGTTCGTTGCCGTGGTGAATACGGACACCGTGGCGTTCGTGTTGTTCGCCACGTAGACCCGGGCTCCGTCCGGCGTGACGCCCACTCCGCTGGGGTAGCTGCCCATCCGAACGGTGGGCTTCACCGTGTGAGTGCCCAGATCGAGGACCGCGAGGGCGTTGTCTTCGCGCGTCACGTACGCCGCCGGCCGCCGGGGGAAGGCGCTCCCCAGGATGAAGGGGCCGGCGGGGAGGCTGGGGCTCGCGGCGGGGACGGTGGCGGTCACGGTGTTCGTGGCGGTGCTGAGGACGGACACGGACGAGGTCCACGAGTTCCCCACGTAGACCTTGGCCCCGTCGGGGGTGACGGCGACGCTCGCGGGGGCGGTCCCCACGGGGACGGTGTAGTCGACCGTGTGCGTGGTGGTGCTGAGGATGGAGACGGTGTGGTCCTGGAGGTTGGTCACGTAGACCAGATAGCCGTCGGGGGTGATGGCCACACCCTGGGGGTAAGTCCCGACGGCCACCGTGGTGAGCAGGGTGCGCGTGGCGGCGTTGAGGACGGAGACGCTGTTGCTGTCCGCGTTCGCCACGTAGACCCGGGCCCCGTCGGGTGAGACGGCGAGCCCCTGGGGGTAGAGGCCCACCGGGATGGTGGCGACCACGGTGTTGGTGGCAGTGTCGAGGACCGAGACGGTGTTGTCGTTCACGTTGGTCACGTAGACCCGGGCCCCGTCGGGCCCGAGGGCCACGCCGAAGGGGTACTGGCCCACCGGGAGGGTCGCCGTGACGGTGTGCGTGGCGGTGGTGATGACGGAGAGGGTGTTGCTGATGGTGTTCGCCACGTAGACCTTCGTGCCGTCGGGGGTCACCGCGAGGCCGTTGGGGTAGCTCCCGACCCCCACGGTGGTGAGGACGGTGTTGGTCGCCGTGTTGATCACGGAGACACTGTGGCTGTCGGCGTTCACCACGTAGACCCGGCTCCCGTCCCGGGCGACGGCGACGCCGACGGGGTTCTGCCCCACGGGGATGGTGGCGCGGACCGTGTTCGTCGCGGTGTCGAGGACGGTCACGCTGTTCGCCGCGCTGTTCGGGAGGTAGGCGAGGGGGGCGGCGTGGACCAGGGTGGGGTGGAGGCCGAGGAGGGCAAGGCCCAGGAGCGACAGCACGAGCAAGCTGCGGTATTGTCCTCGCATCATGGCCATGGGTAGGGTCCCTCCCAGAACGTCGGGGGCTGCCGGTCACCGCGGTGCGCCAACTCGCGCCCCGGGCGCCAAAGCGCAAACGCCCTCTCCGGGCAAAGCCAGAGAGGGCGTTGACGTGTCGTCGTGGGCCGGGGCGCATTCATGGTGCCCCCTGCAGGAGATCACGGCCGCAGCTATTCACTTGTTCAGGAGCGTCTTAGCTGATCCCGCAGGTCGCTGGCAAGGCCCCTGCCGGGTATTGTCCGTGCAACCGGACCTTTGCCCGGCCTGCCTCCCCACAAATCGCCTGCAGCGAGGCGGCGGATCTGCCGGGGACTCACGCCCTCCCCGCAGAGCCGGACGGACATCCAGCTCCACCACACCCTTGCGGCGCGGGCCCTGTTATCCCACCAAGCATAGAACGTGCCCACGCGACGTGCGCGGGGTCGGGCTTGTCGTTCCCCAATGGTGGTCAGCGGTTGCGTCGCTGTGGAGCGGACGAGGCACGGCACACGAGGTTTCAAGATTGGGCGACAACTGGCAACTTTCCCGACGATGGGAGGGACGCACGCACCGTCACCAAACTGGGATACGGGAGACCGCTGGCACGTGCGAGCACCGAAGGCGCTTGGATCGTCCTTGCGCGTTCTGCTAACGCGGGCCAACCATCACGCGTCACGAGAACGATGCTCCGCTGATGTCACCATCCCCCGGATAGATCGGCCAGCCCAATTCTGCTTTCTGGCGTAGCAGCGCTTGCGACAAGCTATCCCTATGGCCAAACCAAAGACGGTGTAAGGACGGGTACGGGAAGGTCCCGGGAAAGAGTCGGCGTGATCCCGGCGGTTGCGGCCGGACCGGGACTGCCCGGCCCGGAGGGTGTGCGAGAGAATGCGGCGCGTCGGACGAATCGGTCAGCTGTGCGGCGCGGCTACCATTGGGGTGCGCTGGGTCTTTGCATACTGCTGGATTTCCACCTCCAGTTCCCGAATCCGCTGCCGGATCGTTGACGGTCGGTGCGCCTTCACCTGTACTGCGATGCTCTGGGGAAGCGTGGTCAGAATGGCTTCCAGGTCCGTCAAGCTGTCCTGCAACTTGGCCAGCTCGGCCTTGGCCGACTCCAACTGATAGTCATTCGCGATCATCCCTTCTTACCTCCTTCCCGCGCGTTGCTCCCCTCACCACGGCATCAAGTCGGGGACGCCGCTGGTCCCGCTCGCCGGGAGCGCATTCAGCGTCATCGGCGCGTGACCCCCTTGTACACGAGAATCCACGCGGGGATCTTCTTGATGATCTGCTGCTGGACCTCCTGCCCGGAGACGTTGTTCATCATCAGGTCGAAGCCAATCTCTGCGAAGCGCCACCCGGCGGTGATCCCGGCCGTCAACACGATCACGCTGAGGAGGTAGTTGAGCCACGCGCCCCAGTGCAGGAGATGCTTGAGGAGACGTCCTGGAGGTTGCGGCGTGCGTCGCAGATGGTGCAGCCGAACCGTGCTCTGGTGCATCAACAACTCGCCGATGGACATCGTCATCACCTCCAAGGGTTTTGGTTGACACCCATGAACGAGGGATGGTGACGATCTTCTGAAGGCACGGGCGATGCCAAGTTCCCAGGAAAAGACGAGGCAAGAACTCCTGATGGCTAACCCGTCGTAAGGCTTCGTTGTTTCAGTGGGGGGAGTAGTCGGCGGTTCCTGGACGAAAATTTGCTGACGGGAAGACAGGTGAAAGCCTTGCATGTCGCCGGCGGGTTCGACGGCGAAAGGGAAAAGAGTGCACCCTGGCCTGGGATCAATAGCACCTGATGTGGAGTCACGAACGGGTAGGGCAACCAGATCTAGCGAGCAGTCGGGGAGCGGTGCCTATGGTGCGCGTCTGCGGCGGCGGGTGGCGCCTTCCGATCGCTGGGCATCTCGACACGTGTGCTGCTTGTGCCCCTTGTGGCTGGCGATTCCGTTCATTTCAAGATCAGGAACAGATTGTTGTAGTCGTCGGTCCACATCCGAAAGCCCGGTCGCGCGGCCAGCACCTTTCCCGCCTCGCGAATTCGATCCGATTCGAGCAAGCGCCGGTCCGACGTCACCAGGATCTGGTCAGTGGCCGAAAGCCAATAATTGGCGCCTCCCGTGTCCGGCGGCGTGTCCGAGATCAGCACCGCGGACAGGCCGTGCTCCTCCGCCAGGCCGGCGACGACGGGGGCAATATCAATGAAGCGGTTGGTCGCCTGGAACGCCAGCACGCCGCCCGGCGCCAGGTGGCGCATGTAGATCGCCATCGCCTCGCGCGTCAACAGGTGCATCGGGATCGAGTCGCCCGAAAACGCATCCATGGCCAGCACGTCGAACTTCTGGCTGGACTCTCGCTCCAAGCTGAGCCGTCCGTCCCCCAGGACGACCTCGATCGTCGCCGGACTTTCGGTGAGGAACGTGAACTCGCGCTTGGCAAGCTCCACGACCTGCGGGTTGATCTCGTAGAAGCGAAACGTGTCGCCCTTCCGTCCGTGGGCGACCAGGGAGCCCGCGCCCAGGCCGATCACGCCCACGCGCCGCGGCCGATCGGGCAGGCTGGCGAAGAGCCGACCGTAGCCGCTGGTCGGGCCGAAGTAGCTGCTCGGCTGGAAGCGCAGCTCGGCGTCGAGCAATTGGCCGCCGTGGATGATGCCGCCGTGCACCAGCGAGCGGAACGGCACCGGCGTCGGGTCGTCGCGCGTCAAGACCGCACTGTAAAAGTTGCGCAGCATGATGCGCGCGCTGGTGACCTGGTACTCGACCGCCTTTCCCGCGCCCCAGGCCGTTGCGCCGATGACCGCCACGGACGCAACGGCGGCCCACCAGGCGATGCGCATGGTGCGCGAGAGGAGCAGCAGCGCGCAGACGACGAGTCCGATGGCCAGCTCGAAATAGCCGGGCAACAGATAGGGCGCCGCCAGCCCGACCAGCAACCCGCCCACGGCGCCGCCGAGCGAGATCATCAGGTAGTACGTCGTCAGATAGCGCGGCGGCGGCTTGAGGAGGGTCAGCTCGCCATGGCAGAACATGCAGCAGACGAACAATCCCGCGAGGTACAGCGGGACCACGACTTTCAGGTCGAGCGACGTTGCGTGCCACGCCATGGCCGGGAGGGCGAGGGCGGCCAGCGGCAAAAAGACCATCCGCTGGTACCAGCGTGGATGCTCGAAGCAGAGAATGAACGTTGCCAGGTAGAGGCTCAGCGGCAGGATCCAGAGGAACGGAAGGGAGGCGAGATTCTGGCAAATATGATTGGTGACCGCCAGCAGCAGGAACGACGCCATACCCGCCAGCGCGAGCCAGACGCAGCGCTGCACGCCTCCGGGTGGTGTGTCCGGGGACCCGGCGTCGGCGTGTCCGGCGGCGGTCGCCGTGACGCTCTCCGCCCGCCACGCGCTGGAAATCGCCACGGAGCCGCAAAGCAGCGCGAAGAGCGCGTACATTCCCGACCACACGACCGATTGAACACGCGTGGTGACCCAGGGCTCCACCAATACGGGGTAGGCCAGGAGCGCAACCAGGGATGCGAGATTCGACAGTGCGAAGAGCCGATACGGGGCGGCGTGACGGAAACGCCGGGCGAACCACGCCTGCAAGAGGGGGCTCGTGGTCGACAGCAGGAGGTACGGCAGGCCCACGGTGAAGGCGAGCAGGCCGAGGATGCGCCAGCTTGGATTCTCGTCACCGTGCGGCTTCCATGCCGCGTCCGGCGTGATGGGCAGCACCAGCAAGCTCAACACCAGCAGCCCGACATGCAGCGTGGCCTGACGCCTGGGCGCCAGCCGGCGCGTTGTTACGTCGGCGTACGTGTAGCCGATCAGCAGGACCACCTGAAAAAAGACCATGCACGTCGCCCACACCGCCGCCGATCCGCCGAACCACGGCAGGATCTGCTTAGCGATGATGGGCTGGACTAGGAACAGCAGGAACGCGCCCAAGAATATGGCGGCCGCGTAGAGAATCATGGCAGCGTTACTCACAAAGCCGGCCGAACGTTCTCGCGCCTGTTTTCCGAATCGTTGTTGTCCAGCCTGCTCAAAAAGGTCCAGCTACAAGGCGGTACGCCGCAGGTCGGGGCACCCGCCGCAGGTGGGTCCAGGCGTACTGGAGGTACGCCGCAGCGAGCGACGAGGCGGACCAACGCCGAAGATGGGCCTTTTTCAGCAGGTGTTCAGATCACGGGGCCGGTTACGTAAATATCCATCGAATTGCTGTAGCCCGAGATCTCGGCCTTGGTGAGCCTGCCCGAGGCATACTCGACCAATTCCCCGAAGAGCCGCCGCCCGGCGCTCGGCAGGCTCTCTGTCCCTTCCATGATGGTTCCCACGTAACAATCCATGTGGTCCCGGAGCTTGGTCCAGGTGACGACATTTCCCGTGATCTTGACCACCGGCACGAAGGGGAAGCCCTGCGGGGCCCCTCGCCCGGTGGCAAAAGCGATGAGATTGCAGCCGGCGGTGGCGAGTCCCGTGAGGATCTCGGGCTCTCGTCCGGGCGAGTCCATCACGACGAGTCCCCGAACCTTCGGCGACTCGCCGTACTCGTACACCGCCTCGATCGGGGCGGTGCCTGCCTTGGCGATAGCCCCCAGCGATTTCTCCTCGATGGTGGTCAGGCCGCCCTTGATGTTGCCGCCGGTCGGCTGGCCTCCGCGCATATCGCACCCCATGGATTTGGCCCGGTCTTCCATCCGCTTGACGAGGGCCAGGATGCGCTCCGCCACCTCGGGTGTTCGCGCGTGGCGCGCTAGGATGTGCTCGGCGCCGATGAATTCGGTGACCTCGCCCAGGACGGACGTGCCGCCCGCGGCCACCACCATATCCGAGGCGATTCCGACCACCGGCGTCGCGAAGAGGCCCTGTGTCGTGTCCGAGGCGCCGCACTTTAGGCCGAGGACCAGATCGGAGATGGGGTGGAGGGACGGCTGGACCCTCGAGGCTTCGGCCACCAACTCCTGCGCCAGAAGATGGCCGCGTGCCACGGAGCGCGCCTGGCCACCCTCCTCCTGGATCACGAGGCATTCGACCCGCTTCCCAGATGCGCGGATCTCCTCTGCAACCTCCTCGAAGGCCACCCCCTCGCAGCCGAGGCCGACCAGGAGTACGCCCGCCAGGTTGGGATTCCGTCCCAGCCCGACCAGTGCCCGGTTGACCCGGGCGAGATCCACCGGGGTCTGTCCGCAACCTTGGTGATGCGTGAACGCCGCCGTTCCCGTCACGCTTCGGCTGATCCGATCCACAACCTCGTTCGCGCACACCACCGTCGAGAGCACGCCGACGTAGTTTCGCGTTCCGACCCGGCCGTTTGGCCGCGCATACCCCTTAAACTGCATGTGCCTTCCTCGCTGCCTCCAGGTCGCCCCGCCCCCGAAGGCTCTCCACGTTCTGCACGTGCGCGTGCGTCCCGGACGGGATGTCCCGTGTCGCCCGCCCGATCACCTCGCCGTACTTCCGAATCGCGTCGCCCGAGCGGATGTCCGTCACCGCCAACTTGTGCCCGAAAGCAATTCCCTGCCGCACCGGGACGAGGAAAATCCGCTCCCCCACGCCCACGCGCGCCTCCTCGCCCTGCGCAAGGTCCCGCAGCGCCGTCGCCACGTTGTCGGCCTCGGTCAGCATGACCGCGTCGATGCCCTGTCTCGTCTCCACGGACTCCTCCTTCCGCGTGCCCCCGGCGGGGCGTACGCCAGAAGATGGGTACCACATCCCTCGCGGATAGGTCGAGCATTCCTCCGCTGCGTGGAGCATTGGACCTCATGAGCGGACAATGTGGAAGTAGCGTCGCCGCCGGACGGAGACGCAATAGCGCGGTCACAACGGCGGCGCGAATTGCGACCGGCGCGGGTTTGCCGGCGGGGCGCCGCAAAGGCGCATATGCGGACGACCGCGCCTCTCGCACACGTGGCCGCCCGGCTGCAGCCGGGCGGGGAATTTGGTCCTTGGGGGTTGTGTTATACTGTGCTATTATATTAGTACACTTTTGAGGGGGCCCCGATGCGGCTACGCGTGGATGCGTCCAGCCCGATCCCGATCCGCCGGCAACTCACGGAGCAGGTCAAGCATTTCATCGACGCCGGGACGTTCCCGCGGAATCACGCCCTGCCCAGCATCCGGCAGTTGGCGACCGAATTGGAGGTCAACCCCAACACGATCGCGCGGGTCATCGAGGATCTCAAGCACGACGGGTACGTCCACGCGCATCGAGGGAGGGGGGTCTTCGTGGCCCCAAACCCGCCGGCCCGCCCATCGCCGAGCCTCCGCGACGCCTTCCTGAAGGACGTGGTGATCCGGGGGGCAGCCCTGGGGATGAATGCCGACGAGGTGGCCGTGGGCGTCCTGAGCTTAGCGCGGGTGCGCCCCGCTCCGCTCCGTCGGCCGGCCACGGTCCTGCTCGTGGAGTGCAGCAGCGAGGTGCTCGATTTCTTCGCGAACGAGATCGAGTCGCATCTTCCAGTCCATGTCGACAAGGTCCTGCTGGGCGAACTTTCCGCGGTCGTGCAGCGTCGGAAGCGAGGGCGCCCCTGGGCGGCCGCGGTCACGAGCTTTTTCCACCTCCCCGAGGTCGAACGTCGTGTGGGCGACAGACGGGTCCCGGTCATTCCGCTGCTCGCCAGCGCGCATCTTGCGACCCTCCACCGCCTGGCACAGTTGCCCCCGGGGACACGCATTGGGGTCGTCACGGCGGACGCCGAAACCGCACACAACCTAGAATACTCGATCGTCAGCGCCGGCCTCCCGAACATCGCGCTCGTGGGGGCGTGCTCCCTTGAAGCGGCGACCCTGGGCCCTCTGGTTCGGCAGGTTGAGGTGATAGTGTGCTCGACCCCGGCGGCGAAACAGGTGCGCGAACTCGCCAACGGCACGACCCAGATCATCATCGATGACCGTGCCCTGGACATGCGGGCGATCGAGATGCTGGCGGTGATCTTGACCGGGCCGGACGAGGGCGGGGCGGGGGCCGCGGCGCGTCCACCCGGGACACGCCAGAGCGGCCTCCCACCGCGCCCAAGACCGCCGGCGCGGAGGGGAAGGCGCGCGACGCAGCCGGGGGCGGAGGGCGGCGCCGTCTGACCCGTTCGATATGCGGGTCTTGGAAAACGCAACCCATGCCGGACAAGGGTCCGGAGAGGAGTGGACACGATGGCTACAGGGACGATCAAGAGGCTCGTACGGGAGCGGGGATTCGGCTTTATTCTCGGACAGGATGGCACCGAGTTGTTCTTTCATCGGTCCGCCCTCCAGGGAGAGGGCTTCGACACACTGGCGGAAGGCCAGGCGGTCGAGTTTGAGGTGGAGAGAGGCGCCAAGGGACCGCGGGCGGCAAACATGAAGGTCACCCCCCCCAGCGCCTAGGCGGACAGACGTCTGGACGCCCCGAGACGGGCCCGGTCCCCTCGGTTGCGGAGAAGAAAGGGGACCCCTGCTCTGCCCAGAGGGGAAGCGAGAACGGCCATGGACGAGGAACGAACGAGCTATCCGTATCAACGATTCACCATCACGACGCTCCGCGCCGAGGGCGTGTGGTGGGCCAAGGCCCGCGTGGCGGAGAAGGATGCCGGGGGCGACCGGCCGGTCCTGGGCGGCCCGTGGACCAGCCAGGTGGCGGCCAAGACCGCTGCGGAAGCCTTCTGCGACCGTGGAAACGCGGGGTAGGACAGTGCCGCTGACCCGGGAGACACCTTCCCTCGGCGCCCAGGTCGGCTGGCACAACACACGAGGACGGCATGACGATACAAGACTGGTTGACCCGGCTGCTCGCCCAGCCCGCCACCGAGCCTGTCGACTGGGAGACCTTCTCCGTGACCATGAGCGATTCGACCTGGAAGGCTCTCTGGCTCGACATTGACGCGACGCAAGCGTATGACGACGGGCTGGAGGCGGGATTGCGCCTGCTGCAGGCCACGCAGCACTATCGCCGGGAGCTCCGGGACCGGGAATACCAGGCGCATCAAATCCTGTGCTACCGCAGCATCCTCTCCATGCTCGACAAGGCCGACCGATGGGACGTGTATCTGGCGGCGTGGGAGACCATCCGGACACAGACGAGCCACTGCCTGCCAGGACGGGGAGATACTCTGACGCTCCACGATCCCCAGTACATGTCCTTTGTGCGGCGGGACGACGGGGGTTTCGGCGTGCCGGCCCTCCCGTCCGGTGTGCGGCCGCCAAGGATCATCGCCGTGCATTTCCTGTACTCCCAAGTCCATCGCAAAGCGGTGATCGAGCGGAAATTGGCACAGGAGCGAGCTGGGAAGCGGATCTCGCAGCGCCGACCGGTGGGGCCGGGCGCCCTGGCAGCCGAGGCGATCCAGGCGCGGCTCACCCAGATCCGGGTTTCGGGCGAGTCGAACGAGATCTGCCTCTGCGCGGGAGGCGACGGTTGATGGCGCTCGAAGCGGACGATCGTCGGACGGGTGGCGCCGAGCGTCGAAGGATACTCTTCGCCCGCGCCCTGACGCGGCGGCTCCCTTGGAAGCCTTGGCGGCAATGACGGGATCACAGGCAGGCAGACCAGGACGAACCTGCACGCCCAAACAGAAAGGATGGGAGCCATGACCGCTCATGGCCCGCAGCCGCTCCAAATCGGGGACCTCACGGCATCGCTGCCTATCATCCAGGGTGGCATGGGGGTCGGGGTCTCTCTGTCCGGGCTCGCCTCTGCGGTAGCCAACGAGGGCGGGATTGGGGTCATTGCCACCGCGGGCATCGGCATGATCGAGGCCGACCTGTTCAAGAATTTCCTGGCCGCCAATACGCGGGCCTTGCGGAGCGAGATACGGCGCGCCCGGGAACTGTCCACTGGAATCCTCGGCGTGAACATCATGGTGGCCCTCTCGAATTTCGGTGAGCTCGTCAAGACGGCGCTCGACGAGCAGATCGACATCATTTTCTCGGGGGCGGGCCTGCCTCTCGATCTTCCCCGTTTCCGCCGGGGGAACGACCGAACGAAACTGGTCCCCATCGTTTCGTCCGGGCGGGCGGCCAGGATCGTTGCCAAGCGCTGGACGGAGCGGTACGACTATCCCCCCGATGCCGTCGTGGTCGAGGGGCCGCTGGCGGGCGGGCACTTGGGATTCAAGCCCGAACAGATCGGCGATCCCGCGTATGCGTTGACATCGCTTCTCCCGGAGGTCCTGCGCGAAATTGCGCCCTTCGAGGCACAGGCACGGCGCCCCATCCCTGTCATCGCAGGCGGAGGGGTCTATACCGGGGCAGACATCTATAGGCTCTTGCAGCTAGGTGCCGCCGGAGTACAGATGGCCACCCGATTCGTGACGACCCACGAGTGCGACGCCGCCGCGAGCTTCAAGGAAGCGTACATCTGCGCGACGCCGGAGGACATCGCGATCATCAAGAGTCCGGTCGGGATGCCGGGCCGCGCGATCCGGAACCGATTTCTCGAGGACGTCGGTGCCGGCAAGCGGATGCCGTTCACCTGCCCGTACCACTGTATCGTCACCTGCGATTATCTCAACTCCCCCTACTGCATCGCCCTGGCGCTCATCAACGCCCAGCGAGGACGCATGCACCACGGCTTCGCCTTTGCGGGCGCAAATGCTCATCGGGCAACGGAAATCGTTTCGGTCAAAGATCTGGTGGCGACGCTGCTGGACGAGTACCGCGCGGCGGCAGCCTGACCCGCAGCGCCCCGGCCCACCGGAGGCCGCCGACTCTCCGAGGCGTCGTGACGGACGCTGGCGCGGGGCGTGGCTCTCCTCGAGGGAGCGCGGGGCTGGCGCAAGGGGCCGACGCCGTCTCCCGCGTGGACACCGAACATGGCGCAGCGGGAGGAAACCGCGCAGGCACCGGCCCTCGGCATGCTCGACCGCCTGGCGCAGGCGCTCACCGTGATGGTGTCGCAGGTCGAGGAGTACCGGGGAAGGGTGAAACGGCGCATGGAAAATACGTTGTACGCGCGACTGTGCGAATGGGAAGTCTGGGTGGGAAAGTTTCAATTCGATCAGTGGGATGCGTTTGTGCGGCGCATGCCAGGTCGGACGGTCCGCGGCACGGGTGCGGACGAACTCGTGCCCGGTGGGCCGTTTCCCACGCGTCCAGCGGCCGGGCAGGCAGGCATTGAGTACGCACGCACCAAGACATGACCTCACACCTGTGGTGCCCCCGGCGAGTTACCGCCCCGGGGCACGGTCCGCACGCCTCGGAGATCGGAGAGCGACCCGATGAAAGCCATCCTCAGTCCCGAGTGGGAGCTGTCCACGGTGAACCCGGCATCGCGCGACGGCCGGCCGGTTCTCGTAAACCGGAGCACGTGGCAAGCGTTCGGACCGGGGGACCAGGTCAGGCTGTACCCCAGCCAGGGCTACGAGAGGGCAGCGGATGCGGTGGCGCGGCTGGTGGAGACGGCGAAACTGACCGTGGGCGGCGACACCTTGGTGGCGCGTTTCATCGGGAAACTCTCGCATCGGTAGGACGCGGGCGGCCCCCACGCTGCCGGTAGTGCCGTGCGCGCGCAAGCGGGGAAGAAAGGGATCATCATCGTGAACGAGCAGCACATGTATGCACAGCACGAGGGACACCGCATCTATGTCCTGCAGCTACGCAATACGTTGTGGGCCGCATCCATCGTGAGGCTCGCCATGCTGCAGCAGGATAATCGAACCTCCCCGGGAGATGTCGTGGATGGGATCGGGGGAGAATACGAGTCTCGGGACCAGGCGATCGTGGCCGCGAAGCAGTTCATCGACGAACACCAGGAGGGGTATCGGCACTGAACGTTGCCGGTAAGGCGCCCTCCGTCCGCGTGACCGGAGAGGGGGTGTCGGTGGAGCAGGAGGACTGCAGATGACCGCCAAAGTACGTGTGTGCAAGTGTGGCTGCGGACGCGCGCTCGACAACGTGCACGCGGATTTCTTTATGCCGTCGCACGAGAAAGCGCTGAAGGACGCACGCAAGAAGAGGCTTGTCCCGCCCACCCGAAAAGCGCCTCGGCGCTGACAATCACCCGACGGTGAAAACCACGCCCCCCGGCGCCCGGGCGTGCGGGGTGTGCCTCACACTCCGGAATCGGCCTCTGGGTCGCCATGGCCGTCACGCATCGGGCAGATGCCGCGGCGCGACGCGCTGACAAAGTTCAGAATGTCCACCGCCGGACCGTTCGTAAATTCTTGACGCATCCTTTCCAGAGCCTGGCTGACGTTCAGCTGGGAGCGGTACAGCAGCGCGAACGCCCGCTGGACCTGCGCCCGGTCGGCCGGCGACAAGCCGGCCCGGCGCATGCCGATGGTGTTGAGCCCCCCGATCCGGTTACGCTCGAGACCGGCCGTGATGCAGAACGGCGGGACGTCCTTGCCGATCCCGCAGCCACCGGACAGCATGGCCAGACGTCCGACGCGGACAAACTGGTGAATCACCACGTTCCCGCTGATGAACACCCCATCGTCGACTTCCACATACCCGCCCAACAAGGCGCCATTGGCCACGATGACCCGGGTGCCCAGCCGCACGTTGTGGCCCAAGTGGCTGTTCGCCATGAGATAGCACCCATCCCCGACCACGGTCGCCGTGCCCGGTTTCGTGCCGCGATGAATGGTCACGTGTTCGCGGATCACGCAATCGGCGCCGATATGGACGAACGTCTCGGCCGGCTGGAATGCCAGATCCTGCGGCAGGTCGCCGATCACCGCTCCCGCATGAATCCGACAGTTGGGACCGATCGTCACCGTGCGGAACACGACGGCGTGCGGCCCGATGTGCACATCGCGTCCGATGACTGCGCCGTCCTCGATCACCGCCGTTGGATGGATATCGCTCATCGCCGCGTCCTCATCGGTTGCTGGAAGCCGCACTTCGGCGCACCGGGCGAATCGTCCGTGCCCGTCATGCGTCCGGGCGCGTCCTGCTGAAGTCGGCCCCCCCCTCGCGCGGGCGGGTCGCCGGAACAAGATGCCGAACAGGCTCTTCAGCAATGCTTCCGGTTGGCGAGCATGTTCGTGAGCACCGCGCCGTGCGCCGCCGCCAACCGGCGAAAAGCGTAGACCAGATTGGCCAGAAAGTCCAGGCCGCCGACGCGATCCGGATGCGTGGGCACCGGGCGCAGCTCGATGCGGGCCGCCCTCCAGGAAGGGAGCAACCGATC
>Ga0316622_100001029_pt1 | contig 17518 bp, 18 predicted proteins | sample OWC_Aug_OW2_C1_D_FD_207646 | JGI IMG/M metagenome (GOLD analysis project Ga0316622, IMG submission 207646) | Wetland soil microbial communities from Old Woman Creek delta, Ohio, United States - OWC_Aug_OW2_C1_D5_C | ecosystem: Environmental > Terrestrial > Soil > Wetlands | place: USA: Ohio... | reverse complement strand
GTGGAACGCCGCGCCGACGGGATCGTGGTCCGCGGGGCCAAGGCGCACAACACCCTTGCCCCATACGCCCATGAGCTGATCGTGCTGCCCACTCGCGATATGCGCGAAGCAGACGCCGACTACGCCGTCGCCTTCGCCATCCCGGCCGATGCCCCGGGGATCACCATGATCGTCCGGGGGGCCGCGCCGTCGGTAAAGCACGAAATGGCGTCACCGGTGAGCAGCCGCTACGCCAGCGTCGAGTCTCTCACCGTCTTCGACGATGTGTTCGTGCCGTGGGAGCGCGTCTTCCTCTGCGGCGAATGGCAACTGGCCGGCTACCTGGCGGAGACCTTCGCGACCTACCACCGGCACTCCTACTGCGGCTGCAAGCCGGCCATCTCCGACCTCCTGATGGGCGCGGCCGCGCTGGTGGCCGAGTACAACGGCATTGAGAAGGCGCACCATGTGCGGCACAAACTGGCCGAGCTGATGGTCACCGCCGAGCTGGTCCATGCCTGCGGGCTGGCCGCCTCGCTGAAGGGCCAGCCACAGACTTCGGGCACCTACTTGCCCGACCTGGTCTATGCCAATGTCGGCAAGTTCTACGCCGGCACCAACTTGCACCATGAGATGGAGCTGTTGCAGGACCTGGCCGGCGGCCTGGTGGTGACACTGCCCTCGGAGGAGGACTACCGCAGCGCGCAGCTGGGCGAAGCGCTGAAGAAGTACCTGGCCGGACCGGCACACCTGTCCGTGGACGACCGTGTGCGCTGCTTCCGCCTGGTCGAGGACATGACCGCCAGCAAGTTCGCCGGACTACTGATGGTGGCGGGAGTGCACGGCGGCGGCTCGCCCGAGGCCGAGCGATTGGCCATCTACCGTTCCTACGACCTGGAGAGCAGGAAAGAGCTGGCCAAGAAGGCAGCGGGTATCAGTGGCTAGGGCATAGGGCAACTGCCTTTCACAGCGCTCTTGGAAATCTCCGCGCTCTCTGCGGCCTCTGCGGTGAAAAAGCCATGCAGTGCAAGAGGGGTGACAGGTCGCTAGCGACGCAGGCGGGGAATCCAGGCAGGGACGCGGCGGGAGTAGGCCTCCCAGTCCGAGCCGAACCGTGCGGCCAGAGCTTCCTCCTCGCGCCGGGCGCGAACGATCAGCCCGGAAAAGTTGGTCGTGACGAATACAAAGGCCCAGGTCCAGTAGATCAGGATGCCACCCAGGCAGGTGAGAAGAAGCCCCAGATACATGGGGTGGCGGACGAGCGCAAAGGGTCCCGTAGTGATCAGACGGTGGTCGGCATAGAGCGGCGCAACAGAGGTGGAGGAGACAAAATACATTGTACCCAGGGTGAGCCGTGCCCAGAACAGGAGAGCCAGTCCCGGGAAGTAGAGGAGACTGCCCAGCAGGAGGGAAATGGTGCGGCCAGATGCAGGGAGTGGCCAGGGGAGCGGCCTCCAGAGGAGATAGCACAGCCCGAAATAGCCCAGGCTGGCGACGGCATAGAACCACGGTGCTCTGAGCAGGCGAGGCCACCAGCCAGGTGCGGCTTTCTGCTGGCGTGGCAGGCCGCGGGCCAGCCCCAGGAAGATGGCCACCAGCGCGACCGCCAGCGCCACAGCACCGGCGCGCTGTACCCACAGTTGCGCAGCATCCAGGGTCATAGGACAAGTATAGCACACTCGCAACAACGACTCAAATAGGGGTGAGGAGATGCCATGTCCGCACTAGAGCGCATTGCCTACTTTCAAGGCCGGCGCGATGACGTCCCCAACCAGGAGCTGGCGAAGCAACTGGTCCAGGCGAAGGATCGCGCCGGCATCCGGGAGATCGCCGCCAACCTGTGGCACAAGAACCTGAACGTGCGCAGCGACTGCATCAAGGTGCTGTATGAAGTTGGCTACCTGGAGCCAACGCTCATCGCCGACTATGCCGGCGACGTGCTCAAGCTGCTGCAGAGCAAGAACAACCGCCTGGTGTGGGGGGCGATGATCACCCTGTCCACTATCGCCGGACTCAAGGCCGATGAGCTGTACCCACACCGCGCCGAAATCCAGCAGGCGATGGCGGACGGCTCGGTGATCACCGTGGATGCCGGGGTAAAGGCGCTGGCGGCCATCGCATCGAGGAATGACACGTACCGCGCCGAGCTGTTGCCCTATCTGTTGCGGCATCTGGAGACGTGTCGCCCCAAGGACGTGCCACAGCATGCGCAGGGCACGCTGGAGGCGGTGGACGGCGCTCACAGCGCGGCATTTGTGGCGGTCCTGGAAAAGCGCTTGCCGGATCTGAGCGGCTCGCAGGCGGCGCGGGTAAGAAAGGCCGTCCGGGCGGCCCACGCGGTGGGTGCACACTGAGGGTGAGGGCGCAAGCATGACTTGCGCAGTCAAGTTGTGGAGTGCTGGAGCCATGCTCCAGCACTGTCCGCACAGGACAAGCGAAAGGCGCAAGCATGGCTTGCGCAATCCAGGCTGTGGAGTGCTGGAGCCATGCTCCAGCCCTGTCCGCACAGGATAGGCGAAAGGCGCAAGCATAACCTGCGCACGCAGGAGTGTTCCTCTTGCCAGTTCGGTAGGGTCGGGGGTACAATAGGGGACGCGGCCGCCCCGCACAGAACACGGGACGCAGTAGCGGCCCCGCACAGAACACGGGACGCAGTAGCGGCCCCGACGGCCCACCATCCAGAACAGGAGGCCAGCACAGCATATGTGTGGCATATTCGGCATCATCACGGCCCAGGAACAGACCCTGGGACCCATTCTGATCGAGGGCGCACGGCGCCTGTCCTATCGCGGCTACGATTCGGTCGGCTGCGCGACGGTGGCCGCCGACGGGCACATCGACCTGCGCAAGGATGTGGGACGCCTGCAGGAGGTGAGCGACAAGCTCGGCTTTGCCGAGATGCGCGGCCAGCGCGGCATCGCTCAGCTCCGCTGGGCCACCTTCGGTGCGCCGTCCGTCCCTAATGCCCAGCCCCACCTCGACTCCGATGGCGATATCGTCGGCGCCCACAACGGCAACGTGGTCAACAATGTGCAGATGCGCGAGCTGTTCCTGCGCGAAGGGCTGACCGTACGCGGCACGAACGACGGTGAGACCTGCGTGCACGCGGTGGAGCGCCATTTCGACCGCAATGGCGGTGATATGCTGGCGGCGATCCGCTCGGCCTACGATGACCTGGAGGGCGACTATGCCTTTGTCATCACCCACCGTGACGAGCACCGGCTGTACGCCATCAAGAAGGGCTCCGGCCTGGTGGCCGGGCTGGGCGAGGGCCTGACCTGCGTCTCATCGGACCTACCCAGCATCCTGCCCCTCACCCGCCGCATCATGCGCATCCACGACGGCGAGATTGTCGCGCTTTCGCCGCAAGGCGTAGAGCTGTACTCCGTCCACGACGGGGCGCGCATCACGCGCGATGAGGAGTACTACGACGGCCCCATCGAAGTAGCGCAAAAGGGCGGCTATCCCCACTTCATGCTAAAGGAGATCCACGAAGAGCCCGTCGTCGCCGGCGAGCTGCTGCACCTGTTGAACTCGACGCCGCACGTCAGTCGCTTCCTCGACGCGCTGCGGGCCACCGGCAACCGGCCCGTGTACTTGGTGGGCTGTGGGACGAGCTACTATGCCTGTCTGCTGGGGGCCTACTACTTCAACCAGATTGCCGGCCGCGCGGCCGTGCCCGTGCTGGGGCCGCAATTCATCGAGCAATGCGGGCGGAGCGTCGGCCCGGAGGACACCGCCGTCTTTGTCAGCCAGAGCGGTGAGACGAAGGATGTGCTCAACGCGCTCAAGGTCATGCGCGAGCGCGGCGGGCGGGTGCTGGGCATGCTCAACGTGGTGGGCTCGTCGCTGGCACACTACAGCGACGTCTACCTGCCGCTGGCCTGCGGCTACGAGATCAGCGTGCCCGCCACCAAGACCTTTGTCAACCAGGCCGTGCTCTTACTCTACCTGGCCTACCGGCTGGCGGAGCGCGACACGGCGGAGCTGGGCGCCCTGCCCGGGTTGCTGACCCAGACCATCGAAGCTACCGATGCCGCGGCCCGCCAGGTGGTCAGCTACCTGAACAACTGGTCGGCGTTCAACTACCTGGGGTACGGCATCAGCCACCCCATCGCCCTGGAGGCAGCGCTCAAGCTGAAAGAGATCACCTACGTACACTGCGAGGGCCTGTTCAGCAGCGAGTTCAAGCACGGCCCACTTTCGGCGGTGCACGACGGTTATCCGGTGCTGTTCATCACCGCGCCGGGCGATGAGGCGATGATGATCAACCACGTCAACGAAGTGACCACGCGCGGCGGGCGAGCCATCGCCCTGGCGGCCGAGAACGAGGCGCTGCGCAAGAACGTGCAGGATTACCTGGCCATCCCGACCTGCGAGCGTGCCCTGGCACCCATTCTGCTGACCATCCCGGCGCAGCTCATCGCCTACCACATGAGCGTGGCACGGGGCATTGATCCGGACTTTCCAAGGAATCTGAGCAAGACGCTGACGGTGGATTAGATGAAAAAGGTCCAGTTCGAGGAGCTGTTCCCCTGGGAGTTCGCCCGGGCGCTGGCGGAGGCGCCTATTTGCTACCTGCCGCTGGGCGTGCTGGAGTGGCACGGCGAGCACAACGCCGTCGGACTGGATGCCATCAAGGCGCACGCGGTATGCGTGCGCGCGGCGCAGTTGTCGGGAGGAGTCGTGGCCCCGCTGTTGTACTGGGCCACCGATGAGCGCGAGGACCTGCCGGATGGCAGCTACGTGACGGGCGGCGTCGAGCACGGTGAGCGCTACCACGTGCCGGGCAGCATGTTCTGGATCCGGCCGGAGACGTTCCACGCGCTGCTGCTGGACATCTACGAGGCAGTGCGCAGGCGCGGCTTCCGGGTCATTGTCGTGCTGGCGGGACATTGGGCAAGGGACACCGTCCAGGTGGTCCGTGCCAGCGGTGCCGAGTTCCAGGCCCTGCATCCCGAGATACAGTGGGCGCTGTTGATCGATCAGGAAATGGTGCCGGACCTGCACTACCCCCACGAGCACGCCGCCGGCGGCGAGACCTCGCTGTTGATGGCCATCCGGCCGGACCTGGTTGACCTGAGCAAGACTTTCGAAACCGATGGCGCGCTCAGAAAGTACTACCGGGCACAGCCGGCGCACCTGGAGCGACGGCGCGTGACGAAGCACAAGTACATCGGTGTGCTGACCGCCGAAGAGGGCGGCACGAACGATCCCGAGACCACCGCCAGCGTTGAGCGAGGGCGCGTTCTGCTCGAGACCATCGCGCAGCGAGTGGCCGGGCGAGCGCAGGAGCTGCTAGCGAAAGCAAAACGCTGAGCTCGAAGCGCAGACAGAAGGAGGCGTCATGGCGGATCTGAAGCGGTATCCCGTCTCCATCGGTGAAGTCATCCGTGCGCGGAGCATCATCGGCCAGTACATGCGCCCCAGCCAGTTGACCTACTACGAGGGGCTATCGCGGGCCATCGGTGCTGAGGTTTACGTCAAGCACGAGAACCACAACCCCACCGGCACGTTCAAGATCCGCGGCGGCGTGAACCTGATGCACCACCTCAAGCGCGCGGGCGTGCCGGGCGTGATCACCTACTCCACCGGCAACCATGGCCTGTCCATAGCCACCGCCGCCAAGTGGCTGGGCATGCAGGCGACCATCGTGGTGCCGGTGGGCGCCAACCCGGCCAAGGTACGCGCCATCCGCGAGGCGGGCGCGGAGCTGATTGAGGCGGGGGCGACCTTTGAGGACTGCGCCGCGACGGTGGAGCGCCTGTGCCAGGAGCGCTCGCTGCATTACGCCCATCCGGCGAACGAGCCGCACCTGATCAACGGCGTGGGGACGGGCTTTGTGGAGGTCCTCGAGGCGCTACCGGACCTGGACGTGATGTTCGTCCCGCTTGGCGCCGGGAGCGAAGTATCCGGCGCCATCACCGCCCTGCGCGCCCTGCGCCATCAGACGCAGATCATCGCCGTGCAGGCCGAGGCCTCACCGGCGGCCTATGAGTCCTGGAAGCAGAAGCGCCTGTGCCGGACGCCCAACAAGAGCTTTGCCGGCGGAATCGCCACCGGCCAGGCGTACGAGCTACCGTTCAGCATCTACAAGGATGGCTTGGACGACTTTGTCCTGCTCACGGAAGAAGAGTTGCGCGATGGCATGGGGGCGGCCATCTACTACACGCACAACCTGGCCGAAGGTGCGGGCGCCGCTACTATCGCCGCGGCATGGAAGGTGCGTGACCGGCTGCAGGGCAAGAAAGTGGCCCTGCAGATGAGCGGCGGCAATGCCGCGGCCGAGGAGATCGTCGAGGCCACCCGGCGCGAGACGTTCTCCAGGGGTTTGTGGACAGAGTCCGAACCCGTGCTCAGACTCGAATGAAGCAACCGACATCTCACCGCAGAGTACGCTGAGAACGCAGAGCAGTCCGATATGGACGCCACAGCCTTGGTAAGAGCAGGAGGTTTTCTTGCGAGGAGTCACGAACAGATCCATGGACAGCTTCTGCACAGAAGGTGAACAAGGGTGAGGCGCACAGAGCAGGTGCTCACATCGGTCATCGAGGCCATCGGGGATACGCCGATGGTCGAGCTGAGCCGCCTCACGTCCAGCATGGACGGGCGCATCCTGGCCAAGCTGGAATACCTCAATCCGGGCTTTTCCAAGAAGGACCGCATCGCACGGCAGATGATTGAGGATGCCGAGGCACAGGGTGAGCTAGAGCCAGGGCAGACCGTCATTGAGCTGACCAGCGGCAATACCGGCACCGGGCTGGCGATCGTCTGCGGCGTCAGGGGCTATCCTTTTGTGGCAGTCATGTCGCGGGGCAATTCTACGGAGCGAGCGCGCATGATGGCGGCACTCGGCGCAGAAGTCGTCCTGGTGGACCAATTGCCGGAGTCCGTGCCCGGGCAAGTATCAGGCGGAGACCTGGAGTTGGTCGAGCGCGAAACGCAGCGGCTGGTGAAGGAGCGCGGGGCCTTTCGCGCCAACCAGTTTCGCCTGGGGGGCAACTTCCGCGCGCACTACTTACACACGGGACCTGAGATCATCGCCCAGACGGGCGGCCGATTTGATGCCTTCTGCGATTTTGCTGGGACGGGCGGCTCCTTCTCCGGGTGCGCCGCCCGCTTCAAGGAGCACAATCCGGCCATCCAATGCTTCCTCGTCGAGCCAGCCGGGGCCGCTGTCCTGGCCGGTCAGGCCATCTCAAACCCCAAACACCGCATCCAGGGCGGCGGCTATTCCATGGCCGAGCTCGCCCTAGTGCGGCATGAGCACGTTGACGGCTACGTCCAGGTGCAGGACGAAGAAGCCATGCAAGCTGCCCGCACCCTGGCCAGGAAAGAGGGCATCTTTGCCGGGTTCTCGTCGGGGGCCAATGTCGCGGCCGCGTTGCAGCTGCTGCGCGGCGCGTTCTGGGGCAAGACAGTGGTTGTGTTGCTCAATGATTCTGGGCTGAAGTACTTGAGCACGGATTTGTGGGAATAGAACTGAACAGCTACCTCAAAGGAGGTAAGGAATGGCACTGCGAGAAGATATCCGCACTTTCCCGGGCCTGTCCCACCTCGAGTTCCAGCACCCGCTGGACAGACAGGCACTCGATTCTCTGGAAAAGGTCCCCCTTCTGCCCCAGGTGACGCGCAAGTTCTTCGAGCTCTACCAGGAGCGCTTTACCCGTGTCGCCCAGGTCTCGAGCAGCCTGCGCATCACGCAGCGGCAGTTCCCTTCCCTCTTCAAAGAGTATGAGCGTATGGGGGAGGTGCTCGACCTGCAGAAGCTACCCACGCTGTTCTTGCAGACCGACCCCCAGATCAACGCCTTTGCCATGGGTGTCGAGGACACTTACGTGGTTGTCACCACCGGGCTCCTCCAACTGTTGAATGAGGATGAGACGGTGGCAGTGATCGGCCACGAGCTGGGACACATCAAATGCGAGCACATGCTCTACAAGACGATGGTCAACTTCATGACCATCTTCGGTACGGCGGTCCTCGAACGCATCCTGCCGAACATTGCCCAGGTCGCATCCTTGGGCATTCAGCTTGCTCTGCTGGAGTGGTCGCGCAAAGCCGAGTTCTCCTGTGACCGCGCCGCGCTGCTGGCCACACAGGACCCCAAGCTGGTTGCTACGGCACTGGCTAAGCTGGCCGGTTGGTCAGACGAGAGAATTGATGAATTCAGTCTCGAAGAGGTCAAGCGCCAGGCCGAGGATTTCGAAGCGCTGGACGACACATCGATGATCAACAAAGTGGTCAAGCTGATGGTGCTGTTACAGCAGACCCACCCCTTCCCCATCCTACGCGTCAAGGAGATCAGCGAGTGGGCCGCCTCGCCGCACTACCAGGGCATCCTGGCCGGCAACTACCGGAAGAGAGAGACCGCACCGGTCGCTGTGCCGCCGATGGCTTTCCCTGCGCAGGCGGCCCCGGCCTCCGCTGGAGGCGCGGCCGGTTTGGCCTGCCAGGCCTGTGGAGGTGCCCTCCGCCCGGGTTCCCGCTTCTGCAGCGCATGTGGCGCCGAAGTGCAGCTCGCCGCAACCACTTGCGGCAAGTGCCACAGCCCGATCCAGCCCGGCTGGGCGCATTGCCCCAACTGCGGGAACCGGCTCATCAACGAAAGCGCGCCGCAGGCCGCTGCGGAAGAAGTGAAATCCGGCAAGCGTCGCAAGACATCTGCAGACAGGTGACCTGACGGCACAATCCAGAGGGTGGCCTCGCCGCTGAGGCCTAGCTCCGGCGTCCGATGAGAATCAGCGCTACGCCAATGACGGCCACAAAGATCGCCTCGTACAGGCCGACATTGGCCCTGGCCACCATAAAGCCCATGCGCACTACGCCGGAGATGAACCACAGCACCGCGAACAGGAGACTGATGATGCCTGCGGTCATCAGAGCTCTTTTTGGCATTTCTTCCTCCCGGGTAAAGCGGGGCACAGACGGATCTCCGCCGCCTGGCCCGGTCACAGCGGCACATAGTAGCACAGATTGTGGCAGCGGGCAAGCACGCGCGCCCGCCAGCAGAGGTGCTTTGTGCACTGCGCTCGCCGTGCCGGTTTTCGCCAATAAGCGCACTACCGCAGGAGGCGCGATTGACCGAAGGGGGACATGGGCCTACAATGGCGAGCATTCAGCCAGAGTGCCCTATGAACGAGGGAGGCGGGGGATGGCACTTGTGACGGTGGCGTTGTTACAGTTGGTGTCACATGGCAGCGACCAGGAGGAGAATCTGCGTAAGGGCGAGGCCTTTTGTCGGCAGGCGCGGGATAGGGGTGCTGATATCGCCCTGTTCCCGGAGATGTGGAACATCGGCTACACCCTGCCCAAGCCAGATGATCTCTCCGGGCGACGCGACCTGCACAGACAAGCCATCGACACAGGGGGCCCTTTTGTCAGCCACTTCCAGACACTGGCGCGAGAGCTGCGGATGGCCATCGCTCTGACCTATCTGCAGGCGTGGGAATGTGCGCCGCGCTGCACAGTGTCGCTCTTTGACCGGCATGGTGCACTGCGCCTGACCTATGCCAAGGTGCACACCTGCGACTTTGACACGGAGATCGCACTGACCCCGGGGAATGATTTTTGTGTCTGTTCGCTGGACACGGCGGCGGGCGAAGTAAAGGTCGGGGCGATGATCTGCTTTGACCGCGAGTTCCCGGAAAGCGCTCGTATCTTGATGTTGCAGGGCGCCGAGCTCATCCTGACGCCAAACTCCTGTGAGCTCGAGCAAAACCGGCTGACGCAATTCCGCACTCGAGCGTGCGAGAACATGCTCGGCGTGGCGATGGCCAACTATGCCGCGCCGCAGGAGAACGGGCATTCGGTGGCCTATGACGGCATCGCCTTTGATGAACACGAAGGGTCGCGCGACATGTGCCTGGTTGAAGCAGGAGCCGACGAAGGCGTGTACCTGGCACACTTTGACATGGACCGTTTGCGGCGCTACCGCAGCACAGAGGGATGGGGCAACGCCTACCGTAAGCCACGCTGCTATGGGCTACTCATCTCCGAGGTGGTAGAGCCGCCATTCATTCGCGCGGATGCACGACGGTAGCACGACAAGCCATGGAGTGCGCAGGCCATGCTTGCGCCTTGGCAGGGGCACCGTCGCCGCCAGGCACATCGCACGACTGCAGCACTCCAGAGTGGAAAGGATACACATTGGCCCGATCGTTTCTGATCACCGGGGGCGCTGGCGTCCTCGGCATCAACCTGATTCGCTACCTGCTCGCCAGAGGCCAGCGCGTTACGATATTGGACATCGCGCGCCTGGAGGACGAGGATGTCCGCAACCAGGTGCAGGCCATCCAGGGCGACGTACGCAATCCGCAAGACGTGGAGGCGGCCCTGGAGGGCGTCGGCATGGTGGTGCACACGGCGGCCGCCCTGCCGCTGTACACGCCGGAGGACATCTACTCCACCGAAGTGGAAGGCACACGCAACGTGCTGCGCCTGGCGCGTGAGCACGGTGTCGAGCGGGCAGTGCACGTCTCATCCACAGCGGTGTACGGCATCCCCGATCACCACCCGCTGCTGGAAAGCGACGCAGTTCACGGCGTCGGGCCCTACGGCTCGGCCAAGGTGGAGGCGGAAGCGGTCTGCCAGGAGTTCCGCGAAACGGGCATGTGTGTACCGATTGTGCGACCCAAGTCGTTCCTGGGCCCGGAGCGCATGGGCGTGTTTGCCATGCTCTACGAGTGGGCGTACGAGGGGCACAACTTTCCCATCCTGGGCCGCGGCGACAACCGCTACCAGTACCTGGATGTGGAGGACCTGTGCCAGGCCATCTGGCTGTGCTCAACACTGCCCGCCGAGGCGGCGAACGATACTTTCAACGTCGGCGCCCGCGAGTTCGGGACGCCGCGCAGCGATTTTCAGGCCGTGCTGGACCACGCCGGCCACGGCAAGAGGGTCATCTCCATCCCGGAGGGATCGGCCATCCTGATCCTGCGCCTGCTGGAGCGGCTGGGTCTCTCGCCCCTGTACAAGTGGATCTATGAACAGGTGGGCAAGGAATCGTTTGTGTCCATCGAGAAGGCGGAGCGTGTGCTGGGATTCGCACCCGGGTACTCCAACCGCGACGCCCTCATCCGCAACTATGACTGGTACGTGGCGAACCTCTCGCGTCTGCAGAAGGCCTCGGGCATCACCCACCGCGTGGCCTGGGCGCAGGGTGCGCTCAAGCTGGCCAAGTGGGTCTTCTGAACAGAGTACGAGAGCAACGCCTCACGGTGCCACCACGGACTCGAAGCGCAGAAGGGAGACCAATGAAAGAAAGCAACCTGGCAATCGCCTTCGCACTGATCGCGGAAGCGGATCTACCGGAGCTCACCGGCGTGATGACGCGCGCGTTCGACGACGATGCGCAGAGGCACCTGGGCCAGCCGCGCGGCGGGCCGCCCGGTTATGACAACGGCGACTTTTTCCGCACCTGGCTGTTCCCATACAAGCAGAGCGTGGGGTTCAAGATCCTGTCAGAGGGCAAGATCATCGGCGCCTTCATTGTCTGGATCCTGCCGGGCGGCCACAACAACCTGGGCGCCATGTTCGTCGACCCGCCCCACCAGGATCAGGGCGTGGGTACGCGCGCCTGGGAGTTCATTGAAGCCATCTACCCCGAGGCAAAGAGCTGGACACTGGAGACGCCCATCTGGGCAACGCGCAACCACCATTTCTACGAAAAGCTGGGATTCCGGCGCGTTCCGCCGGAGGTGCAGAAGCCGTCGGAGGAGAACATGATCGTGTACCGCAAAGAGATGACGGCGGATGCCAGCCCATCATAGGTCCCTTCCTGCGCGCTCGGCATTGACGCCAAGCACCGTTTTGAGGACAAGATCATGCCCGTGGAAGAGGCATACCGGCGGTGGTCAGGCCGCATCGCCATCATCGGCGGGGTGGATATGAACCTGCTGGCAGCGGGCAGTGAAGAGGACGTGCGCCGCCGCACGCGCGAGATCCTCGATGTTTGCGGGCTGGCTGGGCACTATGTCCTGGGCACCGGCAACTCGGTGGCCAACTACCTGCCGTTGAACAACTACCTGGCGATGGTTGACAAGGGTCGACGTTGGAATCGCCAGCACTTTGGGGAGTAGAACCCCGGGCGCACAGCTGTGGGAACGCTTGAGCCCGCAGTTGGCCTCTGCTGTCAGCGCAGCAGCCATCGTGCCTTCGGCGCTGGCAGTGTGATTCAAGCTAAAACGTGTGGGAGGAAGAGGATTATGAGTGCAGTAAAGAAGCAGCGTCTGTGGCAGTATCCGCTGCTGGTGATCATTATGGCCGTGCTCATCTTTGTCATCTGGGCATCCATCATCCACGCGCCGACGAGGGAGGCCATTGCCGCTCTGCAGCCGGATGCGCAGGTGTCCGTACAGACCACACCGTGGCTGGTTTTCCGCCCTGCCGCCCAGGAGCCGACCGTCGGTCTTATCCTGTACCCGGGCGTGCAAACTGACCCCCGTGCGTACGCACCGGCCGCACGAGCCATCGCTGTAGAAGGGTACCTGGTGGCAGTGGTACCGATGCCGCTGAATATGGCCCTTCTCGGAGCAGAGCGAGCCAAAGGCGTAATAGCGGCCTTCCCGGCCATCCAGCACTGGGCGGTTGGCGGTCACGCGCTGGGTGGGACCATGGCCGCGCAGTTTGTTCGCAGGCATCCGGACCTGGTGCAAGGATTGGTACTTTGGGCCTCGTCTCCGGCCAACGCGGACAATCTGTCCACCGCTGACGTGGCAGTGGTATCCATCTCGGGGACCCGGGATCGCGTGACTACTGCCGCGACAATCGAAGCGTCGCGCGCGCGGCTGCCAGCGGACACGCGCTTTGTCGCCATCGAAGGCGCTAATCATGCCCAGTTTGGCTGGTACGGAGCGCAGTACGGAGACAACGAGGCGACGATTACCCACGAGGCGCAGCGGGAGCTGGTCGTGGCCGCGACGGTGAAACTGCTGCAGGAGCTACAGTAGCGCACCTTACCACGGATTGAGATCGCCGTCTGAAACCGAGAAGTGCCCTCAGGCGCTCAGTCTTCCGCCGCGAGACGAGCTTCGTGCGGTTACCCAGGTGTAGACCTTCTCAAAGACAGTCTCGCGCTCCGCATCCAGAACGATGCCATGCCCCGAGTTGTGCAGCACGAGCTGTTCCTTGTCCGGCGAGCCAATCTCGTTGTACAGCGTCGGGCCGCTCTGCGGGTGGATGGTCATATCGCGCGTGGAGTACACGACCAGCACCGGCGCATGGATACGGCCGAGCTCGGCACGCACCAGCTTCTGTAGCAGATAGACCTGGTAGGCAGATGGCACCGGGTGCACGTCGTACGACCAGAAGCCCTTGTACGCCTCCTTATCCGCCAGGTCGCAGTGTTGGGGGTCAGTGTCTTTGGGCATGGACTTGATGACGTGGCGCAACAGGGGAACGAGATGGATGCGCCAGTCACGCACCAGGATGGCCGGCGAAACAGCCACCAAACCCGCCATTTCACGTTGCGTCGCCAGGTGCAGCCCAAGTAGCGCGCCCAGTGAAAAGCCGACCACAAACACCCTCTCGCACCTGGCCTGCAGACCCCCGAAAGCTCCTTCCACATGGCCATACCAGTCCTGCCAGGTAGTGCAGGCCATGTCTTCCGGCGTGGTGCCATGCCCGGGCAGGAGGGGCGCCGAGACAGTCAAACCGCGCGCGGCGAGATAGTCGCCCATGGGGCGCATCTCCACGGCTGAGCCGGTAAAGCCGTGGATGAGGAGGCAGCCCACCGGGCCGCCGGCTCCTACTGCGTCCTGCGCTTTGCGCAGGGGAAGCTCGAAGGCGCTGGGGTCGAGGTTGGGGTATTGTGGCATTCGGCCTCCCGGGGAATCTGAAATGAGAAGCGTCTAGGATTGCTTCAAGGAAGCGGTCAAGCGCTGCAACAGGTCGCGAAGCTGCTTGAGCTCGACCGGCAAGAGCACGGTCCAGGGGAACATATAGTATTCATCGGTGGTCGCCTCGATCCCCTCGCGCAGAGCACGGCCGGCTTCGGTGAGGGACAGCGCCGGCTGGGAGGCATCCACCAGGCCGCATTCGGCTAGAACCTGGACGCAACCGGCATATTCCTCGCGCGTGTAGCCGCGCCGCTCCGCGAGGGCCGCGGTCAGAGCATCCACATCCTGGGCCTCACCGCGCCACAGCAGGGTCAACACTTCAATCGAGATGCTGTTAAAGCTGGCCTCGCGCCAGGCAGACACGTGGGCATCGTCGCGGAACCAGTACAGGTCAGTCAGGTACTGATCAATCCGCACCATTGGCGCAGCGTCGGCCAGCGGAGCCATGCGCCGACTGCCGAGGAGATGGGTCTTGTTCGGGGGAGGCGGCGCGGCCAGGGCCGCCTGGACAACGCGCGAGAGCAGAGCGGCCAGCCGGTCGAGGTCCTGGCGTGGCAGCGAGGTCAAACTGGCCAGGTGCTCGCGCTCCCGCTCCATCCAACGTCGCAGCAGATCCACAGCGGCGTCCGTGAGGATATATTCCTGCAGAGTCACTTCTTGCAGGAGGCCTTTCGACAAAAGAGCATCCCGGTGTGCCTGCAGCAGGGTGGGCGAGGCGTACGGCAGGCGATCCGCCAGCATGCCCAGGGTAAAGGGCGGCTCGCACAGATACGCCCTGACCAGGGCCCCCCACTCGGGGCGCGGCAGGGCAGCATCACTGAGCAACTGCACCATGTCCTGCGCCTGGGGCTCTGCCCCCAGTGCATTCGCTACCAGGTCAGACCATTCGCTCATCTTGCCTCCTAGGCGCTACTGCGCCGTACCCCCTCTTGGGGTAGGCACTACTGCGCCGTACCCCCTTTTCGGGGTAGGCACTATTGTGTCTCGCCGCAGGCGATGGCTTTGGTGGGATTGAGCTGTTGCACCCGGCGCCTGCCCTTGTCGACCGCATGTCAGGCTGGTCCGGAATAGCGGATGGTGCCCAGGCAGGCAAACGCCACACAAGCGCGCACACCTAGATAGTGTAGCTGCCTTCCTCGGACCCGGGCTCAATCGGCGTACTCTGCTCTGCAGCGGCCGCGCCCGGTGCCGGCACCGTCGCGGCTGTCGTCCCTTCCTCAACGGCGGTAATCTCGGCAGCCGTCTCCGCCACCGCAGCAGGCGCTGGCCGAGTCCTGACGCTTTTGCGACGAGGTTTCTTCGCCGTTGCCGCCGCGGCCTGTTGCAGACCCGCATTGACCGTGGCGGCAGCCTGTTTTAGTTCTGTCGCTGCCGCAGTCCCAGCTGCGGTAAGCTCTGTGGTCGCTGAGCCGACCACCTCGGTGACCGTGCCGGTGATGGACTTGCCGGCCTCATCCATTTCCTTGGAGGCCTGCTCCATCTCCTTGGTCAACTCGCCGGTGAGCTGTTGCGAGGCCTGCTGGAACTGGCGGACGGCCTTGCCCACGTCACGGGCCAGCTCAGGCAAGCGGCGCGGGCCAAAGATCAGCAAAGCAAGGACCAGAATGAAGAGCATCTCCATCGGTCCCATATTGAAGAGGTTCATCTGTAGAACTAACCCTTCTTGTCTTCGTCTTCCTCAGGTTTTTGCGAGGTCTCTTCACGGAACCCGCGGATGGCCTTGCCAAGCGAAGCACCGACTTCGGGCAGCTTGCCAACGCCGAAAATCAAAATCACGATCACCAGAATGATCAACAGCTCCAGTGGTCCTAAACGGGGCATATTTCCTCCTTACCCTTCCAGCCACAACCCGCCGATCCAGTCTGCGGGAGGGCTACCTGTACATTGTACTGTCACAATTGATTTTGTGACAAACTACTCCACACAGAGCACAAAGACACGAAGACACAGCAATCTCAACGCACAACTGCCCTGATAGGTCTCCGGCAGTCCGGGTGTCTTGGTGTCTTTGTGACTTCGTTATTCAAACCCAGGTGCGGCGCACGCGAGGTGCGCCGCACCTGAGATTGGCTACGCCGACTTGGGCGGAGCTTCAACGCGGATCGCAGCCTCGCCCTTGATCGGGCAGATGAACTCGCACAGGCCGCAGCCGATGCACTTGGTGTGATCACAGACCGGGAACTTCCCTCTCTGGCCTTCCACGGTATTCTGGATCAGCGCCTTAGTCGGGCACTCCGTGATGCAGATGAAACACCGGATGCAGGTCTCATAGTTGACCGTAACCGTACCCATTTGCTGCTTGCGCTTTTCTTCCAGCGACAGATTCGGGATGGCCTGGGTGGGGCAGACCTGACCGCAGGAGTTGCACTCCCAGTCGCAGTGACCCGTGCGCGGGACAAGGATGGGAGTGAACACGGAGCCAACGCCGCCCTTGACCGTCAGGTGCAGGGCATTGTTGGGGCAGACCTTGATGCACTGCCCGCAGCGCACGCACTTGGCCAGGAACTCTTCTTCCTTGGCGCCCGGCGGGCGGATCAGGTACTTGAACTGGTTCTTAACCTGGTTGCCCTTGAGCAGGAGAGCGCCACCGACACCGACGACCAACGAAGCCAGCATCTGGCGGCGGTTGGGGTCATAGCTGTGGCCAAAGCCCGGCTTGGTCTGGGTCTTGAAGCTGATGGCCGCCACCGGGCATTTGCTGTGACAGCTCGTGCACTGCAAACACTCACCCGGATCGCTGATGAACTCGCCATTAATGGTGTTCATCGGGCACTGCTTGACGCACTGCCTGCACTTGGTGCAGGCATCCGAGCGGAAGCGCTTGAAGAGGGAGAACTTGCTGAGGAGCGCTACCCACGCACCCAACGGGCAGAGGTAACGGCACCAGAAGCGCCGGGCGAAGATGTTGAGCGCCAGAACGATGATCAGCGGGAGGGCCAGCAGCGGGTAGACGATGGGCCGCACCGGTAGCTGGTCGATGACGATTTTCTGCAGCCCTTCCATCGCCGCAATAGGGGCGGTCTTTTGCAGGATGGCCGGGAATACCGTGCCCGCGAGCGCGCGGACAAAGATGGTGATGGGGTCCAGCCACATCAGCGCGAGACTACCGACGATGGCGGCAAGGATGAAGGCAAAGAACAGGAAGTACTTGACATTGCGGAACCAGGACGGGATCTTTTCCGTCACCCGCGGGCCATACTGGTCGAGGACCGTGCCCAGCGGGCAGATCCAGCCGCACCAGAAGCGACCAAAGAGGAGCGTGGCCACAATGGTGATCAGGCCCGGGATCATGTTGGCGATAAAAGTCTTGCCGCCGATCATGCCCACGGCCGCGAACAGCGGGTTAAAGCGGCTGAACACGTTGATGGGCATGGCATCCACGCCCGCCTTTGTGGTCGTCCAGACCAAATACAGAAAGAGCGCTAACAGAGCAAACTGCACGACCTGGCGGAAGCGCTTGACGAGCGTCCAGCGCTGCTTGATCTTTTTCCAGTGCTCACGCTGCAGGCGCTTGGCCTCCTTTTCCTTCGCCTTGATGTCTTCGGCTTCGGTTGTTTTGATTCCTTCTGCGGTCAAGTTCAACCTCCTACGACAGAATAGATTACTGGACTGGGAAGACCCCAATCTCTCAAAACGGACTAAGTATAGTCAATTGGGCCAGGGTGTCAATTCGAGATGAACCCTCCGCAGGTTTCCCACTC
>Ga0316622_100001028_pt1 | contig 17542 bp, 15 predicted proteins | sample OWC_Aug_OW2_C1_D_FD_207646 | JGI IMG/M metagenome (GOLD analysis project Ga0316622, IMG submission 207646) | Wetland soil microbial communities from Old Woman Creek delta, Ohio, United States - OWC_Aug_OW2_C1_D5_C | ecosystem: Environmental > Terrestrial > Soil > Wetlands | place: USA: Ohio... | reverse complement strand
GGGAGGCCCGCCTGCGCGACGACCTGGCGTCACTGCGCATCGACCGTGGGGATGCCCCGGCGCCCACGGTACGGGCTCGGGTGCGCCGCCGCGGACGGCGCCGCTGGCCGGCCGTCGTCGGCCTGCTGGTCGTGCTGCTGGCTGGCCTCGCCGTGTGGCGGACGGCGGGCGCGCCGCAGGCGGTGACCGTCGCCACCGCGGTCGTCGCCAACCCGGCCGACATTGGCCCGGCGCCAGTGCTCTCCGGCTCGGGCTACGTGGTCACCGGCGATCGCTACGTGTCGATCGGCGTGCGCGTCGCCGGCCGCATCGATCGCTACTTCGTCGAGGAAGGGCAGAGTGTGCGCCAGGGCGATCCGCTGGTGCAACTCGACGACCGCGACTATCGCGCCGCGGTGGCGCGGACCGAAGCCGGGCTGACGCTGGCGCGTGCCAACGTCACCCTCGCCCAGGCCGAACTCGAACGGGGCCGCGCCCTGCGCCGGCAAAATGTCATCTCCGTGCAGGAGTTCGACATTCTGGAGAACAAGGCTGCAGTGATGCGCGCCACCGTCCGCCAACTCGAGGCCGACCTGGCGCAGGCACAGGTCAACCTCGAATACACCCTGCTACGTGCGCCGACGGATGGAGTGGTGCTGGCGAAATCGAAGGAGGTCGGCGAGATCGCGGTGCCCGGCGGCTTCGCCGGCTCCGGGGACCTGATCCGGCTGGCGAACCTCAACGACCTACGGGCCGAGGTAGACGTGAACGAGGCGGATCTGACGCGCGTGCGCCTCGGACAGTCGGCCGTGGTGACACCGGACGCCTATCCGGACGCCCGGTACGCGGCGCGTGTCGTGAAGATGTATCCGCAAGTCGACAAGCAGAAAGGCACACTGAAAGTGGAAGTTCGCGTGCTCGAGCCCGACGCGCGCCTGCTGCCGGACATGAGCGCGCGCGTCACATTCCTCGCCGACGCACCGGCCGACGGCCAGCGGGCGACCCCGGCCGTGCTGGTGCCGGCGGCAGCGGTCCAGCGTGACGCGGGCGGTAACAACTACGTCTGGGTGTTCGACGCCGGACGGGCCCGGCGGGTCGTCGTCGACACTGCCGGCGACGTCGAGGGGCGGGTGCGTATCGCCCGCGGCCTGGCGGGCGGTGAGACGGTGATCGTCGGCACCCCACCGACACGCGACGGTCAGCGCGTGCGAGTTGCCGACGCGTCGTGAGCGCGGTGCGGCGCCGGCGCGAAACCCCTGCAGCACAGGAGGACCTGATGGATCTGTTCGAGACGATGCGCACCATGCGCGCCATGCGCCGGCTGAAACCCGATCCGGTGCCGCGCGAGTTGATTGCCCGGGTGGTTGAGGCCGGCACGTGTGCGCCGAGCGGCGGCGGGCTGCAAACCTGGGCCTTCATCGCCGTGGACGATGCCGACCTCAAACGCCAGATCGGGGCGCAGGTCGTCCGCTGGTTCGACGCCATGCTCGCCCAGATGGGCATCACCCCCGAGATCCGCACGCAGATGATGGCGGCCGACACGCCGGAGGCGCGCAACGGGCGGGCTCTCAACTACCTCGTGCAACACATGCACGAGGTGCCGGTGATCCTGCTGTGCTGCGTGGCGGTGGACTATCCACCGTACGCCAACGACCTCGGCCGGCGCACCGGTGCGAGCCTCGGCACGCAGCACGCGACGATCTACCCCGCTGTCCAGAACATCCTGCTCGCCTGCCGCGCCCTCGGCCTCGGCAGCTGCCTGACCACGATGCAGTTCTTCTTCGAGGCCGAGCTGAAGCAGTTGCTCGGGGTCCCAGAGTCGATGGAGATTTCGGCACTGCTGCCGATCGGCTATCCGAAGGGCAAGTTCGGGCCGATCCAGCGACGCCCGGTGGAGGAGTCGTTGCACTGGAACCGTTTCCGATCGTGAGCCGGGCGCGGCGCGGCGGCAGCGGGCCGCTGGCATGACCGGCGCCGCGATCGGTCTGGTGCTCGTCTCGGCGCTGCTGCACGCGACGTGGAATTTCTTCAACAAAGGCAGCGCGGACCGCTGGGCGTTCTTCGTGGCCCAGGGCGCGATGACGGCGGTGTGTTATGCGCCGCTGGCCCTGTGGGCCTGGCCGGCCGACGGCCTCGGTGCGGCGGGATGGGTGTGGATCGCCGCCTCCGCCGCGGCGCACGCCGGCTATGCCGTCTATCTGCTGAAGGCGTATGACGCGGGCGATCTGTCGATCGCCTATCCGTTGAGCCGGACGGCGCCAATACTCGTTGTCGGCTGGGACCTGCTCACAGCGCGGGCCCACCTGAGCACGCTGGGCGTGTTCGGCGCACTGCTGGCCGGCGTCGGCGCCGTGACGCTGCAGGTGCCGGCGCTGCGCAGCCGCGGCGGGCGGGCGGTGTTCCGCGAGCACGTGACGCGCTACGCCCTTATCACGGCCGTGTTCATCGCGCTCTTCACCCTCTTCGACAAGCAGGGCGTGCGTTCGGTACCACCGCTGGTGTTTCTGTACCTGATGGGTCTCGGCGAGTTCTCGCTCATCGGCTGGCGACTCGGCGGGCAGGTGCTGCCGCGGGCGCTGCGCGAGGCGCGGACCAACACCCGCGCCGTCGTGTTCACGGCGCTGCTCGGACCGTTTTCCTACCTGCTGATCCTGTGGGTGCTGCGCACTGCCCCGGCCAGTTACGTGCTCGGCCTGCGGCAGACGAGCATCGTCTTTGGCGTGTTGCTCGGCCGCTTCGTGCTCGGCGAGGGAGAGACCGCCTACCGGCTCGCCGGCGCCGCGATCATCACCCTCGGTAGCGTGCTGATCGCCGCCGGCGGGTGACCACGAAGGGCGCCCTTACGGGCGGTCCGCCAGCGCTGTGGCCTCCGCGAGCGGCGGGATGCCGGGACGGCCGCCGAGGTGCTGGCATTTCAGCGCGGCCGCCGCTGCGGCGAAGCGCAACGTCTCGGGCGCCGTCCATCCCTGCAGCAGCCCGTAGATGGCGCCGGCGTGAAAGACGTCGCCCGCACCCGTCGTGTCGACAACCGGCACACGAACGGCCGGCACGTAGTGGTAGGCCCCCCGCACCCACGCCAGCGCGCCGCCGGCGCCGAGGGTCACGCCGACGAACCACGGTCCCCGCTGTGCCGCCCCGCGCAGCGCGCGACGTAGATCGGCGATTCCAGTGAGCTGCACCGGGAACTCTGCGCTGGTGATCAGCACGTCGGTGAGGGCCAACAACGCATCGATCTCCGGGCCGGGCGTGTCGATGTCGAGCACGGTGAGGATGTCCTCTTCTTTGGCGCGGCGGGCCGCGGCGATGCTGGTGGGCAGATCCACGGCGTCCATCAGCAGCACCCGGCCCGCCGTCAGCGTGTCGAACGCCACCTCGTCCGCACGCAACATCACCCCGTTGCGGCGTTCCCACAGAACCGAGCGCTCGCCGGACACCTGATCGACGAGAATGATCGCGACCGGGTGCCGCGTGTGGCGCCGCACGACCGTGGCGGCGAGGTCGATCCCTTCGTCGGCGAGCGACGACCGGGCCAATCGGCCCCCCGCGTCGTCGCCGAAACTGCCGACGTAGGCGGTCCGCAACCCCCAGCGCTGCAGGGCGACCAGCGCGGTCGGGACCTGTCCGCCGGGCTGGGTGTCGTAGGCCACAAGCGGCTGTTTGGCGTCGAGGCGCGGATGTCGGTCGACGACGCACAGATGATCGACACTGTTGAGTCCGTAGCCGACGACGTCGAACGGCTTGTCGCGGCGGAACGGGTAGGTGAGCGGGGCGGCGGTCGTCATGGGCCTCTCAGCCGGAACGTGGAAAACGGTTCGGCGGAACGTGCGGGTCGACGATCCCGACGACCGGGATCGTCAGGGGCGTCGGCCGGTGCACGGTGGCGCGGACCGTAATGGTGTCGGTGAACGGGCCGTCGGGGGCGTCGGGCCGAATGGCGACGCGCAGGCGCTGCGTGCCGTCGGCGGCCTTTGTCGGGCCCGCGACGGTGATCGACCGACCGGCGGTGTCGACGGCCGCCGGCGGTCCATCGGTCGGTGTGCCGAAGACGAGGCGGACATCGAACGGCACGCGCGCTCCTGGCGCTTGGCGGCCGACGTAGAGTGCGGGCGGGTCGGCCGCGATTGCTGCGTCGACGTGGGCGGCAAGGGTCAGCGTGGTCACCGGCTGCGCCGGATCGTTGGAGTAGACGGCAATCGTGCGCGACAGGGGCCCGAACGATCGCGCCGTGTCGCACGTCGCCTCGATCGCCGCGGCGCCGCCCGGCGCAATGACGCGCGGCCCGGCGACGGTGGCGGCGCAGTCGCACGACGTGCGCACGTTGTCGATGCTGAGGTCGGCTCCGCCGCTGTTGCGCACGGCGAACGTCGGCGCGAGGCGCGTGCCCTGGCTCACCGTGCCCGCGTCGTACACCGTGGTCGCGAAGGCGACCTGTGGCGGGCGGGCGCTGCGCCGGTGGTCGACGCACCCAACCGGCGTGCTCCCCACGATGGCCAACGCGACGAGCGGGATCACGGAGGCTGTAGGGCGATGCATGCGGCCTCGTCTACGGAACGCGGCTGTTGGAGTCAACGTCAGGTGCCGGCCCGGTGGCGGATGGTGGGGGCGGCCGCAGCCAGACTTTCACGGAGCCGTCCGCGCCGCTCGCGTCGGGCAGGCGCTCGTAGCGCTCAACCCACACGGCGCCGTCGTGGTCGAGCCAGTGGGGGATGACGGCGCGCAGGATGCCGCGGCCGCCGGGACTGCCGCGACCCTTGCCGTACACGAGGCGGACCACCGTCTCGCCGCGGGCGGCGGCGTCACGCACGAAGTGCTCCGTGACCGCCAGTGCATCGCGTACGCCGCAGCCGTGCAGGTCGAGCGTCGGGACGATACCGAAGAAGGTGCGCAGAGTGTGGCGGAGGTACGCAAGTCGCATGCTATGCCCGCGCTCGTAGTCTGTGCGGCCGTTGTTCTGATGGCAAGGGGCATCGGTTCGTCGCCCAAACGGCGCAGGCCCGGCCGAAGGCCGGGGCCTCTGCGGGGTTGCAGGCCCGCGGCCATGTTGTTAGCTGCTCCGGCCATGCAGGATGCGATGGTCCTTGCGCCGCAGGCAAACGGGTTCGACGCACTGGCTGAACGTGTCCTGGCCGGTGAGGTGGTCAGCCGCGACGACGCGCTGGCGATTCTCGGTGCGCCGGCCGCCGAACTGCGGCCGTTGCTGCACGCCGCCTTTCGGGTGCGCGAGCACTACCACGGCCGCCGCGTGAAGATCTGCCAGCTGCGCAACGCCCGCAGCGGGTTGTGCCCCGAGGACTGCCACTACTGCTCGCAGTCGGCGATCTCCGACGCCGCGATTCCGCGCTACCGTCTGGATTCGGTGCCGGAGTTGCTGGCCGGCGCACGGCGCGCTGTCGCCTCGGGGGCAACGCGCTACTGCATGGTGACCAGCGGCCGCGGGCCGAGCCCGAACGACGTGGCCCGCTTCACCGCTGCGGCGCGTGCCATCAAGACGGCGTACCCCCACCTGGAGTTGTGCGTGTCGCTGGGGCTCATGGACGACGTGCAGGCGCACGAACTCAAGGACGCCGGGGTCGGCTGGGTGAACCACAATCTCAACACCAGCGAGCGCTTCCACCCGGAAATCTGCTCGACCCACACCTACGCCGACCGTATCAACACGGTGCGCGCCGTGCAGCGCGCCGGCCTGCACACCTGCTGCGGCGGCATCATCGGCATGGGAGAAGGGCCGGAGGACATCGTCGACCTCGCCTTCGCGCTGCGGGCGTTGCGGGTCGATTCGCTGCCGCTCAACTTCCTGCACCCGATCGACGGCACGCCGTTTGCGGCGCAGCACGAGTTGGATCCGGCGCAGTGTCTGCGCGCCCTCTGCCTGATGCGGTTCACCAACCCGCAGAGTGAGATCCGCGTTGCCGGCGGTCGCGAGTTGAACCTCGGCTGGTTCCAGGGGTTGGCGCTGTTCCCGGCGAACTCGATCTTCGTTGAGGGCTACCTCACGACACCGGGGCAAGCCGCCGCCGAGGCCCAGCACATGATCGAGTCGATGGGTTTCGTGGTCGAGGCGGTGGAGACGGAGTAGGCCCCCCTAGCGCCCTGCTTGGCAAGCGGGGGTGGTTGTTCGTCTGCCGTGCCAGGGTTCCCCCTCCGTGCGGGCCTGTCGATTTTCTCCGCGCTCGTGCTTCGACGAGCTCAGCACGAGCGGGTCTCGGCCTGATTTCATTGACGATTTCCCGCTCACCCTGAGCCCGTCGAAGGGTGAGCGCGCGTTTATCGACACTCCCGTACGAAGGAGGGGGGCAGGGGGAGGTTGCCGTTTCTCTACGCCCGCGGTAGCCGCAGCACCCGTTCGGCGATGATGTTGCGCTGAATCTCCGACGAACCCGCGGCGATGGTGCGCCCGCGCGAGTAGAGGAAGAGGTGCGGCCACATGCCGTCCATCGGCACGTGGGCGGAGCCCTTCACGAGTTGGGCATACGGGCCCGCGACGCTCATCGCCCCTTCGAGCATGCGTTGGTAGAGTTCGCTCCAGAAGAGCTTTTCCATCGAGCCTTCCGGCCCCGGCACGCCACCGCGCAGCGTCTTGGTCAGGCTGCGGTACGCCGTGAACTTGATCGCTTCGCTCTCGATGTACGACTGCGCGAGTTGCTGGCGGACCAACGGGTCGGCCGTCGCCGGCCGGCCGTGGCGCGGCCAGCGGCGGGCGAAGGCCAGCAGGTCGGCGAGCGCCGTGCGCGACTGCAGCTGGCGGCTGAACGTCAGCGTGGCGCGCTCGTGCATGAGCGTCGTGATGGCGATGTCCCAGCCGCCGTTGATTTCCCCGACCACGTTGGCGCGCGGAACGCGGACATCCTCGAAAAACAGCTCGTTGAAGTCCTCTTCGCCGCTGATCTGCTTCAGCGGTCGCACCGTGATGCCCGGGCTGTGCATGTCGACGATGAGAAAGGTGATGCCGCGGTGCTTGGCGGCAGCGGGATCGGTGCGCACGAGCAGCATGCACCAGTCGGCATAGCGCGCGAAGCTCGTCCACACCTTCTGGCCGTTGACGATGAACGAGTCGCCCTCCAGCACCGCTTTGGTCTGCAGCGCCGCGAGGTCGGACCCGGCGTTCGGTTCGGAGAAGCCCTGGCACCAGATCTCCTCGGCGGAGAGGATCTTCTGCAGGTAGCGCTGTTTCTGCTGCTCGGTGCCGTGGGCAATGAGTACGGGGCCGCCCATGGTCAGCCCGGCCAGGTTGATGAGCATCGGTGCCCGGGCGCGCGCCATCTCCTCCTGGAAGATGACCTGTTCGATGAGTGTGGCGCCGCGGCCGCCGTACGCCTTTGGCCACGCGACCCCGCACCATCCGGCGTCGTAGAGGTTGTGCTGCCAGGCCTTGCCGTAGGCGACCCATGCGTCTAGCTGCTCCGGCTCGGGGCCCGGCGGGTGGCGCTCCAACCAGGCGCGCAACTCGGCGCGAAACTGTTCTTCGTCGGGCGAATAGCGGAGATCCATGGGCGCCATTAGGCCGCACGGAAGCGCGCAGTCAACCTCGATAGTGAATCGTGTTCGTGTTCGACACGAGCACGATTCACCAACACGCGTCACGGCTATGCTTGCATCGCCACGGCCCGCTGGTTATCTGCGATGCGTGCCGCGTCGGGTCGGAACCCGACCAGGGCGAAGGAGGGCGGAATCGTGGCGGATGTGCAGCAAGTGACCGATGCGTCGTTCGACAGCGATGTGCTGAAGGCCGACGTGCCCGTGCTGATCGACTTCTGGGCCCCGTGGTGCGGGCCGTGCAAGGCGATCGCGCCGGTGATCGACGAACTCGCGAAAGACTACGCGGGACGGCTGAAGGTCGTGAAGATGAACGTCGACGACAACCCGAACACGCCGTCGCAGTACGGGGTGCGGAGCATTCCGAACCTCCTGCTGTTCAAGGGTGGGCAGGTGAAGGACCAAATCGTCGGCGCCGTGCCCAAGGCCGTGCTCGTCAAAGCGGTCGACCAGGTCGTCTGAGCGGGCCCGACCCGATGGGTGACGCGATCCTCGGGCCCACGTCGCACTATTACTACTCGCAGCGCCTCAAGCTGCATTACGTCGATTGGGGCAACCCGGGGCGGCCGCCGCTGCTGTTGTTGCATGGCGGGCGCGACCACGCCCGCAACTGGGACTGGGTCGCGCAGGCGCTGCGCGGCGACTATCACATCATCGCTCCGGACCTGCGCGGCCACGGCGACTCGCAGTGGGCCGTCGGCGGGGGGTATGCGACGGCGGACTACGTCCTCGACGTGGCGCAGCTGCTCGATGCCCTGCAGTTTTTCCCGATCACCATCATCGGCCACTCGCTCGGCGGGGCGGTGGCACTCAAGTACACGGGCACGTACCCGGACCGCGTGCGCACGGTGGTGGCCATCGAGGGGCTCGGTCTGCCGCCGCACATGATGCGCGACACCCCGGCGGACCAGCGCATGGCGGAGTGGGTCACCGAGATGCAGGCCCTGGCGCGGCGCCACCCGCACCGATACGCCTCCCTCGACGAGGCGGTCACCCGCATGCGCGACGCCAACCCGCACCTGAGCGACGCGCAGGCCCGCCACCTCACCGTCCACGGGTCGTATCGCGACGAGGACGGCACCTACCTGTGGAAGTTCGACAACTACGTCCGCGCCGCGTCGCCGCACCTCTATGACATACACGACTCACGGCGCTTCTGGAGTCAGATCACCTGCCCGGTGCTGCTCGTGCGCGGCGCCGAGTCGTGGGCGTCCGACCCCGAAAAGGACGGTCGCGCCACGGCATTCCGCGACTACAAGCTGGTCAACATCGACAAAGCCGGCCACTGGGTCCACCACGACCAGCTCGACGAGTTCCTGCGCGTGGTACGCGCGTTTCTGCAATCGTGAGGCGTGCTCGTGATTGGAGCGAGCACCCGCACGAGCACGATTCACGCAAACTGCGCCTTCACTGCCTTGAACGCCGCGTCGGTGACTTCGAGGGTGCGGCGGATGTCGGCTTCGGTGTGCGCCGTCGACAGGAACCAGTTGTGGTGTGGGTGCAGGTACACACCGCACGCCGCGGCCGCCGCGCAGAAGACCTTGTTCATCTCGAAGCCACTGTCGTTCTGAAAGCTCATGAACGGGATCGCCGGCGGCCCGGTGACGTTCACCGGCAGCCCGTGGCTGCGGCCCTGCTCGTCGAGCCCGCGGCACAGCAGCGTGCCGACGTGGCGCATGTGCTCGATGCCGCCGCTCGCCTGCAGCTCCTTCAGGCACGCCAGCGCCGCCGCCATCGGCACCGCGCTCGTGAAGAACGAGCCGGTGAAGAACACGTTCTCGGCGGCGCTGCGGAAGGCGTTGCGCCCGAGGCACGCCGACAACGGGTAGCCGTTGGCGATTGCCTTGCAGTAGCAGGTGAGGTCGGGCTCGACGCCGAAGAACGCGCCGGAGCCGGCCATGTGCAGCCGGAAGCCGGCGCGCACGTCGTCGAGGATGAAGACGATCCCCTTCTCGTCACACAGCTGCCGGACGCCGTGGTGGAAGCCCTCGACCGGCAGCTCCTGGTCGTGGAAGGCGTCGTGGCGGAACGGCGTGACGATGATACCTGCCACCTGGCCGGCGTGCGCGTCGACGACGCGGCGCAGGTCGGCGAGGTCGTTGTACGTGAAGTGCACGATGTTGGCGCGGTCCTCCGGCGTCGTGCCGGCCGGCATCGGGCTGCACCACGCGTGCGTGCCGTGGTAGGCGCCGCGGGCCATGACGATCTTGGGCCGGCCGGTGTGCTCGCGCGCCACCTCGATGGCGTATGTGCAGACGTCTGATCCGTTCTTCCCGAACACCGTCCAGTCGGCGAACGGTGTGAGACCGACGAGGTGTTCCGCCAACTCCACCCACAGTTCGGAGGGGCCGTTGAAGCAGTTGCCCTTGCGCCGCTGTGCCGTCACCGCCTCCTCGACTTTCGGGTGGCAGTGGCCGATCACGATCGGGCCGTACGAGCACATGTAGTCGATGTACTCGTTCCCATCGACGTCCCACACGTGCGCGCCGTCTCCGCGGTCGAAAAAGTAGGGGTATGCACCCGGTACGAGCATCATCGGCGTCTGGTGGCCGTAGATGCCGTTGGGGATGCACTGCCCGGCGCGCGCAAACAGGTCCTGACTCTTGGTGAACGAGTACGGCTTCATGATTCCTCCCAAGACTGCGGCATCTTAGTCCCGTGGCTCCGCGGAAAGCTACACCGATGCGAGCCGGAGACCGCCACCTTGCTTTTGCAATCCCCGCCAACCTACTGTCTGCGTTGCGAAATGCAGACCATCGGCACGTTCCTCGACGCGCGGGCCCGTGAGGTTCACGACCGGCCCGCATTGCTGACCGCGGAGCGGCTGGGGCCCTCACCCCGGCCTTCCCCCGAGGGGAGGGTTGGCGGGGATGTCTAACGCGGTCATCGAGTTCCCGCCGGACTTCGTCTTCGGCAGCGCCACGTCGGCGCACCAGGTCGAGGGCCTCAACGTCCACAACGACTGGTGGGCCCACGAACACGCCGCCGGGACGAATGCGGTCGAGCCTTCGGGTGCGGCGTGTGACCACTACCACCGTTACGCCGATGACTTCCGCCTGTTGCGCTTCCTCGGTCAACCGGCGCACCGGCTGTCGATCGAGTGGAGTCGCCTCGAGCCGCATGAGGGCTGCATCGACACGACGGCGGTCGAGCATTACCGCCAGGTCTTCGCGTCGCTACGCGAGCACGACATCGAGCCGTGGGTGACGTTGCATCACTTCACGCTGCCACAGTGGTTCGCCGAGCGCGGCGGGTTCGCGCGGCGCGAGAATGTCGCCATGTTCGGCCGCTTCGTCGAGCAGGCGGCGCGCGCGTACGGGGATCTAGTCGAACACTGGTGCACGATCAACGAGCCGACGATGTATGCCCTGTTGGCGTATCGGGCTGGCTACTTCCCGCCGCGGCGCAGTGACGGTGACCTGGCCGTCGAGGTGCTCGGCAATCTGCTCGAGGCGCACGTAGCCGCATCCACCGCGCTGCGTGCGCACGCGCGTCGGGCACCGCGCGTCGGCATCACGTTGTCGGTTACTGCGCACGAGCCGCTCGATCCCGGTAGCGCTGCCGACCGTACGCTGGCGGCACGACGCGACGGGCAGTCGAACGAGGTGTCGTTCGCTGCACTGCGCACCGGCGTGTTGGCGTACCCGGAACGACCGGCCCGCGAGATCGCCGGCCTGCGTGCGTCCTCCGACTTCGTGGGGCTGCAGTACTACACGCGGACGCGCCACGACGCGGTCCGTGGCCGTGTCCCACCGGCGGCCGATCGGCCGTGCACGCAGATGGGCTGGGAGATCTATCCGGAGGGGTTGCCGCCGTTGTTGCACCGCGCCAGTGCGACCGGGTTGCCGGTGTACGTCACCGAGAACGGCATCGCGTGCGACGACGACCGAATGCGGGTCCATTTCATCGCCGACCACCTGGCGGCGGTGGACACAGCCCGGCGCGCCGGCGCCGACGTGCGCGGGTACTTCTACTGGTCGACGATGGACAATTTCGAATGGAACGCCGGCTACCGCCCGACGTTCGGCCTGGTTGCGGTCGACCGGACGACCCTGACGCGGGCCGCGCGGCCGAGCGCCTACTTCTTTAGCGAGATCATCCGCGAGCGCCGGCTCACCCCGGCGCTCGTCGACCTGTACACGTCCTGAGTCCGGTTACTCCACGGGGCGCGGCTTGGCCTTGTCCGTTCCGGCCTCTTTCGCCTTCATGGCATCGGGTGCGGCCCCCTCCTGGGCACCGGGCTGCTGCTGGCACTTCTGGACGTCTTTGATGTCGATGATCATCGAGTCGGCGACGTCTTGGGCCGAGCGACCCGCCGCGAGGTAGCGGCGGACCTGATCGCAGTTGACGGCCAGCGCGACGGTAGGCACGAGGGCGGCGATCGCCGTCGCGACGAGGCACTGAGCTGGACGGTACGTCATGGGAGATCCTCCTTTATAAGCGCGTCCGTATCAACGAATAGGGCGGCTTGCCAAAGCCGAAAAGGGGGACAGCGCTCCTTTCCCGAAAGCGATCTGTTCCCCTTTTCGGCCGGACGTTTACGCCGGATGGTTCGGGACGCAGCAGATGAACTGCAGCCCGTCGGTGCCGGCGCGGAACTGGTGCGTCTCCTGCGGCGCCACGAACACAGCGTCGCCGGCGCGCAGGGCGCGCTCGCCGTCGGCGCCACGGACGACGCCGGTGCCGGCTAGCACGAAAACTTCGTGTTCCCAGGCGTGGTCGTGGTACGGCGTGTGGCCCCCTGGCTCGAGCGAGAACACGCGCATCGCAAAGTGCGGCGCGCCCTCCCGCTCCGTGATGAGCGGGCGCATCTCGACTCCCTTGGCCTCGTCCCCATAGGTAATCGTCTCGACGTCGCTGCGGTTGCGTACCAGCACTGTCGACCTCCTCGAACGTGATGCGCGACGCATAGCACACGCCCGCAACCCGGAACCAGAAGCTCGGGGCCTGGGGACTGGGTGCCGGGGGTTGGGGACCAGAGACCAGCAATCAGACACCCGGCCCCCGTGAGCCATGCCGCGCGGCCATTGCGCCGGCGCGTGCGACCGTCTACAGGCCCGAACTCATGTGGGCTGTCGTCAAGCGCCTGACCCTGGGGATGAGCCTCATCGTCCTCGCGGCTGCGGTGCTCTTGGTGTCGGACCTCGGCCGGCGCAAGCCGGGCGGCACTCGTGGCCCGCACGTCGCCATCTTGCAGCACGCCTCGCAGCCGATCATCGACGACGGCGTGCGCGGCATGCTCGACGCCCTCGCCGAACACGGCTTCGTCGACGGCAAGAGCCTGGCGCTCCGCCGCTACAACGCCGAGGGCGACGCGGGTACGGCGAACGCGATCGCCAAGGAAATCACCGGCGCGGGAAACGACCTCGTCATCACGGCCACGACGCTGAGCCTGCAAGCGGTGGCCAACGCCAACCGGCAGGGCACGACGCGGCACGTCTTCGCGCTCGTCTCCGATCCGGCGGGTGCCGGGGTGGGGATCAGCCGCGACAATCCGCGCGACCACCCGCCGTGGCTGGCCGGCTACGGGACGATGCAACCGGTCGCCGAGACCTTCCGCGTGGCGCACCGGATGTTCCCGGGCCTGACGACGGTCGGCGTCGTCTGGAACCCGGCCGAATCGAATTCCGAGGCCAACGTGCGACTCGGGCGGGCCGTCTGCCGCGATCTGGGGATCGAGTTGATCGAGGCCAACGTCGACAACTCCTCCGGCGTGAAGGAAGCGGCGAGCTCCCTTCTGGCGCGCGGCATCCAGGCGCTGTGGGTCGGCGGCGACGTCACCGTCATGACCGCCATTGACGCCGTCATCGTCGCCGCGCGCGCGGCCAACCTCCCGGTCTTCACGTCGATGCCTGGCTGTGCCGAGCGCGGCGCGCTCTTCGACCTGGGGGCGAACTACTACGAAGTGGGCCGGCTTGCTGGCACCCTCGCCGCCCGCGTGCTGCAGGGGACGGACCCGGCGACGGTTGCCATCGAGAATGTCATGCCGGAAACCATCATCATCAACCGGCAGGCGCTGGATGGACTGAACGACCGGTGGACTGTTCCGGCCGATCTCGCGAGCCGCGCGCGCTTCGTCGGCGAGGCGGTGGTGGCGCCGACGGTCGCCGCCACCGGGGCCGCGGCGTTGCGCCCACCCCCGGGGCGCCGCTTCAAGATCGGGCTGGTTTACTTTGCCCCGGAGCCAGGTGCCGACATCTGCATGCAGGGACTCTTCGACGGCTTGCGCGACCTCGGGTTCGTCGAGGGCGAGAATCTCGAGGTGCGCAGGGCCCACGCGCAGGGCGAGATCGCCAACATCCCGGCGGTGCTGCAGAGCGTCGACTCGCAGGACCTGGATCTGATCGTGCCGCTGACGACGCCGTGCCTCACGGGGGCGTGCGGGATGGTCAAGAACACGCCCGTCGTGTTCACGTACGTGTACGATCCGATCGCCGCGGGTGCGGGTACGAGCTTCACGGACCATCACCCCAATGTGACCGGCGTCGGTTCCTTCCCTCCGGTGGCGGAGACGGTGGCGATGATCCAGCGCCTGGTGCCCGGCGTGCGCACTGTGGGAACGCTCTACAACAGCTCCGAGGCCAACTCGCGCAAGGTGGTGGAGGTGGCGCGGCGGGCGTTCAGCGAACGCGGCCTGCAGCTCGAGGAGGCCACGGTCGTCAACTCGAGCGAGGTGTTCCAGGCGGCGCAGGCCCTGGTGGCCCGCGGCGTCCAAGCGTTGTGGATCACCGGCGACAACACCGCGATCCAGGGGTTCGACGGCATCGTGCGGGTCGCCACCGATGCCCGCCTGCCGATCATCAACAACGATCCGGAGCTGGTGGCCAAAGGCGCCCTCGCATGCGTTGGCATCGGCTTCTACCAGAGCGGCTATGCCGCCGCGACGCACGCCGCGCGCGTCTTGCTCGGCGCCTCGCCGAAAGATGTGCCGATCGAGAACGTCGTCGTGCAGACCCTCTCGGTGAATCTCGACCAGGCGCGCGTCCTCGGCCTCCAGATCCCCGACGACCTCGTCGCCGCTGCCGACGAAGTCGTCGACTCGACGGGCGTCCGGCGGAAGTCGGAGGCGCACGGCGCGCGCACCCCCACCGCGCCACCGCCGCTCGCAAAGACGTGGCAGGTCGATCTCCTCGAGTACGTGAACATCCCGGACGTCGAAGAGGCGGAACACGGCATCCGCAACGGCTTGCGCGCTGCCGGGCTGGTCGAGGGACGGGACTTCACGTTGCGCGTGCGCAATGCTCAGGGCGACATGCCGACGCTCAGCGCCCTGGTCGATGTGGCCCTCGGGGACGGGACCGATCTGCTCATGACGCTGTCGACCCCGACCCTGCAGGCGGCGATGCAGCGGGCCCGCACCGTGCCGATCGTCTTCACGTTCGTCGCCGATGCCGTGGCGGCCGGGGCGGGCCGCAGCAACGAGGACCATCTCCCCAACGTGACCGGCGTGCCCACCACCGCGGCGTACGACGAGTTGCTGGGCATCGTGCGCGAGTGCCTGCCCGAGGCGCGCCGGCTCGGCACCCTGTTCGTGCCGGCGGAAGTCAACTCCGTGTACAACAAGGACCAGGTCGTGCGTGCCGCGACGGCGCGGGGGTTCGAGACGCTGACCGTGGCTGCGAACACGAGTGCCGAGGTGCCGGACGCGGCGCTCGCCCTGCTGGCGCAGCGTGTCGACGCGATCTGCCAGGCGGGCAGCAACGTCACCACCTCCGCCTTCGCGAGCATCGCGCAGCCGGCGCAGCGGGCTGGCGTGCCGGTGTTCGGGTTCCTGAGCGGGGACCTGCCGGCCGGGGCCGCGGTCGTGCTGGCGCGCGACTACGTCGACGGCGGCCACGAGGCTGGGCTCATGGCGGCGCGCATCATGCGTGGCGCGTCACCGGCGACCATCCCGTTTCAGCCGTTGCGGACCACGCGGCTGTTGGTGAACCTTGACGCCGCCCGGGCCTCGGGCTTGACCGTGCCGGCGGCCGTCGTGCAGCGCGCGCACACGGTGATCGGGAAGTAGACGGCACGGGCGCGGAGTACACCGACGTGGACATCACACAACGCGAAGCTGGCGACTATCTCGAGATGACGGTGGCTGGCCGCCTCGATGCCGCCTGGGCCGACCACCTGGCGCGGGCGCTCGAGGAGGCGGTGCGGGGCGGGGCGCATCGCATTCGGCTCGACATGGGTGCGGTGTCGTACGTCAGCTCGGTCGGCCTGCGCGTGCTGCTGCGGTTCTTCAAACAGCTGCAGCGGATTCAGGGCAGCTTTGCCGTAGTTAACCCGTCGGAGGCGGTGAGGAACGTCCTCGAACTCGCCGGCCTCGGGGCGCTGTTGGCGGGCGGCGCGGCAGGGGGCGCCCCACCCACGGCGCTGGCGGCGGCCCGCACCGTGGAACACGCCGGCGCCCGCGTCGACGTGTACGATGTGGCGCCGGCCGCGACCCTGCGCGGTCGGGTCGTCGGCGACCCGGCGCCGCTGGCCACTGTCGACTTCACGGCCTCGCAGTGCCGGCGGGTGGCTTGCCCCCCGACGATCTTCGGGCTCGGGCTCGGGGCGTTCGGCGAAGGATTCGACGACTGCCGCGGCCGCTTCGGGGAGTTCCTCTGTGCCGGCGGCGCGGCGGTGTACCTGCCGACCGATGGCGGCAACGTGCCGGACTATATGGTGGCGGCCGGCGCGCTCGTTCCGCAGGTGAGCGCGCTCTACGCGCTCCTGTGCGAGGGCGGCTGCCGCTGGGTGGCGCGCTTCGACGGCCCGGACGGTGGCGCGCTGCCGCTCACGGCCGTGGCCGAAGTCAGCCTCGACATTGCGGCCGCCGACACCGTGGGCCTGGTGATGGTCGCCGAGTCGGCGGGGCTCATCGGCGCAGCGTTGCGGCGCTCGCCGGCGCACGCCGACGGGCAGTCGTCGCCGTTTGCGCACCCGGCGATCCGCGAGTGGTTGTCGTACACGCCGGAGCGTGCGTACGGGCGCAGTCTGGCCCTCGTCGTGGGTGTGGCGACCCGCACACCCCAGGGCGCGCTCGAGCCCCTGGTGCGGCCGCTCGCCGCCGCCTCGGCGCTCGCCGGCCATTTCCACGCTGCGGCATTCACGTACCGTCCCCTGCAGAAGGGGCCGATCGAGGTCCAGCCGACCGTGTCGGCCCTGTTCGACGGGGAGCACCTCGAGGGCGTGTTGCACCTGGTGAACGACGATCGGCCGATCGTTGGTGCCGGGCAGAGCGAGTTTCTCCGCGGCGCCTGTTGGATCGGGTCGATCACCGACGTGACGGTGGAGCACGACTGACATGACGCTGCTGATCGGTGCGTTCACCATCGGGTTGATCCTGTCGTTGCTGGCGCTCGGGGTGTTCGTCAGCTTCCGCATCTTCAACTTTGCCGACATCACCACGGACGGGTCGATCACGCTCGGGGCGTCAATCGCCGCGGTGTTACTCGTGCAGGGGGTGTCACCGCTGGTGGCGACGCTGGCCGGTGGGTGCGGCGGGGTCGCGGCGGGTGCGGCCACCGGCATCCTGCACACCCGGTTCCGCATCAACGGCCTGCTCGCCGGCATCCTGGTGATGACCGCGTTGTACTCGATCAACCTGCACGTGATGGGTAAGAGCAACGTGCCGCTGATGGCGGCGACAACCGTCGCCTCACAGGCGGAGGCGACGGCAACGCGGGCGCTCGGCGGGGCGGCGGTGCTACCCGTCTTTGGCTGGGAGGTCGGGGCGCGCGATGCCGGCGTGCTGGTGCTGGCGTTTGTCGTCACCGCTGCCGTCGGCGTGCTCCTCTACCTGTTCTTCCGCACCAATCTCGGCACGGCGATGCGGGCGACGGGCAACAACGCGCAGATGATCCGCGCCCTTGGCGTGAACGTCGGCAACATGATCGTGCTCGGCCTGGCGCTCGCCAACGGACTCATCGCGCTGGCCGGGGCGCTGCTGGCGCAGTACCAGGGTTTCGCGGACGTGCAGATGGGCATCGGCATGGTGGTGTGGGGATTGGCCAGTGTCATCATCGGCGAAGCGCTCGTCGGCACGACGCAGTTCGGG
>Ga0316622_100001027_pt1 | contig 17556 bp, 17 predicted proteins | sample OWC_Aug_OW2_C1_D_FD_207646 | JGI IMG/M metagenome (GOLD analysis project Ga0316622, IMG submission 207646) | Wetland soil microbial communities from Old Woman Creek delta, Ohio, United States - OWC_Aug_OW2_C1_D5_C | ecosystem: Environmental > Terrestrial > Soil > Wetlands | place: USA: Ohio... | reverse complement strand
GGGGCGAAGGCCTCCAGCACCTGGCGATAGATGGCCCGCTGCTCCTCTTCGCTGGGAAACCGCCCCAGCAGCATGAAGGGGAGCTCGGTACGGTAAAGCCCGATGCCCTCGGCGCCAGCCTCCCGGGCGGCCGCAACGTCCCCTAGCAGGCCGGCGTTGGCATGGAGGGCGATCCGCGCGCCGTCCAGGGTCTCGGCCGGCAGGTCCCGCAGCCCCGAGAGATCCGCCGCAAGCGCCCGCTCCTCCGCCGTGAGCCGCGCGAACTCGTGGCGCACCACGGCACTGGGTCGGACATACACTCGCCCGCGTTCGCCGTCCACGGCCAGCTCCTGGCCGTCCAGCCTCGCCAATGGCAGGTCGCCGACGCCCATGACGGCGGGCACGCCCAGGGCGCGCGCGAGGATGGCGACATGCGATGAGGGCGAGCCCTGGCCGGAGACGACGCCAGCCAACCGTCCGAGAGGCACCTGTGCGAGCTCGATGGCGCTCAGCTCCTGGGCCACCAGAACCGTGTCAGGTGGATAGTGGACCTCGGAAGCGATCTCCTCTTGCAGGTGCATCAACAGGCGGGTGCCCAGGTCGCGGAGGTCCCGGCCGCGCTCCCGCAGGTAGGGGTCTTCCATGGCCTCGAAGCGCTGCGCAAAGACCTCGACGGTCTCGCGTAGGGCGCCCGGTGCCCAGTTGCCGGCGTGGATCCGCTGCACCACCCCGCACACAAGCTCCGGGCTCTGCAGCAGCATGGCGTAGGCGTCAAACAGCGCCCGATGGGCGGTCGGCATTGCCCCGTCGAGGCCGTCCCCCAGGCGCGTGATCTCCGCGGCGGCGTGCTTCACGGCGGCTCGGAAGGCGACCTCCTCCTGGAAGGGAGCCTGGGGCAGCCGATCCGGCACTGCGCCGAGGGCGGTGGGTGGGAAGACGACTACGGCCGTTCCCAGCGCGACGCCGGGCGCGCCAGCAAGGCCGTCGATGGGATGCTCGCCAGCGGAGTCCGGTCGGCAGAGGTAGCCGCTCGCCTTCATATAGGCGAGGGTGCCTCCAAGCTGCGCGGCCAGCGTCACCAGGAACGCCACGTCGGCGTCGTGGAAGCGCCGCTGCCTCCGCTGCTGGACGGCCAGCACCCCCAGCGCCTTACCCTGATGGGTCACCGGTACGCCGAGGAAGCCGCGGTAGGGTGTTTCCCCGGATCGTGCCGCGGACCCCGGGTCCCGATCGGCCGGAATTTCATCGAAATGGAGGGGCTCTGTACGATCGGCCACGAGTCCGATCGGGCCCTCACCGAGCCTGAACCGCGTGCGTCCGACCACCTCATGACTCAGGCCAGCCGCCGCCATCAGTACGTGCTGCCCCTGTTCATGCTCGGTTAGATAGAAGGCGCAGGCGTCGACGCCCAGCGCCTGGCGGGTGCGCTGCACGATGACCTGAAGCCCCTGCGTAAGGTCCGGCGCGCAATTTACCGCCTGGACGATGTGGCGGAGCGACTCGAGCCGCGAGCGCGACTCCGTGTTGCGCTCAGCTGAGGTGGCGTGCCGCATCGGCGTGTCCATCACTCGGGGACCCGTAACGACTCATCCTGACTTTGGTCTGGAACCGCCGATGGCGGGGCTCGCTCGGACCGCCTCTGCGAGCGTCAACCGGCAAATTGCTCCCCAGGCCGTGCTCGGGACCTCCCTCGTCCGAATCCATGCCGGGGCTCAGAGGGCGGCGCGTAGCCTGCGGTCGACACCCCTGCCGGGGAAGGTGAGAGGGGTGGACGCACCTCAAGATAAGTGGCCGCTGCGCTCGCGCGGAGGGGGAGGTTGCCAGCGACCAAATCGAGGGCCGCGGGGCGCGGCCGATCGGCATCATGGTCCGTTAAGCCTGCAAACGCAAACGAGTCATGGCGCGCGATCGGCGTGGGCAGATCGAACGTCCGACGCCCCGGGCGAGCGACCCCGGGCGGCGCAGGCGGAGACTCCGCGTGAGGTGTGTTGTATAAGAGGCACCGTCGCTTTCGCGAACCTTCCGCACCCATGCAACCCGACTGCATCATCCCGTGGGAGGCGCTGCCCCGCGCCCACGGCGAGCCGCCCGCGACCGCTCGGCTGCGAGCCTGGCCGGAGGACTTCGTGGTCGACGAGGTGCTCGGATTCGAGCCGGCCGGCCGGGGCCAGCACGTCCTCCTCCGGGTCCGCAAGCGCGGCGTTAACACCCAGTGGCTCGCCCGGGAGCTGGCCCGCTGCTGCGGGGTGGCACCGGTTGCCGTCGGCTTCTCCGGTCTCAAGGACCGCAACGCCGTGACCACCCAGTGGCTCAGCGTCGACCTCGCCGGTCGTCCTGAGCCCGAGTGGGCGGGTCTCCCCATCCCCGGCGTCGAGGTGCTGGCGGCTCACCGGCACGACCGCAAGCTCCGCCGCGGGGCGCACCGGGCGAACCGGTTCGAACTCCTGCTCCGCGGGGTCCGGGGCGAGCCGGCCGCGCTCGAGGCGCGGCTGGGTCGGCTGCGCGAGGCCGGTGCCCCCAACTACTTCGGCGAGCAGCGCTTCGGCGCTGAGGGCGCCAACCCGGCGAAGGCACTGGAGATGCTGACCGGCGGGCGGCGCGTGCGCGACCGGGGCGAGCGCGGGATCTACCTCTCCGCCGCGCGGGCGGTGGTCTTCAACCGGGTCCTGGCGGCGCGGGTCGTCGCCGGGAACTGGGACCGGGCCCTCCCTGGCGAGGTGCTGATGATCGACGGCCGCCACAGCCGGTTCCTGGCGGAGGACCTGACCCGGGAGATCGCTGCCCGGGTCGGCGCGGGTGAGCTGCACCCGACTGGCCCGCTCTGGGGGCGTGGCGAGGCCGAGACTCGCGGTGAGGCTCGCCGACAGGAGGAGGCCGAGCTCGTCGCGTGTGCCGCCTGGCTCCCCGCCCTCGAGTCCGCGGGGCTTGAGCAGGACCGGCGCGCGCTGCGCGTCCTGCCCCGCGAGATGACCTGGGAGTGGGCCGCCCCGGACGAGCTCCGGGTCGGCCTCACCCTTGCTGCCGGGGCCTATGCCACCGCCGTCCTGCGGGAGGTTGCCGAGTACCTCGCCTGACGCCGTCACCGCGGCCAGAGGTCCAACTGTCACCAACCTGACGAGGAGCCATCGATGCGCCCCACCACAGTAGCGCTCGTATCAGTACTTGCCTGTTCCACGGCGCTCGCCGTGTCTGCGCAGACGGCTCCGGCGGCGGGCGCCGAGCGCGCGGCCGCGACCGAGTCCTCCGAGACGATCGGGGATGAGGTGACGACGATGAAGTGCGTCGACCTCTTCGAGCTCTACTCCGCAGCCGCTCCTGGTGCGGGCAAGAACGCGGAGGACCTCGCGCAGGCGCAGGACGACGTCCTCAGCTTCGTCCTGTGGGTGCACGGCTACCTGAGCGGCCGCGACGGGATCGACTTCGTGAAGCGCCCCCTGAACAAGGCGGGCATCGAGAAGCTCGTGACCGAGATGGCCGACGTGTGCCGGTCGAACCCGGAGCTCCTCTTCCTGGAGGCGGTGAAGGGTATCCGCTGAGCCCCCCTGGCCATCGGGCCGTCCGTGCCTGACCCGCCCGACACCGGGATCACCATCGTCTATGACGGCGAGTGTCCCCTGTGCCGCGGTTTCGTCCGGCGCCTGCGGCTCAGGGACGCGGCGGGCGCGGTGCGCCTGATCGATGCCCGCCAGTCGCCGGCGCTGGTTCGCGAGCTCGCGCAGCGCGGCTTCTCGCTCGAGGAAGGCCTCGTGGTGCAGGTCGGCCCGCAGCTTCACCACGGCGCGAGCGCGATCCACGTCCTCGCCTCCATGAGCACGCGCATCGGCTGGCTCAACCGTCTGCACTACCGCGTGTTCCGCTCCCGCCGGCTGTCCGCGCTCGTTTATCCGTGGCTGGTGTTTGGCCGCCGCATCCTGCTACGCCTCCTTGGCAGGCGCCTCCTGAAGGCGGACCTCGGTCCACCGGGTGGCGCTGCCCCCAACGTCGTGTCCCTGGAGGACGTTCGTGAAGACACTCACCAAGGCCCTGTTCTGCGCAATCCCCTTCGCCGCGACCCTCGTGATGGGTGTCGCTGACGGCGCCCTGGCCAGGGATCGCCACGAACGCTGGGAGGACCGGCGCACGGTAAGGCGAGCCTACGTTGCCGGTGCCATTGCCGCGCACCGGCGCGAGGAGTGGCGCGAGCGCCGGGAGGTGCGCGAGCGATGGGACGATCGCCGGGAGCGCCGGGAGGCCCGGCGCGATGCGGCCCGTGCCGCCGTGGTCATCGGCATCGGCGCCGCCATCGTGGGGAGCGCGATAAGGGACCGCTGAGGGCGGCCGTTCGACTGGCTGGTTGCCGCCGCGACTTCGTGAGGCCTCTTCGCCCACGCCCGATGGGTCGCAGCCAGGGTGCTGGAGGGGACGGCGGCGCACGCCGCCGGCGCTGGCTCACTTGGCTGCCAGTCGCCGCCCTCCTCGGCGGCGCGGCCAATCACTTCTGGCACGTTCAGCGCGACCATCTCTCGCCCTGGCTCGGCGCCGGCTTCGGGATGTTCGCGACGTCGGACGTGGGGTCGGCGCGCTCGGTGCACGTCGTCGTCGGCATGGCGGACGGCAGCGAGCGTGCGGTCGAGCTCCCAGGGCCGTTCGAAGAACTCCTTGCCCGGGCCCGGGCGCTGCCCACGCGCGAGTGGCTGGGCGAGGTGGCGTACGCGACGCGGCGGCACCTGCTGGACGCGACTCCGGACGTGGTAGCCGGCCGACCCTTGCAGGTCCGGGTCGAGGTCTGGCGCACCCTCTACGAGCCCGGAACGCTGCGGGCGAGCCCTGTGCGGCTCGCTGCCGAGACCTTCACCGTCGCCGCTGACGGGGACTGAGGTGGTCGGCCCCTCGCCCGCGCGCTGGGTGGGGCAGCTCAGCGGCTGGAGCCGCGAGGAGCTCGGGGCCCGTCTGACGTTCCTCACCCTGCTCTTCGCCCCGGTCGGCGACTGGTACGTACGCCCGGCGGTCATGTCCCTGGCCGCCCTCGGTCTCCTGTTCTCCGACCTGTGGCGCTCGCGCTGGCTGTGGACCGTCCTGACCCTGCTCACTGCGGTCCGGGTCATTCAGGACTGGCCCATGGCCGACAACCACGCCTACCTCCTCGCCTACTGGTGCCTCGCCTTCGCGGTGGCGCTCTGGGCCGGTGACAGGGAGTCCGTTGCCCGTAACGCGCGCCTTCTGATCGGACTGACCTTTGCCCTCGCCGCGTGGCAGAAGGGGACGTCGCCCGATTACGCCAACGACGTCTTTTTTCTCACGACCTTCATCCTCGACGACCGCTTCGAGGACTTCACGGTCCTGTTTACCTCGATGACCTACGACCAGCTCGACGCGGCGCGCGCCTACCTGGAGGCGGACTACCGCGCGGGTGTCTACCCTCTGGAACCTCGCCGAGCAGACGCTGGTGGCCGCCGCCTTCCTCGTGCCCCCCGGCGGCCGTCTGGGCCGCCTGCGCGACCCGTTCTTGCTGGTCTTCTGCTTCGCGACCTACGCCGTCGCACCGGTCCCGAGCTTCGGCTGGCTGCTCCTCGCGATGGGGGTGTCCCAATGTCGCGACTCGCTGCCGATCCGGCTCTGGTACCTCGCTGCCTTCGCGACCCTGGCGTTCTACTATGAGGTCCCCTGGACGACCCTGCTCGTCCGCCATCTGGGGGCGGAGTAGCCGGGCAGTCAGGCCTTGAGGAGCACGTAGACGGCGCCGGTCCCGCCGTCCACCCGCCGGGCCGAGCAGAAGGCGAGGACCTCGTCGCGCAGATGCCGCCAGTGGCTCACCATGCTACTAAGTGCCTCGTGGGTAGAGCCACACAGGGGGGGCACCCCGGGGCCCAGGTCTGGCGGGACCGTCAACCGCTGGAGCGAGGGGCTATACTCCAGGGGCTGGCGGGCGCCCGGCGGTACCGGTCCGTCGGGTCGCCACGCCGAGCCCACGCCGAGCGCCGTGACGGTCCTCTACTACGATTGCTTCGCAGGGATCAGCGGCGACATGCACCTCGGGGCGCTCCTCGACCTCGGCGTCGAGGAGGCGTTTGTGCGCGCCACCCTCGCCCGGCTGCCGCTCGCGGGCTATGCGCTCAGGGTCGGGCGGGCGCGGCGGTCCGGCGTCGCCGGGACCCGGGTCGAGGTCGTCCTCGATGGGTCCATCCCCCAACCCCCGCGCCACCTCACCGACGTGCTCGCCATCCTGGAGGTGGGCGGCCTGCCTACACGGACCGCGGCGCGCGCGAGGGAGGCCTTCGAGCGCCTCGCGCGCGCGGAGGCGCGGGTGCACGGCTGCCCGGTGGAGGAGGTCCACTTCCACGAGGTCGGTGCCGCCGACGCGCTGGTGGACGTCGTCGGTGGGATGGCCGCGCTCGAGGCCCTGGGGGTCGAGCGGGTCCTCGCCTCGACCGTCGAGCTCGGGGGCGGCACCGTCGTGTGCGCCCACGGCCGTCTGCCGGTGCCGGCACCGGCCACCGCGGAGCTCCTCCGGGGGGCGCCGACGCGCCGCGGCGGGGCGCCGTTCGAGGCGACGACGCCGACCGGCGCGGCACTGCTGGCCACGCTGGTCGAGGCCTACACGGACACGCCGGCCCTCCGGGTCGATCGGATCGGCTATGGCCTGGGGGCCCAGGAGGGCCTGCTACCCAACGCCCTGCGGGTCTTCATCGGCGAGGAGGCGGCCCGCCGGGGCGCGACCGAGCCGATCGTCGAGCTTGCCTGCAACATCGACGACATGAGCCCCGAGATCCACGGGTACGTTCTGGAGAGGCTGCTCGCCGCGGGGGCGGCGGATGCCTGGCTGACCCCGCTGGTCATGAAGAAGGGTCGCCCGGGCACACTCGTCAGCGCCGTCTGTGCCCCGGCCCTCGAGGAGACCCTCACGGACCTGCTCCTGGCCGAGACGACCACCCTCGGTGTCCGCCGCCGGGGTGTCGAGCGCACCGCGCTCGCCCGGGAGGTGCGCGAGGTGGTCACCCGCTTCGGGCCGTTGCCGGTGAAGGTCGCTCTGCGCGACGGCGAGCCGCTCAAGGCCAAGCCCGAGTACGAGGCGTGTCGGCGGGTCGCCGAGCGCGAGGGGATCCCCTTGCGCGAGGTCTACGATGAGGTCTTCCGTGAACTCGCGAGGGCACGGGATGGATGAGCGCTACGCACGTCTTCTGGCGCACCTGAGTGGGCTCGGCCGGGTTGCGGTGGCCTTCTCGGGCGGGGTCGACAGCACCTTGCTCCTGGCCGCCTGCCGGGATGCGCTCGGGGCGGAGGTGCTCGCGCTCACCGTGGTGGCGCCCTACACCCCCGCCTGGGCGCGGGAGGAGGCGGTGGTGCTCGCTGCGAGCCTGGGGGTCCGGCACATCCGGGTCGACCAGCCGCTCCTCCCAGAGCTTGCGGACAACCCGCCCGACCGCTGCTATCACTGCAAACGGGCGTTGCTCGAGCGCCTGCGGTCGGTCGCGGCGGAGGAGGGCTTCGCCACGCTGGTCGACGGGACCAACCGGGACGATCTCGCATCGCACCGTCCCGGGCTGCGGGCACTGGCGGAGCTTGGCGTCGACAGCCCGCTCGCCGCCTGTGGCCTCGGCAAGGCCGAGGTCCGGGAGCTCTCCCACGGACTCGACCTGCCGACCTGGGACCATCCGGCCGACGCCTGCCTGATGACCCGCCTCGCCCACGGCTGCCCGGTCACCGAGGGGCTCTTGCGGCGGGTGGAGGCGGCCGAGTGGGCGGTGCGCGCCGAGGGGCTCGCCGCGGTCCGGGTGCGGGTGCACGGCGCGCTTGCCCGGATCGAGGTTCCGGCGGCCGACCTGGGCAGGATGGTCGCGGCCGCGCCGCGGCTGGTCGAGGCCCTGACCGCGCTCGGCTTCGGGCCCGTCACCCTGGACCTCGGGGGCTATCGGACCGGCAGCATGGACGCGGCCGCGGGCGGGTCTGGCGTTCGGAGCCCGCTTGTGGGCGAGCAGGAGGGGTCGGCCATGGCCAGGGGCGAGCCCCCGGGCGGGGAGGCCCAGCGCCCGTGAAGAGCTGCCGGCGCCCGCTGGTCGCGAATGAGCTCGCTCCTGCAAGGGCGGGGTCCGGCGAGGGTCGGAGCGGATCCACCCGCGACGCGCCGGCGCAGCGCGGTCGTTGGCCGCGCGATGTCTTCGTGGCCCCAGGGGGTAGCGGCGGGTGAACGAGCACGAGGTCGTGGCGTTGCTCGAGGGCGTGCGGGGCGGGAGCGTCCCGGTCGAGGCGGCGCTCGCGCGGCTGCGGCACCTTCCCTACCGGGACCTGGGACTGGCGAGTGTCGACACCCACCGGGAGCTCCGACAGGGCTACCCGGAGGCGGTCTTCTGCCAAGGCAAGACCGTCGAGCAGGTGCGGGCGATCCTCGGGTACCTGGTCGGCGAGGGCGAGGGCAACGTGCTCGCGACCCGGATGGACGAGGCAAGCTACCGGGCGGTGGCCGACCTGCATCCGGATCTTCGCTACAACCCCCTGGCGCGCACCCTGAGCCTGGTGCGACGGGCCCTGCCCGCGCCGCCTGGCTACATCGCGGTGGTGACCGCGGGGACCGCGGACCTGGCGGTCGCCGAGGAGGCCGCCGAGACCGCGGTGGTCCTCGGCAACCCGGTCGAGCGCGTGACCGACGTCGGTGTCGCCGGCGTGCACCGGCTGGTCGGCCACCTGGAGCGTCTGCGCGAGGCGCGGGTGGTGATCGTGGTCGCGGGCATGGAAGGGGCGCTGGCGAGCGTGGTCGCGGGGCTCATCCCACGTCCGGTCGTCGCGGTGCCGACGAGCGTCGGCTACGGCGCGAGCTTCGGCGGCCTCGCGGCGCTCCTCGGCATGCTGAATAGCTGTGCCGGCGGGGTCGGGGTCGTCAACATCGACAACGGCTACGGCGCGGCCTGTCTCGCCAACCTGATCAATCGTCTCTAGTCGCGGTAAGGGGGTGTCTGATGCGTCGGCGCGACTTTCTGCAGACCTCGTTCAAGGCCGGGACCCTGGCCGGTCTCGGTGCGACCCTCGGCCCCCTCGCCGCACTCGGCGAGGAGGGGAGGCGGCTGCCCTACGACCTGGTGGCCGCCAAGGGGGCGCCCCCCGACAAGCTCTTCGATGCGGCGATCGCGGCGCTCGGGGGCATGGGGAGCTTCGTGCGCCCCGGCCAGACCGTCGTCGTCAAGCCGAACATCGCCTGGGACGTGCCGCCTGAGCGGGCGGCGAACACCCATCCGCTCCTGGTCCAGCGCGTGGTCGAGCACTGCCGGGAGGCGAAGGCCAAAGCGGTGTACGTCTTCGACTTCACCTGCGACGACTGGCGCCGGAGCTATCAGACGAGCGGCATCGAGGCCGCGGTCAAGGCCGCCGGAGGCGTCATGGCGCCCGGCAACAGCGAGGGGTACTTCCACCCGGTGCGGGTCGGGGGGCGCTCGCTCACCGAGGCCAAGGAGCACGAGCTGGTGCTCGAGGCCGACGTGGTGATCAACCTGCCGGTCCTGAAGAGCCACGGCAGTGCCGGGATCACGGTGGCGATGAAGAACCTGATGGGCGTGGTCTGGGACCGCGGCTTCTGGCACCGCAACGACCTGCACCAGTGCATCGCGGACTTCGCCGGCTACCGCCGGCCGACGCTCAACGTGGTCGACGCCTACAACGTGATGATGCGCAACGGCCCCCGCGGCGGGACCGAGCGCGACGTCGTGCGCATGGAGACTCTGCTCGTCTCCCCGGACCTGGTGACCGCCGACGCGGCCGCCGCCCGGCTCTTCGGTCTCGAGCCGGACGCCGTGCGCTACATCCGGCTCGCCGCCGCCGCCGGCTCCGGGCGCAAGGACCTCGAGAACCTCGCGATCCACCGCATCACCCTCTGACCAGGTGTCTGGATGAGCCACGGAATCCACGGAAATGGTCGTTAGCGGCCCGGTGATCCGACCGGGCACCGATGCCCGAGGCCCGCGCTAGAAGCCTCCGGTCCGGCCGGACGTCATCCACCCGATGGATACCTCCTTGGGTTCCGTGGATTCCGTGGCTCCCAACAACCGTGGCTCGGCAGGGCACCCGCTGAAGCGCCTGCGGGTCTGGGTCTCGCTCGCCGTTCTCGCGGCGAGCGGGCTGCCGTTCCTCGACCTCCACGGGGTGCTGCCGGCAGGTGCGATCGACGCGCTCCTCTTCCCCCAGCTCGTCCCTGCCCTGGTCGCGGCGGGGGAGGGGGTCGCGCTCGCCACCCTGGCGGTGGGCCTGGTGATGGGCGTGACGCTCCTCTTCGGCCGGGTCTTCTGCTCGTTCCTCTGCCCGCTCGGGGCCCTCCAGGACATCGTCATCCGGCTCGCGCGCCACCCCGACGGCGACGGTCGGCGCCCGGGGTTCCGGTACGAGCGCCCCCGAAACCGGCTGCGCTACGGGGTCCTCGCCCTGACCGTCGCGAGCCCCCTCACCGGGGGCCTGGCGGTGGTGGGGCTCCTCGACCCCTTCGGGGTGTTCGGGCGGGCCGCGGCGGGGGCGGGTCAGCCGCTGGCGGCCCTCGCCAACGACGCGGCGGCGCGCGGGCTCGTGACCGCTGGCGTCTACGCGCTCCCCCCCGCGGGGGTGGTGCCGCCCGCCGCCGCCGCGCTCCTGCTCGCGGTCCTCGGGCTCGCGGCGGTGCTGGTCCTGGCCGCACGCCGGGGCCGGCTCTACTGCAACACCGTCTGCCCGGTGGGCGCACTGCTTGGGCTGCTCGCCCGCCGCGCGCTCTGGCGGATCGCCATCGACCGGGCGAGCTGCCGTCACTGCGCGGAGTGCGCGCTGGTCTGCCGTGCGGGCTGCATCCGGGTGAAGGGCTTCAGCGTGGACGCGTCGCGCTGCGTCGTCTGCTTCGACTGCCTGCCCGCCTGCCCGGAGGGCGGGGTGCGTCTGCGGCTCGGCGGAGGCGATCCGCTCCCACCGGCGCCCCCCAGGCCTGACCCGGTGCGCCGGGCGCTCCTCGCCCGCGCGTGGGCGGCCGGGGCCGCGGTGCTGGGGCTGGCGGCGGCCGGCGCCACCCGGGCACTCGCGCCGGCTGGACCGGCGCCGGTGGTCCCGTTGCCCACCCCGGCGGCGCCCGCCGGCGCCGGCTCCCTCGCGCGCCTGCACCGCACCTGCACCACCTGCCAGCTCTGCGTCGCTGCCTGTCCGACCGGGGTCCTGCAGCCGGCGGTCGCGGCGTACGGACTCGCCGGGCTCCTGCAGCCGCGCCTCGATTTCGCCCGGGCCTACTGCACCTACGAGTGCGTGCGCTGCGCCGAGGTCTGCCCGACCGGCGCCATCGCGGCGCTCACGGTCGGGGCCAAGAAGCGGGTACAGGTGGGACGGGTGCGGTTCGTGGAGGACCTCTGCGTCGTGGTCACCGACCGGACCGATTGCGGCGCGTGCGCCGAGCACTGCCCGACCCGGGCGGTGCGCATGGTCCCCTGGCGCGACGGGCTCGCCCTGCCGGAGGTCGACGCCGAGTCTTGCGTCGGCTGCGGGGCTTGCGAGCACGCCTGCCCGGTGCGCCCGGTGCGCTCGATCCTGGTCGACGGCTCGGCCACCCACGGGGTCGCGGCCCCGCCCCGGGAAGAGGCGCCCTTGTCCCCGCCCCCCGCGGGCGACGGTGGATTCCCGTTCTGAGCGGCCGTCGCCGTCAGCGTCGCGCCACTAGGGCAGCGGCGTCATCGCCTTAAGGGGTAGCGAGTCCCATGCGCGTCGGTCGTAGCCGATGGCTGTGTACCGCCGCTCTGCGCAGGGGGATGGGCCAGCAGGGCGTGTCTCGGGGCGGGAAGAGGGGCTGCACGCCGATGCAGGCCCGTATGCGAGCGGCGAGGGGCGACACGGTGAGACGTGCGATAGCGCGTGGCGGCCGCTCTCAGCCCTACCGTACCGGACTGGCGAGCTTGAGCGCTGCCCCCGATTGAGCACAAACTCGACCGGGCGTCCGGCGTCGACCTCGATGAACGGAAACATCTCCCCGGCCATGTCGAGGTAGAACTCGGCGAGCCGCTCCATCGCTCGGCCAGCACCTGGCCCTGCTTGGAGATGAGCCGCCCGCGCACTCCGAGCTTGCCGTCCTCGCCGACCGCGCAGCCGTCGATGCGGACCTCGATGACGCCGGCGTCGGCGCGCATATCGGCTGGTCGAGCAGCACTACCCGGCGTTCGTGGCCGCGCTCGCGGCCGAAGGGCGGGAGGTACCGGCCTATATGGAAACCTCCTTACGACACGACGCGCCCGTGGGCCTCGGCGCGTCCGACCGCCGCCACGCCGGGCCCGCCTACCGCGAGTTCAACTTTTCCCCGTCCGGCAAATGGGCCGCCTACGCCTTCCGCCGGTATCGGGAAGGCGGTCCGCTGGAGCCGATGCCGGCGCCCGTTCTTGGCCGTCACGTCGGCGTAGGTGGGCATCGAGGGCGAGCTCCCCATGCAGATCGATAACCTGTTTGTCGGCGCCATACCCCCTACCCACGGAGAGCGCTTCGAGCAGCTCCTCGCGCACAAGAACCTGGTGGTCGAGCGCATCGTCAGCTCTGCGGCGATCACCCCGGGCGTGTACGTGCAGTCCCAGGACGAATGGGTGGCGCTCCTGCGGGGCGAGGCGGTGCTCGAGGTGGCCAACGAGACCGTCGAGCTCGGTGCAGGGGATTGTCTCTTCATCCCCGCAGGAACGCCGCACACGGTGAGGTGCGTGTCCGATGGCGCGATCTGGCTGGCGATTCACCTGCATCCACCCCTGCCAGAGGAGCCGGTAGCCGCCACCTGAGCCGACGTTCGTGCCGCCGTCCCCACCCCCGCGTGGGGCGGAGCACTGAAGGCAGACTCTGCACCGACCGGTAGGCTCCGGCCAGGGCGACGTTGGACACGGTTGCCGGGCATCGAGGTAGCCGGTATGGTCCTCGTGTGCAGACACCGATAACCCCCTCCCCAAGAGACCCAGGCGTGGTCGTGGTCGGCGGCGAGCCGGCCTTGTCCCGCGCCGAGCTGATCCGACGCCTCGCCACCGCCTTGCGGCACACCCGCGTCGAGCGGGCGATCCTGTTTGGCTCCTATGCCCGCGGCACCGCAGACGCCGAGAGCGACGTCGACCTGGTCCTGATCGAGCCGACGTCGCGACCCTTCGTCGAGCGGGGGCTCGACCACCCCGAGATCTTCCGCCTCGGCGTCGGCATCGATCTCCTCGTCTACACGCCGGAGGAGTGGCGGCGAATGCTGGTGCAAGAAAACCCGCTCCTGGAGCGCATCGCGCGGGAGGGCGTTGACGTCTATGCACGACCCCGGGGCTGAGGCCAACCGCTGGCTCGACCAGGCGCGCAACGATCTGGCGTTTGCACGCTACGCCCTCGAGGGCGGCTTCTTTCACCAGGCCTGCTTCAACGCTCAGCAGGCTGCCGAGAAGGGGCTGAAGGCCCTGCACTACGCGCACGGCGCGAGAACGGTCCTGGGGCACTCGGTCGTGGGCCTGCTCGCGCGTCTAACGTCCGCAGCTCCCGACCTGGAGGCGCTGGGCGACGCCGCCGCCGAGCTGGACCTCTACTACATCCCGAGCCGCTACCCGAACGGCCTGGTCGAGGGCACGCCCCACGCCGCATTCACCCGCTCCCAGGCGGAGCGCGGCATCGCGGCCGCCCGGTCCATACTGGCGGCGGTCGAAATCCGCTTGGGCACCTGAGCCAGGCCGCGAGCGGTGCCCGACCCGGTCGTGCACGGGCGCCGCCGCCATCGGCCGGGCCGAGCAGAAGGCGAGGACCTCGTCGCGCTGGCACAGCCAGTGGCTCACCTTGCGCCGGGCGGGCAGCGGCATGCGGTCCCGTGAAGCGGGACCCGGGACCCCCCGAGGTACCTGCGAGGGTTTCTTCAGAGCCTCAAGGCCCCTCAGTTTTCTCGATCGGGGTGCGGAACCTCGACCAGTCGGAGCTGATTGATGCCGGAGAAGTCGTCAGGATTGACTGTGTACAGGGGGAGACCGCGGGCGATGGCCGTGGCGGCAATCAGCGCGTCGTAAGCGTGCGATGGCCTTGCGGCCTGCACGCCTCAGATCGGCGGCCACCTGGCCGAAAGCCCTGGCCGCCGCCGCATCGAAGGGCAGCGGGTCGAAATCGGCTTCGGCTTGCTGGAGATGAGCTTGCCTGGCTGCCCGCTCTGCGTCGGTTTGCGCAACCAGTGGACCGACAGACAGCTCCGCGAGGGTCACGGCGGTGATGGTCGGGACGACAGGCAGCTTCGTCGCATCGCGCAAGCGCGGGAGCAGAATCACCGTGCTCGTGTCCAGGATGCCTTGCTCGCTCACAGGGATGCGTCGATCAGCCCATCGATGTCGCGTCGGAGGCGTTCGGGGTCGACGGCGGGCAGATGCCTCCAACGCTGCAGCAGGGCGGTGGCTTCAACGCCGGGCCGGGGCAGCGGACGCAGCTCCGCGACCGGCTGGCCATCGCGGGTCACCGTCAGGCTCTCGCCGCGCAAGACGCGGTCTACCACCTCTCCGCCATGATTTCTGAGCTCTCTCACTGACACCTCGGCCATGGATTAAAAGGTATCACAGGTGAGACAGCACGGAAGCACTCAAGGACATCGTTGGCAGAGCCACCTCAGCACTGGCGTGGTCCGGGGTGGGCTCGGCGGGACCGTGAGCCGCCAGGACAGCGGCACACGAGCCTTCAGGGATGGATTCACGGTGTGTCCGACGGGGCGACTTTGGACCCACTGTGGGTCGTCTTTACCCTCCCATCCGGCGCGTATGCCACCGCCCTGCTGCGCGAGGCCGCCGACGCCCCCGAGCGGTGAGGCTGGGGCCATGCGTCGTGCCCGAGCCACGGAGCTTTGACAAGGATATCGTCCTTACTAGAGTACGGACCGTGAGCAAGGCTACCAGCAAGTTCCAGGTCACGATCCCCAAGCAGGTGGCGGACCAGTACGGGATCAAGCCCGGCGATGACATCGAATGGGTCCCCACGGCAGAGACCATCCGTGTGGTACCCAGGCGTGGCGCGAGGCCAACGCTCTCCATGGAGGAGCGGATCGCCTTTTTCGACGCCGCCACCGAGCGTCAGCGCGCGCCAGATCAGCAGCGGCCAGGGGCGCTCATCACGGACCAGGGGCGCGGGTGGACGCGGCAAGACCTCTATACCCCTGGCCAGTCTGGTTGACACCAACGTCTTCGTCTACCGGTACGACTGGCGTTTTCTCGGCAATCAGCGCGCGGCCACGGATCCGCTACAAACCGGGATCGAGGACGGAACGCTGCGTGTCCCCCATCAGGCGCTGGTCGAGCTCGTCGCCGCCGGCACACGGCCGGTGGTCAACGGTGCGCCACTGCTCTCGCGGGAGGATGCCCTGCGGGAGGCCGAAGAACTGCTGAGCCAGTTTTCTGTCCTCCAGCCGGACGACGCGGTTGTGCGCATCGCGATCCGAGGCGCGGCGGCCTACCGGCTCTCCTGGTTCAACGCGCACCTCTGGGCGCACGCCGAGCACTACGGACTCAGGGAGCTTGTGTCCGAGGACCTCCGGCACGGCCGTCTGTAGGGATCGGTAAGGGCTCGCAATCCCTTCCTCGGCTGACTGCCCGAAGCGGCTGCTCGGGCCTGGCAGAGCGGGTCCCATTCGAGGTCTGTTCTGCCGCGCCAGTGCAGCAACGTCTCCCGACAGGCCGCGAAGGGATTGTCGCGGTCCCTGTGGGCCCGTCGCCGCCGGGGCAGTTGGCAGCAGCGACAAGCTAAATCAGGGAACCTCTTGTCGGCGGAATTTACACCTACGAAAGGAGCTGGTGTCCGAGGACATCCAGCACGGCAGAACGGGCCCCATCCGGGGTCTGTCAGCGCCGCGCGAGTGTAAAGTGTCCCGACAGGCCGCGACGGGATTGTCGTGGTCCCTGTGGGTCCGTCGCCGCCGGGGCAGTTGGCAGCAGAGACACGCTAACTCAGGGCAACTCTTGTCGGCGGAATTTACACCTACGAACCGCGGTGGCTCGCAGGTGTTTGATATCGAGACGGTGTGACGTACCGCACAGAATTTGCATGTGTCTAAGCTGGAGGCAGCCCTCAACTGAAGCGCCCGTAATCCCCGCCCCCGCAGACCGCTAGGGTGTGGCGTGACGGGGCGGGCGCGGGCCCGCCGAACGGTCCGTCTCGCTGACGGGCTGGGGCAGGACCTACGCCAGCTATCCCAGGGACAGGGCGAGCGTCCGTGGCGGCCAGCCGGACATGGCCTGCCTTTCCGGACCAGAGCTAAATGGAGGGACCGATGGGTAGGCACGCAGGACATCCGTTTCCTGGCACACGTTCGTTCACGGGGGACATCGCGGCCCTGGTGTGGGTGGGCAACTCCTCCGAGAACGATACCGCGGAGGTCAATTACGCCAACTCCGCCCATTTGTGTCTGACGCCTTCTTTGCCCGGTCTCAACACGACCGATCTCAGCGGGCACGACCTTGCGGCCCCGGTTCCCATGCCCGCGGCGCTGTGGCGCCTCGCCCCCGCCCTCCTCGGCCTTGCCGCGATCAGACGAAGGCTACAGCAATTGCCACTCCTCGCCAGGTCGCCTCGCGCTTGGGTGCTGAGCAGCGTGCTCGTCTTTCTGGTCGTTGTCTGGGGCGAAGGAGGTGCCGGCGTCCTGCCTGCGGTTGCGTCGACGAGCCCGTGTGTCCCCCCGAGCACGCCCGTCTCGTGCTCCGGCGACGAGTGCGTCGTGGCCTCCTCGGACGGCATCGCGCTCCATACGAGCGCGGACGGCACGCCCGTCTCGATGTCGTTGTGCAACGCCGCGGGCACGAGCGCGCTCGATTTCGCACCCGGCGCGGGTTTTACGCTCACTGACGTCGAGGCCGGGCAGACCTACGCTCTGGCGTTCGCGAGCACCACCGCTTCGCCGACCCGCTTGGAGCAGGCGAGGGCCACGGCGGCAGGGCTCACAGTGAGGGCGACCACCGAGGCCCTGCCTGACCGCCTGCGCATCGCCGCCGTGGTCAGCAAGACCGGCACCACCGATCGACTGGTGCGTCTTTGCTACAACCTGCCTTTCCATGCCGCCGGCTGGCAGTGGCACGACACCGTGCGCAAGGCGCGGCTCATCGAGGCCGCGATCGATTACACGAGCTTCGTCAGCGACCTCTATCTCGTGCCGAATGACTTCCACTACGACGCCGAGCACCTGCCGCCCCTGCAGCAGGTCGCCTTCGCCGCGATGACAAACGACACCCACGGCCTCGGGGTTGCGGTGCCGCAGGAGAAGCCGCGCAGCTTCTTCGTCCACTACGACAACGTCGCCGAGCAGCTCGGCGTCTGCTTCGACTTCGCCCTCTCGGACAAGACCGTCAACTTCGCCAATCAGGTCGACATGGAGTTCGTGCTCTACGCGCTCGACGAGCCCTCCTATGGCTATCGGGCCGCGCTCGCCAAGTACTGGCGGCTCTTCAGCGATGAGTTCGTGCCCGCTCCGGCCATCCACGGCGCGCACTTCGACTCCTACGCCCTCAACCCCCTGTCCCGACCGCCGGAGGACAAGTACCACCCGGCGCCGCTCGGGTTGCGCTTCTGCTGGAGCTGCACCGCCACGGACGCCGACCATCAGCTCGGCGGCCTCTACCAATGGATGGATGCGCACTACTACGGCTACGATCTTTCGTA
>Ga0316622_100001026_pt1 | contig 17564 bp, 15 predicted proteins | sample OWC_Aug_OW2_C1_D_FD_207646 | JGI IMG/M metagenome (GOLD analysis project Ga0316622, IMG submission 207646) | Wetland soil microbial communities from Old Woman Creek delta, Ohio, United States - OWC_Aug_OW2_C1_D5_C | ecosystem: Environmental > Terrestrial > Soil > Wetlands | place: USA: Ohio... | reverse complement strand
AGCTCGAAGGCGCATCGGCTCCTCGTCCCTACGAGCGCGTGCGAGATCTCCTCGGGTCCGTTGACAGCGGCGTATCCGACCTGGGGTCCCGACATCGCGACCACCTCCTCGCGTATTTCCGCCGCCGTGGCTGATCTGCTTTTCGATACTGGAGCGTGGGTGGCACTCCTGGACCGGCGCGAGCGCGAGCACCTCCGGTGCGTGCAACATCTCCAAGAATTCTCTGGCCGTCTCATCTCGACCGAGGCGATCTTAACCGAGACTTTGTGGTTGATGTCGGGATTACGGGACGGCCCCCGACGCTGCGCCGAATTTGTCGGCCGGGGTGCCGTCACCCTTGTGCCGATTTCTCCCGCGCCCCTGTCCCGCGCCGTGGAATTGATGGAGCAATACCGGAATGTCCCAATGGATTTCGCTGATGCGACCCTGGTTGTTCTTGGCGAGGAGTTGAACCTGAATATCGTGTTCACCCTCGACCATCGCGGATTCAGTGTGTACCGGCTGCACGGTCGGCGCGCGTTCCAGATCGTCCCCTGAGGGGTTCGCCAGGGCATTCTCAGTTAAGAGGCCTTTCGGCCGGCGTCATCCGTCTTTGCCTACAACACGCTGTCTCTGCCTTGACACCAGCCCGTACTTCCATCACAAAATGGTTAAACTTTCCAGGGAGGGGAAGCCGTGCCACACGACCGTTCGACGCCAACCCGACGCGATTTCCTCAAGACCGCATCCACCGGCCTGGCCGTCGGCCTGGTCGGCCGAGCTATGCCGGCCATGGCTGCGCCGGATTACGATCTCGCGGTTGTCTCGGGCGATCCCGCGGCCGCCACGCGCAAGGCCGTCGAGGCGCTGGGGGGGATGTCGCGGTTTGTCCAGAAAGGACAACGTGTCGTCCTCAAGCCGAACATGTCCTTTGCCAGCGGCCCGGACCGTGCCTCGAACACGCACCCAAGCGTCGTCTCCACGGTGGCGCAGATGTGCCTTGAGGCAGGCGCCGAGCAGGTTATGGTCGTGGATAACCCGCTCCAGTCCGCGGAACTCTGTCTTCGACGCGCAGGTGTGGCCGACGCCTGCAAGGGGCTCAAGAACACCTACGTGCAGATGTTCACGGATCGCAAATTCTACCGGGAGATCAGGATCCCGCAGGGGAAGGTGCTGGACCGGGTCGAGGTCATCAAGGAAGTGCTCGACAGCCCGGTGCTGATCTCTCTGCCCCAGGCCAAATCCCATTCGAACACCGGGGTCAGCATGGGGATCAAGGGGCTCATGGGGCTGATCTGGGACCGGTGGAGCTTCCACAGCCGGTACAACATTAATGAGGCCCTGGCCGATCTGGCCACCGTGCTTCGCCCAAAGCTCACGATTCTGGATGCCACGCGCGCGCTGACTACCGGCGGCCCCGGCGGCCCCGGCGAGGTGGTCAAGCCGAACCTCGTCGTGGCCGGCGTGGACCCCGTGGCCGTGGATGCCTTCGGCGTGGGCGTTGCTCCCTGGTACGGCCAGCAGTTCAAGGGCCGCCAGGTGGAGCACCTGCTCGCCGCCAGTCAGCGCGGCCTGGGAAAGATTGACCTCGACGGTTTGAACCTCCTGAAGGCCACCGCATGAGGGTCGGGGTTCAGGCCTTTTCGCTCGCGCTTTTCACGCTGCTGTTCGCGCTGGCGAATTACCGGCTTCCCGATTGGCTGCCGGCCGACATCTACCTGCGCCTGGACCCGCTCCTCGGGCTGAGCGCGATCGTGGCCGGGCGTGCGTGGGTTCCGCGGGCCATCTGGGGCTTCGTACTGCTCGTGGCCACGGCGCTCGTCGGCCGGTTCTTCTGTTCCTACGTCTGCCCGCTGGGCGCCATCCTGGATTTTCTGGATCCGCTCCTCTTCCGCCGGGTGAAGCGCCGGACGGTCGACGCCGATGCCAGCCTCCGGAACGTCAAGTACGTCGTGCTGATTGTGTTCATCGCGGCAGCGCTGGCCGGGTCGTCGCTCGTCTATCTCCTGGACCCGATTGCCCTCCTCACGCGCACCTATACCCTGGCGCTGTTTCCGCCGTTCGTGGGCCTCGTGAACCTCGGGCTGGACGCCGTGCGGCCCGTGGCCGAAGCCATGCGGTGGATGAGCATTGCTACGCTGTCCTATGCGCAACCCGTCTTCTACATGTCGCTGGTCACGTTCCTGATCTTCGCTGGCATCATCGCCCTGGGGCGTCTGGTGCCGCGCTTCTGGTGCCGATACCTGTGTCCGCTGGGCGCGCTGCTGAGCCTCGTGTCCCCGCTGGGCCGCCTCCGGCGCGAGGTCGGGCCCGAGTGCCCGGCCTGCGGCGCGTGCCAGGCGACGTGCCCGATGGGCGCGGCGACAGACGAGGGCGGCACCCAGGCGGCCGAGTGCATCCAGTGCCGCACGTGCGTGGCCGCCTGCCCACAGGACGTCATCACGTTCCCGGCCTCGCCGCGGATGCTTCCCGAGGGAGGCTCGTCCCGACCGGATCTGTCGCGCCGCGGCTTTCTCTACTCGGTGGCGGGCGGCGTGGGGATGGGCTTCGCCGTGCGGGAGTCCCCGTTCACGCCGCTGCAGAACAAGCAGCAGCTCATCCGGCCGCCGGGTGCGCTGCCCGAGAGCGACTTCCTCGCGACATGCATTCGCTGCGGCGAGTGCATGAAGTCGTGCCTCACCAACACCCTGCAGCCCACCCTGTGGGAGAGCGGCCTGGCGGGCCTCTGGACACCGAAGCTGGACCTCCGATTCGCAGCGTGCGAGCAGGAGTGCAATGTCTGCGGCAAGGTCTGTCCCACCCAGGCAATCCGGTCCCTCAATCTCGAGGAAAAGACGCATGCCAAAGTGGGGACCGCCATCCTCAAAAAGGAGATGTGCCTGGTCTGGGCGCAGGACAAGCTGTGCCTGATCTGCGACGAGATTTGCCCCTACGATGCCATCGTGTTCCGGACCATCGACGGCTACCGCCGCCCGTTCGTGATCGCGTCGCGCTGCAACGGGTGCGGCTACTGCGAGCAGCGCTGTCCGGTCGAAGGCGACTCCGCCATTGTGGTGACGCCCATCGGCCAGATCCGGCTGCGCACAAAGTCCTACGTGGCCGAGGCGAAGAAACTACAGCTGGACTTCAAACCCCATCCGGGCGACGACCAGTTCCTGTTGAAGAGCGAGGGGCTGCGGGTCGGGCCGGAGAAGCGGGACGATGCGAGGCCGCAGCCACAGCGGCCCACCCCCGCGCCGGCGGCGACGAAACCCAAGGGATTCTTGCCCTAGCGTATTCTTGCGATCAGGTGCGACACACGACAGGGGGGCGCGAGCGATGGAAAAGACAGCGGGGATCGGGCGACGGGATTTCCTGAAGAGCACGGCGACCAGCCTCGGCGGTATTGCCTATCTCAGTGCCAGTCTGACCCGGCCGCCGGATGCGCCGGACAAGTTCGAGGGCACCCGGGTGCTTGGTCGCACCGGAATCCGCCTGCCCATCGTCTCGATGGGGGTCATGAACACCGACAACCCGCAACTGGTCCGAGCCGCTCTCGATGCCGGCTACGTGTTTCTGGACACCGCGCAGGGTTATCAGCGCGGGACGAACGAGGCGATGCTGGGAGAGATCCTCAAGGACCGCCCCCGGGACTCTTTCGTGATTGCCACCAAGGCCAGCCTTCCCAAGGATCAGGCGACCGGCGGCTATGGGCCGGACGCCACGGAGGAGGCCTACACCAAGAAGATCGACACGAGCCTGAAGAGCCTGCGCCTGGATTATGTGGATGTCTACCACCACCACGGCACCTGGACGAGAGAGGCCACACTCCACGAGCCGATTCTCTCCGCCCTCCAGAAGGCGAAAAAGGCGGGAAAGATCCGCGCGATCGGTGTGAGCACGCACCGGAACGAGCCGACGGTGATTGACGCCGCCGTCGAATCCAAGGTGTACGACGTCGTCCTGACGGCGTACACCTTCCGGCAGCAGCACGCGGCAGGCGTCCAGAAAGCCATCGCCGGCGCCACCGGCGCCGGCCTCGGTGTCGTGGGGATGAAGTCCATGGGCGGGAATGTGCGGGGCGCGTACGCCTCCGGCCAGATTGACGCCCGCGCCTGTATCAAGTGGGTGCTGCAGGACCCGAATGTTCACACCGTGATCTGCGGCTTCACCACGTTCGACCAGATGACGCTCGACATGACGATCCTGAAGGACCTCACCCTGAGCGCGGCGGAGCGGGAACAGCTCCGGAGAGCCTCGATGGAGGCCGGGCTCTACTGCCAGGGGTGCGGGGGGTGCGTGGGTCAGTGCGCGCAGGGACTCCCGATCCCTGACTTGATGCGCGCCCACATGTACCTGTACGGCTACCGAAACCTCGTGGCAGCGCAGGATCTCGTGCTCTCGCTGGCGCTGCCGCGCGACATCTGCGGCGAGTGCGTTGCGTGCCCCGTAGCCTGCGCGAACCGGTGGAACCTCAGGGATCGGGTCCGGGACATCGTGCGTCTGCGGGATGTGCCAACCAGCTTCGTCGCTTAACAGGCTGCCGAAAAAGGCCCAGCTACTACGTTTAGCCGGGAGTCCGCGGATGAAGACGAGTGTATGGTTGGGGCTTGCTCTGTTGGGTCTGGCGCTCTGGATATCGCCGTCGTCGGCCGCTAGCGCACAACCGTTTGCGTTTCCCTCCGTGGACGGCTGGACGCCGGCGGGCCAGCCGCAAGTGTTCGCGCCGGACACCCTCTACGACTATATCAACGGCGGCTCGGATCTGTACTTGAAGTACGATTTCGAGGAGCTCGCGGTCGTCGAGTACCGCAAGGGTGCGATGTCGGTCAGCGCCGAAGTCTACCGGCATCGGACGCCGGACCACGCCTTCGGCATCTACAGCCAGGAGCGCGTGCCCAGCGCGGAGTTCCTGGCGATCGGTGCGCAGGGTTACTACGAGAACGCCGTCTGCAATTTCATCCAAGGTGGATATTACGTGAAGCTAAGCGGGGAGAACACCGGGACGGACGACCGAGCCACCCTTCTCGAGTTTGCCCGGCGCATCTCGGCGAAACTGTCGGGTCCGTCGGCGTTGCCGGAAATCTTGGCGGCCTTTCCTGCGGAGGGCAAAAAAGCGAATACCGAGAAGTTCATTGCCAAGGACTTCTTGGGGTACGGATTTCTCCACTCCGGGTTCACGGCAGATTTCGACCGATCCGGGCGCACGTACCAGCTCTTTGTCATTGCCGGAAACGACTCGGATGACGCCCGCGCGATGCTCCAACAATATCTGAAGCAGATCAAGCACGAGGCGCCCGTTGCCGAAGGGGTTTACCAGGTTGCGGACCCCTATCATGGGGCGATGGCGCTCCTCTGGAAAGGCAGGCATATCTGGGGAACGATAGGCCTGTCCGACGCGGAGCTCCGGGCCGCGTATCTGAAGTACTTCGAGGGTGTTGCCGCGCGCTAGGCCATCATCTTCTTGAGATAGGCCAGCGAGCGGGGGATGCCGCTCTCCTCCGGCTCCGGGGTCTCGTACTCGAAGCTGACCCACCCCTCGTATCCCGCTTGTCGCAGCGCCGGAAAGATCCGGGCGTAGTCCACTTTCTCGTCCGATCCGTCGTCGGCGACCTGCCAGAACTTCGCGTGCACGTGCGCTGCTATCCCCACCACGCGCTGGATGGACGGCCATCCGTCCGTGAAGTTGCCCGTGTCCAGCAGCGGCACGAGGTGTGGCGAGTTCACCTCGCGCAGGACGCGAAGGAATTCGTCCGCCGTGGGCGTGAACGCTCCGTGGTTGTGGTTCTCCAACCCCAAACACAGGCCGGCGTGACGGGTGAAATCCGCCACTTCGCGAAGGGAGTCGATCATAGCCGGCCAACGGGCTTCGCGATCGCCCTCGGGGTACCCGGCGAAGACGCGGACCAGCGGGGCGCCAAGGTGCTCGGCCACCTCGACCCACTGCTTGACCTTGGTGACCTCGCTTTGGCGCAAGGTGGGATCGGCGCGGCCGAAGTCGTTGTGGACGCCGACACCAACGATGGATAAGCCAAGCTCGCGCGCCGTTCGGCGAAGCATCCGCAGATAGGCGGGACGGGTTTGGGGAAAATGAATGTCCTGCAGTTCCACGCCCTGGACCTTGAGATCGCCGGCGCAGCGATGGAGGAAAGCGATCTGATCCATGACCCCGCTGTCGAAGGAGCGGTTGAACGTCCCGCAGATACACCCGAGATTCATGGGGCGAATCCTTTCGGCGCTCGAATGGTTTTCAGGGCGGCCAACACCTCGCGGTGTAGCGTGGGATTGGCACTGCAGACCAGGTTGTACACGGCATGGATGTCCGGGGTGAACACGAGCGGCGAACCGTCCCAGTTCGTGATCACGCAACCCGCCCGCTTGGCGATGTAGGCCGCCGAGTACACCTCGGTCAGGGCCTCGTTCCAGGCGAGATACACGTCGATGCGCCCGCCCGCCACGTCCGCGAAGCCGCCAGGCCCCCCATTGGGCAGGATGAACTTGGCGCGCTCAAGCAGGGGGCGCAGCGCCGTCGCGGTCGCGTACAGAAACGACGGCTTCATCATGTAGGCTTCGAGGAAGGCGCCGTCCAGCCTCCGGGTTGCCGCGGGACGGAGCCGGACGGGCCGGGCGCCAGGACGAAGGACCCGGACCGCCCCGGCCGAGTCCGCCACGGTGACCTCTGCTGTCGTGTGGTCGATGACGCCGGACGCCCGGGGGGTTCCATCCCGCCCATAGATGCCCAGTGCCGTGAACCAGTGCGCCCGAATCCCGCGCCGGTAGAGGAGGCTGCCGTCGAACGGGTCCATGATGATGTAGACGGGTTCGGTCGGCGTGGAGTGGACGCCGGGCCGGGAGACCAGCGCTTTCTCTCCCGCCTCTTCCGACAGTAGGGTCCCACAGACCGCGTGACGCTTCAGTTCCGCGATGACGGCGCGCTCGGTCGCGGTGTCCACGCCGATCACCTCCGGGTCCCAGGCGCGGTAGCCGGCCGCGCGTCCCGCCACGACTCGTTGACCGGCCGCCGAGCCCAGCCGACGCACCGTCGTGTGCGCCGCCCGAAGCCCGGCCATGACAATCTCTCGCCACGTCGTGCGACGTCTCACCATTCGGCCCCCTTTGCATCCATGTTCTGAAGCACTCGCACGATCTCGGCAAGAGTGTGGTTCGTCGCTCGCTCGCCGAGCGTGCGCGACACTTTTGACGTATCTCCGCGGACACCCGTCGGAAACTCGGCCTCGGGATGCGCGGATACCTGGAATCGGGAGAGCGGCGGCCGCGTCACCTGCGGCATGCGGTCGAGGTGAACCCTGTCTTCTGCGACGACCAACATCTCCGAGGTCTCGATCGAGCCCGCATGTCCGTCCTTGCCGACGAGACCTGTCCTCTCTCGGATGGGCTCCAAGAACGCATAGGGACCGATGACCAAGATCCTGAGCGTCGGATCGGCGTTCACCAGGGACAGGGAGGCTTCGCGCATCGCTCCTTCCTGTGCGTCCTCGGCATGACCGGCGAGAAGGACCATCTTTTTCGCGCCGTGGCGGGCGTACTCGGCGAGAATCTCCCGCACCAGCGGCGCGAACGTCTCCGGTGACAGCGAGACGGTCCCCGAAAAGTTCCGCATGGTGCGGCAGATGCCGTATGGGAACCCCGGTGCCACGAGGCCGTTCACTCGCTCGGCAACGGCGAGGCAGACGTGTTCCGCGTAGAAGAGGTCGGTCCCCAAAGGCAGATGAGGTCCGTGCTGCTCCACCGATCCGAAGGGAAGGAGGAGCCAGCGTCCGTCCTTCATGGCTTGGGCGAACTCGTCGCGGGTGAGGTCGGCCAGCCGGAATCGGTTCTCGCTCATCATGTGCCCCTCGCAAGAACGCGTTCGACGGTTCGGCCGTTCGACCGTTCTTGAACCGTCGAACCCTCGAACTGTTGTACCGCCGAACGCCCTATGTACCTTCGACCACCCACGACCGCACGCGCGGCAAGCGCACCCGAACGGCCTCGCCGGCCCCGTAGCGGTGGCGGGCGTCGGTCTGCACGCGCAGGTCGGCGGCGTTCCCGATGGACAGGCGATAGTCCATGGTGTCGCCGAGGTACGTGGTCTTCTCGACCTTGGCCGGAAACGTATTGGCGTCAGGTTCTGTGCCGGCCGGCAGAAGCTCGATCTCGTTCGGCCGGAGAAACAGCAGGACCTTCTGACCCGGGGTGACGCCCGGCAGGGCCCGAGTCTGAATAGCGAGACCGCTGGCCGCGACGGTCATCGCGTCGCCGCGCACCGCGTCCACTCGGCCGTCGAGGAAATTGGACAGGCCGATGAACTCGGCGACGAAACGGGAGTTGGGGCTCTCGTAGATCTCCTCGGGGGTGCCGAGCTGCTGGAGGCGTCCTCGGTTCATGATGGCCACGCGATCCGACAGCGCGAGCGCCTCGGCCTGGTCGTGTGTCACGTACATCGCCGTGATCCCGAGGCGCGTCACCACCTCCTTGATCTCGAAGCGCATCTCCTCCCGCAGCTTGGCATCCAGATTCGAGAGCGGCTCGTCGAGCAGCAGGACCTTGGGTCGGTAGACCAGTGCCCGCGCGAGGCCAACCCGCTGCTGCTGGCCGCCGGACAGCTGGCGGGGGAAGTGCCCGGCGTACCCCTCCAGGCGAACGAGGCGCAGGGCCTCCAACACCATGGTGGCCCGCTCGTCCTTGGGACGGCTCCGGATCATCAGGGGGAAGCCGACATTGTCGGCGACGGTCATGTGGGGAAAGAGGGCGAAATTCTGGAAGACCATTCCCAGCTCGCGCTGGTGCGTGGGGAGGTCGGTCACGTCGGCGCCGTCCAGGAAGATCCGCCCCTCGTCCGGGCGGTTCATGCCGGTCAGGCAGCGCAGCGCCGTCGTCTTGCCGCAGCCAGACGGGCCGAGCAGCGTCATGAGCTCGCCCCGCCTGATCGTGAGGCTCAGGTGGTCGTTGGCGACGAGCGCGCCGTAGCGCTTCGTGACGTCGCGGAACTCGATCATGGCATCGGCCATACGTCAGACTCCCTTGAAGCCGCCCACCAGCTTCTCCGGCTTGGCCCGCCGCTGGATCATGGCCAGAATGACCAAGGAGGGCACGACCATGATCACGGCCATGGCGCTGGTGATCTCCCAGTAACCATCCCCCACGGCGAGATACGTGCGCACCGGGAGGGTCACCGTGTTTGGCCCGTAAGTGAGGAGCGTCAGCGTGAACTCGTTGTACGAGTGGGTGAAGGAAAAGATCATGGAGGCCAGGATGCCCGGCATGATGAGCGGCAGGACCACGTAGAAGAACCGCTTGATGGTGTTGGCGCCGCACACGCTGGCCGCTTCCAGGACGCGGTCGTCCAGCCCCTCGAAGGTCGCTGAGAGCACGAGGATGGCGTACGGGGCGCAGACCGACACGTGCGCCAGCGCCACGCCAAAATGGGTGTCCACCAGTTCCAACGCATAGAAGATCTTTGCCACACCCAGGGCGTAGGTAATGGGCGGGATCATGCGCGGCAGGAGGATGACGGCCATCACCAGCTCCTTGCCGGGCATCTGGCGGCGGCCGAAGGCCCAGCCGGCGAAGATGCCGATGACGGTGCTGACAATCACCGCGATGGCTCCGATGATCAAGGTGTTCTTCATGACCTCGGGAATGTTGCCGACCTCGATCGCCCAGCGGTACCAATCCCAGGTGAGCTGGGGCGGCAGCCACAGCCGCCCGAACCAGCCCTTTCCGACGGAACGCAGGGCGATCATCAGGAAGGGGGCGGTAATCAGGAGGGTGAGGCAGACGCACAGGGTGTAGCCGAGCACGAACCAGCCGTGGCGCAATCCCGCCATATACGCTCGCACGAGATTCATCGCGCGCCTCGCGCATTTCCGCCGGCGCGCCGCACCAGCCGCATGTAGACGGTCAGGAAGACGACCTGGAGGACCCCCATGACCATGGCAATGGCCGATGCCGCGGACCAGCGGGCCGGGATGGGAATCGAGATCTGCTTGTAGATCTCCACGGCCAGCGGACGGTAATCCCCGCCGGCGATGAGGGGCACGCTGAAGGCGCCGAAGGCTGCCATGAACGTCAGGACGGACCCGGCCAGGATGCCAGGCGTGATCAGGGGCAGTACCACATAGCGGAGCACCTGCCACCGATTCGCGCCGGCCACCGCGCCCGCCTCTTCGATGGCCGGATCCAGTGACTCCAGCGCGGACATTGTCGTGATGCAGGTGTAGGGGAAGTACAGCCACACGTAGAAATAGATCAGCCCCTGGATCGTGTAATTGATCCGGAGTGGGGACGCCATGCCGGGGACGAACTGCAGGAGAAAGAGGTTAAACCAGCCGCGCGACCCCCAGAAGAGCAGCAGCCCGAGCGCTCCGATGAGGCCCGGAATGACCAGCGGGACCAGGATCATCAGACGGTAGAGTTGGTGTCCACGCACTTTCTCTCGCAGGGTCAGGGCCAGGGGCACCGACAGCACGATGGAAAGCGCTGTGGAGGCGAGCGACAGGATAAAGGTCAGGAGGATGACCCAGCGGCCGTCCGGGTCGGACAAGAAGCGGGTGTAATTCTCCAAGGTCCACCCGACCTCGTGGCCCTCGGGCCGGAAACTCAGGATGACGGTGAGCAGCATCGGGTAAAAGAAGAGGCCGAAGAAGCAGAGGAGGGCCGGAAGCAATAGGAAGAACGTGATGCCATGGACGGAGCGCTTGCGCCAGAGTTCCCTCATGCCATCCTCGCGATGGACTCTACACGAAGGGGGCGGACGCGACCGCCCCCTTCGTGAATACTTGGTCTCGCCTTCCTCGCGGTCTTACGGCAGCAGGTCCTTTGCGTGGCCCTTGACGTAGTCGATCATGTCCTTACGGATCCGGTCCCGCGGGATGGCGGTCTTGGTGAGGACGTCGAGCTTGGGCACCATCTCCCAGGCGATCGGCGGCACCTGGTCCGTGATCTCGGTGGCGGGGTATTGCCACATGGTGGTGATGAGCCGGATCTGCTGGTCATCGGAGAGCAGGTAGTTGAGGACCTTGAACGCGACCTCCTTGTATTCCTGCGGGATGCCGGCGGGAACGGCGAAGTAGCCCGTGCCGATCTCATCGGCCCCTTCCGCCGGATAGGTCGCTCGGATCGTCGGCGGCATGGTGCCCTGCCGCGCCGACCAGAGGGCGTAGTCCTGGGCGTAGAGGGCAATCCAGGTCTCCCCGGAGTTGAAGTCCTCGAAGAGGTTGACGGGCTCGGACGGGAGCGGCGCCTTGGCGTGCTTGGTGAAATCCTTCAGCTTGTTCCAGGCGTCCTGGAACGCAGGGTCTTTCTCCAGTTGGTCGATCGGCATCTTCATCTTGTCGCCGAGGAAGGCATGGAGGAAGACGAGGCGCTGTCGCCAGGCGGCGCTGGACTTCGCGTCGGGGCGGATCAGGCCGATGTGGCCCGTGAATTCGCCCCGGCGATCGTAGAACTCCTTCCAGGACTTGGGCGGATTCTTGACATACTGGCTGTTGTGGATCAAGGCGTACGAGGTGCGCCAGTAGAGAAGTCCCTTGCCCTGGAGATCCACGCCCTCATCGGACTTCAAAAACTCGGGGAGAATCTTGGCCGAGTTCGGCACGTTGCTGGCGTTCAGCGCCTCGAGCGGCACGCCCGATTTCACCCACGTCGCGATGGATTTGGCGAACAGAATGTGGAAGTCGCCCTGGCCGGGTTTCCACGCCTTGGTCTTCTGAATCTGCTCGGCATCGCTGGTGACGAGATACCTCAGGTTCACGCCGAGGACCTGCTTGACGGCTGGGATGACCGTCTTCTGCCAGTAGGTCTGAAAATTGGCCCCGGACATGCTGTCGGCCACGACCAGCTCGGTGGGTGCTCCCGCCGCGACGGGCACGGGGGCGGCAAGCGCAGCCCCCGCGATGACGAGGAACGCCGCTGTTGTCCACGTTCGCATTTTCATCGCCGCTCTCCTTCCCGACTGAGAGTGCACGTTGAGACGACCGCTCCAGACACTCCGTGTCGATGCCGTCTTGAGATCACCCCCTTCTGCTCCGCAATGTGCTCGCAACTGGCGAACAGTCTTTCACCTCTACAGGCACAGGTCAAGAGCCGACCGGGACCCATGACGCCGACCGGGAAATCCGACAGGGACGGAGAATACTCGCCGCTGTCGTTGCCTCAAACGTGAATCCGGCGGCCGGTCCGGGCGGCCGCGACCAATGCGTCGCACACCCGGGCGTTCAGGTAGCCGTCCCGGAAGTTTGCCGCCAGCGGCGCAACGGTGCCGTTTCCGAGGATCGCCTGGACCAGGTGATGGAGCTGGTGGACGAACGTGTGCTCCCAGCCCAGGATGTGGCCCGGCGGCCACCAGCGGCCGCCGTACGGATGATCCGCGTCGGTAACGAGGACAGTCTTGAAACCCCGATCCCGGCGACTCGGGGGCTCAATCCGGAAGACCTCCAGCTCGTTCAGCCGCTCCAGGTTGAATCGCAGGCTACCCCGGGTGCCATTCGCTTCGAAGGTCAGAAAGTTCTTCTGGCCCGGACAGCAGCCGGACGCCTCCAGGGTGCCCATGGCGCCGCCGGCGAACTCCACGGCGCCGACGAAGCAGTCCTCGACGTCCACCGGTTTCCTCTGACGCGACCCCGGCTTGACGGGGCGGCGCGGTACGACGATACGTGAGAACCCGCATACGCCGCGGAATTCCCCGACCAGGAATCGTCCCAAGTCCAGGACGTGCGAGGCGAGGTCGCCGACCACACCGCTGCCGGCGCGGCGCCTTTCCTGGCGCCAGGTGTGGGGCGTTGACGGGCTGCTCAGGCTGTCGTCGGTGTAACGCATGCGGAAGTGGACGATCTCACCGATCTCGCCCGCCTGGATCAGCTCGCGCGCGAACCGTACGGCCGGGATGAAACGATAGTTGAAGCTCACCTGATGGCAGAGGCGCCGCCGGCGCACGCCGTCCCACATCCGCCGAGCCTCGCGGCTGTCGCGGCCGAGCGGTTTTTCGCACAGCAGATGCTTTCCCAGCGCCGCCGCGGCGAGGCAGGGGTCGGCGTGACGGTCGTTGGGGGTGCAGTTGATAAGCAGGTCGATCTGCGGATCCTCGACGACCCGGCGCCAGTCGGTGGTGCCGTACTCGAAGCCGTACCGGAGCGCTGCGTCCTCCACGCCGGACGCGGAGCGGCCGGCAAGCCCGACCAGCCGGAAGCGGACCGGCGCGGACCAGAAGATGTACGGGAGCTTCTTCAGGGCATTCAAGTGCGCCCTCGCCACCCCCGCGTAGCCGAGGATCCCGATGTTGACAATCGGTGTGGAGCGGGTCGGCATCAGGCCCTCCTGGAGCGCACGACGGATCGGCGCGCCAGGGCCGCGACCATCCGCCGATGAATGTGCCCGTTGCTGGCCAGGATCGTGGGCTGATCCAGGTCGAACGGGAGCCCCCGGTCATCCGTCACACACCCGCCCGCCTCTTCCACAAGCAGGGCGCCGGCGGCGACATCCCATGGCTTGGCGCTCTGCTCCCAGTACGCATCCAGGCGACCCGCGGCGACGTTGGCCAGGGCGTAGCCCGCCCCGAAGATCCGTACGTTCCGCACGCGGAGGGCCAGCGCGGCGATGCGCTCGCGTAAGGCTCGATCGCCCCAGACGGTGTCGTCGTGCCAGAGCGCAATGACGCACTCGATCAGTCGCCGGCGGGGCGACACGCGGATGCGCCTGCCATTCAGCCAGGCGCCGCGTCCCCGCTCGGCCACGAAGAGCTCGCGCAGGCGCGGAACGTAGATCACACTGGAGCAGATGACCCCGTCGCGCTCCAGGGCGATGAGGACGGAGTAGAGCGGAAGGTCGGTCACGAAGGCAATGGTCCCGTCGAGGGGGTCGACGATCCAGCGGCCGTCCGGCCCGTCCCACGCGCTGCCCTCTTCGCCGAGGAAGCCGATGGTCGGGAAATGTCGGCGGAGCAAACGGCGAATGCAGCGCTCCGCTGCCGTGTCGACGTCCGTCACCGGATCCTTCGCCGATTTCAACCGGACGTCTCCGAGGCGGCCGGCGCGGCGGAGGAGCACGTCCCCCGCCGTCTGCGCCGCGACGATGGCTGCTTGGGTCTCCGGCGAAAACCGTTCGACGGTTCGGCGGGTCGATGGTTCGACGTTCCCCGAAATGCCGAACTGCCGAGCCCTCGAACTGCCGAACCTCTTGGCGGCGCTCATGCCAGCGGCCGCTTGATGGCGTGGAAGATCTTGTGGAGCAGGGCGACGTCGCCCCTGGCATCTTCCGGCGTCGTGTCGGGGGACTTGCCATGCTGCACGCAGTCGGCAAAGTGCAGCATCTCCTCCTTGAACGCCTCCTTCATCGAGGCGACGACGGTCTTCGCGAACGGCTTACCGTCCTCCATGCCCTCGACGATGACCGGCGTGGGCATGTTGCGGAAAAAGGGGGACGGAAATACCAGGCGCACGCGGCTGCCCTTTCCGTAGTAGGCGACGGTCTCTTCGTAGTTGGCCAGATCCGGGAGGTACTGCAGGCTCACGATGGCGCGGACCCCGTTGGCGTAGGCCATGGAGGTGACCATGCCTTCCCCGCCATGCCAGACGTCGGTGAACAGAACCCGGTCCGGATCGCCGGACAGCCCGCGCAGCACGTCAATGTCGTGGACCAGCGTCGACAGCAGATTATTGGCGAACACGCGACGCTCCAGCGGGGTGAAGTCGCCGATCGCCTCCCGGATCAGTGCGTCCTGATCCGCCTGGAGCTTGGCGCGGATGTCTGCGGGGACGTCCATGAACCGCCGGATATCGTGATGGCCGGCCTGGTTCGCCTCGGAGGGATGCAGGACGGTGATGTGAATCGCCTGCAGGTCTTTCATCTGCCGGATCAGGGGCCGCGCGTACCGGAAGCCGGGATCGTACCGCTTCATGTACGCCACCATGCAGACGTTACCGGACGTCTTGTGGGCGGCCAGGATCTCGTCCGCCTCGCGCAAGGTGAAGCACATGGGTTTCTCGGTGAAGACGTGCTTGCCGGCCTTGAGCGCATCCACGATCACCCGGCCGTGGGAGTCGGCAGACAGAACCACCGCGGCGTCCAGGGGCTCCTTCAGGAGATCATGGTGGTTCGTGAAGCGCTTGGCCACGCCGTAGTACTCGCCGACGTACTTCAGCGTGCCGGGCGACACGTCACACAGTGCTACCAACTCGAAAAGCTCGTGCAGCTCTTTGAGGTGCGGCAGATGCATCATCTGGCCGATCAGGCCGCACCCGATGACTCCCACGCGAATCCGACCCATGGTGTTCTCCTTGCCCTGCGAGGGCTGAAATGATGTCGCGCTTACCGCCTGCTAGGCGTCCAGCACACGGTGAGCGTTCGCGCAACGGTGCCGCAACACGGCGATCGACTCCCGAATGTAACCGTCCAGAACCTCTGCCGATCGGGCGTCCTTGATGGATTGGAAAGGATTCGGGCCGGGCGGCACAACCTCGAGAACCACGGATCCGTTGTACCCGATCGACTGCAGCGCACCAAGACACGAAGCCACGTCCAGGTGACCGCGTCCCAGTCCCTGCCGGTTCGTGTCGGCGACATGGACGTGGAGGAGCTGCGGCCCCGCCTTGAGGATGGCCTTGCGGATGTCCGGCTCTTCCAGATGCGCGTGGAACAGGTCCAGGGTCATGCCCACGCGGGGGGAGCCCACCGCGGCAGTATACGCCAGCGCTTCGTCCGCGTTCGTCACGAGGTACACCTCGTAACGGTTCAGCGGCTCGATGCTGATCTTGACGGCGAGCCGTTCCGCCTCGCGGGCCGCGCCCTGCATGGCGTCCACCGACCACGCCCACTCCTCGGCCCGCGTCGCGATCGGCGCCAGCCGGGTTTCCCCCGAGGGTAGCATCTGCGTCAACGGCGCGCCGATCTCGGCCGCGAAGCGGAGGCACGCCACCAGGTACCCGATGGCGTCCGCCCGGATGGCCGGGTCGGGGTGCGCCAGGTCGCGCCGCGTGGCGGGCACCATGCACGAGGCCGTGAGCCCAAGCGGCGCGAGGCCGGTATTCGCCAGGGCGCGCCGCACGCTCGCCGGGTCGAACGAGTTCGGCTCCCCCGGAATCTCCACGCCGTCGTACCCGGCGGCCGCGATCCGCGCCAGAGTCTGTTCCAGGGGTGCATCGCCGTAGATCCACGCACAGACGCCGAGTTGGGCCATACCGTTCTCCTTGGCGGGACGGCTCATGCGCCAGCCACGCCGATAACTCGTCGGCGGGCCAGCCGTTGGGCCGGCAGAATGCACGCCGCCAGGACGACGATGAGCAGTGTGGACAGCGCCGCACCGCGCCCGATGGTGCCATACCCCACCCACGAAAGGATCAAGACCGTCACCAGATCGTGGCCAGGCGACACCAAGAAGATTACCTGACTGACCGCCGTCATGGCGCGGACAAAGCTGTAGATGAAGCCGGTGATGATGGCCGACCGGACGAGCGGCAGGACCACGCGTCGCAGGGTGGTCGCGGTTCCCGCCTTCAGCGTGGATGACGCCTCTTCCAGGCTCGGGTCGAGCTGGGCGAGCGCGGCCACCCCGCTCCGGATCCCTACCGGCATCCCGCGGAAGACGAAGGCCAGCACGATGATCAGCGCCGTCCCGGTCAGTTGCAGCGCCCCCGCGTTGAACGCCAGGATGTAGCCGATCCCCATGACGGTGCCGGGGATGGCATAGGAAAGCATGGCCGAGAATTCCAGCGCGGTCCGGCCGACAAACCGGTGACGAAGCGTGAGGTACGCGACCAGGAATCCCAAGACGGCGGACGGGATCGCCGCCAGCAGAGAGAGGCGCATGGTGTCGAGAAGGACCGGTACGCCGTGGCTCATCAGGTCGTGGTAGTTCTGCAGGGTGAAGGTGTTGTCGATGCCCCACAGCTTGACGAAGCTGCCGAAGAGGATGGAGCCGTACAGCAGCGCCGCCACGACCGTAAAGAGCAGGAAAACGCCGGTGAGGACGAGGTCGGCCGCGAGCGGCAGCGGGGTCGGGCGTCCGCCCGAGGGTTTCCCGGTCACCGTGACGTACGACCGCCTGCCCAGCCAATACCGCTGGAGGATAAAGATCGTCAGCGTGATCGCCAGCAGGACGAGGCCGTACACGGCCGCCTCCTGCTGGTCGAAGCGGCCCTCGATGGCGTAGAAGATCTCCGTCGGGAGGAAGGGGACGCCGCCCCCCAGGAGGAGCGGGTTGCCGAAGTCCGCCAGGCTCTCGATCATCACCAGGAGGATGGCGTTCGCCAGCCCCGGGCGCATGAGGGGCCAGAGGATGGTCCGGAACAGTGTCCACCGGTCCGCGCGCAGCGTGCGCGCGGCCTCCTCCAGCGAGACATCCAGCGAATGGATCACGCCGACCAGCACCAGGTAGGCGATCGGTGTAAATGCCAGGACCTGCGCCACGCCGACGCCCAGCGGGCCGAAGAAGAGGTTGGTGGACAGGCCGAGCAGCGTGTGGGTGACGAAGCCCCGCCGGCCGAACATGTAGATCATGGCAAGGCCGAGCACGAAAGCCGGCGTGATGATCGGCAGGATCGAGAACGGCGCCAGGAGCCGCCGTGTCCACAAGGTGCTCCGGGACTCCAGCAAAGCGAAGATGAATCCCA
>Ga0316622_100001025_pt1 | contig 17565 bp, 10 predicted proteins | sample OWC_Aug_OW2_C1_D_FD_207646 | JGI IMG/M metagenome (GOLD analysis project Ga0316622, IMG submission 207646) | Wetland soil microbial communities from Old Woman Creek delta, Ohio, United States - OWC_Aug_OW2_C1_D5_C | ecosystem: Environmental > Terrestrial > Soil > Wetlands | place: USA: Ohio... | reverse complement strand
ACGCTCCTCAAGATCCTCTGCTGTCTCGTGCTCCCCGATCGCGGCCGGGCCGTGATCGGCGGCGAGGACACCGTGCACGAATCCAGGGTCAAGCCCAAGATCGGACTCGTGCACTCCGACGAGCGCTCGTTCTACTGGCGCCTGTCGGGCCGGGAGAACCTGCGCTTCTTCTCGCGCCTGTACGACGTTCCCCGCTCTCGCGCGGAGGGGAGGATCGACGAGCTGCTCGCCCGCGTGAACCTGGTGGAGGCCTCCGAACAGCGTTTCTCGGACTACTCCTCGGGGATGAAGCAGCGCCTGGCGATCGCGCGGGCGCTCCTGCACGATCCCCCGATCCTGCTCATGGACGAGCCCACCCGCAGCCTCGACCCCGCGAGCGCCGCGAGCCTACGCGCCTTCGTGGCCAACGAGCTCCGGAAGAAGGACGGCAAGACGATCCTGCTCGCGACCCACAACCTGCACGAGGCGGAGGCGTTGTGCGACCGCGTGGCGATCCTCGTGCGCGGCAAGGTCCGCCAGGTCGGCGCGGTGGACGAGATCAAGAGGTGGGGCGTGACCGAGCGCCGCTTCCGGCTGGAGGTGACCCGCTGGCCCTCCGGCCTCGCCGGACCGTTCCGGACGCTGAGCGACGAGGGCGCGAACGGGGCGCGGCGGGTGACCGTCTCCCTGGACGACGGCGCGGAGCTCGACGATGTCGTGCGAGCCGCGCTGGCCGCGGGTGCGAGGCTCCTGAGCTGCGAGGGGCTCGAGTCGGATCTGGAGGAGGCGTTCTCGCGGATCCTGGCGGCGGAGGAGGGAGGGGGCGCATGATCCGCAACATCGCGAAGCTCCTCGCCTTCCTCAAGCGCGATTTCCTCTCGGAGGTCTCCTACCGGGTGGCCTTCTTCTTCGGGATCGCGGGGATCCTCTTCACCCTGGCGACGTTCTACTTCTTCAGCAAGATGATCCGCCCCGACACGGAAGGCTTGCACGGCATCGATCCCTTCGCGTGGCTCCTGGTCGGACTGGCCTTCCAGTACTACTTCAGCACCGCGCTCTTCGCCTTCTCGGCGAGGATCCGCAACGAGCAGCTCCTGGGGACGCTGGAAGCGATGCTCGTCTCTCCGACCCCCACGTCCGTGGTCATCTTCTCGTCCGCGGCCTGGGATTTCACCTACGGCGCGATCCGCGTGCTGGCGTACCTGACCTTCGCCACGCTCGTGTTCGGCGTCACGCTGCACACCGAGAGCCTCGGGACGCTCGCGATCGGGCTGGCGCTCACGCTTCTGTCCTCGGCCGGTCTCGGGATCCTTTCCGCGTCGTTCATCCTCTACTTCAAGCGCGGCGACCCGATCAACTTCTTCCTGAGCGCGCTGACCACGCTGTTCGGCACGGTGTTCTTCCCCGCGGAGAAGCTCCCGGACTCGATCCGCTGGGTCTCGGACTATCTTCCGATCACGAGCTCGCTGGCCATCGTGCGCGGATCGCTGCTCCAGGGACGACCCTTCGCGGAACTGTCGGGGCCCCTGCTGCACCTGGCCGCGATGACGGCCGTCCTGCTGCCCCTGGGCCTGGCCCTGTCCCGGGTGGCGATCCGCAAGGCCAAGCGCGAGGGGACGCTGATCCAGTACTGATGCTCCGCCGCATGGCGTTTCGGCGGGGCCGGTGCTAATCTGCGCGCTCATCGATTTCTCCACCTCGGAGGGAAGTCCACCATGCCTTCCACACCCTTTCCCGCAGCGCCGGCAGGAGACAGGATCCGCTACGAGGGGACGACCCTGATCGTTCCCGATCGCCCCGTGGTTCCCTTCATCGAGGGGGACGGGATCGGGCCCGACATCTGGGCCGCGACGCAGCGCGTCCTGGACGCCGCCGTGGCCAAGGCCTACGGCGGAAAGAAGAAGATCGTGTGGTACGAGGTGTTCGCCGGGGAGAAGGCGCACCGCATGTTCGGCGAATGGCTCCCCGAGGGGACGGTGCGCGCGGTGAAGGATCTGCGGGTTGCGATCAAGGGCCCGCTCACGACCCCGGTGGGGGGCGGGATCCGCAGCCTGAACGTGACCCTACGCCAGGTGCTCGACCTCTACGCGTGCGTGCGGCCCGTGCGCTGGGTTCCGGGGGTCCCGTCGCCCGTCCTGCGGCCCCAGGACCTGGACGTGATCATCTTCCGGGAGAACACCGAGGACGTCTACGCGGGGATCGAGTGGAAGGGCGGAAGCCCCGAGGCGGAGAAGCTGATCGCGTTCGTCCAGTCGGAACTGGACAAGAAGATCCGGCCGAACTCGGGGATCGGGATCAAGCCGATCTCGGCCTTCGGTACGAAGCGCCTCGTCGGAAAGGCGATCCGCTACGCGATCGAGCATGCCCGGCCGAGCGTCACCCTGGTGCACAAGGGGAACATCATGAAGTTCACCGAGGGGGCGTTCAAGGACTGGGGATACGAAATGGCCCGCGAGCAGTTCCCCGAGCAGACCGTCAGCGAGGACGAGGTCTACGAGCGGCACGGCGGCCGGGCGCCCGCGGGGCGGGTGCTCATCAAGGACCGGATCGCCGATTCGATCTTCCAGCAGGTGCTGCTGCGGCCGCGGGAGTACTCGGTGCTCGCGACGCCGAACCTGAACGGCGACTACCTGTCGGACGCCTGCGCCGCGCAGGTGGGCGGGCTGGGCATGGCGCCGGGCGCGAACATGTCCGACGAGATCGCCTTCTTCGAGGCGACGCACGGCACGGCACCCAAGTACGCAGGCCAGGACAAGGTCAACCCGGGATCGCTGATCCTCTCGGGGGTGATGATGCTCGAGCACCTGGGCTGGCAGGAGGCCGCGCAGGCGGTCGAGCGCGGACTGGCCCGGACCATCGAGAAGAAGATCGTTACCTACGACCTGGCCCGCCTCATGGAAGGGGCGCGCGAGGTGAAGTGCTCGGAGTTCGGCTCGACCATCGTGGACAACATGTAGCGGCGCGGATCGCCACCCCGGGGAGGACGTCATGAGAAAGAAGATCACGGTCATCGGCGCGGGTTTCGTGGGAGAGCACGTGGCCATGGGGCTCGCCAGGAACGAGCTGGGCGACGTCGTCCTGCTGGACATCCTCGAGGGGATCCCGCAGGGAAAGGGCCTCGACCTCTTCGAGTCGTCGCCGGTCACCGGGTTCGACGCCAAGATCACGGGCACCAACTCGTACGAGGACACCCGCGGCTCGGACCTCGTGGTGATCACCGCCGGCATCGCCCGCAAGCCGGGGATGAGCCGGGACGACCTGCAGAAGACCAACGCCGACATCGTGCGCTCCTGTGCCGAGAACGTGAAGCGGCTTTCGCCCCAGGCGATCGTGGTCGTCGTCTCCAACCCTCTCGACGTCATGTGCTACGTGGTCAAGCAGATCACGGGCTTTCCCAAGGAGCACATCGTCGGGATGGCGGGGATCCTGGACACGGCCCGCTTCCGCTCGTTCATCGCCATGGAGCTGCAGGTTTCGGTGGAGAGCGTGCAGGCTCTGGTCCTGGGCGGGCACGGGGACTCGATGGTCCCCCTGCCGCGCCTGACGACCGTGGGCGGGATCCCGCTCACCGAACTCCTGCCGCCGGAGCGCATCGATGCGCTCGTGAAGCGCACCGCCGGAGGGGGCGGGGAGATCGTGGCGCTGCTCAAGACCGGCTCCGCCTACTACGCGCCCGCGGCCTCGGTCGTGGAGATGGTCGCCTCGATCGTCCACGACAAGAAGAAGATCCTGCCGTGCGCCGCATGGCTCGAGGGCGAGTACGGGATCTCGGGGTGCTTCGTGGGCGTTCCGGTGCTGCTCGGCACCCGCGGCGTGGAGAAGGTCTTCGACGTGAAGCTCCTTCCCCACGAGATCGAGGCCCTGCGCGCCTCGGCCGCTCAGGTGAGGGGGCAGCAGCTGAAGCTCGGGATGTGATGACCGCTCTCGCACTTCTCCCGGCCCTCGCCCTGGCCGCTTCCCCCGGCCAGCCGGCACGGACCGAGATCCAGGCGCGGCTCGATCCCGCGATCCACCGGATCGAGGCCAGCGCCGTGCTGGTGGTCGAAGGAGAGGGAGGATCGGCCCCGGACTTCGAGCTCAGCGCACGGCTCCGGGTCCAGGAGGTGCTGTGCGACGGAGACCGCGTCGCGTTCGACGTGGTCCCGTCCGAGAAGGATCCCGGGATGTCCCGGATCCGCCTCCGCCCGAAAGGACGGGCCCCGCAACACTGCACGATCCGCTACGCGGGGGAGATCCACGACCCGCCCCGGGTGGCCTCGTTCTCCCGCGAGCGGATCGCCGACCAGACCACGGGAACGATCGAGCCCGCAGGGGTCTTCCTGTCACCCGACTCGGGTTGGTACCCGCGCGCGTCCACGGATCCCGCCCGATTCCGGCTGGAGGTGGTCCTGCCTGCGGGCTGGGACGCCATCGCCGAGGGTTCGGAGAAGAGTCGCGGGCCCGAGTCCTCGGGCGTGCGGCTGGTGTTCGAGACGGTCGTTCCGACGGAAGGCCTGAACCTGGTCGCGGGACCGTGGAAGAGGCGGGAGGCCGAGCACAAGGGAGTGAGGGTCGCGACCTTCCTCTACGCGGACGACGGCGATCTGGCCGAGCCCTACTCCGCGGGGGTGAAGCGCTACCTCGACCTGTACTCCGCGTGGCTCGGCCCCTATCCCTTCGACCGCTTTGCCGTGGTCGAGAATTTCTTCTCGACCGGCTACGGCATGGCGGGCTTCACGCTGCTCGGTCAGGACGTGATGCGCCTGCCGTTCATCGTCAACACCTCGCTGGGACACGAGGTCGCGCACAACTGGTTCGGCAACGGCGTGCTCGTGGACGAGACGCGTGGGAACTGGTGCGAGGGGCTGACGACCTTCGTCGCGGACTACCATTACAAGCGGACCGAGAGTGCCGCGGCCGCCGCCGAGTATCGCCGCGAGGTCTGCCGCGACTACACGAACTACGTCTCGGAGGCGGGGAAGGACTTCCCCCTGAGCGAGTTCGGCGAGCGCACCACAGCCGCCACTCGTGCGGTGGGGTACGGCAAGACGATGATGGTCTTCGCCATGCTCGAGCGGCGCCTGGGCAAGGAGCGCTTCGACGAGGTGTTGCGGCGCGTGTTCCGGGACAACCTCGGCAAGAAGGCCTCGTGGGACACCTGGCAGGTCGCCTTCTCGAGGGCCGCGGGGGAGGATCTGGGCTGGTTCTTCGAGCAGTGGGTGCGCAGGCCGGGCGCTCCGCTCCTGGCGGTCTCGGACTTCTCGGTGCGGGAGAAGCCGGCGGCGGAGGGATCCGCCTTCGAGGTGGTCGGCACGCTGCGCCAGAAGGGGGGCGCGTGGCGCGTCGACGTCCCGCTCGTGATCGAGGGGGGCGGACGCGTCGAGGCGCGCTCGATCGAGATCGGCCAGGAGGCGACGCCGGTCCGCCTCGAGTTGCCGTTCCGGCCCTCGGTCCTGAGGATCGATCCCGATCAGGAGGTCTTCCGCAGGCTCGACCCGCTGGAGATGCCGCCCGTGCTCTCCCGCGTGCTCGGCGACCCCAAGGCGTTCCTGGTCGTGGACGACTCCGCCCCCTCGGACGTGGTCGCCGCCTACCGGGAGATGGCAGCCACGCTCACCCGCAGCGGCATGGGCGAGGTCGTCGACGCTTCCCGGGTCAGCGCGGCCGGGCTCGCCGGCCGCAACGTCTTCCTGCTCGGTCTGCCGTCCTCCGGGCAGCTTCGCGATCTGCTGGCCCAGATTCCCTCCGAAGTCGGGCTCGAGAAGGACGGCTTCGCTGCGGCGGAGCGCCGCTTCGGAGAGCCGGGAGCAGCGCTCGCGGTCGTGGGGCGCCTGGCCGATCCCGGGAAGGCCGTGGCGCTCTTCTGGGGACTCTCCGCGGAAGCCGTGCGCGCCGCCGGCGGAAAGCTCGTCCACTACGGCAAGTACTCCTATCTGGCCTTCGTGGACGGGCGGAACCAGGTCAAGGGCGTGGCGAAGGTGGACGCAGGCCCGTTGCGGGTGGAGCTTCCCTGACCTACGGGGGCTCCGCCCCCTGCCCCCCGCACCCCGGGCTCGCGCAGGTTGTTCTTGGGTCCCAACGGGAAGCTAGCGGGTGCGGTTCTTCCAGGCGGGAAGGAACGAGCGGATCGGAACCCGCGCCCGGAACTCCTTGGAGAAGATCAGGCGGGCCAGAGCGCCGATCCTCTCGCCGAAGCTCGCGGAATGCAGCGCGTGAACCACGCGCTGCACGAGTTGGCGCATCCCGTGGTCGTACGGATAGGCGAAGACCGTGGCTTCCGAGGGCCCCGGATCGTAGGAAACGAACTTTGCGCGGCTCATCTCCCGCAGACCCGACTTGCCGTGATTGTGCCCCATCCCGCTCGCCTTGTAGCCGGACCAGGTCGACGCCGGCTCGCCGAACGAGTACAGGACGTCGTTCACCGTCACGACCCCGGCCTGCAGCCCCTCCATGAGGCGGTCGGCGTTCGCCGCCGAGCTGGTCCAGCCGCTGGCCGTCAATGCGTAGTCGCAGTCGTTGGCCAGCAGGATCCCCTGCTCGAGATGCTCCACGAGCACGATCGGGATCACGGGGCCCAGAGTTTCCTCCCGCAGCAGCTGGCAGTCAGGCGGGGGATTGAGCAGCACCGTGGGGGGATAGTAGAAGCCCGGCCCCTCCGAGATCTCGCCGCCGCGGAGCTTGAGCGCGCCGGCCGCCACCGCCTCGCAGACCTGCGCGTGCACCTTCTGGCGCCGCTCCTCCGAGGAGAGCGGCCCCAGGTCCACGTCCGGGGAGAGCGGATCGCCGATGCGCAGGCGGTCCACCTCGGCCAGCACGCGCTCCACGAAACGGGCGGCGACCGCTTCCTGCACGTACACGCGCTCGATCGAGCCGCAGTTCTGCCCGCAGTTGGCGAGCGCCCCCCACACCACTCCCCGGGCGGCGCGGTCCAGGTCGGCGTCGGCCACCACGATCGACGGGTGCTTCCCGCCCAGAGACAGGACCACGGGGCGGGGCATCCAGCCCGCTCCCGCCACGATCTGCTGCGAGGTCTCGCCGGAGCCGGTGAAGAAGATCTTGTCGACGCGGGCGTTGGCTACGAGAAACAACGCGTCCTCGGCCGCGGCGTGGACGACCTGCACCAGCCCGTCCGGAAAGCCGGCCTGGACCGCGAGCTCGCCCAGCTTGTCCCCGCACAGCGGGGTGAGCTCCGACGGCTTGAGGAGGACCGCGTTGCCCATGGCAAGCGCCGCGCCGATCTGCACCAAAGGCAGGGCGAACGGCAGGTTGAAGGGCGTGATCAGGGCGATCACTCCGATCGAGTCGTACATGTAGTGGGAGCGCTTGTGGGCGTACAGCGGCTGCCGCGGCCAGATCCCCTCGGGAGACGTCAGCCGCTGGGCGTGGTTCGCGAGGAAGCGCAGGTGGTCGAGCGCGGGAAGCACTTCCAGCGTGAGCGCCTCCACGAACGGCTTTCCCTGCTCGACGGCGATCAGCTGGGCGATGTCCTCGGCCTGCTCGTGGATCAGCCTGGCGAGGCGGGAGAGGTGCGCGTTCCGCTCCTTCCACGATGTCCTGTGCCAGAGCTTGAGCACGGAGGCGGCCTGCTCCACGGCGGCGTCGATCGCCTCCGGACCGGCGCTCTCCACGCGGCCGATCGGCTCCCCGGTCGCTGGGTTCAGCGAGACGATCACCCGGGGAGGCGCGGATTCCTGGATCACCCCTTCCAGGACCGCGGGCATGGGGGCCTCCACGAAGTGGCTGACGCGCATAGGGTCCGACACACAACAAATGTATGTTCCGGATTCGCGCTCGCCAGCCGCCGCCCCGGAATTCGCACTCCCGGATGATTACGAGCCTGTGATTCCGGCTCGGAACTGGAACTCCCGGGCGAAAAAAGTAGAATGACCGTCTCCCCGGAGAACAGCGATGGCAGACGAGAAGGAAGAGGATCGTAGGCCCGACCAGCGCCCCGACCCCGACGAGGAGGGAGATTTCGGTCGGATGCTCGAGGGATCCATCAAGGCGCGATCCTTCGAGGAAGGGGAGACCGTCGTCGGAACGGTGGTGGCGATCTGGCCCGACGTCGCCTTCCTCGACATCGGAGGGAAGAGCGAGGCCTCCATCGACATCGAGGAGCTCAAGGATCCCGAGGGGGACCTCGAGGTCCAGGTGGGCGACCGCATCCAGGCGATCGTGGTGGCCGGCGAGGGCGGACTGAGGCTCTCGCGCAGGCTGGCGCAGGGCGCGGCGGCGAAGGAGCGACTCCTCGAGGCGTACCGCGGCGGAGTCCCCGTCGAGGGCAGGGTCGAGCGCACGATCAAGGGCGGGTACGAGGTCCGCATCGCTCAGAACCGCGCCTTCTGTCCGATCTCGCAGATCGACACCGCCCGCACGGCCGACCCGGCGGCGCACGAGGGGAAGACCTACCTGTTCCGCATCGTCGAGTACGGGGAGGGGGGGCGGAACCTCGTGCTCTCCCGGCGCGCCCTGCTCGAGGAAGAAGAGCGGGAGAAAGCGGTCGAGACTCGACGCGCCATCGTGTCGGGAGCCGTGGTCACCGGACGGGTCGTGTCGGTGCGGGACTACGGGGCCTTCGTGCAGCTGGGACCGGGTGTGGAGGGGTTGCTGCACGTCTCGGACATGGGCTGGTCGAGGGTGTCGAGCCCCGGCGAGATCGTGAAGCCCGGCGACGAGGTGACCGTGAAGGTGCTCCGCGTGGAGCCCGGCGAGAAGGGCAAGATCTCGCTGGGGCTCAAGCAGCTCCAGGCCGATCCCTGGTCATCCGTGGCAGAGCGTTACGCAGAAGGGGAGAGCTATCCGGGGCGGATCACGCGGCTCGCCGATTTCGGCGCGTTCGTCGAGCTCGAGCCGGGGATCGAGGCACTCGCCCACGTCTCCACGTTCCCGCCCGCCCCGACCGCGGACGGCTGGAAATCGAGCGTTCCGCCCGGCACCGGGGGCCGTTTCGAGATCCTGAGCCTCGACCCCGCGCGCAGGCGGATCGGCGTGGCCATGATCGGCGGCGCCGACGTCTTCGCGGGAGGAGCCGCACCTTCTCGGGTCGAGATCCTGCCGGGCGCGAAGGTTGTGGGCAAGGTGGAGCGGCACGAGAAGTACGGCGTCTTCGTGTACCTCACTCCGGGCAAGACCGGCCTGCTCCCGGTCAGCGAGACCGGCGTGAGCCCGGGGACCGACCTCCGAAAGGCATTCCCGAAGGGGAGCGAGGTCGAGGTGATCGTCCTCGAGCTGGACCCGGGAGGCAGGCGGATCCGCCTCAGCCGCAAGGCGGTTGTGGAGCAAGAGGAGAAGCTCGACGCCCGGGCCTTCGCGGAAGGGCAGGAACGCACGGCCCCGGGGAGCTTCGGCTCGCTCCGCGACAAGCTCGAGGCCGCGCTGCGGGGGAAGAAGGAGTAGCCGGGCCCGCTCGGGAGCGGTTTTTTGCGTATACTTCCGGCGGTTCGTCGGCGAGCCCGACGAAGGGGGTGGCATGCGCGTCCTGAGAATCCTCCTGCTCTCGCTGTTTCCCGCGGCGGCTCTCGCCGCGGACTCCTCGCGGGACCTCGTGGCGATCCCGCAGTCCGCGCAGCAACTCCTCCAGGCACAGGGCGTGCCGGTGACCTTCAAGGGTTCCGCTTTCTTCCTCGCCGAGTGGAGCGCCGCGGACCAGGTGCGGATGGCGAGCCTCGGGGTCCCCTTCGAGGTGATCCTGCGTGACGTCCGGGACGACACCAGCCTGTTCCTGTTCGAGCTGCACGAGGGTGAAGAGCCCCCTTCGTCCTGGCTGGACAGGATCCTCTACCGCCAGCGCCTCAACGTGATCGTGACCATGGAGGACGCCGAGGCCCAGGAATGGGCCGTGCGCGGAAGCCATCCCGTGCGCCTCTGGCACAAGGCTCACGGCTGGGGCGAGGCGCGGCCCGAGTTCGTCACGTACGACTGCACGTACAGGCCCCTCGTCGCCGACCTGCTGTCGAAGACTACCCAGTCCCAGTGGCTCGACTGGATCGAGAAGCTCTCGGGCGTCGAGCCGGTGGCCATCGGCGGCACGAACTACACGATCGCGACACGCTTCACGGCCAGGATGTTCAGCGGCGCCACGAACGCCAAGGGGTTCGACTTCGTCAAGCAGCAGGCGCAGGCCTACAACTTCGCCGGCGCGCGGCTCGAGGAAGACCCGTACGCGACCGGCCCGGCGGGGAAGAACCTGATCCTCACGATTCCGGGTCAGACCCAGCCCGGCTTCGAGGTCCTCCTGACCGGGCATCTCGACTCGATCTGGCAGGTGGGAGACTCGAACACCTCGGCCCCCGGGGCGAACGACAACGGCACGGGCAGCGCGACCCTCCTGGAGGCGGCGCGCCTGCTGCGCCAGTACCGCTTCGGACGGACGATCCGCATCATCTTCTTCACGGGTGAGGAGCAGGGCCTCTACGGAAGCGCGGCGTACGTGGCGGATCACAGCACGGGGCCGGTTCTGGGAGTCGTGAACCTGGACATGTTCGGCTGGGACCTGAACGGCGACCGCTGCTTCGAGATCCACGCCGGGACCTTGAGCCAGTCGCAGGACGTGGGGAACTGCTTCCGCGACAGCATTGGAAGCTACAGCCTCGGCCTGACCCGCGACTACCTGACCACGACCGCCACGAACCGCTCGGACCACGCCTCCTTCTGGAACGTGGGCGTGGGCGCGATCGAGATCGCGGAGAACTACTTCAACGACAACCAGGCGGGAGGCTGCGTCGGGAGCGAGCCCAACCCCTACTACCACACGAACAACGACACGATCGCCCTCAACATGCACCCCCCCTTCGGCTTCGCCATCGCGAAGACCGCCCTGGCCACGATCGCGGCGATGGCGCTTCCGATCGAAGCCTGCTTCTCGTCCTCGCCCGTGCTGACCGCGACGCCGGGGCTCAACCAGGTGGATCTGTCCTGGTCGGCGGTTCCCGGGGCGGCGAGCTACCGCGTGTACCGCTCGGCGCAGGGGTGCGGCGGGGCCTTCGTGGCGATCGCCGACACGCCGGGAACCACTTATTCCGACACGAACGTGAGCGCCACCACCTACGCCTACAAGGTCGAGGCGGTGACCGCGGACGGGCAGTGCTTCTCGGCGGAGAGCGCCTGCCAGACGGCGACCCCCACCTTCTACCACGCTCGCGCCGCGACCGCGGCCTACCTCGACTCCTGCCCGGGCGGCGGGGCCGGCGACGCCAACGGTGCGGTCGAGCCGGGCGAGACCGTCACGGTGCAGGTCACCCTCACGAACGACGGGAATGCGACCCTTACCTCTCTGGTCGGCGCCCTCTCCTCCGCGACGCCCGGCGTCAGCGTGGTCGACGGGTCGGCCACCTGGCCCAACCTGGCTCCGGCGGCGTCTTCCCCCACGGATCCCGACCATTTCCGGATCCAGCTCAGTCCCGACATGCCTTGCGGGGCGATCGTCCATCTGCAGGTCGGATCGAGCGCCGCGGAAGGCGGGGGCTGGGTCGACTCCCTCGCCACATCCGTCGGAGGAAACCCGACCTCGGCGACGTCGACGTTCCCCTCGACGAACGTGCCCAAGCCGATCGCGGACGCCGCCACGACCACGTCGACCCTTGCCGTCGCGGATATGGGGACCGTCCAGGACGTCAACGTCGGCGTGACGCTGAGCCACACCTACGACGGAGACCTGATCCTGACCCTGATCGCGCCCAGCGGAACGCGGGTCACGCTCGCGAACCATCGCGGGGCCTCCAGCGACAACTACACCGGCACCACGTTCGACGACGAGGCGGCGACCCCGATCAGCAGCGGAACACCGCCATTCTCCGGGAGCTATCGCCCGGAGACCCCGCTCTCGGCCCTGGACGGGATCCCCTCGAACGGCACGTGGACCCTGGAGATCACGGACTCCTACGCCCAAGACGTCGGCACGCTCACGGCGTGGTCCGTGACCCTCACGATCGCCACGCCGACCTGCGTCGTGTGCGCGGCAGCCCCGGCGCCACCGGGCGAGGCCGGCAGCGCGTCACCGCTGCTCGTCTCGAAGGTGGGCGGGAGCCTCATGCTGGACTGGGGGGTTCCGCCGAGCCCGTGCGCCCCTCCGGCGGGCTCAGCGGTCTATGTCGGCGACCTGCAGTCCCTCCTCTCCGAGGGCAGATACAGTCATGACACGGCGCTCGTCTGCGGCGCCGCGTCCCACACGCTCGAGATCCCGCTCGACTCCCCGAGCGTGGGAGCGGCCGCGTACTTCCTGGCCGTGGCGGAGAACGGCGTCGAGGAGGGGTCCTACGGCCGGCGGACGGGGGGAACGGAGCGTCCCTCCTCCTCCGCGGCATGCAGGATGGCGCAGAACCTGGCGAGCTGTCCCTAGTCGAGAGGCTGCTCAGCGCAGCCAGTAGATGATCGCGACGATGATGCCGATCGCGACGACCGTCCAGCGCAGGACGGACGGTCGGACGTGGCCGGCCAGCTTTCCGCCCAGAAAACCTCCGGCGAGGGCCCCCGCGGCCATCACGGCCGCGGCCGGCCACACGATCGGCGCGGCGAACAGGAAGAACACGGCCGTCGCGACGTTCACGCTCAGCGCGATCGCCTGCTTCAGCGCGTTGAGCCGCGTCAGGGAGTCGTCCTGCGTGAGACCGAGCACCGCCAGCACGATCACGCTGAGTCCCGCGCCGAAGTAGCCGCCGTAGATGGCGCTGACACCGACAGGGAGCGCCCCCCAGGTTCGCGCATTGCCCGAGGCCCCGCCGTTGCGGCGGACGAGCCAAGCGCGCACGCGCTCCTGCAACGCGATCAGACCCGACGCCGCCAGGATCAGCACCGGCACCAGCGCGCTGAAGATCCGCTCCCCGCTGCGCAGGAGCAGGAAGCCCCCCACGATCCCGCCGAGCGCCCCGGCCGGGAGGAATCCCCACAACCGTCGCCGCTGGCCCCGCAGGTCCTTGCGCTGGGCGAGCGTCGCGCCGAAGTAGCCGGGACAGAGCGCGACCGTGTTGGTCACGTTGGCGGCCACGGCGGGAACGCCGAGGAACGTCAGGGTCGGAAACGTGATCAGCGTGCCGCCCCCGGCGAGGGCGTTCACCGCCCCCGCCCCCACGGCCGCCAGCCCGGCGAGCAGGATGTCGAGCGGTTGCATCAGCGTGCCGAGCATGCGGACCGCTTCATCAGGACGTCTCCCGTGCCGCGCGAACGGGCGGCTCGAACCGAAAACTCCCGATCGGCACCGGCGATCAGCTCGTCTCGCCCCCGCCGTCGTCCTCCGGCGGCGTGCCGGCCTCGATCCCGAGCAACTCCTCGGCCTGGTCCGCGGGGAGTTGCTCCACCGTGCGCAGCTGGCGCTCCATCGCGCGCGTGCGCACGCCGGTCTGCACGAGCGTCGAGGTGGCGCTGTCGAGCTGCTTGCGGACCTTTTCGAGGATATCGCCGAACTTGCCGAACTCGGTCTTGACCGCGCCCAGGACCTTCCAGACCTCGCTCGAGCGCTTCTCGATGGCAAGGGTCCGGAAGCCCATGCGCAGGCTGTTGAGAAGCGCCGCCAGCGTCGTGGGGCCGGCGATGACCACACGGTACTTGCGCTGCAGCTCCTCGACCTGCCCCGGGCGGCGCAGGATCTCGGCGTACAACCCCTCGGTCGGCAGGAACATGATCCCGAAGTCGGTGGTGCGCGGCGGGTTGATGTACTTGTCGTGGATGTCCTTCGCGGACAGCTGGAGCGTCCGCACGAGCGCCAGCGAGGCCGCTTCCACGTCGTCGGCGTTGCCGCTCTCGCTCGCCTGCAGGATCCGCAGGTAGTCTTCCTGAGGGAACTTGGCGTCGATCGGCAGCAGGACCTCGCTGCCGACGTCGCCGTCACGCCCCGGCAGGCGCACGGCGTACTCGACCGTCTCGCGGCTCCCGTCGCGCGTGGACACGTTGCGGGCGAACTGGTCGGGCGTGAGGATCTCCTCGAGGAGCGCCCCGAGCTGCACCTCGCCCCAGGTGCCGCGCGTCTTCACGTTGGTCAGCACACGCTTGAGATCGCCGACCCCGGCCGCGAGGCTCTGCATCTCGCCCAGCCCCTTCTGCACCGCCTCGAGCCGCTCGCTGACGAGCCGGAACGACTCGCCGAGCCGCTTCTCGAGCGTGGACTGGAGCCGCTCGTCCACGGTCTTGCGCATCGCCTCGAGCTGCTTCTCGTTGCTGTCCTGCAGGAGGCGCACGCGCTCGTCGAGGGTGCCGCGCACCTTCTCGAGCCGCTGCTCGTTGCCGTCGGCCAGCTCCTTGATGCGCCCCGCCACCACCTCCAGCCGTTTTTCCTGCGCCTCCCGCAGCTCGCCCACCGTGCGCACCAGGGTGTCGGTGGCGCCCTTCATCTGCCCCGCCACCTCGGCGCGCAGATCGCGGGAGGCGGCCGCCGACTCCTCGCGCCCGGCGCGCAGCTCGCTGCGCAGCACCCCCTCGAGATCGCCGCCACGGGCACCGGCGCCGGTGCGACGCAGGAGGACGACGAGCAGGACGAGGGCCGTCAAGCCCGCGAGCGCGGCGACCGCAGTAAGAAACGTGTCGATCAGGGTGCCCTCCAGGCGGGAAGCATAGCCCGGATGGGCGTGGAATGGACACACCGCCCGGCCCGCGCTCGCCGGCATGCCGAGAAGCGAGTAGGCTGTCGCTCTCGAGGAGGGGAGCATGGGCAAGACGGCGCTGAGGGTTCCGGGCTTGGCGGTCGTCCTCTCGCTGGCGGCCTGCGCGGAGGGGCCGCCAACGGTCGAGCGGACGCCGGCGCAGGCCGGAACGGAACCCATGCCGATCGCTTCGTCCGAATTGCTCGCGGACACGAAGGCGCTTTCGGCCGACGCCCTCGAGGGGCGGGCTCCAGGGAGCGACGGGGACCGCCGCACGCGCGAGATCCTCGCGCGGCGCCTCGCGGACGCGGGCGTCGAGCCCGCCTTCGACGGCTCCTTCGAGCAGCCGTTCGAGCTGGTCGGGGTCACGACCCATCTTCCCGAGCGCTGGCTCTTTCGAGCCGCGGGCGGCGGAGAGGCCGTCTTCCGCCTGCGCGACGATTTCATCGGCGCGAGTGGTGTCCAGGCTTCCGAGGCCTCGGTCGAGGACGCGGAAGTCGTGTTCGCGGGATACGGGATCCGGGCGCCGGAGGAGGGCTGGGACGACTTCAAGGCCGCCGACCTCCGCGGGAAGATGCTGCTTCTCCTCAACGACGACCCGGACTGGGACCCCGATCTCTTCGCCGGAGAGCGCAAGCTCTACTACGGGCGCTGGAGGTACAAGTACGAGAGCGCCGCGAGCGTCGGCGCGGCTGGCGCGATCCTCGTGCACACGACTCCTTCGGCCGGCTACCCCTGGGACGTCGTGCTCAACTCCTGGAGCGGGGAACAGTTCTCGCTTCCGGCCGCGCAGGGGCCACGGACGCTGCTCCACGCGTGGATGACCGAAGACGCCGCGCGGCGGCTCGTCGGAATGGCGGGCCGGGACCTCGCGTCGCTCGTCGAGTCGGCCCGGTCCCGTGATTTCCGGCCCGTTTCCCTCGGGATCCGGACCTCGATCCGCGTCGAGAGCGCGGTGCGGCGGAGCCGCACCGCGAACGTCGCCGGGATCGTCCCGGGGAGCGGCCCGGAGCGGTCGCGTGAGGTCTTGGTCCTCACCGCGCACCACGACCATCTCGGCGTGGGGACCCCGGACGAGCGCGGCGACGGGATCTACAACGGCGCTCTCGACAACGCGGTCGCGATGGCGCAGGTCCTGGCGATCGCGCGGCGGATCGTGTCGCTTCCCGTCCGCCCGGCCCGCTCCTTCCTGTTCCTGTTCCCCGCGGCGGAGGAGCAGGGCCTCCTCGGCTCCGGCTACTTCGTCCAGAGCGGCCGCTTTCCGCCTTCTCGAATCGTCGCCGACATCAACTTCGAGCTGGGCAACGTCTGGGGCCGGACCCGGGACGTCGTCGTCTTCGGCATGGGGAAATCGACGCTCGAGGATCTCCTCCTGGGTCTCGCGAAGAGTCAGGGGCGCACGGTTCATCCGGAGAAGGATGTCCGCGCCGGCTGGTACTACCGCTCCGACAGTTTCAGCTTCGCGCAAGCGGGGGTGCCGGCGATCTGGTTCCGCTCGGGGACGGACGTTTCGGGGAGACCGCCGGGCTGGGGGGACGAGGCGTGGGAGGCCTGGATCCGGACGCGCTACCACCGCCCGTCCGACGAGGTCTCGGGGGACTGGAATCTCGAGGGTCTCGCGGAGGACGCACGTCTCGGACTCGCGCTCGCGCTCGAGGTCGGCGGAACCGCGACGCCCCCGTCTTGGTATCCGGGCGACGAGTTCGGAAGCGCGAGACGGCGCTCGATCCCGGGCGGCGATTAGCGGGTCCGGCTTCCCCTGCGTCGCGTCGGGAGCGGTGCCTGGAGGTCGAGGGTCGGTAGTGCTGGACGAGAGAGCCGCGACGGGTCATCCGCCGCGCGGCGCACCTCCATCGTGCGCAGCGCTCACGCCCCCTCGAGGCGGAGCCGGCGCGACCCGAGCAGCGTGAACCCCACCCCGAAGGCGAGGAGGATCCCCGCCGGCAGGAGAACCGCCTCGATGCCGCGCCCGAAGCTGATGAGGGCATGGAACGCGTCCATCGCCCATGCCGTCGGGAAGACGTGGGCGGCATGCCAGAGCCAGCGCGGGACGATCTCGCTCGGCCACCAGCAACCGCCCAGGGCCGACATGACCATCGCCGCGAGCCAGCCGATCGCGGAGGCCTGTTCCGGAGTCCTGAACACCGCGCCGCACAGGGTCGCAAGCCCGGCCGCGCAGAAGGCGTAGCTCGCGAGCAGGATCGCGAGCCCCGCGGGGGAGGATCCGAAATCGAGCCCGAAGATGAGCCGGCCCGCCACGAGGAGGAGGAGAGTCTGGGTCCCCGCGACGAGGAGGCGGCCGAGGAGCTTCCCCGCGAGCAGACCGGTCGGCCCGATCGGCCCCGCGGCCTGCCGTCGCAGCGTCCCGTCGCGCTTCTCGAGGGTCAGGAAGACCCCTCCGTAGATCACCGTCATCATCAGGACGGTCATCGTGAGGATCCCGGGAACGCTCTGCGCGAGCCCGCGCGGGACGGGGCGCCCCGCGCCCCCGGTCGTCACCTCGAGCAGGACTCGGGGAGGCTCCGCCGCGAGCGCCGCGAAGCGCGTCCCGTTCATCTCCCCGTCGTCCACGCTCATCTCGGACAGGATCGCCAGGGTGCGCGCGATCGCGCGCACGACGTACACGTTCGCCGCACGGTCGAATTCCGCCCTCGTCTTCTCGTCCAGGTCGATGTGCAGCTTCTGCTGCCGGCCTTCGAGCACGCGCTGCGTGAACCCCTTCGGGATCACGAGCGTTCTGATCCTCCGCTCCTCGCCGGGAGCCGCTGCCGCCGTCTTCTCGACGAGGTCGAGCGCGGGGACGCGCAGCTGCTCGACGAACGCCCTCGCGAGCCAGCCTCCGTCCTCGTCCACGAGCGTGAGCCGCACCTTGGGGATCGCACTCCCGCCGCCTCCCATCTGACCGAAGAGCCACATCAGGGCGACGGGCATGAGGAGCATCCAGAAGAGGGCCATCCGGTCCCGCACGGTGAGGCGGAGGTCGTGAAGGGCGAGGTGGAGGATCCGCCTCATGCCGCGGCCCCGCTCCGCCGCGCGG
>Ga0316622_100001024_pt1 | contig 17577 bp, 20 predicted proteins | sample OWC_Aug_OW2_C1_D_FD_207646 | JGI IMG/M metagenome (GOLD analysis project Ga0316622, IMG submission 207646) | Wetland soil microbial communities from Old Woman Creek delta, Ohio, United States - OWC_Aug_OW2_C1_D5_C | ecosystem: Environmental > Terrestrial > Soil > Wetlands | place: USA: Ohio... | reverse complement strand
CGGCGCTGGCGCAAGGCGCCGGTGAAGTCTGCCGACCTGCTGTTGTTCAGCCGCCAGATGTATTCGCTGCTCAAGGCCGGCGTTCCCATCCTGCGTGCGCTCGGCGGCTTGCAGGAGTCGAGCACCAACCCTACCTTCAAGGCGACGTTGCAGGGCGTGCGGGAAAGCCTGGAAAGCGGCCGCGACCTGTCCGCCTCCCTGCAGCGCCAAGGGCAGGTGTTCACACCCTTCTATGTTGCGATGGTGTATGTGGGCGAGACCACCGGCCGGCTGGAGGAGATCTTCCTGAGGCTGTTCCACCACCTTGAGTTCCAGGAGGAGATGCGCGGTCAGGTGAAGTCCGCGTTGCGCTATCCGACGTTCGTCATTGCGGCGATGCTGGTCGCGCTGGGCGTGATCAATCTGTTCGTCATCCCGCAGTTCGCCGAGGTCTACCGAGGATTCGGCGCGGAACTGCCGATGATCACTCGCATCCTGGTGGCGGTATCGGACTTCTGCGTGAACTACTGGTGGCTGTTGCTCGCCGCAGCCCTGGGTTGCGCCTTCGGCTTCCGTGCCTGGGTCTCGACCCGGGAAGGACGGCTGCACTGGGACCGCATCAAGATGCAGATCCCGATCGCCGGGCCGATCGTGCTCAAGGCGACCGTCGCGCGTTTCGCCCGCAGTTTCGCGCTCGCCATGCGCAGCGGGGTGTCTGCCGTGCACGGCCTGAACCTGGTGGCCCATGTGGTGGACAACAGCCACGTCAGCCAGAAGGTCGAACGCATGCGCGAGGGCGTGGAGCGCGGCGAGAGCGTGCTGCGCACGGCAGTGGCCACCGGCGTCTTTACGCCGGTCGCCCTGCAGATGATGCTGGTCGGCGAGGAATCCGGGTCGCTCGACGACATGATGGACGAAGTCGCCGACATGTACACGCGCGAAGTGCAGTACGACCTCAAGAACCTCGGAGCCCAGATCGAGCCGATCCTGATCGTGCTGCTCGGCATCCTCGTGTTGATCGTGGCGCTCGGCGTGTTCCTGCCGATCTGGGATCTCGGTCAGGTCGCCATGCAGGGCAAAGGGCTGAAGTAGCTGTCGCGGGGGTGCGGCAGCCTCAAGAGTTTGCAATTTCTGCCGAATTTGCGTCCATGCGGGCCCGCCGTTTGCGCGCCGCACACGAACCGTTGCACCCATTCGAATGAAGCGGCTGCACCCCGGCTTCACCCTGATCGAGTTGATCATCGTGATCACCATCCTCGCCGTGCTGGCGGCGGTGGCGATTCCGCGCTTTGTCGCCCTGCAGGTCGATGCACGCATCGCCAAGGTGAACGGCATGCTCGGGTCGGTCAAGGCTGCAGCCGTGCTCGCCCGTTCTGTCCAGCTGACGCAGGGACTGGCACCGAACACCGCGGTGGTCATGGAAGGCGCGACGGTGACCATGATCAACGGTTATCCGAGCGCTGCCTCCGTTCCCGTGGCAGCCGGCGTGGGTGCGCCCGACTACAGCGTGGGCGCGGTGGCGAGCGTGGCCGGGGTCAGCCAGATCTCCATCGCTGCCGACGGCGAACATCCCGACTGCGCGATCACCTATCAGGAAGCGGCTGCCGGCGTGCCGCCCCTGTTCAGCGCCCCGCTGGATGCGGCCAGCGCGGCGGACCGGGCGAAGTGCACATGAGGCGGCGGAATTGAAATGAGTCGCATGCGTGTGGCATGAATGGTGCTCCTGCCTCGGACCACGGCAGGGCCCTCGACGAATCAACTTGGAGAAGCGGAATGGAGCAGCGCGGTTTCACCCTCATCGAACTGATCGTCGTCATCGTCATCCTGGGCATCCTGGCGGCGGTCGCTTTGCCCCGGTTCATCGACTTGCGCGGCGAAGCAGGCGCAGCCGCGGCCCAGGGCGTGGCCGGCGCGGTGGCTTCCGCCACGGCGCTGAACTTCTCCGCGCGTCTGGTCAACACCTCAAAGGCTAATACCTATGCCATCGACGGCTGTCAGGACGGCGATATCCCGACGCTGCTGAGCGGCGGTGTGTTCCCCAGCGGCTTCTCGATGGATCCCGCTTCGACCGCGACCTGCTCCGGCCCACAGCAGACCGAGGGCTTTCCGCTCTCCTGCAACATCCTCGGCCCGCAAAGCGCGACCGCGGTTGCAACCGTGATCTGTTCGCAGTAGCCGTCTCCCAATCGCGAGCGCCCGATCGTGCATGCGGTCGGGCGTTGTCCTTTCCGGTACACCGGCATGATCATGCAAACGCGCGCGCGGATGCCCGGAGCAGGCTTCACGCTCATCGAAATGATCGTGGTCGTGATGGTGCTGTCCGTGCTGGCGGTCGTGGTGATGCCGCGGATGAGCGGGCCCAACGATTTCGACACGCAGGCGTTCCACGACCGGGCACTCGCAGCCGTGCGCTACGCGCAGAAGGTCGCGATCGCGCAGAACACCACGGTGTTCGTGATCACCGCAGGGAACGTGCTGTCGCTGTGCTTCGACGCGGGCTGCGCGGTGGCCGTGAACGATCCTGCCGCGACCCAGGTGCTGACGGTGGCCGCCCCGTCGGGCACGACGCTGACCAGCAGCGCGGGGAGCTTCAGCTTCGACGGTCTCGGCCGTCCAAGCGGGGGTGCGGTCGTCTTCACCGTCGGCGGCACGCCGACCCGCACCTTCACGGTCGAGCAGGAGACGGGCTATGTGCACCCGTGAGGGTGGCCTGACGCTGATCGAGATGATCGTGTTCATCCTGGTGGTGAGCATCGGCCTGACCGGCGTGCTTCTGTTGATGAACAAGACGACCTCGCGCAGCAGCGATCCGCTGGTGCGCAAACAAGCACTAGCCATCGCCGAGGGCCTGCTCGAGGAGGTGCAGCTGATGCCGTTCACCTACTGCGACGCGGACGACGCGCATGTCGCCACCGCGCAGGCGGCAACGGTCAACGCATCCGATCCGGCGCAGTGTGCGAGCAGCGCCGACGCGATCGGGCCGGAATCGGGCGAGACGCGCTATTCCGTGTCGACGCCCCTCGATCACGTGGACGACTACGATGGTTTCGATACCGCTACGGCGACGCCATCGGGCGTACGCGATATCACCAACAGTCAAACTGGCCCGGCGGGCTATGCTGCGACCGTCCGAGTTCAGCAGCTCGCGCTAGGCAACGCCGGATTTACCGTGCCTGCCGCCGGCGCGCTGCTCGTCACCGTGTCGGTGACGGGACCGGGCAACGAGAGCGTGCGCCTGCAAGGCTACCGCACGCGCTACGCGCCGCGATCGCCATGACCCGGACCGTTCGCAGCGCGCTTCCTCGCCAGGGCGGCTTCACGCTGACCGAGGCGATCATCGTCATCGTCATCACCGGGATCATTGCCGCGGTGGTGGCGGTGTTCATCCGCTCCCCGGTGCGCGGCTACTTCGACAGCACGCGGCGTGCGCAGCTGAGTGATCTGGCCGACACCGCGTTGCGCCGGGTCACGCGCGACCTGCGCCTGGCGCTGCCCAACAGCGTGCGCGTCATCAGCGCGGGCGGCAGCGTCTACCTCGAATTCCTGCTCACCAAAGGTGGTGGCCGCTACCGCGCGGAGACCGACGCCGGCGGAGGCGGCGACGTACTGGAGTTCGCCAGCGCCGCGTCGCCGTACCGCTTCGACGTGCTCGGCTACATGCCGACCAAGCCGGTGACCGTGGGCGACGCTATCGCCGTCTACAACCTCGGGCCCGGGTTCGGTACATCGGATGCCTACCTGGGCAGCGCCGGCAACCTGAGAACGGTGTCCGGAGTGTCCGGCAATACCATCACGGTTACACCCGCTATCGCCTTTCCCCAGCCGTCCCCAGCCGCGCGCTTTCACGTGGTGGAACACGCCGTGACCTACGCGTGCACGCCCAATGCCGGAGATCCCAGTGCCGGCGAATTACGCCGGTACTGGAGCTACCCCGTGTCTTTGGCACAGCCGACGACCTTCTCATCGGGATCGAGCGCAGTGCTCTCCACCGGCGTCGCCGCGTGCAGCTTCGTCTACAACCCGAGCGCAGTGGCAATGCGCAACGGCGTCGTCTCGGTGGCGCTGACGCTAACGCAAACCAGCGCGGGCAGCAGAGAAAGCGTGACCCTGGTGCAGGAGGTGCATGTCAGCAACATGCCATGAGGACTCAGGCGCCGGCGCGCGCGGGCAGCGCGGGTTCAGCATCGTCTCGGCCATCTTCATCCTGCTGGTGCTGGCGTCTTTGGCGGCCGCGCTGGTGAACGTGTCCACCATGCAGCACGCTGGCGCGGCCCTGGATCTCCAGGGCGTGCGCGCCTATCAGGCAGCGCGCGCCGGGATCGAGTGGGGCGTGTACCGCATCCTCGATCCGCAGGGCACGCCGAGCGCGAGCTTGCCCAGTTGCTGGGCATCGCCCGAGTCGCTTCCGCTGGCGCAGGACCTGGCGCCGTTCGCGGTAAGGGTGACGTGCAGCGGGCCGGCTGCCACGACCGAACTCGATCGCACGATCGGTGTGTACCGCATCTCGGCGAGCGCCACGTTCGGCATGGCCAACACGGCCAACCGGGTCTCGCGCACGGTGGAGGTCACCGTGAGCCGATGCATCAATGCCGCCAATGCGCCGAGCTACGGATGCTGAGCCAGACGCCAAGCCGCTGCTTGCGGCGGTCAGCGGGCGTTAGGGCGCCGACCATCGATACGCCGACAGGATGGAACTTGCTGCGCAACGACGCGTAACGCCGCGGTCATCTGCCACAACCGGTCACGGCGCAGTATGTGTCCGGCGCCGGCGCCCAGGCAATCGCGGCGCGGTGAGCACATGGACCACCCTTTACCTGCAGGCCATCCAGAGGTACCTTCACTGGATACCGCCAGCGGCAATGTCGGCCGTTTTACCGCACATCACTTGGCCATGAGCGGGGCCGCGCTGACCAATCGCGCGAGCGCCGCGTGTTCGCCGGCGTCCAGCTTCACTTATCTGGGCGAGCCGCTCGGGCAGCGGCTTCGGCATCGTCACCAATGTTCCCGACGGCTGCACGCAGATGCTGCGCAGCGACATCACGTGCCGCAACTTCCCGAAGAACCTGGGCGCTTGTGAGACGAGTTCCAGTACGCCGCCGGCAAACCTGACGTTCTCCTTCGGCAAGGCCGCGCTGGTGCGGATTTTGCACCGGCTGACATTTGACAAACCGCGGTACTCTTTCGCCCTCTCGATCGATGTTCTCCTTCCTGCGCAGGCAGCGTTTTCGCTCGCCCGACTGGCTCGCCGTGGTCGTGCACACCGATCGAATCGACCTCGCGCTGGTCGAAGGCGGGACGCAGGGCAGGGCACTGCTACGCTGCCATACGGAACGTTTCAGCGACAGCCCGGCAGAGGCCCTGGGGCGTGTTCGCCGGCAGCTCGGACGAGGCGGATTCATGTGCTCCAACCTGCTGCATGCGGGCGCCTACCAGATGCAGCTGACCGAGGCGCCAAAGGTGCCGCCGGTGGAGATGCGCGAGGCGGTGCGCTGGAAGCTGAAGGACCTGCTCGACTACCCGGTGGATCAGGCGACCGTGGACGTGGTGCATGTTCCGGCCGACGGTCAGGACAATGCTCACGGGCATCACGTGTTCGCCGTGTCCGCGCGCAATGCCGACGTGGCGGCGCGCATGCGCCTGTTCCACAACGCAAATCTGCCGCTGCACGCGATCGACGTCCCGGAGATGGCACAGCGCAACGTCGCCCATCTGTTCGAGCAGGCCAACCGCGGGCTCGGCGTGCTGTGCATGGACGCCAACGGCGGCTTGCTGACGGTGACGCGCGACGGCGAACTGTTCCTCGCACGGCGCACCGACATCGGCCTGGCGCAGATCGAAGGCCCTGCCTCGGAGATGCGCGAACAGGCCCTGGACAAACTGGTGCTGGAACTGCAGCGCTCGCTGGACCATTTTGACCGGCAGTTCAGCTACGTGAGCCTGTCACGCCTGCTGGTCACACCCGTACCCGCGCTGCTGCGGCACCTTCAGGCCAATCTGGACGTGCCCGTGGACGCGCTCGAACTGGACGCTGTCATGGATCTGTCGGCGGTGCCCGAACTGAGCGACCCGGGGCGCCAGCGCGAGTATTTCCACGTCATCGGCGCCGCCATGCGAGGGGAGGTGGGCGCGTGACACAGCAGGTCAACCTGTACAACGCGGCGCTCGCGCGCAAAGTCGAGCGGGTGACCGGACGGCTCGCGCTGCGGGCGATGGCGGCACTGTGCTTGTGCGCGCTGAGCGCTGCACTGGCTGCCCGGTTCGAAGCGGTGCGTGTCGAGCGACTGGCCGCGCAGCAGGACGCGCAGCTTGCCGCGGTGCAGAGCGAGGCGACCCGCATGGCGCGCGAAGCGACCGGGCGGAAGCCCGATGCCGCCGTGGTGGCTGAGCTTGACTCGCTGCAGTCGCTGCTCGAGGGTCGCAGGCTGGTTATGGCACGGCTCGAGCGAGGCGAGCTGGGCGACACCGGCGGTGTTTCCGAATACCTCCGCGCCTTCGCGCGCCAGCGCATGGACGGCATCTGGCTGACCGGACTCACCATCGGCGGCTCGGGCCGAGAAATCACCGTGCAGGGCCGCATGCTGGATGCGCAGCTGTTGCCCGACTACCTCGGGCGCCTCGGCGATGAGGACGCTCTGCGCGGGCGCGCCTTCGCCACCCTGGCGATGGACACCCCCCCGCGGTCCGCCGGCGAGCAGGCGCAGGCCACACGCGCCTACCTCGAGTTCCGCCTCGCCACCGCGCCGGGCAAGGATGAAGGCGCCGCCCCTACGGCCGGGGTGCCGCGATGAAGTCGCCCTGGCAGGCACTGGAGAAATGGCTGGATGCGCGCGCCGAACGGGAGCGTCTGGCGCTGCTGGGCGCAGTCGCGGTCTTTGCCGTGGGCACCTCCTACCTCGGGTGGGTGGAACCGGCGCTGCATCAGCGCAGTGCGGCGCTTGCGCGAATGGCCGATCAGCGGCAGTTGCTGCTTGCCATACAAGCGCAGCAGCAGGAGACCGCGCGCGTGCTCGGCATGGACCCGAACGCGCTGGTGCGCGAGCGCACCAGCGCGGTACGCAAGGAGCTCGAGGGAATCGACGGTGAACTGGGTAAGTTGCAGCGCGCGCTGCTCTCGCCCGATCGCATGGGCGGCGTGCTGCAGCAACTGCTCGGCAAGGACCCGCGCGTACGGCTGGTGTCCATGCGCAATCTCGCCCCCGAGCCGATCGACCGTGCTGAGGCGCAGGTCGCGGCCGCGGAGCCAGTGCCGACCCGATCCGCGCAGGTATTCCGCCACGGGGTAGAGGTGGTGGTGGAAGGCGGCTATCTCGACCTGCTCGCCTACCTCGACACGCTCGAGCGCCAGCCTTGGCAGCTGCTCTGGGGAAAGGTCAACCTGGAGGCCGACTATCCGCGCGCCACGCTCAGGTTGACCTTGTACACGCTGAGCCTCGACAGAGCATGGCTGGTGGTGTGAGGCAACGGCGGGCGGTGCGATTCAGAATCGCTACTGCAATCCTGCTGCCGGCGTTTGCGCTTGGTGCGGAGCGTACGCACGCACTGGAGGACCCGACGCGACCGCCGCGGGTCGACCGAATCGCTGCGCCCGCAACGCATTCCGCGGAGCCCCTGCTCGTCCTGCAGTCGATCATCCGTTCGCCCAACGGCAATGCGGCGATCATCAGCGGGCGCCTGGTGCCGGTTGGCGGGCGCATCGGCACTGCCCGGCTGGTGCGCGTGACCGAGGACGAGGCCGTGATCCAGGTCGGCGGGGCGGAGAAGCGCCTGGCGCTGTACCCGGCCGCGCGTAAGCGCTTCGGCGATCTTGCGCGCTGAGTGCGGGCTTCCCGCCGCACCAGGGGCCGAACGTCCTCAAAAAAAGTAAGGACTGCACCGTTGCAGCCGTCAATGCTCTGACAGTTCGTTCACCACCCGCTTGAACCCTGCCGTGGGGCATCGATGAGTTTGTTGATCCGGTTTGCCGGCCTCGTTCTACCACTGCTCATTCTGGGCTGCTCGCACTTGCCGCCGCCCGAGCCGCCGCGCTGGGATGCGAGCAAGGCCGCGCTCGACCAGGCCATTGCCGCATCGCCCACCGCTCAGCAGGCCCACGCCGAGCAGGCACTGCTGCCGCCGATTCTCGTCGAGATGCCGCAGGTCGACGGCAAGACGGTAGAAGCGCGCTTCGATCTGGCGGTGAACAATGCGCCTGCGCCGGAGGTCTTCATGGCCATCGTCGCCGGCACGCGCTACAGCATGATCGTGCATCCGAGCATCCAGGATCGCATCAGCGTGAACCTGAAGGACGTCACCGTGACCGAGGCGCTGGACACCGTGCGCGAGATGTACGGCTACGAATACAAGTTCCAGGGCACGCGTATCCTGATCCAGCCCATCACCCTGCAGACGCGCATGTTCCAGGTCAATTACCTGCTCGGACAGCGCAAGGGTCGCAGCGAGCTGCGCGTGAGCTCGGGTGCCATCTCCGATTCCGCTGGCGCGACGCAGTCGGCCGCCAACACCACCACCTCGCAGAACCCCGGCGCGCGCGCGCTGGAGAGCAGTCGCATCGAGACGCGATCGGACGCCGACTTCTGGAACGACCTGGTGGCGGCCGTGCGCACCATCATCGGCGCCGAAGAGGGCCGCAACGTCATCATCAACCCGCAGTCCGGGCTGGTGCTGGTACGGGCCCTGCCGCCCGAACTGCGCATGGTCGGTGAATTCCTGCAGACGATGGAAGGCGTGGTCGCGCGTCAGGTGATGCTGGAGGCCAAGATAATCGAGGTGCGGTTGAACGACAGCTTTGCCACCGGAATCAATTGGGCTGCCTTCTACAGCAACAGCAACGCGCGCTTCGCCGGCGGCGTGATCTCCCCCGGCACGAAGCTGTCCCCCGAAGGCGAGATCGCTACGTTCACCGCGCGCGGCCCGGACGGGCAGCTGCTGCCCAATTCGCTCATCAGCTCCAATCCGGCCTCACCGGGGAATCTGATCGCCAGGGCTGGCGTGCCTGGCACCCTGTTCGGACTGGCTTTCCAGACCAAGGATTTTGCCGCGCTGCTCGGGTTCCTGGAGACGCAGGGCGAAATGCAGGTGCTGTCCAGTCCGCGCATCGCCACGCTGAACAACCAGAAGGCGGTGCTCAAGGTGGGCACGGACGAGTTCTTCGTGACCAACATCACCACCAACCAGACCACAACCATTGGCGGCGCGGTACAGAACTCGCCGTCGATCACCGTGCAGCCGTTCTTCTCCGGTATTGCGCTGGACGTCACTCCGCAGATCGACGCCAGCAATCAGATCATCCTGCACGTGCACCCGTCGGTGAGCCAGGTGATCGACAAGACCAAGGACATCGATCTGGGCGACGCCGGCGTATTCCGATTGCCCCTGGCCTCCAGCGATATTCGCGAGACCGATACCATCGTACGCGTCGGGGACGGTAACATTGTCGCCATCGGCGGGCTGATGGGCGAGGTCAGCTCGCGCGGAGAGAGCGGTTTGCCCTGGGCCGGCGACATTCCCATTATCGGGCACGCCTTCAAGAACACGAACCGGCGAACGCAGAAGACCGAACTGGTCATCCTGCTCAAGCCAACCATCATTCAGAGCAACGAAACGTGGAAGCAGGATCTACGCGACGTGCGGGAACGGCTGGACGAGTATCAGTACACGCCGACACCGGGAACGCAGAAACCGCCCAGCAAGGCGAAGGCCACCTCCGGCTGAGCCGCGCCGGCATTAGGCTCAGGGGAGGGTGACCCGCGCCATGTACCTCACCCACTTCGGCTTGAACGAAGCGCCGTTCGGCATCACCCCCGACACCAGCTTCATCTTCTCGTGCAGCGCCCACCAGGAGGCGCTCAATACTCTCCTGGTTGCCATCACCAATGGCGAGGGCTTCATCAAGATCACCGGCGAGGTCGGCACCGGTAAGACGCTGCTGTGCCGGCGCTTTCTCGCCACGCTCGACGAACGCTTCGTCTGTGCCTACATCCCCAACCCCTACCTGGAGCCCAAGGCACTGATGCTCGCGCTCGCCGACGAATTGAACGTCCAGGTGGGGAACGATCTCGACCAGCATCAGGTCCTCAAGCGGCTGAATCAGGCGCTGCTCGAATTCGCCGAGGCCGGCAAGCGCGTCGTTGTTTGCCTGGACGAGGCGCAGGCCATGCCGCTGGAGACGCTGGAGGCGTTGCGCCTGCTGAGCAACCTCGAGACCGAGAAGAGCAAGCTGCTGCAGGTGGTGTTGTTCGGGCAGTCCGAACTCGACGAAAAGCTCAGTCAGGAATCGGTTCGCCAGTTGCGCCAGCGCATCACCTTCGAGTACACGTTGGGCGGACTGACCCGCGACGAACTGCTGCTCTACCTCGCGCACCGCCTGCGGGTGGCCGGCTACGGCGGCAAGCCGCTGTTCGACCGGCGCGCCGTGGATGCGCTATTCGCCGCCAGCGGCGGGCTGCCGCGTCTGGTCAACATCGTCGCGCACAAGGCGCTGTTGATGGTCTACGGCGAAGGCGGTCACAAGGTGCAGGCGCGCCACGTCCGGGCGGCGGTGGAAGATACGCCTGCGGCGAAGCAGGTGGCGGTGGGCTGGTGGCTGCTGCTCGCGGCGGCGGTGCTGGCCGCGGCGGGCGCCGCCTGGTGGTGGTTGAAGTGAGCCTGATCAATCGCGTTCTCAAGGACCTCGAAAAGCGCCATGCCCGAGAAGTCAGCGAGTCTTCCCCGCTGCCCCCCGAAGTCAGAGCTGCATCCGGCCGCGGGCCGATGCGCCTGCCCGCCTATACGTGGCTTGTAGGCGTCGCGCTGATCGTCGTCGCGCTGCTCTGGTGGTGGAGCGATCGTGCGGCCCCGCCCGGCGAGCCGCCGCTCGCGCAAGCGCCGGCCACTGCTCAGCTCGCGCCCCCGCCGGCTCCCGAAGCGCCAGCCCTCGCACCCGAATCGCCTGCATCGGCACCCGTGCCCGAACCTGTCGCGGTCGCACCGGCATTGCCGCAGGCGCCGACCGCGCCAGTGCAGTTGCAGACCGAGTCTCCTCCGGCGGCCGAGGAGCCCGCACCGCCCCGGGAGGTCCAGGCGCCGGCGCGTGGGGCAGGACGCGTGTCGGAATCGCTTGCGCCGGAGCCCGAGCCGGATAGCGCTGGGACGCCGGGGCGCATCGACAAGCAGGTGCATCCGCTCGCCTCTGCCGAGCGCGCTGAGCAGGAGTTCCGCCGTGGCATGGCGTTGTTCCAGAGTGGCCGCACTGCCGAAGCCGAAGCGGCGTGGCGCGCGGCGCTGGAGATCGATCCCACGGCTGCCGCGCCGCGCCAGGCACTGCTGGGCGCGCTGCTCGAGCGCGGCGAGCGCGAACGCGCCGAAGATCTGCTCGAGGAAGGGCTGCGCGCCAATCCGCGCCAGCCCAAGCAGATCATGCTGCTGGCCCGCCTGCAGCTCGACCGTGGCGCGCAGAGCGATGCGCTGCGCACGCTGGAGCAGGGCCTGCCGCATGCGCAGTGGAACGCCGAGTATCTGTCCATGACCGCGGCGGTAATGTCGCGCGTCGGCCGCCATCGCGACGCGGCCGATCTGTACGCGTCCGCGCTGCGTATCGCGCCCGGCAACGCGGTGTGGGAAATGGGCCGCGGAATGGCCCTGCGGGCCAACGGCGATCGCGCGCAGGCGCTGGGCGCCTTCCAGCGCGCGAGTCAGATGCAGGGGCTCAGCCCGGAGCTGCGCGCCTTTGTCGAGCGTCAGATCCGCGAGCTGCAGTAGGGTAGGCTCAATCCGGTCGTGTCGTGCGCGCCACCACCCAGCAGTGGACCTCCAGCGCCCCGGCGCCGAGGACGACGGTGGCCAGCTCGTGCAGCGTCGCACCCGAGGTCATCACGTCGTCAACCAGGACGACACGTTCCGCACGCAACCGCGCTTTGCATCCAAACGCGCCGCGCACGCTGCGCGCGCGCTCGCGCAGGGGCAGGGACGCCTGAGGGGGATCGGCGTCGCGGCGCGTGAGCGCGCCCAACTCGAGTTCGAGCTTCAGCGCATGCGCCACGATACGCGCTATTTCCGCCGCCTGGTTGAAGCCGCGCACACGCATGCGTGTGCGGCTGATCGGCACCGGCAGCAGAAGGTCAGGCATCGGCGCTTCGCGCGCCGCTTCGCACAACAGCGCGCCGAGCGGGTGCGCTAGTGCCAAGTTGCGTCCATACTTGAACTGCGACAACATCGCGTCGAGAGGAAATGCGTAGCTGCATGCGGCCACCGTGCGCGCATACGCGGGCGGGTGCGCCAGACAGTGCCCGCAAGGCTGCGCGGCGGCACCGGGCAACGCGCACACCGGACAGCGCGGCACATCGCGACCCGGGATGTCAGCCCTGCAGCCTGCGCACCAACCTTGGGCATCGGCTGTGTCGCCGCACGCGGCGCACAGCGATGGCAGCAGCACGCCGGACAGCTGCCCGAGGAGCAGCATTGCGCTCGTCCTTATGAATAATGACGAAGGCATAACTGTGAGCGATTGCGCGTTCCCTGGCAAGCGCCAAGGCATCGGCCGGCGCAAGCTGGTGCGTGGCCATGACTGAACTCGCGTTCATTGACCCGCGGCGCGTGCGTGCGCGCTTCGAGCGCTGCGCGCCCGGTTACGACGCGGCAGCTGCACTCGCGCGAGAGGTGGCCTCGCGCATGATCGAACGGCTCGACCTCGTGCGCATGCAGCCCGCGCGCGCCCTCGATCTGGGCAGTGGCACCGGCGGCGTGGCGCGTGCGTTGCTGCAGCGCTATCCGCAGGCGCAGGTCATCGCGCTCGACTTCTCCTTGAGCATGCTGCGCGCCGGGCGTCCGGGGCGGCCGTCCTGGGCGGCGTGGCGTGCGCGCGCGCCGCAACTGCTATGCGCGGCGATGGAACGTGTCCCGCTGGCCGATTCCTCCTGTGACATGGTGTGCAGCAACTTGGCAATCGAATGGAGTGCCGCTCCCGAGCAGCTGCTGCGCGAGGTACGGCGCGTACTGCGCCGCGGAGGGCTGTTCATGTTCTCCACCCTAGGGCCGGACACGCTGCGCGAACTGCGCGCCGCCACACCGCGCGCCGGGCCGGCCCACCCCCTGGCAGACATGCACGACGTGGGCGATGCGCTGGTCCGGGAGGGGTTCGCCGACCCGGTGATGGAGGTCGAGCGGCTCACGCTGACCTATCCGGACGTGCATGCCCTGCTGCGCGAACTGCGCGCGAGCGGGTGCGCAGCACGGACCGCGCCGCAGGCCAGGGGTCTGCGCGGACGCGAATGGCTGGCTGCGATCGAGCGCGGCTACGCTGCCTTCGCGCGCGATTCGCGAGTCTCGGCGAGTTTCGAAGTGGTGTATGGCCACGCCTGGAAACCCGAGGCGCCCCGGGTGACCGACGACGGGCGTGCAGTGGTCCGCTTCAGCCCGCGCCTGCGGCCATGATTCCGTGCGAACCCAGGGCGCCGGAGAGGCGCGCCCGTTCTTGCTTTGGGCGAGGTCGCTGTGCTAGATTCTTGAGCGATTGGGGAGGAGGGCCCGCAATCGACAAAGATTCGAGTCAGAGTCCGCTATGGATCGAGCCTACGGCGAGGAACCGCACAGCTTCGTGCTGGTATCGCGGCATAACAACTCTCTATCGCAGAGTGGCAGAAACGCGGTTCTTGTCTCGTTCGTTCTCGTCTCTTTGGCCATTTCACTGGCCTTCGCTTTGCACGGCGCCTGGATGATCCTGCCCTTTGCAGGGGCGGAGATGGCGCTCCTGTATCTGGCCTTCAGGGCGATCGGCAGGCGTGCAGGCGACTACGAGAGCATCTCGATCTGCGGCGACCGCGTCCTCATCGAGCGCTGGGAGACCGGCCGGCCCACACGGGCCGAGTTCAATCGATTCTGGGCGCAGGTGGTTGTACAGCCGGGCCGTCTGGGCGGCGCGGACGTGCTTGCGTTGCGCTCGCACGGGCGCGAAGTGGAATTCGGCCGTTACCTCACGCCCGAGCAGCGGGCCCAGGTGGCGCAGACATTGAAACAACAACTGCGGCGCGATTGCCGCGGTTGATTTCGAGCGTTGGCAACAGGCATTCCGTCGGGGAGACAACACAAATGATCAGAAGAACTGCCCATACCCTGCTGGCATTGGCCCTGTCCTGTTGGGCAGGCTTGGCCATCGGGGAGATGCGGTTCAACCTGCAGGATCAGAAGACCGCGCTCGGGCACGCGGTGTATGACCTGCACAATGCGATCGTTCTGATCTGTCTGGTTATCTTCATCGTCGTGTTCGGGTTGATGTTCTACTCGATCTGGAAGCACCGCAAGTCCGTCGGCCACCAGGCGGCGCACTTCCACGAGAACACTACCGTGGAAGTGCTGTGGACGGTCATTCCTTTTCTCATCCTTCTCGGAATGGCCTATCCCGCTACCAAGACCCTCCTCGCACAGCGCGATACCTCCTCGCCCGATCTGACCATCAAGGTCACCGGCTACCAGTGGAAGTGGCAGTACGAATACCTGCAGGAGAACATCGGCTTCTTCAGCACGCTGGCCACGCCGCGCGCGCAGATTCAGAATGTAGAATCAAAGGGCGAGAACTACCTGCTCGAAGTGGACAATGAACTGGTTGTCCCAGTCGGCAGGAAGGTGCGAGTCCTCCTGACCGCAGGTGACGTGCTCCACGCCTGGTACGTCCCCGCGCTGGCGGTGAAGCAGGATGCAATCCCCGGATTCGTGCGCGACACCTGGTTCCGCGCCGAGGAGACCGGCATCTACCGCGGCCAGTGCGCCGAGTTGTGCGGCAAGGAGCATGGTTACATGCCTATCGTCGTGCGCGTGGTCTCGCAGGAAGATTATGACAAATGGGTGGCAGATCAGCAGGCCAAGGCCGGTACCGCGATCACAGCCGCGGCGACGGCGACGGCCACCGACGCACCTCCGGTGGCTGCTGCCCAGACCGCCGCAACGGTTGCCGACGGCAAGACAGTCTACGAACAGGCCTGTCAGCTGTGTCATGCAGCCGGTGTGGCCGGTGCGCCGAAAACGGGCGACCAAGCCGCCTGGGCACCGCGTTCAGCGAAAGGCATGGACGTCCTCTACGGCCATGCGATCGGTGGTTTCAACATGATGCCCGCGAAGGGCGGAAACGCGGCGCTTACCGATGAACAGGTCAAAGCCGCGGTCGATCATATGCTTGCCCAGTCGCGGTAAGGCAAGTCGGCACAGCGCACGATTACTCGAGCTAGCAGGAGAGCGGAGATTATGGAAGCGGTACACGGCCACGACCACGGGCACGACCACCACGGCCCAACGGGGATCATGAAGTACCTGACCACGACCAACCACAAGGACATCGGCTCGATGTACCTGTGGTTCTCGTTCGCGATGTTCCTTCTCGGCGGGGTAATGGCCCTGGTGATCCGCGCAGAGCTGTTCCAGCCGGGGCTGCAGATCGTGAATCCCGAGTTCTTCAACGCCATGACCACCTACCACGGCCTGATCATGGTGTTCGGCGCCATCATGCCGGCCTTCGTGGGATTCGCGAACTGGTTGATCCCGATGCAGATCGGCGCGCCCGACATGGCCTTTCCGCGTATGAACAACTGGAGCTTCTGGCTGCTGCCGCCGGCGGCCCTCCTGCTGGTCCTTGCCCAGTTCGTCCCGGGCGGCCCCGCAGGCGTGGGCTGGACCCTGTATCCGCCGCTCACGATCCAGCAAGGCATGAGCATGGATCTGACGATCTTCGCCGTGCACATCCTGGGCATGTCCTCGATCATGGGATCGATCAACATCGTCACCACGATCCTGAACATGCGCGCCCCGGGCATGACCCTGATGAGGATGCCGCTGTTCTGCTGGACCTGGCTGATCACCGCCTACCTGCTGATCGCGGTGATGCCCGTGCTGGCCGGCGCGGTCACGATGCTCCTGACCGACCGCCACTTCGGCACGCACTTCTTCAACCCCGCGGGCGGCGGCGACCCCGTGCTGTTCCAGCACATCTTCTGGTTCTTCGGCCATCCCGAGGTCTACATCATCGCGATCCCCGCCTTCGGCGTGATCTCGCAGGTGATTCCGGCCTTTGCCCGCAAGCCGCTGTTCGGGTATTCGTCGATGGTGTACGCGACCGCATCCATCGCGATCTTGTCCTTCCTGGTCTGGGCTCACCACATGTACACGGTCGGGCTGCCGGTGCAGGCGCAACTCTACTTCATGTTCGCGACCATGCTGATCGCCGTGCCCACGGGCGTGAAGGTGTTCAACTGGGTCGCCACAATGTGGAAGGGCTCGATGACCTTCGAGACTCCGATGTTGTTCGCGATCGGATTCCTGTTCCTGTTCACCCTGGGCGGATTCACCGGGCTGGTGCTGTCGATCACCCCCGTGGACGTGCAGCTGCACGACACCTACTACGTGGTCGCCCACTTCCACTACGTGATGGTCGCGGGCGCACTGTTCTCCGCCTTTGCCGGCATCTACTTCTGGCTGCCGAAGTGGATCGGCAAGATGTATGACGAGACGCTGGGCAAATGGCACTTCTGGCTGTCGTTCATCTTCTTCAACGTCACCTTCTTCGTCCAGCACTTCCTCGGCCTAGCCGGCATGCCGCGACGCATCCCCGACTACTCCCTCCAGTTCGCGGACTTCAATGCGCTGTCGAGCATCGGCGCGTTCGGCTTCGGTCTGTCGCAGCTGCTGTTCCTCTACATCATCCTGAAGGCCATCCGCAGCGGAGAGAAGGCTCCCCAGAAGCCCTGGGAAGGTGCTGACAGCATCGAGTGGACGATGCTGCCGACGCCTGCGCCCTACCACAGCTTCGAAAAGCCTCCGGTCATCAAGTAAGGGATGCAGGACGTGAGCGATCATGGCGAGGATCCAAGGCAGCGTACGCGCAATCTGCGCACGGGGCTCATCCTGGCCGTGGTCGCTCTGACGTTTTTCGTCGGATTCATCGCGCGCCGCTTCTTCCAATGAGCACCGCTGCCGGAAACGCACTGCTGCTGCGCAAACTCGTCGTCGTGGCGATCGCCATGTTCGGCTTCGGCTTCGCGCTCGTTCCGATTTACAAGAAGATCTGCGAGACCGCGGGTATCTACGACATCCAGAAGGCCGACAAGGTCCTCAATACCCAGGTCGACACGTCCCGCACGCTGACCATCCAGTTCGACGCCAACACGCGCGACCTGCCATGGACGTTCCGGCCTTTGCAGAAGAGCATCCAGGCGCATCCGGGGGAGCTCGTGCACGTCGTCTACGAGGTGACCAACACCACTGCCATGGACAAGATGGGGCAGGCGATTCCCAGCTACGGTCCCCAGGTTGCGGGTCAATACGTCAAGAAAACCGAATGCTTCTGCTTCACGCGCCAGGAATTGCGGGGCAACGAGACGCGCCAGATGCCGGTGCAGTTCGTGGTCGATCCTCAGCTGCCCAAGGACGTCTCGGTGATTACGCTGTCGTACACCTTCTTCGAATTGCCGGGAGGTAAGTCGCCAGGAGCGAGTTGAGGAATCACGATGCCGTCCGAGCCGGGATCGGAGGAGGAAAAACGACGCAACTCGCCGCTGCAGGCGGTGACCGCGGTGTTGTCGGCCTTCATCGGAATACGCAAGAGTTCCTCGCGCGACCGGGACCTCGCCACCGTCAAGC
>Ga0316622_100001023_pt1 | contig 17590 bp, 17 predicted proteins | sample OWC_Aug_OW2_C1_D_FD_207646 | JGI IMG/M metagenome (GOLD analysis project Ga0316622, IMG submission 207646) | Wetland soil microbial communities from Old Woman Creek delta, Ohio, United States - OWC_Aug_OW2_C1_D5_C | ecosystem: Environmental > Terrestrial > Soil > Wetlands | place: USA: Ohio... | reverse complement strand
TTCTTAAAACGCCAATGCAACGCAACGATCCCCAAGCCAACCAGCACCAGTAATGGAAATGCTTTAATCCCATGCCAAAAACTGACAACAACCTGAAGCCAATTGGAAGGACTAACGAACCACAACAGCGAATTAAATATATCCTTCAGATAATACTCGTTTAACACCGGCGCACTGGGTACCCATAACAGACGTTGATCGAGATAAGCCCCAAACTTATCGGCGCTGGTTAGCATCTGCTGCAAGCTGAAATCGACATCGCCCAATACTTGAGCATATTCGATATAGCCAGCGGACAAGCGCGATACCAGATCCTTCTGGTCGTTGAGCAACATTCGCAACTCAGTGCGAATTCTGAGCTTTTCGTCTTCGCCGGTATCAGCTGGCAACTGTTGTTCCATGCGCGACAATAAGGCTGAACCAACGTCGGTTAGGTTTTTCTTGGCTTCGTCGAGTTTGAACATCTCCAGACTAGTCTGGGCAATCTCATTCTGAATATTGTCGTTAAGCGTCTTATAGTCCTTGCGACGCGGGAGATTACGGCGCTGTTCGCGCAGCAGATTACCAAGGGCGGGGCTCAAGCCCGCCAGATTAATTTTTTGTTCGGCACTCTGGTAATCCTTCTCCACCATCTTGTAACGCGCGTCGATGTCCGTTTTCTGTTGCAGATACTGTTCCGTATTTTTGTTGATATCTTGCAGACTGCGGTTGTATTGCATGTTTTGCTTAGTCGCCGCCAGAATCAATGGGTGCTTACCTTCCGCGTCTTTCTCGGCCTGCAGCAATGCCGCCTGTTCCTTGTCGATTTCCTGTTGCCGCCGCTCCAGCAAAAAATTATCCAGATCGGCAATCAGCATGCTTTGCTGCTCCCGTTGCAGAGTCAGCCAATGCATCCGGTCCTTTTGGGTTTGCAGGCGCAAAGGATCACCGATGTTTTCCAGTTCCAAAGTCTTAAAGGTGGTATTCAACAACCTTAGACGGGTGTCCAACTGGATTTGCCGGGCTTCCTTCTCGATCAGGTTATCGCCGCCCCTGGCTGTCAAACTTTGTTGTTCCTGCTGACTCGCCGCTTGCTTGGTTTTGATCTCGGCGATTTTCTCGCGTATCAATTGCGGCCGGTTTTGCAAGTCGCCAATCTGGCCTTCCACTCGGTTGATTTCCGCATCCAGGTCGCTGAGCCGGGTTTTTTCGATAATCAGGCGCTGCTCCAGTTCATCAGTCGGAAAAATCGAAAGTCTTTCCGGTTTGCGCGTTTTTAAACTGGTTTCGGCATCGGTAATCTGCCGCGCCAGCTGTTTGGCTTCCAAGGGCAGCGTATTCATGGCCTGTTTGAATGCCTCGGCCTGTGCTTCCTGCGCCTGCAATTCGTTCAGATTGTCCTGGCTTTCATAATAGGCGGCGAGAATGCGCTTTTTAGCTTCTTCGGAGAGGTTTTCTTTGTCCTTGATCGCCTGTATCCTTTGCAGAATATCGGCTTGGGTGACAACTTTGACGACCGGCGGCTGTTTATTCGCGCCGTGGGCGACAGTCAGGCCAATAAAGAACAACAACAGCCCAGCGACGAAGGCCGATTTGAAAAAGTTTGGATTCATGCAATTGAATGAAAGACTAATGACTGGGTTGAAAATAATTTCCATTTTTTGGGTAGTTGGCGAATAAACCGAACCTTTCGGCTTGCATCCTAGCGGCTGCCGAGCACAAACTCATTGCGGTACGTTATTCTTTGCCAAATACTAAATATATTACAGGTTACAAAATATCATGGGCGAACGTGAAGGTGTTATCAAATATCACCTCGATCATCAACCTATCGATCTGCCGACCGGCATCGATATAGCCGAACTCAATGCCTGGCGTACTCTGCTTCATCGATTAAATTTGATCAACCAAATACCGGAAAAATACCACGGGCTTGGGTTTGGCAACATCAGCCGGCGTCTGGTTCCCGGCAGCGAGCAGTTTGTCATCTCCGGTACGCAGACCGGACACCTTCAAAGTCTTACATTACAACACTTTGCGCTGATTCAGACCGCTTCCCCGGAACTCAACCGCATCCAAGCTATCGGACTATGCGCCCCGTCATCGGAATCGCTGACCCATGCCTGCGTTTATCAACAAGATCCGGCTATCCAAGCGGTCATCCATGTTCATAGCCCTGAACTATGGCATCACACCTCAACCTTGCGATTGCCACATACCGAGGCCGACATCCCCTACGGCACGCCCGAAATGGCGCAAGCGGTCAAGAATTTGTTTGCTTCGGGCCAATTGGAGGGCTTGCCTCTATTTAGCATGCTGGGCCATGAAGACGGCATCGTCGCCTTCGGTCCATCGCTGACGGCCGCCGCCACTTTATTGATCACGCAACTGGTAAGGGCACAAATTGTTGAGCCAGCCGCGTAGGCTCGATAGAATACAGCCTTTATTAGACTTTATTAATCTTCCCCATGCCTGAAATCATTATCTACACCGCCGTCCGCTGTCCTTATTGCACCATGGCAAAAAGGCTTTTCGAGAGAAAGGGCGCTACTTATACTGAAATCGATATCGATTCCAGGCCAGGGCTACGAGAGGAAGTGATGGAAAAAACCAGACGCCGCACCGTACCGCAGATTTATATCGGTGATCGGCATATCGGCGGTTTTGATGATCTGCAGGCTATGGACATGCGGAAACAACTTGATCCGCTATTACAAGCTTGAAACGGATTATCGGAGTGTAATGATTTGCAGCCCGAGGGTAGTGATTTCGCCGTCATGCTTGACCCACATAATCTTGCCAAAAGCGTTCAACGCAAACTGCTGGACCTTCAGCTTAACCAGGGTATCCTTCTTAATTGAAGGGAGAGAGACCATCATGCGAAGGCAAACACCTTCCTTGGAACAGTTGATACCCTCTACCTGGAAATGGTCCTTTTCGACAATTAATTCGGCTGAAAACGGCTGCTCTTTTCTATAATTGCGGCGTTTACGCCACAGTTTGTTAGCGTTATGAACGACATTAAGAAACTCCACACCCATCAAGATATGGTTGTGCTCCTGTTTGACCCAGACGATATCGACTTCACCCGACATCATCAGATCTTCGACATAAATCTCCGCCCGGCGATTTTCACCAATCAGGGCTTCAAAATCCTCGATAGTCGCCAGCAACTCGCCAGGGATGATTTCCAGCATTGCACCCTTCACGGACACGTCGTAGCAACTCAACGACAAAGTCTCTCCGCCAACGTAAAGCTGGCCGGTAGCGTTGAATTTTTTTCTATATTCTTTTCTTTCCTTAAACATGAGGGACTCTCAGCGTATCGGAGGATACGACAAAGATAGCTTATTTTTCAAAATAAGTCCGCCTCTTAATCGCGCATGATTGCGCATCGGGCTAATTGTTCAGTTTTACCGGTTGCCATTCGGCTTGTTGCATCCACTGATTAAACTCGACGAACGATAGCGGTTTACTCAAAAAATAGCCTTGAGCAATATCGCAACCGTAATTTTTTAGCGTATCCAGGACCTCCTGACTTTCCACGCCTTCGGCAGTCACTTGCAGCGCCAGGTTGTGCGCCAAATTGATAGTGGCATTAACGATCACCGCGTCGTTTTCACTGTGTGACAGATCACCGACGAACGACTTATCTATCTTCAGTTCGGTCAATGGCAGTTTTTTCAGATAAGCGAGCGAGGAATAACCGGTACCAAAATCGTCGATGGAAAACCGGTATCCCATGCCATGCAAACGCTGAATGATTTCCAGCGTTCTCTCCGGATCGCTCATGATCGAGCTTTCGGTAATCTCCAACATCACCCAGGAGGGCTTAATCGCGGTAGACGCCGCGACGCCGGCGATAACATCAGGCAATTCGGGGTCATGCAAGTCTCTTGCCGACAAATTAACCGAAATCGTCAGCTCGATTCCCCGCCTGTGCCAGTCGGCGCAATGCAGAAAGGCTTCCTTCAACACCCAGGTTGTTAGATGTTTGATCATCCGGGTTCTTTCCGCCATGGGAATGAATTCGTCCGGCGCAATAAATCCATGTTTAGGATGCTCCCAACGCACCAGCGCTTCGGCACCATATAGCACACCGGTTCTGATTGAAACTTTCGGCTGATAATAGACGTGCAATTGATTTTTATCGATCGCTTGGCGCAGTTCGCTCATCAGTGTCAAGCGCCTGGGGCTATGGTCATCAAACGAGGGCGCGTAAATGCCGTAACCTTCATGAGATTTGGCGGCCATAAACAGCGCCACCCCGGCTTTTTGTACCAAGGTATCGACATCTTCACCGTGCATCGGAAAATTGACGATGCCGACATTCGAATGCACCGCCACATGCAGTTTCTCGACCATGAATGCTGGCTCGAGCGCCGCTTGTATATTTTTTGCTAAATTGACCGCATCATTTTCATCCTCGGTATCAAGCAGCAGCACACTGAAAATATTGCCGTCGATTCTGCCGACGCTATCCCTGCTCACGACCACGTTTTGCAAGCGGGTTGCAACCTGCTTAAGAATCAGGTCGCTACTGTTACGCCCCAATGTGTCGTAAATTTCCTTGAAATTCGCCACTTCGACCAACAGAATCGACAGCAGTTTATTCTGACTGTTGGCCGAGAGTATTGCCTGTTCTACCCGATCATAAAACAACGCGCGATTCGGCAAATCGGTTGCCCCATCGTGGGTGGCGGTATAACTAGCCTGTTTTTCCAGGCTTTCCGCCCGAGAGCGCAACTCCTGGGTCTGATCGAAGATCATCGCCCCGGCCTGATAAGCAATGATCGAACTGGAATATTGCCCCCAGAAACCAAACACGAAGGGTATCGAATCCAAAATCCACAACGCGTAATTTTCGGTTTGGGCCTTGGCAACGCCGTCCAGCGAAATGTGGCCCGTGTGGTAATAGCTGACCAGCGCGGACGCGATTATTATGCTAACCACCGCAATCGCCACGCCTTGATAAGCCGTTTTCGTAACCTGGCTTTTTAAGACTCGAACATTATCCGCCAACAAATTTTTGGCAAAATCCATGGCGCCCCCTACAGTCCATTTAAGAGATCGTTTTTAATATCCTCAATATTTTCCAGTCCTACCGAAATCCTGACCAGGCTGTCCTTGATGCCGGCTTCAGCCCTGACTTCCGGGGCCAAGCGGCCATGCGTGGTGGTGGCGGGGTGGGTAATCGTGGTCTTGACGTCGCCCAGATTGGCGGTGATCGACAGCATCTTGGTGGCATCGATCAACTTCCAGGCATGTTCCTTACCGCCCGTCAGCTCGAAGCTGACCACCGCGCCGAAATGGCTTTGTTGCCGCTTGGCCAGTTCGTGCTGCGCGTGTGACAATAATCCCGGATAGTGGACCTTGGCGACGGAAGCTTGTTGCTCCAACCATTTGGCCAGTTCAAAGGCGCTGTCGCAATGCGCCTTCATCCGTACAGCCAAGGTTTCCAATCCCGATAAAAACACCCAGGCATTGAAAGGGCTCATCGTCGCGCCGCCGGTACGTAGGTAAGGATAAATATCCTTTTCGATCAGTTCTTCGCTGCCGACCACCGCCCCGCCTACGCAGCGCCCCTGGCCGTCGATGTATTTGGTGGCCGAATGCACCACCAGATCGGCGCCCAAGTTCAGCGGTTTTTGCAGTACCGGCGTGCAGAACACATTGTCGACCACCAGCAAACAGCCGTGTCTATGCGCGATCTCGGCCAAGGTTTGAATGTCGGCGATTTCGATCAAGGGGTTGGACGGCGTTTCCAGAAACAGAAAACGGGTATTGGGCTTGATCGCCGCTTCCCAGGCTGCTAGATCGGTCAGATTGACGAAATCGGTCGTCACGCCGAATTTACCGAAATAATTCTGAAAAGCCAGCACGGTGTTGCCGAACACGCTGCGGGAGCAAACCACATGATCGCCAGCCTTCAACAAGGCCATACCCACCGCCATGATAGCCGCCATGCCCGAGGAGAACGCCAGGCAACGATCACCCTGTTCCATCAGCGCCAGACGCTCTTGAAAGGCCGTGACAGTCGGATTGGTGAAGCGCGAATAAATATTGCCGGGCTGCTTGCCGGTAAAACGCAAGGACGCCTGTTCGGCACTGTCGAACACATAGCTGGACGTGGCAAAAATCGGTATGCTGTGCTCGCCTTCCGGCGTGCGCTTGTGCCCTGCCCTAATCGCTTGCGTTTCCAGTGAATAATCCTGCCAATCGAATTCGTTCATCTTGTATCCCTTTTTAGTTGGCGTTCTGCATTTCCACGATAAAGCTACTGGAGTTACGTTCCTGCTGAGCGCCATCGTTGCGTAGTGCTTCTATATGCGCCAGATAGGCATCGTCGATATCGCCGGTGATATATTCGTGAGTGAAACACGAAGTATCGAAGTGTTTGATATTGTTATTGCCCTTGCCGACCGCGTCGATCAGATCCTCGATATCCTGATAAATCAGCTTGTCGGCGCCAATGGCTTCGCAGACTTCCTGTTCGGTTTTGTCGTGGGCGATCAACTCGTGCGCGGCCGGCATATCGATGCCGTAAACGTTAGGATAACGCACCGGCGGCGCGGCGGATGCGAAGTACACCTTCCGGGCGCCGGCATCCCTGGCCATCTGAATGATCTGTTCCGAGGTGGTGCCGCGCACCACCGAATCGTCGACCAACAATACATTTTTGCCGCTGAACTCCAGCGATATCGCATTCAATTTCTGCTTGACGGATTTTTTCCGCATCTTCTGGCCTGGCATGATGAAGGTGCGGCCGATATAGCGGTTCTTCATGAAACCTTCGCGGAACTTGACGCCCAGATCGTGCGCCATTTGCGAGGCCGCGGTGCGGCTGGTATCGGGAATCGGAATCACCACATCGATGTCGTGATCGGGCCATTCTTTCAGGATTTTTTTAGCCAATTTCTTGCCCATCCGCATCCGAGCCTTGTAGACGGAAATATTGTCTATGATCGAATCGGGACGGGCAAAATAAACGTATTCAAAGATGCAGGGACAGTGATCGACGTGTTCCGCGCATTGTTTAGTATGCAGTGAGCCGTTGGCCTCGATGAATACGGCTTCGCCGGGCGCAATATCGCGGATCAGTTTGAAATCCAGCACATCCAGCGCCACGCTTTCCGAGGCTATCATGTAATCGGTAGTGCCCTCTTCCGTTTTGCGCTCGCCGAACACAATGGGCCGAATACCGTGCGGGTCCCTGAAGCCCAACACCCCGAAACCGGCAATCATCACCACTACCGCATATGCACCTCGGCAGCGCTTGTGAACCGCGGCGACGGCCTCGAACACGTCATCGACCGTCAGAGTCAATCGGCCCGACTGTTGCAGTTCGTGCGCAAATACATTCAGCAATACTTCCGAATCGGAATCGGTATTGATATGCCGCTGGTCATCCTCGAATACCTGAATTTTCAATTCCTCGGTATTCGTTAAATTGCCGTTGTGGGCCAGCGTCAAGCCGAATGGCGAATTCACGTAAAAAGGTTGAGCCTCGGCGGAACTAGTGCAACCGGCCGTCGGATACCGGACGTGGGCGATCCCCATGTTGCCCCTCAATTTAAGCATCTGACTGCTGGAAAACACATCCCGCGCCAAGCCGTTATCCTTACGCAAATGCAGTCTCGAACCTTCACAGGTTACGATGCCGGCGGCATCCTGGCCCCGATGTTGCAGAACCGTCAGGGCATCATACAGATCCTGGTTAACATTTTGATTGGAAACAATCGCGGCAATACCACACATAAGTCACTCAACAATTAACGATATTTGATATAACCCGCCAGACCCGACGGGATGTGATCTTTCAGCCAAACGGCCAGGGATTGGAATGGCGGGATCAGCGACGACTGTTTCCACCAGGGATCTTCGGGCAAAGGCGTCAGCCCCGCCAGCATCACCAGCACGGCGACCAATACCGCGCCTCTGACGATGCCAAACCCCATCCCCACCAGCCTGTCGCTGCCGGTTAGCCCTGTTTTTTCGACGAGTTGGCTAAGCAAGAAATTGATCAGTCCACCCAAAATTAAGGTCGCGAAAAACAAGATCGCGAAGGCCACGGCAATACGGGCGGAAGGATAAGTGATGGTTTTTTCCAAAATAATCGACAGATCGCGGCTGTACTGCATGCCCACCCAGATAGCGACTATCCATGTCAATAGAGCAAAAGCCTCCTTGATGAAGCCGCGCAGTAAGCCCATCACCGCCGAAATAGCGATGATTCCGGCAATCGCATAATCGATCCAAACCCATTGGCTTGTCGATAAAAAATCCGGCATATTCACTAACAATTTTCCAAGCTGATAGGCCTTTGACTATTCATCGGGTGACACGAAACTGTTGACATTGATTTGCGTCAGTTTGTTTTTAACCGCTTGCGCCTTGGCTTTATCCAACATCGGTCCTATCCGCACTTTAAATACGGTTCCCTTAGGGCCAGCCACTTCCTTAACCGATGCGGCAAACCCCTGTTGTTTAAGCGTGTCCTGCAACGCTACCGCGTTGGCTTTTTGGCTAAAGGAGCCGGCATTCAGATACCAGCGAGTACCTGCTTCATTAGCCGCCGTAGCCGGCTTGGCGGGATTGTCGGCGGGTATGGGTGCGGGAGCTGTCTCCGGCGCCTTGACGGCGGGTTTCAAGACTTTAGGCGCAGCCGTGACCACTGGTAGAGATTGCACGGGAGGAGCAGGCTGTTTAGCGGGTTTGACAAGGGGAGGAACATCTTCCGCTTCGGCAATAGGCGCGTCGGCATCGGCGTGAAGGGCATCTTCATCCGGCGCAAGGACATGCGGCTGCTTGGCTGAAGCAGTTTCCTTGACCGCTGTTTCCTTACCAGACAAGCGGGTCCGAGGACGCGGCGCTTCGACATCGGCTTCCTCGCCGACACCCGCTTCCTCGACTGGAGCCGGTGCCGTTTTCAATGGCTTTTCAAGCTCTTCAACAGCCGCGACATCTTCGACTTTTTCCGGCAAGGGCATGATCTCCACATCTTGCGCTTTCGCCGGTAGCTCTGGTATTTTTAACTCATTGATACTCTTGCCGGTTTCATCGACCGGATCATCGAATAACATCGGCACAAAAATCGCCGCCAGCGCAGTTATCACTGCAGCACCAATCAATCGCTGCTTCAACTCTTGATCCATGTTTATCACCTCTAGGAAAATTTGGATAAATATTCAGACACCAGGAAAAAGGAGCCGAAAACCAGAATCAACTCGCCTTGACGCGCATTTTGCCGGGCCGCGTTAAACGCGGCTGAAAAATCGGCAAAGCCGCCATTCACCTTTTCGATGTCTTGTTGCTGAAAATACGTTCTTAATAATTCTTCACCCGCCGCTCGCGGATTTTTGAGCGGCGCAAGATACCACGCTTCGACATGCCCGCGCATCACGCTCAATACGCCCGCTATATCCTTGTCTTTCATCATCGCGAAAACCGCGTGGATTTTGACAGCAGGGAATTCGTCCCGCAAATACTCGACCAAGGTTTGCACCGCTTGCGGATTATGTCCGACATCCAGCAGCACAGGACTTTCGCCTGAGATAAGTTGGAAGCGGCCCTGCAATTGCGCATGCTGTAAACCATCACGAATGGCAACATCGCTGACCGGCAGTACTGGCTGCAAGGTGGTGACCGCCATCAAGACCGCCGAGGCATTACGATATTGATGCTCGCCTCTGAAAGCCGGCTCGGGCAAGTCCAACAACTGCAAATCGCCAGTCCGCCAATTCCAACCGCCTTCATGTTTGCAATAATTAAACGCCTGGCCAATCCGCATCAGACATGCGTTTTTTTCCAGAGCCACTTCCAATAACGAATTGGGTGGCCGCGGATCGCCGATGATCGCTGGAACGCCGCCACGAAAAATGCCGGCTTTTTCCCGGCCAATGTCTTCTTCGGTATGCCCAAGCCAGTCAACATGATCTATGGCTATGGTGGTCACCAGCGCCGCACTGGGCTCGACGATATTTACCGCGTCGAGCCTGCCGCCCAGCCCCACTTCCAGCAATTGCACATCCACACCCGCGGCGGCAAAAATATTCAATGCCGCCAGGGTGCCGAATTCAAAATAGCTGAGACTGGTGTCGCCGCGCAGGGTGTCGATCAACGTAAAGGCTTGGCATATCGCATCGTCCGAGACCGGCTGGCCGTCGACCCGAATCCGTTCGTTGTAACGCACGATATGCGGAGAGGTATAAGCCCCAACCTTATAACCCTGCGCACGATAAATGGCCTCGAGAAAGGCAATACATGACCCCTTGCCGTTAGTGCCGGCAACGGTGACGGTCGGCGTGCTTTTACGATCGGGATTGAGTTGCCGATAAACCCCCGCCACTCGTTCCAAGCCCAAATCAATCGGCCGGGGATGTAAAGTTTCTTGCCAATTCAGCCAAGCATCCAGCGAATCGAAACGCGCCATTGCAGCCTATTGCTGAGAACTATCGGTCACGTCACCTTGGCCTTCCGCAACCTCTTCGGATGGCAGTTCGGCATCGGGCGAAACGGCGGGCTCATGGTAGAAAATAGCCAGAATATCGGCCATTTTATCGCGCATTTGCCGGCGATCGACGATCATGTCTATCGCGCCGTGTTCCTGCAGAAATTCGCTACGCTGAAAACCTTCCGGCAGTTTTTCGCGCACCGTTTGTTCGATCACGCGGGGGCCGGCAAAACCGATCAAGGCATCGGGTTCCGCGACATTGATGTCGCCCAACATGGCCAAACTGGCGGAAACGCCTCCCATGGTAGGATCGGTCATGAATGATATGTAGGGGATGCCGGCATCGGCCAATTTGGTCAAAGCCGCGCTGGTCTTGCTCATCTGAAACAAGGAGTGCAAGGATTCCTGCATGCGCGCACCGCCGCTGGCGGTAAAAACGATGAAGGGCACGCGGTATTTCAGGCTTTCGTTGATGCCGCGCACGAAACGCTCGCCGACCACCGAGCCCATCGAACCGCCCATGAAGCTGAAGTCGAAAGCCGCAGCGACAATGCCCCTGCCCTTCAATTCGCCACGCATGACCACCAAGGCGTCGGTTTCGTTGCTCTGTTTTTGCGCTTGGCTGATCCTGTCCTTGTAACGTTTGCTGTCCTTGAATTTCAGAGGATCGCTGGGTTTCAGATTGGCGCCGATCTCCTGGCGGCCGTTTTCGTCCAGAAACATGTCCAGGCGGGTGCGCGCCGAAATCCGCAAATGATGATCGCATTTAGGGCAGACGCTTAAATTCTTCTCCAACTCCGCATTGAACAGAATCGCGTCGCAGCGCGGACACTTGTTCCACAAACCTTCCGGCACCGAAGTACGCTTCTGGGAAGCATCCGTTCTAATAATGGACGGAACTAACTTTTCAAACCAACTCATTCGTTGTCTACTCCACTTGAATACTTAACTATCCATTGCCTGACGCATGGATTTCAACAAGGCAATAATTTCGTGTCTTGCCTGCTGGGGATCATCGAGATTGGCTTCTATTTTACTGATCAAGGCACTTCCAACCACCACGCCATCGGCAGTGCTAGCGATGGTTTTGGCGGTCTCGGCGTCCTTGACGCCAAAGCCGACGCCGACCGGCAAACCGGTATTGGCGCGGATTAACTGTAATTTTTCCTCGACATCGGCGGTATCCAGATGGCCGGCACCGGTGACGCCTTTCAGCGATACGTAATACAGATAGCCGCTACCGACCGCATCCATTTTCTGAATGCGTTCGGCGTTAGTATTCGGCGCCAGCAAAAAAATCTGGTCGATACCGCGATCGCGCAGTAAGCCCACGCAGTCTTCGGCTTCTTCCGGCGGCAAATCCACGGTCAACACACCATCGACCTCGGCGCGTTGCGCGGCATTGGCAAAGGCTTCGTAGCCCATGATTTCGATCGGATTCAGATAGCCCATCAACACCAGCGGCGTGGCCTGGTCGGTTTTCCGAAATTCCATCGCCATGCTCAATACCTTGCGCAAGCCGACATGGTGCTCCAAGGCCCGCTCGCTGGCGCGTTGAATCACCGGGCCATCGGCCATGGGATCGGAGAACGGTACGCCCAGTTCGATGATGTCTGCGCCGGCTGCGACCATTTCGTGCAGCAGCGGCACGGTGAATTCCGGATACGGATCGCCGGCGGTCACAAACGGAATCAAGGCCTTGCGGCCCGAGGCTTTTAATTCGGCAAATTTGTTGGCTAGGCGGCTCATAGACTAATTCCTTCACGCTGCATGATGGTGTGCATGTCCTTGTCGCCGCGGCCGGACAGGTTAACGATGATAATTTGATCCTTGCGCATGGTCTGCGCCAGCTTGATGGCATAAGCCAGTGCATGACTGGACTCGAGCGCCGGAATGATGCCTTCCATCCGAGTCAATGCATGGAAGCCCTGCAATGCCTCTTCGTCGGTGATGCTGACGTACTCTGCGCGGCCGGTGTCTTTCAGCCAGGAGTGCTCGGGGCCGACCCCCGGATAATCGAGGCCCGCGGAAATCGAATGGGTTTCGATGATTTCGCCGTCGTCGTCGGCCATCAGATAAGTGCGATTACCATGCAACACGCCTGGACGTCCGGCGGATAAGGGCGCGGAATGCCGTCCGGTTTCTATGCCGTCGCCGGCTGCTTCCACGCCTATCATTTTCACCGAAGCGTCGTCGATGAAGGGATAAAACAGGCCAATGGCATTGGAGCCGCCGCCGACGCATGCAACCAGCGCGTCCGGGAGTTTGCCGGCTTGATCCAGACATTGCTGCCTAGCTTCGCGGCCTATCACGGCCTGAAAATCGCGGACCATCGCAGGGTATGGATGAGGACCTGCCACGGTGCCGATAATATAAAAAGTGTTGTCGATATTGGTCACCCAGTCGCGCATGGCTTCGTTCAGCGCGTCTTTCAAGGTTTTCGAACCGGATTCGACCGGCACCACCGTGGCGCCCAACAGTTTCATCCGATAAACGTTCAAGGCTTGGCGTGCCACATCGACGGCGCCCATGTACACCACGCATTCCAGACCCAGTCGGGCGGCAACGGTCGCGGTGGCGACACCGTGCTGTCCGGCACCGGTTTCGGCGATGATGCGGGTCTTGCCCATGCGTTTGGCCAGCAAAGCCTGGCCGACGGTGTTGTTGACCTTGTGGGCGCCGGTGTGATTGAGGTCTTCGCGTTTCAGATAAATCTGGGCGCCGCCCAGCTCCCGACTCCAGCGTTGGGCATGATACAAGGGTGAAGGCCGGCCGACATAGTCTCTCAGGTCGGCGTCGAGTTCCGCGATAAATTCCGGATCTTTCAAATAGCGTTGGTAAGCCTCGTTCAGTTCCGTAATAGCCGGCATCAGCGTTTCCGCTACAAAAATACCGCCGTAAGGCCCGAAGTGGCCCCGTGCATCCGGCATATCGTACTTGTGCCCCAGAGGGTGTTTGTCAGTCATAATTCTCTATCGTTTGATTAGTTTTTCTTATAAACGCAGCCATTTTTGCTGCATCCTTGATGCCCTTCCCGGCTTCGACACCGCTGCTGACATCCAGCGCATACGGTTTTACGGTCCGGACAGCCTGCACGGCATTGTCCGCCGTCAATCCTCCCGCCAGTATGATAGGCAATCGACTTTTCTCGGGAATCAACTCCCAGTCGAAACCGCTGCCGGTGCCGCCCGGAACGCCCGGATGATAAGCATCCAACAACAATCCCGCGGCATCGTGGTATTGCTTTTCAAGCTCGGCAATATCGATCCCTTCGCGCATGCGTATCGCCTTGATATAGGGCTTATCGTATAGCCTGCAAGCCTCGGCCGGTTCATCGCCATGAAACTGTAGGCAGTCGACCCTCACCCGGCCGATGACTTCATGAATCAACCAAGGTTCGGCATCGACAAATAAGCCCACCACGCTGACAAAAGCCGGCAAAGCCTTGGCAATTTCCGCCGCCTTCTGGATACTGACATGACGCGGACTGCTGGGATAAAAAACCAAGCCGATCGCATCGACGCCTAAGTTACCCGCATAAACCGCGTCTTCAACCCGAGTAAAACCGCAAATTTTAACGCGGGTCCGCATGATTCGTCTCACAAAAAATGGTCGCGTAGCATAACACAGCAAACCCTGAAATCACGCGCGGCAACAAAAAAGGCTGAAGCAAATCAGCCTTTACAATTGCGGAAAGTAAACAGACCGCTTTCAATGGGAATGGTCGTGCTCTTGATCATGATCGTGTTCATGTGGCCGGACATCCAGGCCTTGGGCGATGGCGGCTCTGGCGGCCTCGACCGCGACCCCGTGCTTATAAACCATCAAACCACCCAGATCCGCGCCAAACACCAACAACACGCACATCAGTCCGGCGCAGCTTAAATACAACACATTCAAGGCACCTTGTAATCTGGCCATAGCCGCCATCCGCCAAATCGACAACAGCGTTGCCAGTGCAAAAACCGAAACCCCGAAATGCTTATGCGTCTCCATGATCTCATGCACATCGTCGCCATGCATCACCGATGCGGCCGCCATCAAACCGGCAGTCACCGTCAAGCCGGCAAAAATCGCCCCTAGATACAAGAACCAGCCCGCAACTTGCCGCCACTCCTTTTTTTTCGCGACGCTGCCGGTGAAATCGATCAGAAAAAACAGCGTTAACAAGGCAATCGGAAAATGCACGAATAAAGGGTGGATATTTTCCATCGCCGAAATACCCGGCAACAAATGTTCAAGGATTTCACTGGGCGATAGGCTTAATAAGTCTTCTATTGCCGATAAAAAGACACTCAGCATGCCGGCCATGCCACCGCCATCATCCCCGCCGCCATGCACCGAAAACAACAGATTTTCGTTTGAATCGAACATCATATTTCTCCCCCAAGAAAATTTCGAACCGATACTAACGCGAATCACTGTATAGCCAGTTGGCCCGCCGTGGTTAGCGCCTCGCTACGAGTCTCGAGAAACTCGCTGCCCTGTTGCCTGATAAACAATGCTTTGATCTTTTCGTTATTGGCAAGCTGCATGCCGTCCTGCAGACCTAGGCACAATAGTGCCGTAGACCAGGCATCGGCGATGGTGGGATTTTCATGCAATACCGTCACAGCCACCAGATCGTGCGTCACCGGCTTCCCGTTACGAGCATCGAGAATATGACTGTAACGCCGGCCATTCACATCGAAATAATGCCGGTAAGTACCGGATGTCATGACCGACATCGGCGCATCCTTAGGCATGGTAATAATTTTTTGCATGGACCGCTCGCCGGGCAGTGGTTTTTCCACCGCGATCCGCCAAGCTTGACCATCGGGTTTATGGCCGTGGGTTTTTAGCTCGCCGCCGATTTCGACGAGATAATTTTGGATGCCCAATTGTTCCAACAACCCGCTAATTTTTCCGACGCTATAACCCTGCGCGACAGCCGACACATCGACCCTGACATCGGCCTGCTTCTTCGATAGATGAGCATCGTCGATCACTTCCAGTTTGGTCATGCCGACTCTCGTCAAGGCCTGCTCGATGGCGGCCTGATCGGGTATTGTCAGCTCTTCGCCCTGAAAGCCCCACAACTCGAACAGCGGCTTGATGGTTAAATCGAAGCAGCCTTGGCTGAGTTGATACATGTTTTGGCCGGCGCGCACCAAGGACACGATTTCCGCTCCGACCTCCTGGCTTTGCGTGGAAGGGTTGGCGTTAAACGCCTCAATAGTCGAATCGGGCCGGTAGTTCGACAAGGTCTTATCGATACCGTCCAAGGTTTTCTCAATCTCCGCTTCGACAGTCTTACCATCGATAGGCAGTGCTGACCAATAGCTGATGTGATACGTCGTGCCTTGCGCAAAACCTTCCATTTTCAGAATCGGCTGTTCCGGCGGCGAGGAACATGCGGACAACACTACGCTCAACAGCAATACAGACCTGCCCCACATCATATAACTCCCGTGTAATTTATCGCAGTAAAGAAGAAATAGCCTTGAAACCGGGATGCTTGGCGTCTTTCAGCCATTCGAACAGCACCGATTCATAAGAAACAATACTCGCACCCTGCTGCCGCATGCGGCGCAATGCATAAAACTTGTGCTCGGCCCGGCGAGAGCATGCCGCATCCTCTACCACATAAACCTGGTAACCTTGATGTAAAAGCTCCAGCGCGGTTTGCAGCATGCAGACGTGGGCTTCCTGACCGATCAGTATCACTTGGTGACGGTCGCTGGCGGCCAAGGCTTGATTAAAACCATCGGCGGCGCAACAGGAAAAGCCGGTTTTCTCGAAGACTCGAGCCTCTGGCGGCAGATGTTCCAGAATTTCCGTAGCCGTCGGCCCCAGACCCTCCGGATATTGCTCGGTCAACAGCACCGGCACATCGAGAATCTTGGCCGCCTCCAACAGTCGGATACCGTTGGCGATCATGGCCGCCGCGTCCTGCTCCGGCATTGCCGAGGTCAAACGGCCCTGTATATCGACCACAACCAGAATGCTGTTGCCGCTGTCGAGCAGATTGGGATGTGTCGTCATGGCTTAAGCGTGCTTCATGATCCGGGCTTTGTCGCGCTGCCAGTCCTTGTCCTTGGCGGCGGCGCGCTTGTCGTGCAATTTCTTGCCCTTGGCCAGGCCAATTTTCAGCTTGGCGCGGCCCTTGATCCAGTACATCGATAAGGGAATCAGTGTGAAACCCTTGCGTTCGACGGAACCGATCAGCTTGTTCAGTTCGCGCCTATGCAACAGCAGTTTCTTACGGCGCACCGCATCGGGATTGACGTGAGTCGAAGCCGACAGCAGCGGCGACACATGCGCGCCGCACAACCAGGCTTCGCCGCGCCTGATCTCGACATAACTTTCCTTGAGTTGAATACGGCCGTCGCGCAAGCTCTTCACTTCCCAGCCTTCCAGCACCAAGCCGGCCTCGAAGGTTTCGTCTATCGTGTATTCATGCGTAGCCTGTCGATTGAGCGCAATGGTGTTATCGGTTTGCTTGTTGTCCTTCTTGGATTTTTTGGCTGCCATGGCTTTGCGTCGAATTTTTGACTGACTGAAAACAGGAATTTTGTTATTTTACCCAATTCACCCACAAAATAACGACTTTAAACCGACAAGGCATAGCAATGACTGACAAAACCCCAGCAATTCATAGCCAGTGGTCTTCCCGCTTCGCCTTCATCCTGGCGGCCACCGGTTCGGCGGTTGGCTTGGGTAATATCTGGAAGTTCCCTTATATCACGGGCGAGAACGGCGGCGGCGCCTTTGTGCTGGTGTATTTGCTTTGCGTCGCGGCCTTGGGCATACCCATCATGATCGCCGAAATCATGATGGGCCGGCGCGGCCGTCAAAGTCCGATCAATACCATGAAAACGCTCGCCACCGAAGCCGGCGCCGATCCACGCTGGCATTATCTGGGCTGGATGGGCATGCTAGCCGGTTTTTTGATACTGGCTTATTACAGCGTGATCGCCGGCTGGGCCATGGCCTATATCTTCAAAGCCTTTATCGGCAGCTTCTTCAGCAGCGATGCCGGCGACATAAAAGCCCTGTTCGACAATTTGATGGCCAGCCCGATCGAGCAAATCGTCTGGCACACGATATTCATGCTTCTAACCATGCAGGTGGTAATGCGCGGCGTGCGAGGCGGCCTGGAAAAGGCCGTGCGTTTCC
>Ga0316622_100001022_pt1 | contig 17596 bp, 12 predicted proteins | sample OWC_Aug_OW2_C1_D_FD_207646 | JGI IMG/M metagenome (GOLD analysis project Ga0316622, IMG submission 207646) | Wetland soil microbial communities from Old Woman Creek delta, Ohio, United States - OWC_Aug_OW2_C1_D5_C | ecosystem: Environmental > Terrestrial > Soil > Wetlands | place: USA: Ohio... | reverse complement strand
CCACGTCGAGCAGTGCACGGAGTGCTCGTATCGCCGCATCGCCTACCACTCCTGCCGCAATCGGCACTGCCCAAAATGTCAGGGCCAAGAGCGGGCGCAGTGGATGGCCGCCGAGCAGGCCATGCTGTTGCCCGTGCCCTACTTCCACGTCGTGTTCACCCTGCCGCATACACTCAACCCCCTCCTCCGGGTGAACCGCGCCCGGCTCTACGGCCTGCTGTTTCACCTCGCCGCCCGCACCCTGCGCACCTTCGCCCGCGATCCCCGCCACCTCGGTGCCGAGCCCGCCATCACCATGGTGCTGCATACCTGGGGCCGCACCCTGGAGGAGCACTACCACGTCCACTGCGTAGTCTCCGGCGGCGGGCTCTCTCTCGATGGCCGCTCCTGGGTCGCTCTGCCCAGCGGCAAGCAGAAGCGCCGCCGCCCGTTTCGGTTCCCCGTCACGGCGCTCTCCCGGGTCTTTCGCGGCAAGTTCATCGCCGCCCTCCAGCGCGCCCGCCGCCGCGGCACGCTGCGCTACCTCGGCCAGAGTGCGGCGCTGGCCGAGCTGGGGCCCTGGGACAACCTGATCGCCCAGCTCTGGAAGGACGACTGGGTCGTCTACTGCAAGCCCCCGTTCGGCGGGCCGGCGCAGGTGCTCAAGTACCTCAGCCGCTACACCCACCGCGTGGCCATCGCCAACCGGCGCCTGCTCTCCGTTGCCAACGGCGTGGTGCGCTTCGCCTACCGCGACGCCGCCGATCACGACCAGCGCAAGGAGATGGCGCTGCCGGCTCCCGAGTTCCTGCGCCGCTTCCTGCTGCACGTCGTTCCCACGGGCTTCATGCGCATCCGCCACTACGGCCTCACCGCCAACTGCCAGCGCACCAAGAAGCTGCGGCGGTGTCGAGCGCTCCTTGCACCGCCCTCGACGCCACCCGTGGCCGCGGGCGCGACGGCCGCCGCGCCAGCGCACCCCGCCGGCGCCGCCGATGCCGCGGCGAGCCGGTGTCCCACCTGCGGTGGTCGGCTGCGCGTGATCGAGATCCTCGCGCCCACTCCCGCCGGCGCCGACACCTAATGAAACGCTGCGCCGCTTCGCTCTCGCACCGCCACCCACGCCACAACGGTCGCTGCATGACTGCACTGGCAAGCTGCCCCCTGTTGGCGAGTTTTCTCACGCCACCCCATCGCCCCCTCGGTTGGCCAGCCACGCCCAGGGCCCTTTTCGAGCCGACACCAAGCGCTGGCCGCCCTTGCGCCGCCTCGCCCGACGGCGTTCCGGCTGTTCCGGCTTGCCCCTGACCACTGGTCACCGATAGAATCCCCAATAGCAAGATGGGGACCTCGGTGGTCAGCGGTTCAGTTCAACTCAGCCGCTCCAGCCGACGCGGGCCGCCGGGCCGAACGGACAACGGGAGCGGCGGGCGTGTGCCGGCCCGCGCCGCTGAGCGCCAGCGTTAGGCAGCCAAAGGTACTGGTCATGGACATCTGGAAGTTCTACGACATCACTCACCGGGAGCACGTGGTGTGCAATCCCACGAGCGAGGACAAGCTGGCACGACTCATCGGTCTCCTGCGGCTCCCAGCGAAGGCACGCTTGGTCGACATCGCCTGTGGGAAGGGTGAGTTCCTGATTCGCCTGGCTGAGGCGTACAACATCCGGGGGATCGGGATTGACATCTCACCGTTCTGCATCGGCGACGCTCAGAGGCGGCTGCAGATGCGAGCGCCGGGGGCAGAGGTCGTTTTCAGTCAGATGAACGGGTTCGACTTCACACCCGAAGCGCCGCGGAGTTTGACGCTGGCATCCTGCATTGGCGCTAGTTGGGTATTCGGTGGCCATGCTGGAACTCTGGACGCACTCTCGGGCATGGTCGCGCCCGGGGGGTGGGTGATTGTCGGCGAGCCCTACTGGCTTCGGGAGCCCTCGGAGGAGTATCTTGCGGCCTCAGGGGTTGGCAGAGATGGCTTCGGGACGCATGCTGCCAACGTGGAGGCCGGTGAGCTGCGGGGGCTCGAGCTGGTTCACACGTTTGTGAGCAGCAAGGACGACTGGGACCAATACGAAGGTCTGCGGTGGTACGCGACGGCCGAGTATGCTCGCAGCCATCCAGACGATCCAGACGTGCCCGAGCTCCGGGAGCGAGTGGCGAAGGCCAAGATGGTGTACCTCCGGTGGGGGCGAGACACCTTAGGCTGGGCGATGTACGTCTTCAGACATCGTCAGTGCAAGAGCGCCAGTTCGGCTGCCTAACATGGCGATTCAGCTGCCGGCGTTAGCGAGGCATGAAAAGATGGATTTCCATGGTGGCCGTCCTGATCGCAGTTCCTGCGTTTGCCAGCGGGCCTGTATACCCGGACGGGTGGGGCGATCCGAAAAGCCTCGATCCAGGACAACCCTGCTGTATTCCTGCCGACCTGAATGGGACAGGCCTTGTTGGCGGAGCGTTCGTCGTCGAGTCCAACGACCATAAGTCGTATGCTGTCTTCGCCCTGACGTACTCGCGCGATGAGAGGGAGCAATGGCATCGGTTGGTCAGCGGCCCCGTCTCCGATGTACGTGGCCTCCGCGTGTCGATCCTAGATGCTGGAGAAGGAAAGCTGCCATTCGGCGGAGTTGTGGTATGCAGCGCTCGCAGGTCATGCAGGCTCTATTGGCTGGACAAGGGAGCAAGACGTTTCGGGAGTCGAGAGCATGTCGCGCCGGCTCGCTAACAACCGCTTGGAGCCGACCGGCTTGATCGGCGGTCTCGCTCGCCTGGCATTGTGCGCCCGCGGCTCAAGCGCCAGGCGTTAGACCCCAGAAAGTCCTACATGGCACATCCTTCTCCTCAGAGGCAAGTATTCGGTCTCGCTGGCTGGCTCGCGGCAAGCTTCGTCGCTGGCGGAATCGGTGCCATTGCATCAGTGAGCGCTGGTGCCTTCTACGCACAACTGTCGCGGCCGTCCTGGGCTCCGCCCTCGTGGATCTTCGGTCCTGTATGGTCGGTGCTCTATGTCCTCATCGGCGTGGCGGCATGGCTCGTCTGGCGCAAGCACGGCTTCCGCGGTGCATCCTCCGCGCTGAAGCTCTTCGGTATTCAACTAATCGTCAACGCACTTTGGACTTGGCTGTTCTTCGTCTGGCACCTTGGCGTCATCTCGTTGGCCGAGATCGTGGTTCTATGGTTACTCATCGTCAGCACTATCCTTGCATTCTGGCGCTTGCATCGGGCCGCCGCAGTCATGCTAGTGCCGTACTTGGTGTGGGTCAGCTTCGCAACCGCGTTAACCTTCTCGCTATGGCGGCTAAACCCTGCTGTTCTCGGGTAGGTTTATCAAGACTGGAGCCTAACCCGCTGGTCAGCCGGACCTGCCTTCAGCAGCCCGGTTACCAGCAACGTTCGGCAGGCATGAGCAGCATGCGTTGGATCCTCTACACGCTATTGGCATCATTGCTAGGAACCAGCTGCTTCGTCGCTTTGGGACCGGACCGATACGGCCACTGGTGGAGGAAAGAACCGTTACCCGAGGAGACGGCATTCTTCGAGAGGGCCCGTGACAGCTCGGTGTCACCGGAAGAGGCCCCGGCAAACGGGACCTTTGTCGGGTGGTTCGGCATCCCGATAGGCATTGAACAAACGCAAGCCCAGGCTGAGCTCGAACTCGATCACCGATACGCTGGAGAGTTGAACATCTACTACGGGGTTCCAGATTCTGCGGCCATTACAACGGTGAGTCTATTCGGTGGTGGCCGCTTTCAAGTGCGGATGCCACCGGGCTCACGCGCGGGGGACTGGCTGCCGGGAGACCTCTTGCGCGCTTACGGTACGATAGCCTCCACGACGGCGAGCCGGTATGTCGTTGATGCGGTGTTCGTGCGCCACTGGCCGCGGTGGGCATATGAACTGGATCCATTGCAACCCGTGCGACAGGACGGGAAGATCGTTCGTCAGGACGGTTGGCCGAATTTGGCCCTCGAGACGTCCGTCGCATCAGCTGAAACGCCAATCGATGCGGAGGTCCGCAGTCGGCTGCTCAGAATGTTCCAGTCCGCGCCGTCGGCGGACCGATTGCGAATTGCCTTCACACTGGGCGAACTTGGTGGCCCGACAGTGGTTGAAGCGCTTGAGGCGGCGACGGCAACGGAAACCGATTCACGTTTGATTGCTGCGTACGAGAGGGACATCGCACGTGCCCGGCGGAAGATCGGACCAATCTGGAAGCCTGAGCTGCCTTACCCACACTGGAAGGGGCTTCCGTCTGCGCATGATTCCAGCTCGACGACAAGGCCCGTCGTGGCCTAACAAACGCGTCGAGCCGATGCTGAGGAGCGGCGCGGCTCACGCTGAGCGTTAGGCTGCTTCAGCGAGGAGGAACGTTGACCCGGGCCATTGCATACACCGTTGCATTGTTCCTCGTCCTAGGAGGGTGCCTATTCGGTGCCGCCGGACGGCTTTCATGGCCCATGGCTTGGGCTGTTCTCGGTGTCTATTCCGTCTCCAAGGCGGCTGCCTTCGCCTTCGTCGACCCAGACCTCATCCGCGAGCGGGCGGCTCCCGGACCCGGCGTGGACCGCGGCGACGTGGTGCTCGCAACGCTCGGTTATCTGGCTCTGTACCCAGCTACGTTCGTGGCGGCTGGCCTCGATGCGGTTCGCTTCGGCCCAGCCATCCACATAGCGCAATCCATTCAGGTGGCGGCGCTTCTCGTCTATGCGTTGGGCTATGGCTTCGCATTCTGGGCAGTCCGCTCCAACCCGTTCTTCGCTACCTTCGTGCGGGTCCAGGAGGACCGCGATCACTCGGTCGTCTCGTCAGGGCCGTATGCTCTGATTCGGCATCCCGGTTACGCGGGCGCCCTGCTCGCCCACTTAGCTCTTCCGTTCGCACTCAGCTCCATCTGGGCCTTGCTGCCCGCGGCCGTAGGTGCGCTCCTCTTCGTGGCGCGAACATCACGCGAAGATCGAACGCTACGGGACCGTCTTGTCGGTTATCGCGAATATCAGGCCCGAGTTCCTTGGCGTCTCTTGCCAGGGGTTTGGTAGGCGCATGCCTGCTGCCTAACACTTATCAGGCCTCCGGTTGTCAAGGTACGAACGTTTCCCGTCGGCGGGGGCGGGGTGGCTCTCGTCGTAAGTGATGCGCTGCGAGTGAAGCCGCGAGGATCGGCTGACTTTGATTTCGAATCGCGGAGTGCAGAGCGCGCGTGTGCGCGGTCTGCACCAAACACTTATCGAGGCTCGCGGAAGGTGGGCCGTCGTGGGGCCATCACGCGCCCGGGATGGCCCACCGTCCGCCTAGCAGGATGCTGAAAATGGACGCGCTCATGCTTCGAGAGCCTCAGCATGAGCGGGAAAGTCCTTGTGAGACAATGCGTTCCGCTCACCCTGAGGCACTCGAAGGGTGGGTGGAACGCCTTTTTCAGCATCCTGCTAGAGCTCAGGCCACCTTCAACACGTACTCCTCGACCTGACCCGTCACCGCATCGGGCAGCAGCGCCCCGAACGCGTAGCGCCACAGCGCGATGGTCAGCTTGCGCGCCACGGCCGCGATTTCCACGCGCCGTTGCTGGCGTCCTGCGCGCGCAAACTTCTCGTTGAACCACCGGGTCAGCTCACTGTGGGGTTGCCAGCGCCCCACGACCACGCGAGCTGGATCGCCGCCCGGCGCAGCCATACATTGCCCGCCTTGTCGATCCCCTGCTCGTGCGAGCTATTGCCGCTTTGATACAGCGTCGGCGTCAAGCCCGTGCACCCGCCCACCTCGCGGCGGTTGCGAAACCCGCGCCACGCAAACAGCTCCACCACCATGATCCACGCCTCCTGCGTGCCGATCCCGCGCAAGCTCACCAAGCGCTGCATCATCGCCAGGGCGCTCCCCGGCTCGGCCGCTGCCTGCAGCTCCGCTTCCATCTCGTGCTTGATACTGCGCAGCTGTCGCTGCACGATCTCCAGGCGCAGCCCGTCCCCCAGCGCCGATCCATCCCACAGCCGGAGGCTCGCCACTTCCTCCCGCACCGTGCTCCAGCGCCGAATCGAGGCCCCGTGCACGGCCAGCAGCCCGCGCATGCGATTGCGGTTCCGCGTCCGTTCCTCGGTCAGCGTCGCCAGCTCCCGATGCAACTGACGCAGGTCCTCGGTCTGCGGCGGCGGCACCCGCACCACACCCCACACCCTCGGCTCTCCCATCGTATGCCGACACAACAACTTCAGCCTGGCCTCCACATCGAGCCCATCCGATTTCGCCCGCCGTTTTCGGCGGTCGACTTCGATGCTTGCCGAATTGACCACGACATTCTCCACACCGATCGATAGGAGCCACCGGTGCAGCCACAATCCCTCCGGCCCGGCTTCGTAGCAGCTGACCACTCGGGCCTCCGCGGGCAGCCCGAAGCACCGCTTGGCGGCGGCGGTTTCGTGGAGCACCGCCGCAGTGTCTCCTCCCTTCAAATTCTTCTTGCGAGCCTTCTGCCCCAGCCCGATCGTGAACCCGAGCTTTCATTTCTTGCGCCCGAGCTCGAAGGCCAAGTGCAGGGTTCCACCGTTCGTGCTGCTCGTTGTACCTTCGGTTGCTGCTGTCGCCATCGTTGGTCTCCTTTCATAGCGTTGTGAAATGTTGGCCACAGATAGACAGCAGCAACCGTCTAATCCTGCCCTCATGGTATCTGAGGCTCTCGCAGGGTGGGTGGAACTTTTTTTTCAACGGGCGGCTAGGCCGTTCTTACCAGGATCTGGAAACCAAAGTACCAGTGCGTTCGGGGCGGTGAAAATGAATCGGGACCCCCATTGGCCCGGCATCGTTCTCCCCGTATGCTACAGAGTTGTCGGAGTGAGGATGTAATGCAGGAGTTGTTGAGCGCGTATGCCGGACACATCGTGCGCCACCCGTGGCGGGTGCTGATCCTGTCGCTGGTGGCCACCGCCGCGGTGGCAGCGGGGATGAGCCGGCTGACCGTCAACCTCGACCTCGAGCAGCAGTTGCCTGCCGATCATCCCTACGTCGAGGTGGATCGAAAGATCCGCAAGGAATTCGGCGGCCGGAACTTCGTGGCGATCGCGCTCGTGCCGCAGTCGGGCACCGTTTGGCGTCCCGATGTTTTACGCGTCGTCTACGACCTGACGCTCGATCTCCTGAACGCGCCCGGCATCATCCGCCAGAACGTCGCCAGCCTCTCCTCCCCCTATGTTCGCGTCCCGCGCGACCACGGCGGCACCTTGACCGCCGACTACCTGATGAAGGAGCCGCCGACGGACGAGGCGGGCGTGACCGCCGTGCGCGACCTGTACGAGCAGGAACCGCTGTTCAAGGGCACGGTGGTCAGCAACGACGGGCGGGCGGCGCTGGTCTTCGGCGATTTCTACGAAAACGCCGCCGATGAAGTCTCCTTGACGGTCCAGAGGATCGTCTCCAAGTATCGTTCCCCCACCCTCGACATCGCGCTCACGGGCGAACCGATCTTTCGCCACATGGAAGGCGTGATCGTGCGGCGCCAGGGCTACTACTTCATCGGTACGGTCGCCGCGGTCCTGCTCGCGCTGTGGCTCGCTTTCGGTCAACTGCAGGGCGTCATCCTCCCGAGTACGACAGCGCTGCTGAGCACTGCGGTGGCCATGGGATTCATGGGGTGGGCCGGCATCCCGATGAATGCCTGGACCGCTGCGGTGCCGCTCATGGTGGTGAGTGTCGCCGCTGGACACTCGGCGCAGATGCTCAAGCGCTACTACGAGGAGTACGCCCGCCTTGGGGATCGGGGCGCCGCGGTGGTCGAGTCCACCAGGTGCATTGGGGTGGTCATGATGGCCGCCGGGGGCACGGCCGGTTCGGGGTTCGCAGCGCTCGCCCTACTCGGCATCCCGACGCTGGCCCACTTTGGTCTCGGTGTGGCCTGCGGGATCTTCGCCGCGGTGATCCTGGAGATGTCCTTCATGCTCGCCCTGCGCGTCGTCTGGCCCACTGGCAGGGCCACGCAAGGTGAGGGTCCGCTGTCCGGATGGCTCGGCTTTTTGCTCCGACCGCTCACGTCGGCCGTTGCCGCCACCCCACTCCGGGCCGTGGTCGGCTTCCTCATCATCGCCATTGCCGCCATCGTGGGATACCCGCGGCTGACCACCGACATCGATGGCAAGACGTATTGGTCCGAACACAGCGAGATCGGCCGTGACCTCCGCGTGTTCGAGCGGCACTTCCCGAGCACGACCACACTGACCATCCTCCTCGAAGGCCCGCCCGCGTCCATGCAGACCCCGGAGGCGATCACCGTGATGACCGGGCTGCAGAAGGCCATGGCCGAGGATCCGGAAGTGGGGCGGACCTCGTCGGTGGCGGACGTCGTTCGGCGAACATACGAGGTTTTCGCTCCCGAAGAGGCCGCCAATGGTCTTCCGCTCGAGCGCGAGCTGATCGCACAGCTGTTCTTCCTGTCGAACTCGCCGACGTTCGAGCGCTACGTCGACCGTTCGTACAGCCGCTCGGTGGTGCTCGGTTTCCTCGATCGCGACGACACGGCCCTGACGCGCCGGGTGATGGCGCGGCTCCAGGATCACGTCCGCCGGAACCCCTCGCCGAACATCCGCGTATCGCTCGCCGGCGGCGTTGGCCCCACGGTGCTGGCCCTGAACGAGCACACCGTGAAAGGGAAGATCCTCAACATCGCTGTGGTCTTCGCGGTGATCTTCGCGATCGCCAGCGTGCTCCTGCGCACGCCGCTCGGCGGCGCCTACGTCACCGCGCCGCTGGCCATGGCGCTCATCGTCAACCTTGGCTTCTTCGCCTGGTCGCGGGTCGCCTTTGATCTCACTGGCGCGTCCATTGCCGCCGTCGGCATCAGCATCGGCGCCGACTACGCGATCTACGCGCTCTACCGGTTGCGCGAGGAGTACGAGCGCACGGGCTCGATCGACCAGGCGTTCCACGAGATGATGGAAACGACCGGGCGTGCCATCCTCTTCGTGGCGTTCGCCATCAGCGCCGGCTTTGCCGTGTACCTGATCTCCGACTTCTACGCCTTTCACATCCTGGGGATCTTCGTCCCCCTCACCATGCTCACCAGCTCGCTCACGGCGCTCACGCTACTGCCGGCGCTGGTGCTGCTCCTGCGGCCGCGGTTCATCGTCGGCCCGCCGGGCGCGGCTCGGGTTCCGCCAGCAACCGTGTCGGCGCGGGCGGCTTAGCCTTGCTGGGAAAACATAGATCACATCGGAGTGCTCGGTCCGGCGCCCGTGCGCGGTGCGGTCCTCGAATCGATCCGCGAAGACCTCGAGGAGTTACCGAAGCTCCATATGTTCGATGTGGTTGATCTGAGCACGGTCCCCGAGGAATTTCGATCGGCGGCGTTGAAGAGGGGGATCGAGCTCGTATGAGCGACAGCATCGGCCTCGCCTCCCATTTGGTTACCCTGGAGTCCGCAATCGCTTCACAGGGCTGAGAAAGAGCGGATGTGCGGATCCCACCTCCGATGGTGAGCCGCCGCAGCTGGCGGATGCTGGGTTGGACTTGCGTCCGGAAAGGACCCCTTTGCTGGATCGCCAAGGCCTCCCGTGGTACGCAGGCTCCATGGAGCCTGCCCGCCGGCGCGCCACCTACGACGACTTGATCGCGCTCCCCGAATACATGGTCGGGGAGATCATCGACGGCGAGCTGTACGCCAGCCCGCGGCCGGCCTCGCCGCACGCACTGGCTGCATCCGGGATCGGAAGTGATCTGTTCGGGCGCTTTAACCGCCCAACCAACGGTCCCGATGCGCCGGGCGGCTGGTGGATCCTCGACGAGCCGGAGCTGCACCTCGGCTCCGAAGTCATGGTCCCCGATCTTGCCGGTTGGCGCCGGGAGTGCATGCCACGCATTCCCGACGTCGCCTATTTCGAGCTGGTGCCGGATTGGGTCTGCGAGGTGGTCTCGCCGAGAACGGGCATTCTCGATCGCCGGCGCAAGATGCCGATCTATGCCCGCGAAGGGGTCTCGCATCTCTGGATCGTCGACCCGATCCTCAAGACACTTGAGGTCTATCGCCTGGAATCTGGCCGCTGGGTGGTGGCGAGCACACACGGCGGCGACGATCTCGTGCGCGCCGAACCATTCGAGGCGGTCGCGTTCGAGATCGTCCGCTGGTGGTTGGAAGGCTGATCGCGGACCGGCGGCCCTTTCCCGAACGCCGCCATCGCCGTCTTCTCCGCCTCTTAGAGGCTGTGAAAAATCGACCCTCGCCCTTCGAGAGCCTCAGGGCGAGCGGAAGAACCCCTTACCCGCACCCTCTCCCCGCAAGATTGCAAGATTGCGGGGAGAGGGAAATGGAGCAGCACGCGAGTGGCTGGTCACAGACTCTTGGGGAGCTGTACTCAGTCCTCAGCTCTCGTCACTGCCCCGCGCAGCCCGCGCCGCAGGAGTGCCCCGGCGCGGCTCTCAGAATGCCGGCGGCAGAGACACGACGTCTTCCTGGCTAGCTCCCGCCCCGGTGAGGCCGAAGGCAGCCCCCTGGCCACTCGGCATGTGTCGCTCGACCACTACCCCGAGCAGCCCGACGTTCTGTCCGGGATCACTCGGGCTCGGCCTGCGCATGCGCGTCTGGAGTGTGGGCGAGCCGGCGATCGCTGCCGGAAAGACTGGCACCTCGGCCGCGCACGTGATCGTCGCCTCGCGGCCGAACTGCTGCTCGAACTCGTTGAAGATCAAGAAGTTCACCTGGCTGGACGGAAACACCCCCGTTTCCAGGTCTTCGCTGCACGGCACCAGCAGCAAGTCACTATCAACCGTGCGCCCGCTGACTGCCGCTCCAGTGCCGAAATGTGTCGCGACCAGCACGGCCGGGCAATGCTGGTATTCGGCCACCGGACACGAGGCGCCTTCCCCCAGGCACAGACGCTGGTCCTGGTCATTGACTCCCGTCGATTCGATACCGATCGCCGTGTACGTGGCGACGTCGGGTCGGCCCGAGCTGGTGTCGACGATGGTTGCAGCGCCGATCAGGTCGTTGCGCGCCGCCGGTTTCATCGCTCCCGGTTCCCCGTCGTTGTTGACCTCAACGCACTTGAGCTCGCCACGGAAGGGGATCACCGCCGGGGGGACCGAGCCGCTGTTCTCGGGATGCGGCAGCGCCAGCATCCCCTCGCTCACCCGCCATTTCAGCGCTTGCCTCGGCGTCAACCTCACGACGAAATCGCGCCACAGGCAGTCTCCGGCGTTGACATAGATGCACTGCATGGTCGCCGCGCTGGACGACGTGTTGGCCATCTCGATCACGGTGTCGCGGGCCGCCCCGTCTGCAACCACCCACGGGAACACGACAATGGCTGCCGGGTGTTGGGATTCCACCGCGGCGTGCGACGCCCGCGGCGGGTGATTCAGTCCCAGAACGGTCAACACCGTCAGCGCGCTGACCAGGCTCTTCCTCGACACGACGTCCTTCACTCGTTCCATCATTGGTCGTTCCTCACTTCTGCTCTGTCCACGGCATGCGTCCGAACCGAGCGCGATGCGGATCACGGAAACAACGGCAGCGTCATCGTTCCGCGCGGATCTCCACCGCAGGTTTGCAGATTACGCGCAGCCCGTGCGCCGACCTGCGCGGCGTTCGTGTGCAGGGTCTCCAGCACGCCGACCACGGGTGACCGCGGCTGGCAAACCCCGGGCAAGCAGTCCGCATCCGATGTGCACGTGTTTCCGGAATTCGGCCCACCAACACACACGAGACCAAACGCCGTGCGCATCCGCACGTACACGACGCTCGATCCCACGGCGGGGAACAGGCTGCTCAGGGGTTCGTCGTACCGGCAGCCGAATCTCCTGCTGGCTGACAGCCGCAACTCTAACTCGTCAGTCGCTTCGAACTGGACCGTTGTCATTGGGTAGACCTGATCCTCGATGTTCTCCGTACACGGAACCAGCGTCAGCACATTGCTGATGACGGAACCCAACCCCAGCACCGCATCCGGAGCGAAGTCATTCTGGTTCGTGAAGTCCAAGCGGGCGGGACACGCAGCGTACTCGACGTCGTCCAGACGCAGCACGTTGTCGGCGTCCACTTCAAGGCCACGGATGGTGATCGCATCGTACTTGCTCACATCGCCATCGGCACCCAGCAGAGTCGCTTCGCCGGTCAGCCCATTCAAGCCAATTGGCGCGCCCGCAGTATCGACCTCGATGCATTTCAGCTCACCGATGAATGGACTGGGCACCTCAGGCACGCGCCCAGGATCCGTCGGGTCCGCAGGATTGCCAAGGCGGCCGGCACTGGCGGTCCACTGCACGGGCTGCTGCGCGGTCAACCGCAGATCGAAGTCGATCTCCCTGCACGTCACCGGGGACGTTCCATCGATGTAGAAGCAGCGGACGGGGTGCAAGAGGTTCGTGGTGTTGGTCAGCTGGATGACGGTGTCGCGCTGCGCGTCGACAACGATTTTCGGGAAAATGGCAATCGCCCCGCCATGAGGACCCACTGCCAGGTCCGGGGCCCCGCACTCGTTTGCTGGGCCGGGGGGAGTGGGCGACAGCGTCGGAGTCGACGTCCAGGTGAAGGTCGGGGTTACCGTCGGTGTCGGCGTGGGGGTCGGGGTACGTGTCGGATCGAACGGAAACTCGGGCAACCCGGTGATGCGCTGGAAGTTGGCGCGCAGTTCCTGACACGACGGCTTCGGACGAACGTTGCAGTCCTGCGCCAGGTAGGCGTTGCACAGCCCGAATGCCGCACCGGTAAGGCCGCCGCAGGCCGCCTTCCGCGGCGGCGTTGCGTCCGGCATCTTGGCGTGGACGCGCCCCGGCGACAGCGCCAGGACGGTCGCCAGCGCTGGGATTACACCTCGAAGGACGGACGTTACGCGTACGCTTCTCCACTCCATTCCTTGCACTCCCGTTTCGGCTCTTCGTGTTCGATGCGTTGGAGCGTGCTTTCGCTAAGACTGAACGACGAGGCGTTTTCGCCGACTATCCCGTCGATGCTGTCCGCTTCTCCCCCCGTTTTGTTAGGTTTGCACGCCGCGCGACAAGACAGGTCCTGACTGAATTCTTAGTGCCGAGCCGCTACATTTGTCAAATGAATTGGCGCCGCGGAACGAAATCTCCTGGGTTGGTGTCTTCGCGGTGCGACGGGATGCACCGCCGCATCGGTGGCGTTGTCACCGAGTGATGCGTCATCGCACACACATCGCTCGGTGGAATCCGCGCCATCTGGATTTTCGCTCTTGCTGGAGCGTCAGGACCTCCGGTGATACACAGGAGTCATGGAGCCTGCCCGGCGGCGCGCTACCTACGAAGACCTGATCGCTCTCCCGGAATACATGGTCGGGGAGATCATCGACGGCGAGCTGTACGCCAGCCCGCGGCCGGCCTCGCCGCACGCACTGGCTACATCCGGGATCGGCAGTGATCTGTTCGGGCGATTCAACCGCCCAACCAATGGCCCCGATGCGCTAGGCGGCTGGTGGGTCCTCTACGAGCCCGAGCTGCACCTAGGCTCCGACGTCATGGTACCCGATCTTGCCGGTTGGCGCCGGGAACGTATGCCGCACATGCCCGACGTCGCCTATTTCGAGCTGGCGCCGGACTGGCTTTGCGAGGTGGTTTCGCCGAGAACCGGCATCCTCGACCGCCGGCGGAAGATGCCGATCTATGGCCGCGAAGGGGTCTCGCATCTCTGGATCGTCGACCCGATCCTCAAGACACTTGAGGTCTATCGCCTGGAATCTGGCCGCTGGGTGGTGGCGAGCACACACGGCGGCGACGATCTCGTGCGCGCCGAACCGTTCGACGCGGTCGAGCTCGATATCGTCCGCTGGTGGTTGGAAGGCTGATCGCCGCCCCGGCGGCCCTTTCCCGGACGCCGCCATCGCCGCCAAGTCTCTCCCCATGCGCCGTAGTCGTTGTGGCCAAGGAAGATGCCGGGAATCCCAGGAAGGCTCACGCCCTCCGCGCGCAGTTCCGCGCCGGCGTCGAGCTGCAACGTGTGCCACGCGGCCGGGTTGGACAAAGTGACGTGCGGATCGTTCGCCAGCATGGCATGGCCATTGGCGGAAAGTTTCGGCGCCACGACCCAGTCGTTGCTGCCGCCGCTCTCGCTCCCGCCCAGTGGACTCCATGCCCGCATGCGATCGAAGGGTCGAACGGTTCTTCGGCTGAACGATCATGGGAAGACGTCGCATCCCCCCAATTCGCCATCTGTATCCGCTCGGATGATTCGGACCTGTTGACACCGCGAATGGTTTGCCGCGTGTTCCCCGATGCCAGTGCGGAGCGGTCTCAGTTTCTCCGCGTGATCGACAACGAGAATGAGGACTACCTGTATCCCGCCGACTATTCGTGCTCGTGGGCGGTGATCAGGATGTCCCAGCCGCGAAGCGCGCCGGGGACAACAGCGCGGCGTCGAAGCGGTCCGTTCTCCCGTCGACCAGCAGCTCCGCCGCGATCTGTCCGACGGCGGGGCTGGTCTCGATGCCGCAACCGCCCTGCCCGGCCAGCCAGAAGAATCCTTTGACCAGCGGGTCTTCGCCAACCACGAGGACACGATCGGGGGCAAAGGTACGCAGCCCGGCCCAGCACCGGCGCAGGGTTTTCGGCGCCAGGCGCGGCGCCAGCTTGGCCACGCGCTCGACCGTCTCCGCGATCACCAACTCGTCTGGTCTCGCATCACAGGGCTCCATCGGCTCCTCGTCCATCGGGCACGCTTTCAGTCCGCCCGACTCCGGTCCGAAGTAGAGCCGATGCGATTCGTTGTGCACCAGCGGCCAGTCATTCACGTTGAGACCTTCGGGGGCGGCAAAGGTGATCATGGTGCGGCGCATCGGCGTCAGGGTGATCCGGCTTGCATCTGCGAGCGTCCCGATCCTGCCGGCCCAGGCGCCCGCGGCGTTCACTACCCAGCGCGCCTCGAAGCTCCCGTCGCTCGTGGCCACGCCGCGCACGCGCCCATTCTCCACCCGAATGGCACGGACCTCCACGCCGCAGCGTCGTTCCGCGCCGCGCCGGCCCGCGTGCCGCAGGTAGCTCCACAGCAACTCGTGCACGTCGATGAATCCATCCTCGGGGAGAAAGACTGCGCCGTCGAAATGCTCCGGAGCCAGCACCGGCACGATGTCGAGCGCCGCCGACTGCGAGACGACGCGGACCGTGGTGCCGTGCGATTCCAACAGCGGCAACACCTGCTGGACCGCGGTCCAGATCGGCTCCTGGAAGGTCACCAGGATCCCCGCCTGCCGCAGCAGCTCCTGCTCCGAAAACCCTACCGGCGGGTGTCGCAAGAACGCCGCGCCCATGGCCTTGAGCTCTTGCAACGCCGGGATCGGATCCCACTCCACCACCGTCGCCGCGCTGCGGCCCGTCGCGTGGTATCCGGGCTGCTCCTCGCGTTCAAGCAGCAACACGTCGGTCAGGCCCTTCTCGGTCAGAAAATAGGCCATCGACGCCCCGGCAATCCCGCCGCCTATGATGATGACGTCGTAGTTTGTCCGATTCGACATCACAGTGGTCAACAAGATCCCTACCCTGGATCGCGCACTTCGTACAGTCCTCCCGGCACCGCAATGCCATCTGCCCTTGAAGTCTAGCCCTCGGCTCCGGGCCGGGACTGGCGTAGCGCACACGCCCCAGCTAGATTCGACGCCGCGATCGAGGGACAGAGAATTCCATCGGAGTTGAGGGATGCTGGTAAAGAAAACATCGGGAACATATCTGTTTGTGCTTGTCACGATCGCTCTTCTTGCCGGCCCGGCGAGCGCCTTTGAGCAGTACTCACAGAACAAAGACACGACGAATTGCCGTGAGTGCCACGGCGACTTCAGGGCCGCCAGCTACACCGGTCCCAACGGTATGAACTGGGGTGTCAATCTGCACGATCTGCACCGCTCGACAATGCTCAGTGACGACTGCAACACCTGCCACACTGGAAGTTCGAGGTTCCCGGTTCTCCTGGCTTCGTCCAATGGGGGAACCGGCTTTGCAAAGATCGGTTGCACGGGTTGCCATGGGCGGTCGCAAGACAGCGGCAGCGTGGGGTTGCGCCAGCACCACTACAGAAACGGCGTGACGGTGTGCGAGGACTGCCACGGTGACGCAAATCCGGCAAACTTCGCTCCGGTCGCCGAAAACCTTCCCCCGCAATATTACTTCACTCCGGACGGCGCACACCCCAACAAGCCGACCAACCCATGTAACGTTCCAGCAGGCTCAGAGAACTTTGCCGGCCCCGCAACGGCACTGGACAACGATGGAGACAACCTCTACGACGGCAACGATCCGGACTGCGCGACGACGCCGACACCGACGGCAACCGCCACCCAGGTGACACCGACCAGCACCCCCACAGCAACTGCGACGGCCACCGGCACGCTCGGGCCCGCCACTGCCAGCCCCACGGGGACGGCTTCGGCCACCACGACTCCGACGGGCTCCCCAACGGCAACCGGCACGTCGTTCGCCTGCGCCGGCGATTGCGACGAAGACAAGAAAGTCGCCATCAACGAACTGATCGTGGGTGTCAACATCGCTCTTGGGAGCGCTGGGTTGAATGACTGTCCGTCGTTCGACACGAGCGGCAACACGAAGGTCGACATCAACGAACTCGTCAAAGCGGTGAACAACGCGCTCAACAGCTGTCCGAAGTCGTGAGACGGTCAAACCCGCCGTCGCGGACAGCCGGCTGTCGGCTCTCGTCTAAATCCGGCGCCCAAAGTCTGGACCAGCCGTCGTGGAAGGCTCTGCTTGGGGACGCGTGCAGCCGGTGTGATTCTGGGGCCGCGCTATCGCTCCACTTCGTCGTAGTTTGCGAGGCGCGAGAGCTTGTCGACGTCGGTAATCACGATGTCCCGGCGTTCGAACTCAATGACCCGCTTCCTTTTCAGTTTCGCCAGCAAACGGATGGCGGTTTCGGTCGTGACGCCGACCATCTCCGCAAGATGACGTCGCGTGTACGCCAACTGCAGGTGGATTCCGGGGGTCAGCTCGCCCTGTGCCCTGGCCCATTGAAGGAACAGGCTCGCCAACCGACTCTCGGCCCCTTTCAATGCAAGGTCGCGGACCTTCCGCCGGGCAGCGGATAATTCGCGGCTCAGCGCGCCGGCCAGACGCACTCCGATCATGGGGTGCCTTTGCAGTAAGCTCACCAGGGACTGGCGCGGCAAGAAGCACAGCTGTGACTCGGTGACTGCCTCAGCGGAAACCGAAACCCTCTGATCCCCGTTGCCTGGCAACTCCCCCAGCACGGACCCCGGGCCGGCAACGTCCAGGATATGAGCGCGGCCAAGTCGATCGGACTGGTACAGCTTCACCAATCCGGAGCAAACCAGATACAGCCCCAAGGCGGGGGTCCCCTCACTGAAGACCACCTGCCGAGGCTTATAGACTGCGGCCGCGCTCGACGCCCGAAACCCGTCCATCAACTCCCGCGGCAGATCGCATACAGCGCCCTGGCTGCGGACCGAACAAGCGTCACACTGAATCTTTCGCACGGCGTGCCCAAGCCCCGTTGTTGGGATCGATTAGAGCACGCAGTGTTCCGTATGACCAGCGATAGGAAGAAAGAGGTCGCGGTAGGGACGGCTCTTGCGAGCCGCCCCCCGCACAGATCCCAGCGAGCGCTGCTAACGCACTGGGCTCCTACCTCGGGTTCTCACCTCGAAGCGTTGTACAGGCCACGGATGAAGAACGCG
>Ga0316622_100001021_pt1 | contig 17598 bp, 17 predicted proteins | sample OWC_Aug_OW2_C1_D_FD_207646 | JGI IMG/M metagenome (GOLD analysis project Ga0316622, IMG submission 207646) | Wetland soil microbial communities from Old Woman Creek delta, Ohio, United States - OWC_Aug_OW2_C1_D5_C | ecosystem: Environmental > Terrestrial > Soil > Wetlands | place: USA: Ohio... | reverse complement strand
ATCGCCTCGTCGACGAGCGACATCTCCTTGTAGGCGATCCCGAGGTTGTAGTGGGTCTCGTAGTCCTCGGGTGAGAGCTGCTGCTCCACCCCCTTCTTGAACTCGCGGAAGATCTCCTCGAGAGGGACGTCCTGCCCGGCCGTGTCGGGGGCCTCCGGGGTGGCCTCGGCCCCGCCTGCCTCCTGGCGCAGCTCGGCCTGGAGGTCGCCCGCGAAGTTGAAGAACTCCTGCTCGTCCGAGAAGAGAGCCGACTCGTCGACGGCGAGATTCGCCGCCGCCGGATGCGAGGGCTCGGCCGCCGGCGCCGGAGGCGGAACCGCGGAGCCGCGCGCCATCTCGTCCGTCAGGGCCCGCCCCAGCTCCTCGTCGAGGACCGATTCGAAATCCTCCGTCAGGATCTCCTCCAGGACCGGCTTTCCCTCGGCGGCCGGCCTCCAACCCTCGAGCCGCCGCTTCCGGTGGGTGAGCTGCGGGTCTCCCGGATACCGGGCCTCGAGCGCCCGGAGCCTTTCCGAGGCGTCGACGACCATCCCCTGGTCGAGGCAGAAATCAATCTCGGAAAGCTCGTCTTCGCGCGGGCCGCTCGGCGGAGCGGCCTCGTCCGGGGAGGGCGGCGGGGCCGGAGATTCCGGCGCCGGGGAGGGAGGCGGAGGCGCCGGGGCGGTGGCAGCCCTTTCGCCGGACCGGCGGCGCTCGCCCGGCTTCGTGCCGGGGGTCGTGTCGATGAAGCTCCCCGGGACGCTGTCCTCAAGCGCCTCGCCCATCTCGACCGAGGTCCTCTCGACGAGAAGGGCGTCGAGTGCGAGGACCCGGTCGGGCCGTCCTTCCTCGCGGTAGCGCTCCTTCAGGAGCTCCGCTTCGCGCACGGCCGCGGACTTCTTTCCGGCCTCGAGACAGAGCTCGAAGAGCTTCTCGCGGATCGGAAGGGCTTCCGGGTTCCGGATCAGGACCGTTCGAAGCTGATCGATCGCTTTCTCGAGGAGGCCGTACTTCCGGAAGACCTCCATCTCCGCGAGGTTCGTTTCGATCTCGGCGGGGGTGAGGGCCGGCCTGACCGCCGGCGCCGAGGGGCGGGACGGCGAGCGGGGGACCGGCGTCGCCTCGGCAGCGGGCTCCTCCTTCGCTCCGAATCCGGCGGCGGTCCCCGCCGGGACGGCGGCCGGCTCGGCAACCGGCTCGGCCTCCTCGGCCTCCTCGTAGAGGGGAGGCTCTGCGACCGGGAGCGGCATCGCGGCCGGCCGGTGGGCGGCGAAGTCGAAGCCGCCGTCCGCGTCGAGCCCGGTCGCCTGCGGTGGCGTGAAGGCGGCCACCTCGGCCTGCGAGGCGCGCCGGATGGCGCTCGGCACGGGGCCGGTGGAGCCCGGATCGCGGACGAGCTGCTCGTCGTCGAACTCGAGGACGAACTCGCCGCTGTCGGGGGGCGGGGCGGGAGCCGGCGCCGAACGCTCGACCGGGCCCGTCGTCTCGAAGGTGATCGCCGACGGCTCGGCCACCACCACGGACATTGGCGAAACCACGGGCGGAGGGACGGGGACCGAAGGGCGGGGCGGAGGCGCCTCGCCGGTCTCCGGGAGGGTCTCGGGCGCCGCCTCGGCCCGGGGGACCGCCGGCTCGAGCTGCGAAAGTCGCGCGCGGTACTCGACGTTTTCCGGTGCGAGGCGAGTCAGGATCCGGAGAGCGTCGGCCGCGTCCTCGATCCGCCCCTGCCTCTTCCAGAGGTCGGCGAGTAGCGACCGGTACGGGATTCCCCCGAGCGACCCCTCGGCCGCCTCGGCAATCTGGACCAGCTTCGCGAGGAAGGCCTCGTCGTTCTGGGCCGCTTCCGAGAGCGGCGAGAGGATGGCGAGCGCCTTCTTCGCCTCACCGCGACGCATGGCCCGGTCCGCCAGCGCGAGAGAGGCAGGGAGCGCCGCAACGGGAGCTTCGGTCCTCAGATGCACCCGGACGAACGTCTGGAGGACTTCCTCGCTCTCGGGCTCGACGGAGTGGGCCTTTCCGACGTGGAGGCGCGCCTCCTCGAAGTCGCCCGCGACCATCGCCGCCTCGGTGGCGAGGAGAAAGAGGGGGACCGAGCGGGGCGTCGTCTCAAGGGCCCGTCGCAGGTGCTCGCGCGCCTCCTCCACCCGCCCCGTCTCGAGGAGCATCGGAACGTACGCCTTCAGGATCTCGCCGTTGTCGGGGCCGAGCCGGAGCGCCTTGTCGTAGACCTGGAGCGCCTCGCCGGCGGCGCCCCGCTCCTTCAGGAGCGACGCGACGACCGCGTATTCCTTCAGGGCGTCGGTCGTCCTCCGGGCCTGTGTGTAGAGGTCGGCCAGCTTGACGTGGAACTGGATGTTTTGCGGCTCGGTCGCGACCATCTTCTGGTAGATGCTGATCGCGCCGATGACGTTCTCGTTCTTGGCGTGGTAGTCGGCGAGGACCTGGTACTGGCTCTTCGCCTCGATGGTCAGGCCCTGCTTCGCGTAGAGCTCGGCGAGCCGCTCGTAGACGTCGAGCCGCGCCGGGTCGAGCTTGTTGATCTTCTTGTAGATCGCGATCGCCTTCAGGAAGAAGCCGTCGCGCGAGTAGTGCTCGGCGATCCGCGTGAAGTACGGGATCGACTCCTCGTTCCGGTTCAGCCGGACGAAGAGGTCGCCGACCTTGTTCAGGACGTTGATGTCGCCCGGCGCCTCCTCGAGGACCCGGAGGTAGTCCTTGAGAGCCGAGTCGACCTTCCCCTTCTGGAGCGCCTTCTCCGCCGAGGCGACGAGCGCTTCACGCTTCGCAGCCACGCGTCCTCCTCAGGCGGCCTTCCGGCCGGGTCCCGGGAGGACGCGGTCGAAGGTGAGGCGGTGATGGGGAGAGGGGCCGTGGCGGCGGATCGCGCCGAGGTGCGCCGCCGTGCCGTAGCCCCGGTGGTCGGCGAAGCCGTAGCAGGGCCACTCCTGGTCAAGGGCCTCCATCCGCCGGTCTCGCTCGGCCTTCGCCACGACCGAGGCGGCGGCGATGCAGGCGACCCGGGCGTCGCCCCGGATGTACGAGGCTTGCGGCACAGGGAGGCCGGGAAGCGTCACGGCGTCGAGAAGGACGAAATCGGGCGCGACGCCCCCTGCGGCGAGCCGGTCGAGGGCGCGCCGCATGGCGAGAAGGGTCGCCGGGACGATGCCGAGCGCGTCGATCTCGGCCGCCGTCGCGGCGCCGACGCCGACTCCCGTGGCCCGGCGGCGGATCCGCTCCGCGAGATCGTCGCGGACCTCGGGAAGGAGAGCCTTCGAGTCGTCCAGACCCGGCAGGTCGGCGCCCTCGGGAAGGACGACCGCGGCGGCGTAGACCGGACCGGCGAGACAGCCCCGCCCGACCTCGTCCACACCCGCGACGGCGGAGAAGCCGCGCGCGCGGGCCTCCTCCTCGACCGCGAAGAGTCGGCGGACGCGGGTCCGCTCGCTCGAGAGGTCGCACGCCACGAGCCGTTTTCTGGCCAAGCTCCCCCGTTCCCTCTCGGCCGCCGGCCCTCCCCGGACTCGGAACGGAACCGTTCCGGGGCTCCGGACCGGCGCTCTAGTTCTCCCGCTTCTCCGCGATCCGGGCCGCCTTGCCGCGGCGCGCCCGAAGGTAGTAGAGCTTGGCGCGCCGGACCTGGCCGTGCCGCTCGACCTCGATCCGCTCGAGGACGGGCGAATGGACCGGGAAGGTCCGCTCGACGCCGATTCCCTGGGAGACCTTGCGGACCGTGAAGGTCTCGCGGGCCCCGCCCCCCTTCCGGGCGATGACGAGCCCCTGGAAGACCTGGATCCGCTCCTTCTCCCCTTCCTTGACCTTCACGTGGACCTTGACCGTGTCGCCTGGCCCAAAGAGGGGAACATCGCCTCGAAGGCTGACCCGTTCAGCCAAAAGTAGCTTGTCCGTCATGACGAAACACCTCCGAATTGCGTCGTGGCGGGCCTGGCTGCACGGGGACACGGACACCAGCGACCCGAATCCAGAAAACGCGCTGGCCGGATGTTAGGTGGATTCTTTCCGGCGTGCAACTCGCTGGGGGAGAGCCTTTTCCTTCTCCGGGAGGGCCGCCTTCGAAAGGAGGTCCGGGCGGAGCGCGGCGGTCCGGGCGACGCGGCGCTCCCGCCTCCACGCCTCGATCCGCTCGTGGTGTCCGGAGAGGAGGACCTCCGGCACCGAAAGGCCCCGGAACTCGCGAGGACGGGTGTAGTGCGGATGGTCGAGGAGGCCGTCCTCGAAGCTGTCGCGCCGGACGCTCTCGGGGTCTCCCACGACTCCGGGGACGAAGCGCGAGACCGCCTCGACCACGACGAGCGCCGCCGCCTCGCCCCCCGGCAGGACGACGTCCCCGATCGAGATCTCCTCGTCGAAGAGCCCCGCCTCGCGGGTCCGCTCGTCGATCCCTTCGTACCGCCCGCAGACAAGGACGATCCGCGGCCGTGCCGCGAGAGCCCGCGCGGCCGGCGCGTCGAGGCGACGCCCGTCGGGCGAGAGGAGAACGACGTGGGGCGGCGGCGCGTCCGGCTCGGCCCGGAGCGCCTCGACCGCCGCGAAGACGGGGGGCGCCGCGAGGACCATTCCCGGGCCGCCGCCGTAAGCCTCGTCGTCCACCTTCCGGTGGGGATCGTCCGAGAAGAGGCGGAGGTCGACGACGTGGATCTCGAGGAGCCCCGCCTCGACGGCCTTCCCCACGAGCGCCTCGGAGAGGGGCGAGGCGAAGTAGCCCGGGAAGATGGTCAGGATGTCGAAGCGCATGGAGGCCGTAGCGTAGCGCGGCGGGGCGGTCGTCAGTCGAGGAGGCCGGGGGGCGGGTCGAGGACGATCCGCCGCTCGGCGAGGTCGACGGAGACGACGAGCGGCCCCGTAAAGGGGACCTCACGCTCCCCGCGGGGCGTCGCGACGACGAGGACCGGGCGGCCGGCGACATCCATCAGCTCCGTCACCATCCCGATCGGCCGCCCGTCGGGAAAGACGGCCTGGAGGCCTCTCGCCTCGTGGAAGTAGACGAACCCCTCGGGGCGCTCCGGCTCGTCGCCGGGGAAAGCGCAGAGGTCGAACCCGCGGAGCCGCTCGACGGCCTCGGGGCTCCCGATCCCCTCGAACCGGACGAGGAGCCGCCCGGCGTGCGGCCGCGCCGAGGCGATCCGCACCGTCTCGAGACGGCCGGAGGGACTCCGCGCGCCAAGCGTCCGGCCCGCGCGGAGCCGCTCCGGGAAGTCCGTCAGGAGCTCGACGGCGGCCTCGCCGGCGACTCCGTGCGGGCGGACGACGCGCCCGACGGCGACGAGCTCCTCCGGAGGGGCCGCCTCAGGGGTTCTTGGCGATGAGCCGGCGGACCGTCTCGGAGGCGCGGGCCCCCTTCGCGATCCACTGCTTGGCTTTCTCACGGTCGAACTTCAGCTGCGGCGGGTTCTTCGTCGGGTCGTAGGAGCCGAGCTCCTCGACGATCTTGGCGGTCGGCGTCCGGCGCCCGTCGGAGACGACGATTCGGTAGGCGGGGGCGTTCGTGCCGCCCACGCGGCGGAGTCGGATCTTCAGCATCTCTTCTTCCTGCTCTTCCTTCGGTTGTTCAGCCGCGCATTCGCGCGGCCCCCTTCATCATCTTCTTCATCGACTGGTACTGCCGGATCAACTGGTTCACTTCGGAAACGGTCGTCCCCGACCCGGCCGCGATCCGCTTTCTCCGGCTGCCGTTGAGGATCGACGGGTCCTCCCGTTCCGAGGGGGTCATCGAGTCGATGATCGCCTCGAGCGTCTTCGTCGCGTCGTCCGGAATGTCGAGGTTTGCGAGCTGTTTCAGCGGTCCGACCTTCGGAAGGTGCCCCAGCAGCGAGCCGAGCGGACCGATGCTCTTCAGCTGGCGCATCTGGTCCCTGAGGTCGGTCAGCGTGAACTCGTTCTTCCGGATCCGCTCGGCCGCGCGGAGGGCGGCGGCCTGGTCCGTCTCGGAGGAGACTTTCTCGATGAGGGTCAGGACGTCGCCGAGGCCGAGGAGCCGCGAGGCCGCCCGGTCGGGGTGAAACGGCTCGAAGTCCTTGACCTTCTCCCCGGTCCCGACGAACTTGAGGGGCCGCCCCACCACGGTCGCGAGGGAGAGCGCCGCGCCGCCCCGGGCATCGCCGTCGGTCTTCGTCAGGATGACGCCCGAGAGCGGGAGCTTCTCGGCGAAGGCCTGCGCCGAGCGGACGGCGTCCTGCCCCGTCATTGCGTCCGCGACGAAGAGGACCTCGTCCGCTTCGACGGCGGCGTGGATCCGCGCGACCTCGTCCATAAGTGCGGCGTCCACGTGGAGGCGCCCGGCCGTGTCGACGATGGCCGCGTCGTAGCCGAAGAGCTTCGCCTCCTTCGCGGCGGCTCGCGCCCGGGCGACCGCGTCGTTCTCGGCCTTCGGGTCCCAAGCCGCGAGGCCGTTCTCCTTCGCGAGGGTCCGGAGCTGCTCGGTCGCTGCGGGGCGGTGGACGTCGGCCGGGACGAGGAGGACGCTCTTGCCGAGGTTCTTCTTCAGATGCAGCGCGAGCTTGGCGGCCGTCGTCGTCTTGCCGCTCCCCTGGAGGCCGACGATCAGGATGACGGCGGGGCGCTTCTTCAGGGCGAGGGGTGCGACGGAGCCGCCCAGGACGCGCGTCAGCTCGTCCTGAACGATCTTGACGACCTGCTGGGCGGGAGAGAAGGAGGTCAGCACCTCCACTCCGACCGCCTTCGCGCGGACGGCCGAAGAGAACTCCTTCACGACGGGAAGGCTCACGTCGGCCTCCAGAAGGGCCGTCCGGATCTCCCCGAGCGCCTGGTCGACGTGGAACTCGGTGAGGTGGCCCTCGCCGCGGAGCTCCTTGAAGACGCGCTGCAGCTTTTCGGACAGGGACTCGAACATCGAGGGGCGCAGAGTGTAGCAGGCGCCCCGGACAGCTCCCCGTGGCGGCTCCGGCCTTGACAGGAGCGCCGTTTGGGCTATCCTGACGCGCGAAGCTCGAGGGGGTTCCGCCCCGTCGTGTCAGGTTTGTCCAGACCAAGCGGCAGCGGAACCGGATGAACAGAGACAACCATCGCAGGGATTCCTTGCGTAACACGAACCAGAAAAAGGAGATGCCATGAAGAAGCTCACGTCCGTCTTCGCCATCGGCGCCCTGGCCCTCGGCCTCGTCGCCTGCGCCAAGCCCGAAGAGAAGAAGCCCGAGCCGAAGGCCGAGGCCCCGAAGGTCGTCGAGGAGAAGCCGGCCGCCACGGCCGCCGCCCCCGCCACCCCGGCCACGGCTGCCCCCGCTCCGGCCACCGCCGCCCCGGCGACCAAGTAAGCTCTTCCCCGATGGACGAGGAACGCCCCGGGAACCGGGGCGTTTTTCTTTTCCGCTTCACGTCCCCGCCAGAAGACGGTTCCGGTTCCCGCAGGCTGGCAGGAGAGTTGCGGGTTTCCGGACCGGCAGGAGGCCCACGATGAAGACCGAGAGACCGCTCCCCGGACTTTCGATCCTCCTTCCGCTTCTCGCCTTCGCGGCCCTGACGCCCCTCGCGGCGCGGGGAGACTCCAGCGCCGCGACGAGCTCCTGGCTTCCCGCCGTCCACATCGTCGGGGCGAGCGGCGTCTTCCGGACGGATGTCCAGATCTTCAATCCCGACCCGACTCGGTACGCCCCCGTCCGCCTCTACTTCACACCGGCCGGAGCGGACGGAACGACGCTCCCCGGCTGGGAGCTCTCTCCCGCCCTCAGCCCGCGCGAGTCCATCACGCTCGAGGACGTCGTCGTCAACTACCTCGGATTCTCGTCCGGGTTCGGGCTCCTCGAAGTGAGGTCGGGCGACACGACGCCCCTCATCGTCACGAGCAACCTCTACAACGTCAGCGGGGAGAAGCCGGGGACGTACGGACAGTTCTCGCCCGGGCAGCCCTACCGGAAGTCGGTCGGCTTCGACGAGTCGGTCTTCGGCGACCTCTACATCGTCGGCCTGAAGAACGACCCCGTCTTCCGGACGAATGTCGCCCTCATGAACCCGAGCGCTGCCGAGCTGGAGGCGGGACTGCAGGTGGTCGACGCCGGAGGGCAGGTCTGGGCCTCGCGCGCCTATCTCGTTCCCCCCTTTTCGATCCGGCAGATCAACGACCTCTTCGAGAAGGAGTTCCCGGCGGCCGGGATGCCTCGTGGCGGCCCGTACCGCCTGACCGTCTTCGTGAACCTCTCGAACGAGGCTCGCGTCCTCTGCTATGCCTCGGTCATCGACCTCCGGACGGGCGACCCGTACCTGATACCGGGCGAGCCGACGATCGCCCCTTGATCCGCGCCCTTCTCGTCGACCTCGGGAACGTCCTGGTCCGCTTCGACCACGGCCGGACCCTGAAGAAGCTGGAGGAGGTGACGGACGTCCCCGCTCCGGCGCTCCGACCGCACGTCTTCGGCCCGCTCGAACGGGAGTTCGACCTCGGGCGGCTCGCCCCCGCCGAGTTCTTCCGCGCCGTCGAGCGTTCCGCCGGCCTCCCGCGCGTTCCCGACGACGTCTGGATCCCGGCGTGGCGGGACATTTTCGAGCCGGACTCCGACGCGCTGCAGGCGCTCCGGCGCCTCCGCCCGGGCCTACGGAAGGTCCTCGTCTCGAACACGAACGTTCTCCACTGGGACGGGGTTCTCCGCGTCATCGACCTCGGCGAGGTCGTCGACGACTTCGTCCTCTCCTTCGAGGTCGGAGCGGCGAAGCCGGAGAAGGCCCTCTTCGACGCCGCGCTCGCCCGCGCCGGCGTTCGTCCCGGTGAGGCGCTCTTCTGCGACGACCAGCCGGCCTACGTCGCGGCCGCCCGCGCGCACGGGATCGAGGCGTTCGCCGTCACGGCCCCCGGCCTCTTCGAGCGGGGCCTCGCGCGGGCCGCCCTTCTCGAGCCGCTATGATCCCGCAACCATGCTGACGCCATCGGCCGTCCGCCGCGCCTTCGTTCCGGCCCTTCTCGCCGCCTTCCTCACCGCGGGCGCCTGCGCGCGCCGGGAGAGCAGCGGAGGGGGCGGTGAATCGAAGGTCCCCTTCGCCTCGCTGAAGTTCGACGAGGCCCTCGGCCGGGCGCGCACGCAGAACCGCCTCGTCATGGTCGACGTCTACACGGACTGGTGCGGTTGGTGCAAGAAGATGGACCGCGACACCTTCGGCGACGCGCGCGTGGCCGAAGCGCTGAAAGAGATCATCCCCATCAAGGTGAACGCCGAAAAGGGGGGCGAGGCGGTCGCGCAAAGGTACGAGGTCCGGGGGTTCCCGACCGTCCTCTTCCTGTCGGGCTCGGGCGAGGTCGTCAAGAAGATCGAGGGATACGTCGGTGCCGAAGAGATGCTGAAGATCGTCCGGTCGCTTCCGAAGGGGACCTGACCGCCCCTCTCAGTCGAAGAGCGGAACGGGACGGTCCGGCAGAAGGCCGGCGAGACGCGACGAGACCTCCGCGAGGAGAGCGGCGTCGGGCTCGCGGCTCCCCGAGCCGTAGCGCCCCGGCCGGCCGACGCCGAGCACCGAAAGCTCGGCCCCGAGCCGTCCCGAGAGAGCGCGGGGCCGCCCCTTCCCCTCGGCTGCCTCGCGGAGCACGAGCGCGCAGGCCGACGCGACCCGCTCCGGGCTCCGCGCGTGGCCCCAGCGCGCCGCCGCCGTTCCGCGCCGCGCCCGCTCGTCCGGATCGAAGGCAACGCGCGACAACTCCACGGCGAGGGTCTCCGACTCCCCCATCCCGACGGGCACCTTCGCCGCGAAGGTGTCGGGCAGCTCGCGGAACCATCCGGCGTCGCTGACGATCAGCGGAAGGCCGAACCCCGCCAGGCGGCAGACGGCCCCCGAGGTCTCCCCGACGGTCGGGTGGCGGAGGTTGACGGCCAGGTCCGCCGCCGCAGCCGCGCCCCAGAACTCCTCCTCCGAGAGATAGCCACCGAAGCGGACGTCGGACGAAAGGCCGAGGTCGCGGACGGAGGCGAGAAGGGGATCGTCCGGTCCGACGGCGCCCCCGACGAACAGGAACGGGCGCCGCTCGCGCGGGAGGATCGCGAGCCCTTCGAGGATCTTCCCGACCCGCTTGGCCGGCGTGACGACACCCAGCGTGACGGCCACGGGGCGGTCGGCTGGCAGACCGAGGAAGCGCCGGGCCTCCCCGCGCTCTCTCCGCGGCGCGGCGACGACGTGGTGCGGGATCTCGACGACGTCGGTGCCGGGCCACGCGCGCAGGACGCTCCCGGCCACGAGGCGCGAGTGGGCGATGACGATCTCGGCCCTCCGGACCGCCTCGGTCGACATCGGGTAGCTCCAGGGCGCGAGATCCCAGACCGGAATCCGCCCTCCGCCCTTCATCCGCTCCCAGAGGTGGCGCCCGCTGTCGCCGTGGTTCCGGACCAGCTCTCTCCCGTACTCCTCTTCCCGCCCCGCGTCGAGGAGAGCCGCCGCGAAGAGGTGGTGAAGCGAGTAGTCGTGAAGCGTCAGGACGGCCGGCGTCGTCCGCGACCCGTCCGTGAGTGCCTCGTACGAGCCGAGGTGGAGCGGGTCGTTCCCGATCTGGAAGAAGAGAACGTCGTGCCCCGCACGGAGGGCGCGCCGTGACTCCGCCGGCGCGTACGAAACGGCATCGACGTGCTCCCCGAGCGCCCGCAGGAGCTCGGCCGCGTAGTCCGCGACCCCCGAGCGGACCGGTGGAAGGGGCGAGACGAATCCGACCGACAGCCGGGATCTCACCCGATTCCCCCGGCCGCGAGAAGCGTCTCGACCGCGGCGGCCCACGTGATGCCCCGGACCCTCTCGTAGCCCGCCTCCCCGAGGCGAGCCGCCGACGCGGGGTCGGAGAGGAGCGAGGCCGCCGCCTCGCCGATGGCGGCTCCCTCCGGCGCCGTGACTCGCCCCGTCTCGCCGTCCACCACGAACTCGAGCGGGCCGCCGGAGTCGGCGCAGGTGACGACCGGCTTTTTCGAGAGAAAGGCTTCGAGTGCGATGTAGCCGTAGTCCTCGTCGGCCGGAGTGAAGAGGACCGCGCCGCAGGTGGCGTAGAGGTCGAGCAGCTCCTCGTCGGAGACCGCGCCCCGGAACGTCACGTCGGCGCCGCTCCGCGCAGCGAGCTTCCTCAGGCGCTCCCCGTCCGGTCCCGTCCCGGCGACGACGAGCGGGAACCGGCTGGCGGCGGCCGCCGCGATCGCGAGGTCGACTCGCTTCCAGGGGTCGAGCCGCCCGGCCGCGAGGGCGAAGCCGGCGCCCGGAGCGCTTCGGTATCGCCCCGCGAGGGGGGGCGGGTGGTAGAGCGCCTCCCCTTCGAGCCCGTTGAAGCGCCGGAGGCGCTCCGCGGTGTTCCGCGCGTTCGTGAAGACCTTCCGGGCCTCGCCGAGCCCCGTCCGGTCCGCTTCGAGGATCAGCTCGCGCCACCGGGTGTCTTCGGGCGACGCCGTGAAGTCGCTCTGGCCGGTCCCGAACCGGTCATAGGCCTGCCGGAACTGGTGGATGAGCCAGACGACCTTGTTCGGGTGGCGGACGAGGTACGAGGGGAACTTCATCGGGATGACGAGGTCGACGCTCCGGCCGTCGGCCTCCGTCACGTCGAGAAGGCGCCACGCCATCGCCGAGGCGAGGATCTCGGGACGCGGATACCACTTGAACGGAAGCTGGACCAGCTCCGCCTCGTGCCCCGCCCCTCTCAGCTCGCGGACGAGCCCGGCCGCGTGCCTCTCCGCCCCACCGGAGGCGAAGGGGACCTGCGCGTTGCAGACGAGGATGCGCGCCATCTACTTCCGGCCGATGACGGCGTAGTCCTGCGGCCCGAAGAGGAGCCGGACGACCGGTCCGAGCCGCGGGTCGTCCGCCAGCTCCGGCGGGGGTGCTTCCGCCGCGGGCACGGGTGAGCGCCAGTCGACTCTCACCCCGGAGAAGCCGCTGGCCGAGAGAAGCCGGGCGAGCGACGGCGCGGGGACGGGCCGGACGTGCGTCAGGTCCATCCAGAACCACTTCATCGCGTAGGCCGACTCCGGGTTCACGGTCTCGAAAAGGAGGATCCCCCGGGGGGCGAGCTTCACGGCCGCGAGCTCCACGAGGTCGAAGAGGCGGGCCGCGGGAAGGTGCTCCACGACCTGGTAGGCGGTCAGGCCTCCGAGCGACCCGTCGGGGCGCGCGGCGAGCCACTCGAAGAGGTCCGCCTGGTCGACCGCGAGCCCCTTCTCGCGCGCGCGGGCGGCCATCAGCGGATTCGCGTCGCAACCGATTCCCGGGATCCCCGCTGTCCGGAGCCCTTCGAGGAATTCGCCGCGGCCGCATCCGAGATCGGCGACAGGCCCCGGAGCCCCCGAGAAGAGAGCCGCGTCGGCTCCCTGGCGTCTCCGGATCTCCTCCTCGGTCCCGCGAAAGGCCTCCTCGAAATCGACGTAGAGGCCGGCCCGGAGCGGGTCGTCGGCGGCCGGCGCGGCGGCGACCGCCGTCGGCGAGGCGGGCGGCGTCCCGGAGGGCTTCAGCCCCGCGCGGAGCGTCGTCCACTCGAGCCGGAGGAGCCTCAGCTCCCCGTACTTCTCCTCGATCCGCTTCTCGAGAGCGGCCAGAGCCTCGGTCTGCCGGGCCGCCGCCTCGGAGAGCCGGTCGCGATCCGATTCGAGCCCGTCCACGCGGGCCTGCGTCCGGAAGACCTCCGCGCCCAGCTCCGCGCGCACGCGCCGCTCCCCGTCGAGGTCTCTCCGGGCTTCGTCCGAGACCAGGCGAAGCCCTTCTTCCAGCGCGCTCCGGCTCCGCGCGAGGGCGTCGAGAGCCCTCTCCTCGGCCGCGCCGGTCTCGCGCCGCGCCGCCTCGAGCGCAGCCGCCGTGTCGCGAAAGGCTCCGTCGGCCACGAGGAGCGTCCCCCGGAGCGCCTCGAGGATGGCGGAGTTGAAGACCGTCTGGTCGCGCGTGACGATCCGGAGGATCCGGAGGAGAGCCGCCTTCAGCGGGCGGAGGGAGGCGTCGGCCGGAAGATAGGGCGAGACGTAGCGGGCCCCGTTCTCGAGGACGGCCCGGGGACTCCCGAAATCAGGAGCCGGCCCCCCGCCTGACGGCAGAGCCCCCGGCGACGACGTGGCGGATCCGTCGAGCCCCGACGACAGCGACGCCGAGATCGCGGAGAGGCGGTCCACGAGATCCCGCGCGAGCGCTGCCACGTCGGCGGCCCCCCCGCCGGGCCTCTTCTCGTCCATCTCTCGCCTATATTACGGGGACCGCCATGAAGACATCGCACGTTCTCCTGCGTCTCGCTGTCTCCGCCGCGCCCGCGCTTCTCCTCGCGGGATGCGCCGGCCCCCCCGTCTCTCCGGCCGCCTCGTCGGCCCCGACGCCCGCCGCGGCGGTCCCCCGCGGCGGACAGGAGGCGCCCGGCCTCGCAAACGGCGCCCGCCTCACCGAGGAGGGAACGCTCTCGCCTCTGGAGTATCCGGGGGAGCGGCATCTCCGGAACGTCCGGCAGCTGACCTTCGGAGGCGAGAACGCCGAGGCCTACTGGTCCGAAGACGGCACGAAGCTGATCTTCCAGTCGACCCGCCCTCCCTACGCGTGCGACCAGATCTTCCTGCTCGACGTCGCCGACCCGAAGGCCGAGCCGAAGCTCGTCTCGACCGGAGAGGGGCGGACGACCTGCGCCTACCTCTTCCCCGACGGCAAGCGGCTCCTCTACTCGTCGACCCACCTCGGATCGAAGGTCTGCCCGAAGCCCCCTGACATGTCGGAGGGGTACGTCTGGGCCCTCTACCCGGAGTTCGACGTCTTCTCGGCCGACCTCTCCGGAAAGGACCTCCGGCGACTGACGGACGAGCGCGGCTACGACGCCGAGGCGACCATCTCGCGGGACGGCAGGAGGATCGTCTTCACCTCCACGCGCGACGGAGACATCGACGTCTACTCGATGAACGCCGACGGCTCCGGCGTGGTGCGCCTGACGACGGCCGTCGGCTACGACGGGGGGCCCTTCTTCAGCGACGACGGGGGGTGGATCGTCTACCGCGCCTCGCACCACACGGCGCCGGCGGCGATCGAGTCGTTCCGGGCCCTCCTGTCGCGCGACCTCATCCGCCCGCGCACGCTCGAGGTCCGCGTCATGCGGGCCGACGGCTCCGGAGACCGGCAGGTGACGAGCCTCGGCGTCGCCAGCTTCGCCCCCTTCTTCTTCCGCGGCGGGCACGACCGGATCATCTTCTCGTCGAACCGGAACGACCCGCGCGGCCGGGACTTCGACCTCTTCGCGATCAACGCCGACGGGACGGGGCTCGAACAGATCACGACGAACCCGACCTTCGACGGCTTCCCGATGTTTTCGCCCGACGGCAAGAAGCTCGTCTTCTGCTCGAACCGGCACAACGCGAAGCCGGGGGACACGAACGTCTTCGTGGCCGACTGGGTGCCCTGAGTCAGGCCGCGGGAGGCGCCTCCCCGGCCGCCGCCCCCCCGGCTGCGCCCGTGGACATCCGGCGGAGCGCGTCGAGCAGGGTCTGCGCCGTCGCAAGGACGATCGGCCCGATGAAGACGCCGAGGAGTCCGAACGCCGTGAGCCCTCCGAAGACGCCGAGGAAGACGACGAGGGTCGTCAGCTCGCCTCCCCCCTTGATCAGGAGGGGCTTCACGAAGTTGTCGACCGACCCGACGGCGGCCGCGCCCCAGACGAAGAGGAAGATCGCGGCCCCGGTCCTCCCCTGAAGCGCGAGGGCCGCAGCCCCGGGGAGCCAGACGAAGGCCGTCCCGCCGATCGGGAGGAGCGAGAGGACCGCCATCGCCGCCCCCGCGAGGAAAGGGGACGGGAGCCCGGCCAGCAGCCATCCGATCCCCCCGATCGTCCCCTGGATGAGGGCCGTCAGGAGCGAGCCCTTGAAGATCGACTCGAGCATGCCGCCGAGGCGCCGCATCGCCTTCTTCCGCTCCTCCTCCCGGAACGGAAGGAGCTCCGAGAGCGCCTCAGCCATTTCGTCTCCGTCGCGGAGGAAGAAGAAGAGGAGGAACATCGTCAGGAGGAACGTCCCGAGCGCCGAGAAGAATCCGACGACGACACCGCCCCCCTTCGACGCGACGAGCGCCGAGAGCTTCCCGGCGAGGTCGGCCGCATGCTGCCGGACGGACTCCGGGGTGACGCCGGCGTTCGCCTGGAGCCACTCGAGCGCGTGACGAACGCCGGGGATCGAGAGGAGGTCGCTCGCCTTCGAGACGTCCTGCATCCGGAGATAGGCGCCGAGTTTCGCGGCGGCCTGCGCCGCCTGGGCCGCGAGCGCGGCGCCGAGGAGTCCCGCCGGGAGGAGGACGATCCCGGCGACGAGAAGGGAGGCGATCGCGGCGGCGACGGACCGGTGCCGCGGGAAACGCCTCTCGATCCGGATCCAGAGGGGCCGGAGCGCCACCGCGAGGACGACCGCCCAGGCGATGGCCGGGAGGAACGGCATGAGGATGACGTACGAGAGGGCCGCCACGCCGACGAGGACGACGACGAAGAACGCCTTCTCGTAGGTCCGCGCGTGAGAGGGGAAGTCGGGCACGCCCCGCGATCATACGGAACGCGTTGCTAAACTGCCCCGCCATGCGCTCCGCCGCGTCCCGCGCGCCGCGCCTGCCGCCGCCGACGGCCCCCGAAGATCCCCTCGCCCTCTCGCGGGCGGCGGTGGAGGCCGCGCTCGCCGAGGGCTTCGCCGCCGCGGGCGTCCTCGCGGCGGAAGGCCCCTCCTCGTTTCCCGTCTTCGAACGGTGGATCGGGGAGGGGCGCCACGGCGAGATGGCGTCGCTCGAGCGCGACTTCGAGGCGCGACGGCGCTTCGACGCCGTCCTCCCCTTCGCCCGGGCCGTCCTCGCCGTCGCCCGAAGGGCCCCCGGGCTCGGCGACGGCAACGTCGCGAAGTACGCGCGGGGCGAGGACTACCACCGCACCGTCCGGCGGCACCTGAAGCGGGTCGTCGAGAAGATCCGCCCCCTCGCGCCGAGGGGGACCCACTTCCGGATCTGCGTCGACTCGGCGCCGCTCCTCGAACGCGACGTCGCCGTCCGGGCCGGCCTCGGCTCGCTCGGGAAGAACGGGATGCTGATCGTCCCGGGGATCGGGTCGAACGTCGTCCTCGGCGAGGTCTTGACGGACGCCGCACTCGCCCCGACGGCGGCCGCGCGCGACGCGGAGGCCGACCTCTGCGGAGGCTGCACGGCCTGCCTCGACAGCTGCCCGACGGACGCCTTCCTCTCCCCGCGCCTTCTCGACGCGAGGAGGTGCCTCTCGTACGTCACGATCGAGAAGCGGAGCCCCCTCACCGCGGAAGAGGAAGCCGCTCTCGCCGGCCGTCTCTTCGGCTGCGACGTCTGCCAGGACGTCTGCCCGTGGAACGCCGCCGACGACCCCGCCGGACCGCCCCGCGGACCGTCCGCCTTCCTCTCGCCCGCGGAGATCGCGCGCCTTTCGGAAGGCGCCTTCCGCCGCCGCTTCTTCGAGAGCGCCCTCTGGCGCGCGACGTGGAAGGGGCTCGTCCGGAATGCGCAGGCCGCTCTCCGGCAGGATGGCCGGACATGAGCTCCCCGCTCCTCGTCGTCGCGGGGATCTTCGTCAAGGAGGGGCGCCTTCTTCTCGCCCAGCGCCCCGCCGGAGGCTCCTATCCGGGCCTCTGGGAGTTCCCGGGCGGGAAAGTTCACGCCGGCGAGACGCCCGAGAAGGCGCTCGTCCGAGAGTGGCGGGAGGAACTCGACGCCACGCCCGTCGGCCCCCTGCCGGACGGGTTCGCCCGGGAGGCGGAGGTCATCCTTCTGTTCTTCCGCGTCCGGGCGCTCCTCGGCGAGCCCCGCCCCGCCGGCTGTGCGGCGGTCCGCTGGTGCAGCGCGGCGGAGGCCCGGCTCCTCGCGATGCCGCCGGCCGACGCCCCCGTCGTCGAGCGCCTTGCCGTCGGAGAGGGCGGCGCCTTCCGCGACACGTCCGACGCAGAGACGCCGGGACTCGTTTCGGAGGCCCGGGAGCGGCTCCCCTTCATCGAGGGGTCCGCCGGCCTCGGGCCCGGACAGGTCGTGAAGTTCCGGAAGCAGGGGATTGGCGGACGGGCGTACGTCGAAGGCGTCCTCGTGGCGACGGCGTCCGGACCGCGCGCGTTCGAGAACCTTTGCCCGCACGTCCCGATTCCGCTCGACCGGATCCACGACGACATCGTCCGGCCCGACGCCCGGCACCTCGTCTGCCAGAACCACGGGGCCCTCTTCGAGCTCCCGTCGGGCCGTTGCATTTCGGGCCCCTGCGAGGGAGAGGATCTTCGCGAGATTCCGATCGTGCCGGCCGGCAGCGGCTGGGCCGTGGCGGACCCGTGAGCGACACGATCCTCCTCCTCCTCTTCGCCGGCTGCGCCGTCGTCTCGGCCTTCTTCTCCGCGTCCGAGACCGCTCTCACCTCCGTCTCCGACGCGAGCATCCTCCGGGTGAAAGAGGAGAGCCACCCCTCCGCCGGGCGCCTCGAGAGGCTCCGGACCGACCTGCCCCGGACGCTCGGCACGCTCCTCATCGGCAACAACGCCGTGAACACGGCCGCCGGGACGCTCGGCGCCGCCGTGGCGATCACACACCTCGGCGAGAAGTGGGGCGTCGTCGTGGCGACGGTCGTCACGACCGTCGTCCTCCTCGTCGTCGCCGAGGTGACGCCGAAGACGCTCGCCACGCGGAATCCGCTGAAGGTCGCCCTGGCCGTCT
>Ga0316622_100001020_pt1 | contig 17603 bp, 12 predicted proteins | sample OWC_Aug_OW2_C1_D_FD_207646 | JGI IMG/M metagenome (GOLD analysis project Ga0316622, IMG submission 207646) | Wetland soil microbial communities from Old Woman Creek delta, Ohio, United States - OWC_Aug_OW2_C1_D5_C | ecosystem: Environmental > Terrestrial > Soil > Wetlands | place: USA: Ohio... | reverse complement strand
GGAAAGGACCTGCCGGCGGCGGCCTTGGGGAACTCCGACGACCTGATGATTGGCGAGTGGTCGATAGCCATCGGCAACCCGTTCGGGTTCATGCTCGAAGACGCACAGCCGACCGTCACCGTCGGCGTCATCTCGGCCCTGCACCGCGACATCAAGTCAAGCGGCGGCAACCAGGTCTACACCGACATGATACAGACCGACGCGGCGGTCAACCCGGGCAACTCCGGCGGCGCGCTGGTGAACGCTGCCGGCGAAGTCGTCGGCATCAACACCTTCATTTTCAGCCACTCCGGCGGGTCCGAAGGCATCGGCTTTGCGCGACCCATCAACGACGTGAGGCAGTTCGTCAGGGAAGCGCGCGGTGCGGCAGGCGCTACCAGCTACGAACGGGTCGCGACCGGCCTCGACATCACCGTCGCTGACATCAACCCGTTACTCCGAGGCAACTTCAACCTCGGCTACCGCCGCGGCGCGGTCGTGGTCGAGGTCGAAGGCGGCGGCATCGGCGAGACCATCGGCATGGCGCCCGGGGACGTGATACTCATGGCGCAGGGCAAGACGGTCGGCTCTGCGTCGGCATTCGCCCGGCTCTACACTCGCCTTGCCGGAACCATTGACATCGTGATTGACCGCGGAGGGGAGCAAGTCAGACTGCTCTACAGGCTAAAATGACAACACGCTACGACACTCCGGAAATGGCCGCGCTCTGGAACGAAGAAGCGAAGTTCCGTTCGTGGCTGCTGGTCGAGAAGACCGTCGCCTCGGTGCAGGCCGAGCTCGGCATCATACCGAAGACGGCGGCCCGCGCCATCCAGCGCGCCTCGTTCAAGATTAAGGAGATTGACGAGTTCGAGAAAGTCACCAACCACGATGTCATCGCGTTCACCCGCAGCGTGGCGAAATCGGTCGGTGCAGCCGGCAAGTACGTCCACTACGGACTCACGTCCTACGACGTTGTAGACACCGCGCTTTCGCTGCGCTGCGTCTCCGCCTTTGAGATAGTGCAGACCGCGCTCGGGGGGCTGCGCCTCGAAACCGCGCGCCTCGCAATCGAGCACAAGCGCACGCCGATGATGGGCCGCACGCACGGCGTCCATGCCGAGCCGATAACCTTCGGCCTGAAGTGCCTGTCATGGTTCGAGGAGACCAACCGCAACATCCGGCGACTTGCCTCTGCCGCAGATGAGATGCGCCATGGCAAGATATCCGGCGTGGTCGGCGGCTACACCCAGATGGGCCCTGAGGTCGAGGCCAAGGTGCTTTCTCGGCTGAATCTCAAGCCTGAGCCGGTCTCCACCCAGGTGATTCCGCGCGACCGCCACGCGGCGATGCTCGACGCACTGGCCCTGGTCGCTACCGGTCTTGAGCGCATCGCCACCGAAATCCGCAACCTGCAGCGCACGGAAATCGGCGAACTCGCGGAGCCATTCGCGAAGGGGCAGCGCGGCTCGTCGGCCATGCCCCACAAGAAGAACCCGATAACCTGCGAGCGCGTAACCAGCCTCGCCCGGCTGGTACGTGCCTACGCACAGGTCGCCCTCGATAATGTTTGTCTCTGGCACGAGCGTGACCTGTCCAACTCGGCCAACGAACGCGTCATCATCCCCGAGTCGTTCACCCTCACCCATTACATGATCCGCAAGATGACTGGCGTTTTGGCCGGGCTGGTCGTGCGGCCGGACCGGATGCTCCAGAACCTCGAGTCATCGGGCCAGACGTTCTTCTCGCAGGCGGTGCTGCTCGAACTGGTTCACGCCGGCATGGACAAGGACCGGGCGTACAAGCTGGTGCAGGAACTTGCCTTCGCATGCCAGGCCGGCGGGACCTCCTTGCCCGAGGTCTGCCGCAGCAACCCTGAAGTCAGCGACCGGCTCGACCGTCGCGCCCTCGGCCGGGCGTTCGACCTGAAGCGCCTCCTACGCAACGTCGACGCCGTATACCGCCGCGTCGGACTGACCAGAACGCATAACGCCAGACGCCAGAACCGGGGCACGTGAGCTGCGGTAGCAGGCGTGGTGCGTAGAGCGTCTAGCGTAGAGCATGATTGACTTCTCCTTCTCCGAGGACCAGCTGCTCGTTCGCAAGCTGGCCCGCGAATTCGCCAACCGCGAAGCTGCCGCGACCATCAAGGAGTGCGACGAGACTGCTTGCTTCAACCGTGACTTCCTGACGAAGATGGCCGCGGCCGGCCTGCTCGGCCTCTCGATCCCGCCGCGCTACGGCGGCACGGGCAACGACTACATCGCACTGGGCCTCGCCTGCGAGGAACTCGAGTACGTCGACACGTCACTGCGTGTTATCCTGTCTGTCCATGTCGGGCTGAACAGCCTGACGCTGCTGGCGTGGGGCACCGAAGAACAGAAGCAACGCTGGCTGGTTCCCCAGGCGAAAGGCGAGAAGGTCGCAACGCTCGCCATCACCGAGCCCTCAGCGGGCAGCGACGTGGCCGGAATCCAGACCCATGCCCACCGGGACGGAACCGAGTACGTCCTCGCCGGTGAGAAGATGTGGATATCGCTGGCCGATATCGCCGACCACTTCCTGATTATCGCTTGGACTGACATCGAGAAGAAGAAGCGCCGCGACCACACCGGGATGTCCGCTTTCCTCCTTGAACGCGGGATGAAAGGCCTGAGCACCGCAACCATCCACGGCAAGCTGGGCGTCCGCGCCGGCAACACCGGCTCGATTGCCCTCGACGACGTGCGGGTGCCTGAGGCAGACCGGCTCGGGTTCGAAGGCGAAGGTTTCAAGATTGCCATGTTCGCGCTGGACCAGGGACGCTACACGGTCGCGGCCGGTTCTACCGGGCTGATCCGCGCCTGCCTTGATGCTTCGGTCGAGTACGCCCAGGTGCGGACGACCTTCGGCAAACCCATCGCCGAGCACCAACTGGTGAAGGAGATGATTGCCGATATGGCCGGTGACTACGAAACCTGCCGCCTGCTATGGCTCAAGGCCGGCTGGCTCAAGAACGCGGGCAGGCGCAACACCCGCGAGACTTCGCTTGCCAAGCTCTACGGCTGCGCGGCGGCCGAGAAGGCGGCTTCGAACGCGGTCCAGGTCCACGGCGCCTACGGCTTCTCCAGCGAGTACAACGTCGAGCGGTTCTACCGCAACGCCAAAGGCGCCCAGATTTACGAAGGCTCGCGCGAGATTCACAAGCTCCTGCAGGCTGACTACGCACTCGGCTTGCGCGCCGACAAGCCTGTGCGCTGCACGCTCCCGAGGCCCGAGTAGAGAGGAAACACCATGCCAGTCATATTCATGAAGTCCGGAGGAACAGTGACTTGCACCGGCTACACCATCAAGGATGGCGTCGTTAAAGCGATGGACTGCAAACTCGAAGGGACCCCGATTCCCGAGGACAAGTCAAAGCCGGCCGAGTTCGCGGTGTCGCTCGCCAACGTCCTCTACATCCTGCCGGGCAAGCTGTAGCCGACGCTTCTGCCACTGCCCCCACACTCGATCCCTCGACTCCTTGATCCCTTGATCCCTCCCGCTCGTGTCCTCGTTCGCAAGGTCTCTGACCTGAGCGCCGCCGTCGCCGAAGCGCTCGACTTCCTTGAGTACGACTTCGCGGGCAAACGCGTCTGGGTCAAACCCAACCTGCTGAGCCCGCACCGGCCTGAAGACAGTGTGACGACTGACCCTGAACTCGTGCGCAGCATCGTCCGCGAGCTGAAACGCCGCCGGGCCGCGGCGGTCTGGGTCGCCGACAATCCGGCCGGCACGCACGCCCGGCGCCTGGCCGACTACCTCGTGCCGACCGGCGTGGTCGAAGCCAGCGAGGGTTGCTTCCTCGACGTGGCCGAGCACTCGATAATCCTGCCGGTCAAGTCGCGCTTCCTGCAACAACTGCCGGTAGCGGCGGTCATGCGCGAAATCGACGTCATTCTGAATCTGCCGGTTTTCAAGACTCACGCCCTGACCGTCCTCACCGGCGCAGTCAAGAACCTGTTCGGCGTCATCCCAGGACTGCAGAAGGCTCATCTCCACACACTGGTTGGGAATGCTGAAGAGTTCGCCGAGCTGCTGGTGGACATCTATCAGGCCATACCGAAGCCGGTCCTCAACGTGATGGATGCGCTGCGCGGCATGGACGGACAGAACGGACCGAGCGGCGGCCGCGTGCTCAAGCTCGGCCGGGTTCTCGCCAGCCGCAACGCGGTAGCGATGGACTCGGTGATGGCGATGATGGCAGGACTGAAGCCGGACCGCGTCCCGACGAACCGTGTCGCGGCCGAAAGAGGGCTCGGCCCGGCGAAGACTGACGGCATCGACGTCGTCGGTGACTTCGAGCAGATTCCCGGATTCCGGTTGCCTTCGGCACGGCTTGCAGGAAGCCTGACCGGGATCGCCGGCGCCACTTTCTACCGATTCATCCAGCGCCGCCCTGCGTGCGACAGCGGGCTCTGCACCCGCTGCCGCCGTTGCGCGGATAACTGCCCGGTTCAGGCGATTGAGATGAACCCGTTCCCCGCGATTGCCCGGGGCAAGTGCATCAACTGCTACTGCTGCGTGGAAATCTGCCCCGAGCGCGCGCTCGGAGTCCCGTCTGCTATCCGCAGCCTCTTGCGCAGCCTCTCCGGTCACTAGCCGCCCGGCCCAGGAGCCGCATCGCCCTCTGGAGGAGAACCCGGTTCGCGGGCGCGTTGGTCCAGGCCGAGGCGCCGGACGGATGCGGAAGGGGAATCATCGTGACTCTGCGCCCGGCGATGACGCGCCGGAACCGCCGGCCAATCAGGTGCTCAAGCTTGGCCTTGCCCAGAAACCGCTCGATCGACAACTGGCCAACCGGAATCAACACATCCGGGCTGACGAGCGCGAGTTCCTGCTCCAGCCAGGGCGCGCAGTTCGCCACCTGCTGCCGGCTCGGTTTCAGGTCTCCCCGCTCGCCGCTGCCGGGGAAACACTTCATCATCGCGGTCACATAACAGAACGAACGGAACTGCTCTTCTTCAAAGCCGGCCTCAGCCAGCCACTCGAACAGCCGCCTTCCGGCAGCACCGGCGAAAGGCCTGCCCAGGGCGACCTCCTTCTTGCCGGGCGCCTGACCGACCAGCACCCAGCGAGGGGAATCGAACCGGCCGAACACGGCGCTGACTCCGTTGGGCAGGCCGCACTTGCGGCAGCGCTTCATCCGGGCGGCGAGTGCCGCGAAGCCTGACACTTGACGCAAGACGCCTGACGCCTGATGCCACCTCTTCCCTGTCACGCCCTCACCCCCGCCCTCTCCCGAACAAGGAAGATGGGGAATTGCAGGAACGAGTGTCTTCACTTTCATACCCTCTCCCTTCAAGGGAGAGGGTAAGGGTGAGGGTGGTTCAAGTCTGGTCAATTCCCACGGCTGCATGAATGGAAGCCAGCACGGCCTCGGTGTTAAGCAGCACGTCATTGTCCCAGAAACGGAGAACGCGGTATCCGGCCTGTGCTAGGTCTCTCGTCCGTTTCGCATCGGCTATTCGGTCAACCATATGCTGAGAGCCATCAAGCTCGACGACCAGTCGGCACTCGGAACACGCGAAGTCCACAATGTAGCGGCCAATGGTGTGTTGTCGCCGGAACTTGTGCCCGCCGAGCCGGCGGTCTCTCAGGTACTGCCAGACCCGTCGCTCCGCGTCAGTCGAGCGCTGCCGTAGCCCCCGAGCCACTCCTGTTCGGCTCTCTCTTGTCGCCCTCACCCCAGCCCTCTCCCGGTCATGGGAGAGGGAGACTGACTGGCAGGCTCGACGTCTGGCATCTAGCGTCTCTTCAGCCTGCTCTTCCTGTTCGCCTTCCACTCCTCGTCGTCAATCTGCTGCCGCACCTGGTGTATCCGGTCACGGAGCTTTGCCGCCTTCTCGAACTCGAGCAGCGCCGCGGCCTGTTCCATCTCCCGCTGCAGCCTCGCCAGCAACGCGACCTTGTCCTCTTCCTCGACTCCTCCCTCACTCCCTTCCTCACTCACTCCCTCCGCCTTCGCATCCGCCACGGAAGTCGTCAGTCGGACTTGGTCGATTGACTTCAGGATTGACCGCGGCTCGATGCCGTGCGCCGCGTTGTACTCAATCTGCTTCTGCCGCCGCCGGTCGATCTCCTTGAGTGCGTTACGGATGGAACGCGTGACGACATCGGCATAGAGAATCACCTCGCCGCTGAGATTACGTGCCGCCCGTCCCGAGGTCTGGATGATTGACCGCTCGTCGCGCAGAAAGCCCTCCTTGTCCGCGTCGAGTATCACGACGAGAGACACCTCGGGCAGGTCCAGACCCTCACGCAGCAGGTTGATGCCGACCAACACGTCGAACTCTCCCAGCCGCAACTGGCGCAGGATGTCTACCCGCTCAATCGCGCCGATTTCCGAGTGGAGGTAGCGCACCTTCAACCCCATCTCGGTCAGGTACTCGGCAAGGTCTTCAGCCATCCGCTTGGTCAAGGTCGTGACCAGCACCCGTTCCTTCTGCTTCACCCGGTTCCTGACTTCGGCAATCAGGTCATCCACCTGCCCCTTGGTCGGCCGGATGGTCATCTTCGGGTCAACGAGCCCGGTCGGCCGCACAATCAGCTCTGCGACGCGGCCCTGGCTCACCGTCGCCTCATATGGCCCGGGCGTGGCCGACGTGAATACCGCCTGGTGAACCAGCATGCTGAATTCGTCGAACCGCAGCGGCCGGTTATCCATGCACGACGGCAGCCTGAACCCGTAGTCGACCAGTGTCTGCTTGCGCACCCGGTCACCGTTGTACATCCCCTGCACCTGCGGCACCGACGTATGCGACTCGTCCATCACCATCAGGTAGTCAGCCGGGAAGTAGTCGAGCAACGTGTACGGTCTCTCCCCTGCCTTCTTGCCCAACAGGTGCCGCGAGTAATTCTCGATGCCCGGGCAGTACCCGAACTCGCGCATCATCTCAAGGTCGAACTTCGTGCGGGTCTTCAGCCGCTGTGCCTCAAGCAGCTTGCCCTGCGCCTCAAGCTCGGCCACGCGCGTCGCGAGTTCCTGCTCAATCGTCACCTCAGCAGCGGAAATCTGCTGCTCGGTCGTGATGAACTGCTTGGCTGGGTACATCACCATCCGCGGCTTCCGGTCAATCATGTCACCGGAGACGATGTCGAACACCGTCAGCCGGCCAATCTGGCTCCCGTCGAACTCAACCCTCACGCCGTAGTCGCGATGCGACGGATGGACGTCGACCACGTCGCCCCTGACGCGGAACGTCGACCGCTTCAGGTCCACGTCGTTCCGCGTGTACTGCAGCTTCACGAGCTCCTCAAGCAGGTGCTCCCGGTCCATGTCCTTGCCGATTTCAACCGGCAGAATCGAGTTCCGGAACTCCCAGGGCTCACCGAGGTTGTAGATACAGGATACCGAAGCTACAACCACAACGTCTCGCCGCTCTACCAACGCCGACGTCGCCCGCAACCGCAGCCGCTCGATCTCCTCGTTGATCGAGGCGTCCTTCTCGATGTAGAGGTCGTGCTCGGGCACGTACGCCTCGGGTTGGTAGTAGTCGTAGTAGGACACGAAGTACTCGACCGCGTTCTCCGGGAAGAACCCCTTGAACTCACCGTAGAGCTGCGCGGCCAGCGTCTTGTTGTGGGACATGATGATGGTCGGTCGGTTCAGCCGCTCGATGACGTTCGCCATCGTGTACGTCTTGCCCGAACCAGTCACGCCCAGCAGCGTGGCGTACTTATCCCCGCTACCTATGAACTCGCACAGCTTGTCGATGGCTTCAGGCTGATCTCCTGACGGGCGGAATGGAGCGACGAGCTTGAACCGACCAGTGTCTTCGCTCATGTCAGTCCTTTCGGCGTCATGCGTCTAGCGTCTGGCATCAAGCGTCCTCCCCGGCTGATCGCCGGACGGCTTGAACGGCGCCACCAGCTTGAATCTGTCTGTCTGGTCAATCACGACGAGATTCTAGGAGTAAGTTACGTCAGGTCAAGCAGCCAGCGGCGCCGAATGCCGCAGCCCGCAGGTCGACGCTGCAAGTCCCTGCTCTCCTCAACCGGAGGCCGGGCTAGAGAAGGTCGGTCAGCTCTTCTTTGGTGATGCCGGCCTGACGGAGTATTTCGTGGAACGTCCCTGCTGGCAGGGCTCCCTTGTGGAAAGGAACGACGGCGCGTCTCTTCGTCCCTGGGTGGAAGTAGATACGGTGGCTGCCCTTTGAGCGGTCAAGCAGGAACCCTCTCCGAAGGAGCACCCGAGCGAGTTCCTCGGGCGTGAGGGCCGGGAGCCTAGGCACCGTCGTGGACGGTCAGGGTGTATTCGAGAGTGCTCTCGTCGGTCGGGATGCTCTCGCCGTGAGCGCGCAGGCTTTCGAGGTAGAGCTCGACCGCCTCCTTCGCCATCGCCAGGGCCTCTTCAAGCGTCGTGCCGTGGGTCACGCATCCAGGCAGGGACGGAACCGTAACGGTGTAGCCGCCTTCGGGTTCCTTCCGGAGTAGAACACGGTAGTTGAGCACCTTCATCGCTAGATTATGCGCTGCGGGCGCGGACGTGTCAAATGAGCAACGCCCCCCGCAGTCTGCAATCCAAGAATGCCCTGTGTCGTGAGTAGAACCGGGTGCCAACGCGGGCCTTCGCCCGGTTCCGCGTCAGCGCTGGAGCAAGACGGATATGGAGAACTCACCCCTGTCAAAGAAGGTCCAGTGCCCGGGGGAGCCGGTGTAGCTGCGCCTGATCGAGTCAGCCGGCGTCGTCCAAGGAATCACGCTCGGCGCCCGCTCATCTTTGTAGCTACTGGTCGCGAGACTTGTCGGCCGTCCGCTTGTATCAGCGGGCACCACAGAGACGTAGAATGCTCCGGAGTCCAGCCGTATTGGTGCGCTCAACTCGTGAACGACCGCCGGCCACGTGACGGCCTCCAGCATGGGTGACTTGTAGAGCAGGGTCTGCCCGTCACCGCCGTAGATCCTGAAGCTAAAGCTTGAATCACGCCAAGGGAAGCTGCTGAGGAGATAGAATTCAGCGCTGACCTTTCCTACGAATAGTGGATAGCCGAATCCGAAGTCGCGCGGGTCGAATTTCACGCTCCGTTCCGGACCCACCCAAGTTGCCCAACCCGGGTTGCCAGGTTTCGCATACGTGGCCCATACCGACTCGGGAGGCGCCTTTAGCATCGCCTCAGCCACAGTCGTCTGATCTCGAACAACGGTCACGGTCGAGTCCCAATAGTTGTACCACGTCTTGCCGAGTCGCAGGCGATGCCGGTCCGCCGGGATTCTGGCGAAGAGGTAGGGCGTTGTCTTCCCAGTGCTGTCGCCGTCCAGCCAGATCACGGCTCCTGCTGGGACAGAGCCGATCTGAAGCCTGCCGAAAACCGGCGACAACCCCGCGCGTACGGTCGTCGTTCTACCGCGAGTTGCCGTCACACGCGAAGTCCAGTCAGCGTGTCTCTCCTTCGTCAGCCGCAGGTCATGCTCACCCTCCGCGACGCCGAGTAACAGGAACGGCGTCGTCTTTCCGGTGGCGGAGCCGTCAAGCGAAATTGCGGCGCCGGGAGGCGTTGAGTTGACTTGGATGAAGCCATAGCCGCCGACGGGGCCGCCTCCATACCCAGAAGGGAAGCTCTTGGCGTTAGTCTGCCACCACTTCAGCCACCCCGCCATGCTCGACCGTCTGACTGACAGCGGATCCTCCGGGCGATAGATGAACTCCTGGCTGGTCAACTTCGCCAGAGTCATGTAGATGTGCTTCATGATTCTGTCGTCAGGCTTGTCTGCTTTCAGTTCGCTCTCTGCCACCTGGAGGAGCGCAGAGATCGCCATCTGACTTCCATGGCCGATCTGCTTGAGGGCCTCGGCAGCCCAGGTGACTTCACCCCGAGCGGGACCACTTAGGATCTTGACCACAGCCGGTACGCCCGAGTAGTCACCGGCACCAGCCAGCATCTCGCTCAGCGTGTAGACAAGTCGCGGGGGGCATGACGAGTTCAGTAGCCGTCTGATCGTCGGGGCGCTCTGCGTGCCATTAACCGCGAACAGGGCCTTGGCCGCATCGCCGATCAGGTCGTAACGGCGCGACTGAGTCGGTTCGGCCTCCCGCCGAGCTATGTACTCCTCAAGCGTTGGTACTGCTCGCTTGCTGCCGATGCTGCCCAATGCACCGATTACTGCACCGACATGCTGGTCGTCGACCGCAAGCATCGTCAGCAGCGTATCAAGGTCCTGCGAATCCCGAATAGCCGCGATTGCCAGAGGCACAGCAGAGTGATATCGGTTTCCGAATTCCCTGATTGGCGGCGCGGTGTCATAGCGCAGCAGTGTCCTCCAGTCCGGCACTGTTTGGGCGTACCGCGCCATGCTGGTAATCAAGTCGTACACGCGTCGGAACTCCAGCGTACACGAACGAGGGACGAAGTAACGTATGGTCTTGCTGGTCATGGCTCCGCGCGAGTCCTTGTAACTGACCGACACGCTCCCTCCTTCCTCACCTGTCATTTCGGCATGGCCCGCGTATTCGTCCCGGAGACGCCAGAAGCGCAGTTGGTTCAACGAGTCCCAGAACGTCTGGAACTCGGAGATGGCGATGCGCCCTTCTCGCATACCTGACTGATACTCCTTCGGCTGGTCCGGCAGGCCGCCGCCGAAGACCTGGATGAGAACGCTGTCGCCTATCTGCTCTATCGCCAGTAGGCCTTCACTCCGCGCGAAGCAGCCCCACGACTTCTGGAATCGTGATTCGCTGTTGACCGGCAGCGGCAGGGACTTGGGTCGAGGCCCTACTGGCCGCGAGGGCGACTCGGCAACTGGCTGTACGCGATGCAGACTGAAGTCGAGACGGGTGGTACATGTTGCAGTGGTGCTGAACAGCGCCGAGGTATCGTCATAGCCGACGCACGCCGCCGTCGCCGTTCCCGTCATCTCGGGTAGCCTGATAACTACGTAGTCACCCTTCAGGTCAGTGGCATTGCCGTACTCAGTGCCTCTGATGACCACACTTGCGCCCACGAGCGGCTCGCCGGTCCAAGCGTCCCGCACGCGGCCCTTCAGGACGCACGTAGGCAAAGCTGACAGCTCGCCCACTAGCAGCAGCAGAACGCATACCGCGGACAGGATGCGCGTCCTCATCGCGGACATGGTACGGCCCGCGCACCAGGGTGTCAACACAACCGGTGGGTCACAGCCTTCAGTCGAGTTCGCCTTTGCGTTCCATGTCGGCGAACAGAACGATGACAGCCCGCTTCATCCGGACGAAAGGCTCGGGCGGGAGTCCCTGCTCGGCGGCCCAGGTGTCGAGCTTGGCCATCGCTTTCTGCCGCCACACGGGCCGGGTCCTGCGCGCGCGGCGCAGGGCGCCGAAGACCTTGCGGCCGCATGCACCCGCGTGTATCGCCAACAGCTCGCTGCACCCTATCCGAAACCCAGCTCCGCGGTCACGCGGGAAGCATGGCTCTCACCACTCAGTGCCGGACTCCGGCTTATGTATTATAGCACATATTCCACTGACCGCCGGTTCTTGTCCTAACTTCCATAATCTCAATCCCCTAGCCCCTGTTTGCTCTCCGACCCCTCCTATACCTCCCCCGTAGCTATCCGCATTGCTTCCGAAGTCACGACCCAAGGAACTTCCCAGAGAACGACGAGGGCCATCTGTTCGGCTACGTCCACCGCCATTTCATCCGCTACCTCGCAAGGAACGACCAGGGCTCCTTGTCCGGTTCCCTGCCAAGCAACGAGCCAAGTTCCGTCCCAAGTTCCTTGCCGAGTCACAGCTCACTTTCCTAACCGAGTTCCTTCCCGGAATACTCGGCGAGTAACCTTGAGACCAACGTGTGGAGCTTCTTGGAGAGGAACTAGGAAGGTCCCGGCGCACGCCGCGGCCCAAGCTGCGATCCTGTTGTTCCCCCCGTAGCTCTGGCCATTGCTTTCCCCGGTTGCTCGGAGAGTAACGGTCAAGGTTGCTCTGGAGGTCGCCTGGTCAGTTGCTCCGCCGATTGCCGGGCAAGGGCCGGCGGGGGCCGAGGTGATGACCCTCGCCGCAGTCTGTCCGGTCTCCGGGGCTACGCTGCGACCGAACCCCGGAGACCCGATCGGGCTGCGGTCATTCGCCCCACGAGGGCTCTCCGGTGCCGGTGGACGGCCCGGATTCCGCCTCGCTGACTGCGTACGGAACGACGTACTTCGGGAAGAGCACCGGCCGAACCTCGTGCACCAGGCCGTATTGCAGCGCCTCGGTTGGGTCGAGAACCACTTCTTTCTTCACGTCGGCCATCACTTTGCTCACCTTCGTCCCGGTTGCCTCAGCCAGTACCTCGGCCATCCGGTCCTGGTCCAGCCGCAGGCTTTGCAGGGCGTTCTCAAGGCCGGCCTCGTCGAGCCGCTGGTTGGCCTGCAAAGACACGTCGGCGCACCCGATCACGAACCGCGCGTGCGCCGTACAGAACCGCTTGCTGCCGGCACAAAACAGCACCAAGCCGGCCGTGCTGACCAGCCCGAAATTGTAGGTGTGTATCTCAACCGGCGCGCCCCGCATGTAGTTGTACAGCGAAACCGCAAGCGTCACGCTGCCGCCCTGCGATGACAGCATCAGGTGCAGCCGGTCGACCCGGTCCCGGACTGCCGAATCTATTGCTCTTAGCAGCGCACCCCGGGAGCGCGCGGTCACCTTACCGACGAACCGAACGTAGTTCTCTTTGTCCACATTATCCACTTAAGCCTCCGCTTCTCAGAGGTACAAGGCGAACAGACCGCCCACTCACGGGAAAAGGATACGACCCCGGCCCCCCGATGTCAAACCCGACGAGGACGGCGGTTCCCGGTCCCCTGCCTACTTCCTTCTTGACAGCGCGGTGAGGGTAGCTAATATCTAGTCGCGTAAGTGCCCGCAATATGTGACCCTGACCACTGAACGTCCCGGGCACGACGACGCACGCCTCTAAGGCACGGTCGGGTCAGTAAAACCACCTCAACCGACAAACTCGTAGGCAGAAGTGCTGCGCGGCCTGTCAGCCGGCGCAGGGTTACGCGTCCGGTCACAATGCAGCGCCGGGTCCCGCGGAAGGGGAACGCCGCAGAACCTGGTGAAGGTGGGAAGCGTGACAGGCGTCCGGCGACAGTAATAGCGCTTCGGGTCCGCCTTTGCTGGGAGGAAAGCGGGCCCCGTAATACGACGTCCCAAAGTCCGATAGCGGAGTAGCTGCCTGTCGAACACGACACTGGCACGGGCTTTGCACTAGATGCAGGCATGTTTAAGGAGGATATGATGCGAAACAGCAATAGATGGCTGCTCCTGGCCGGCCTGGTCATCGCAACGATGGCCGTCGGCTGCCACAAAGGGGACGGCGCTCTGGTTGGCGCCGCAGGAACCCCTGGCGACCCGAATTCGTATACCATCTGGGCAGGCGATGCGAACAGCCAGTTCCCCGTCGGCCGCCTGGACGTGTGGGAGGATTGGACCACAGCGCCCACCACGCTGCACGTCAAGTACGTGCTCACGGAGCCGGATTGGTACCTGACCGAATGCCAACTCGCCGTCGCGGTCGAGTTGGAGTCCATCCCACAGAGGAACGGTAACCCGACTCCGACCAGGTTCGAGTGGGACTCCGGCACGCTCGCCAACGCCACCGAGTATGAATTCCCGATCCAGTTCAAGGCCGGGTGGGACGTCAATAAGGTGCTGCACGTAGCGGCTCACTGCGCCCTGGTCCAAATCGTGAACGGCAAGAAGGTCCAAACCGCAGCCGGTTGGGGCGGAACAGAACCGTTCACCGGCAGGAAATGGGCGCTGTACTGCCTATACGCCATCGAGGGCGAGACCCCGAGCGGCTCAGACTTCCGCACAGTCACCCAGGGCGCCTGGGGCGCTCCCCCGGAAGGCAACAACTGGGGTCAGTACCTGGCCCTTCACTTCGGTGACGTGTTCAAGCCCTACCTCAGAGTCGGCTACGGCAAGTATCTACTGCTCACCAACGCGCCGGCGGTCGAGGCCTACCTGGCGGATTGCGGCGTGCCGGAAAAACTCAGCAAGACCCACCAGAACCCCTCCTACGATCTCTCTGTGTTCGCGGGCCAGGTCGTCGCGCTCTTCATCACCGTCAAGCTCGACTCGGCCTTCGCGGACTTCGCTCCGTCGGGGACGAACCTGAAGGACCTGTACGTGACTGACTCGACCAGCCCCTTCTACGGCTGGACCGTGCAGCAGGTGCTAGGCGAAGCCCACAAGGTGCTCGGGGGCTATGGCAGCTACACGCCGGGTGTCATGAACGTCTGCGTCACCAGAATCAACGAGAACTTCGAGAGCCTCGGCGACAACGGCTTCCTGAGTCTGACGCCGCCTTGATCGAGAGGGCAGACAGAGGTCTCGCAACGGCCGCTTGGCGGCCACGAATCACCGGAGGCGGACGCGAGTCCGCCTCCGGCGCTTTGGTCGGTTGCGTGAGTTCCATAGCGAAGTGCGGCAGTCGGGAGGCTAGACCGACCCGAACACAGCATCGAGCAGTCTGTGGCAGCGGGCCTCGCTCCACCGCCGGCCATCGAACTCCGAAGCTACCAGATTCCGTCCGGTCAAGCGCCCGCTCGTGGCGAGGAGATGCGCCTCCACTGACGAGAAATACGGCATCCTCCAGCTCCGCAGGATTTCGGCAACATCCACCTGCGCCGCAAGTTATGCATTATCATGACATTGCGTGACTGCGGGAATATCGAGCCGCAGGCACGATAATTGCATCGAGTCCTTGTGGCGTAAGTACCTGAATACGCGACCCCGACCATCAAAGTCCCGGGTACGACGACGCCATGCCGCAAAGGCTCGGTCGGGTCGAAACATCTTCTCAATGCACAATTCACAGGCAGAGGTGCCGTGTTCTCGGTTGGCCCGCGCGGGGGCAAGGTCCCTCTGCAGCGCTCTAAGGTCCGAAAGGGTTAGCGGCCGTCGAGGCCCGGGTATCGGGCAGGAAGCGTAATGAATACCCGGTGGCCGTGACAACGCTTCGGGTTCGCTCTCCATGGGTAGATAGCGAGCCCCTATAGAGTTGCCCTGAGTCCGATAGCGCAGAAATGCCTGCCGGGCAGGGCGGCGGCGAGAGCCGCACGCCCTCGGCAGGCAGCAGAAGGAGACCGAATTATGAAGCAAGCTAAATGGCTTCTACTTCTGGCCGTGGGCATCCTGATGGTGCTCCCCGGCTGCAAGCAACTGAATCCGGTGGTGAATCCGGACGTTAGCATCGCGGCGAGCATCACCGAGGACATAGGGACGGCGCCGATAATGACTGGGGGAGGAAAGACACAGACCCAGATCGGCGATGTCTACTTCTACTGGCAGTATAGCTACTTCGACTCTAGCTTGGACCCAGGTCCAAACGGCAATGGCCAGTACGTCGACTTGATGTTTGGCGTCAAGTACGTTACCTACAGCCCGACTTACCCGATAACCGACGCCCATCTGAACATCAGCACCACTCAGCCGTCGGGAAGAGGATCACCTGGTCTGTACAACTTCAACAGCTACCTGCAGCCGAACCCCCCCGACGCCTATACTGCCATCTTCCTGATTCCAGAAGCGGATCTGATGGCGGTACCGTGGCACTGCGGCGACTGGCTCTGGTTTCTGTGCCATGTCTCGGCTGGTGGCGTGACTGGAATGGCCGGCACTCAGCACCGCGACGGTGGAAGCTGGTGGAACGATCTCTACCTGCAGTGCACGAACCCCGGTGACGGCCACAATGGCGGCGACTATGATGCGGAGACTGCCTGGGGCTATTACATCCTCAACGACTACTACCACTTCGACAACTGGGATGTCACTAAATGGGGTGGGGCCGTGCCTTACACGCTCGGCACAGGCCCTGTAGTGGTCCAATACCTTTGGGCTGGTGCAGCTCATAACGACCCCTCGAAGGGCACGATTGTCGGCACAGTGACAGTCGACGACGACGTCGACCTCGTGGCCATACCGCCCACGGGCAACGTGTATGTGACCTACACGCCAATGACTGGCGTCATGCTATCCGAAACGCATGCGGGCGCGGCCATCGACATGCCGACGCTGAAGACGAATAGCAAGGGCTTCGCCCCGGGGTGGCTCGGAGTCACCCACGAGTTCTATCCCTGGGTTCCGAACGACCAGATTACGCTGACGTACGACCCCGCTTGGGGCAGCAGCTTCGTGGTCGCAGCTCACGCTGTAGTCGAGATCCCCATCCCAGAGGAGATCACCTCAGAGTAATGATGGCAACGGCCGCTTGGCGGCCACGAATCACCGGAGGCGGACGCAAGTCCGCCTCCGGCTTTCTCGCGCGGGGATGTCGACGCTGCAACAGGAGAGGAATCTTGGCTATGTCAAACGGCAGCGATTCCGTCATACCTAAACCGCAGCGAAAACGTCATAGGGGGACCTCTTCGGACGACGTTGCGGCCGAGGCCGGTCAATGGCGGGAGTGACAGGAATGGTCCCGGCCTTTTCATGTCGGACGTGGATCGAGCCATCAAACCATTCCTGGACTGCGACCTTGGTCCCGGCAATGCAGACACTGTGTATGCTGGGTCTGAGTTGGTAGCTGCATCCGTGGTAGCTGATGGTGTTGTCGTTCTGGACCTCGCGGGTGGACTTGGCACACAGAATGGTATGCAGATCAAGTCCTTCCGGGATCGGTCGGAAGGCACTGCCGGGATCCCGCGGTTTGACTCCGAAGCGTTTGGCGTACTTCGGGATGAACACCCGGTTGAGGTAGTCGGTGGCTTTGACCGGATCGGTGATATGGTGGTGGTCGAGTTCTGCGACCAGCCGGTCCTGGAACGAGCCGTTGATCCGCTCGCCCCGGCCGCGGGCCTGCGGGCTATCGGCGAAGATGAGTTCGACGGCAAGCGAGTGCATGGCGATCTCGAAGTGGGTAGGCTTATCGTCGCGCTGGAAGACATGGGTGCCGCCGTGGCGGGTGGTAGTGAACTGGCCGGCGTGGTCGAGGTAGAGTGCGGCGGGCAGGCCATGACGTCGGCCGACCTGATAGAATACGCTGAAGCAGCCGTTGAGGGTTTCCGTCGGGTCGAACTGGCCGTAGAGGGGCATACCGGTGGCGTCGTCGGTAGCCAGGATTAGCGTCGACGGTGGCAGGCAGGGGCCAAACCAGGGATGTGGGCTGCCGTCGATGAAGACGAGCTCGCCGAAGCGGGAGCGGCGTTCTCGCTTCCGGCGGTGGTTACTTTGCGAGCGATGGCGATGCTTGGGTGGGATACCGGCGGCCCGGAGCCAGCGGCGCAGCGTATCGGGGCTGAGTTTGATCTCCTTCTCTTCTTCGAGTGCCTCGGCGAAGTGGCAGGCGTTGTACTTGGAGAACTCGGTCTCAAAGAGGTCCAGCACCAGCTGACGGAGACTTGCGGGTTTGGCGTTATGCGGCTTACGGCCACAGTTGCCATGGCGGATGCCTTTGTCGCCCTCGGTCCGGACTTTAGCCTTGAGCCGGAAGACCTGGCGCGCGCTCAGGTCCAGCATCGGAGCTGCAGATCGCGCGGAAAGTCCTGAGAGGGTACGATGAATGACTGTGAGCCGTTTCACTTCCGGCTCCGTGAAGAACATACGTTCCAACATGCAACCAGCATAGGGTCACTCAGCCCGCTGTCGTCAATATGACATTTTCGCTGCCGCATCACCCTATGACATTATCGCTGCTGCTTCACAG
>Ga0316622_100001019_pt1 | contig 17604 bp, 17 predicted proteins | sample OWC_Aug_OW2_C1_D_FD_207646 | JGI IMG/M metagenome (GOLD analysis project Ga0316622, IMG submission 207646) | Wetland soil microbial communities from Old Woman Creek delta, Ohio, United States - OWC_Aug_OW2_C1_D5_C | ecosystem: Environmental > Terrestrial > Soil > Wetlands | place: USA: Ohio... | reverse complement strand
GAGGCGATGGCGAATCAGAAGATCGGCGTGTTCGTGGAGATCCAGAACCGGAAGGAGCATCACCTCGGCATCCCGCTGCCGAAGGGCACCGTGCGCGTGTACAAACAGGACAGCGAGGGCGGCCTCCAGTTCATCGGCGAGGACTCCATCGACCATACGCCGAAGGACGAGAAGGTGCGGATCAAGCTGGGTGACGCATTTGACGTCGTGGGAAGCAGGAAGCAGACCGACTGGAAGAAGACCGCCTCTGACACCTATGAAGCGGCCTTCGAGATATCGCTCCGCAATCACAAGAAGGAGGACGTGGTCGTCAGGGTCGTGGAGCCCGTTCCCGGAGACTGGAAGATGCTGTCATCGTCCCATGCGTTCACCAAGACCGAGGCGTTCACGGCGGAGTTCCGGATCCCGGTGCAGACGGATGGGGAGACGAAGCTGACCTACCGGGTGAGGATGCGGTATTAAATCCAAACTGCGTGAAGGGTAAGGGGTGAGAGGTCAGAGGGCAGGACAACGTTCGACAGACACCTGCTGTTCGAACCCCTCACCTTTCACCCCTCACCTTTCACCGATTCGCTCACATCCACTTCTTCCGTTTGAAATAGACGACCATGATCCCGCCGATCCCGGCCATGATCAGCCATATCAGAAAATATCCATACTTCCACTCGAGCTCGGGCATGTGCTTGAAGTTCATGCCGTATACGCCGGCAAGGAAGGTCAGGGGCATGAAGATGGTTGCGATGATGGTCAGCACCTTCATGATCTCGTTCAGGCGGTAGCTCACGCTGGACAGGTAGGTGTCGAGCATCTCGGTGAGCATCTCCCGGTAGATCTCGACGCTGTCGATGACCTGCACCACGTGGTCATACACGTCACGGAGATAGGGCGCCGTCGTCTGCTGAATGAGCGGCGATTCCCGCCGCTGGAGCGAGGAGATCACCTCGCGGAGCGGCCAGACCGCCTTGTGCAGGAACAGGAGCTCGCGTTTCAGCCGGTAAAGCTTTTCCACGCCGCTCCGGCTGGTCTTGACGATCAGCTCCTCCTCGAGGGCATCGATGCGGTCGCCGAGCTTCTCGAGAATGACGAAGTAGCCGTCCACCAGCGCATCGAGGAGGGAATAGGCGAGGTAGTCCGCGCCCATCTTCCGGATCTTTCCCCTTCCGGTCCGCAGCCGGTCGCGGATAAGATGGAACACGTCGCCCGCGACGCCCTCCTGGAAAGACAGCAGAAAGTTCTGTCCGATGATCAGGCTCACCTGCTCGGGCACCACTTCTTCCGTACGTTCGTTATAGGTCAGCATCTTGAGCACCACAAAGAGATACTCGCCGAAGTCCTCCACCTTGGGCCGCTGGACCACGCTCAGGATGTCCTCCATCACGAGCCGGTGGAGACCGAAACACTCGCCGAGCTTCTCGAGCATGACCGGGTCGTTGACGCCGTCGACGTTGATCCACGTGGCCGTCGGCTTGTTCTTGTAGACCGCGCACTCGTCCGCCAGGTTGATCGGACGCTCCTCGAAGGTCTGCTCGTCGTAATCGATGAGCGTGACGCTGACCTTCCCGGCCGCATGCTCGCCCGTGTACACGAGCGTCCCGGCGGGAAGTCCGACCTTCTTTGTCCGTCGCCTGGATGTTCTCGCCATTCCGTATGAACCTTTCTCTTAGCGCCGGCGCTGCCGGCCGTCCTGGTTAGCGGAACTCGGCCAGCGTTCTTTCGAGCATTGCGGTGTTGAACTGCTCCTGCCGGACGAGCGGCTTCCCGCCGAGGACGGGGAAGCGCTCCTCGAAGGTGGGCCGTTCGTTGCGGTAGATGATGCCGAGGGGGATGCGGTCGCCCCACTCGAGCGCCTTCGTGAAGGCTGCGGCGCGGTCCGCGGGATCATGATCGGCCCCGAGCCTGTAGACCCGCTGGCGGTACCATTCGAAGGTGTTCACCTTGTTGAAGGAAACGCAGGGCTGGAGGATGTCCACGAGCGTGAAGCCCTTGTGGTTGACCGCAGCCTTCACGATTCCCTTCAGGTGCTCCATGTCGCCGGAGAACGCCCGCGCAGCGAAGCTGCAGTCCATGGCAACGGCGACGGCCAGGGGATTGAACTGCTGGGAGATCACGCCGAAGGGAACGTTTTTGGTCACCATCCCCTCGCCGGTGGTGGGTGACGGCTGCCCCTTCGTAAGGCCGTAGATCTGGTTATCGTGCACGAACAGCTTGATGTTCACGTTCCGGCGCATGGCTGCCATGAAATGATTTCCGCCTTCGCCGTAGCAGTCCCCGTCGCCGGTCGTGACCAGCACGAGCATCTCGTGGTTCGCCAGCCGGATGCCCGTAGCCACCGGAAGCGCCCTGCCGTGGAGGCCGTTGAAGATATTGCCGCGGGTGTAATGCGGAAATTTCGCCGCCTGGCCGATGCCGGAGACCAGCGTGACCCGGTGGGGCTCGATGCCCAGTTCGGCCATCGCGTCCCTGAAGGTCTTCAGGATCGGGAAGTTTCCGCATCCCGGGCACCATGCCGGGACCTGGCCGGAGAAATCCTGCGTCGTGGACATACCGCTCTCCTCCGCTACCGTCTCGTGATCGTCGCCTGCAGCTCCCGCACCAGTCCTTCGACCGTGAACGGTCTTCCATCGAACCTGCGCACGTGCGCGGTGAACTCAAAGCCGGTCTCGGCTTTCATCAGCCGCGCGAACTGACCCGTGGCGTTCTGCTCGATGCAGACCGTGAGCCTGGCCCTGTTCAGGAGGCCGAGATAGTCGAAGCGCCCGGTGCCCGGGAAGGGATACAGTTCGCTGAAGTGAAGCATGGCGATCCCGTAGGACGCCGACAGCTCGTCCACGGCTTCGCGCATCAGTCCGTACAGCGAGCCCCAGCAGGTGAGCACGATGTCGGGATCGCGGTCTCCGTACAGGAACGGCGGGGAGACCTCTTCCTGCATGCGGGGCAGCTTCCGGAAGAGCCGCTTGTCCACCATCTTGATGCGCGTCGCCGCATCCTCGACGATGTGGCCGTCCTCATCGTGCTCGTCGCTGTCCGTCACGACCAGGTGCTTTGCGTCGCCGGGCACGGCCAGGGGGCTCACACCGCTCCCGGTGAAGGCATGGCGCTGGTAGGACGCGAGGTTCGCGAACGCTTCGCCGCGCAGGCGGTAGTCGGTGTTCCTGAGCCTGCCGGGATCGAACCCCTGATAGGTCCACTGGGAATCGGAAAGATAGGTGTCAAAGAGCACGAACGACGGAACCTGGTACTTCTCGGCCAGGTCGAAGGCCTTGTTCGTCAGGAAGAAGGCCTGCTCCGGCGAGCCAGGCGCGAAAAGGAACCGGGGGAACTCGCCGTGGCCGGCCGAGAGGAGGAACTGCAGCTCTCCCTGTTCGGTCCTCGTGGGAAAGCCGGTCGCCGGCCCCGGCCGCTGGCCCATGGCGATCACGACCGGCGTCTCGGTCATCCCGGCCAGCGACAACCCTTCGACCATGAGGCTGAACCCGCCGCCCGATGTCCCGGTCATGGCGCGGACCCCGGCAAAGGACGCGCCCAGGGCCATGTTGACGGCCGCGATCTCATCCTCGGCCTGCTCGACCACGATGCCGTATTCCTTCTCGTGCCCGGCGAGATAGTTCATGATGCCGGTGGAGGGCGTCATGGGATAGGCTGCATAGAACTTGGCACCCGACGCAAGGGCGCCCAGGGCGATGGCCTCGGCGCCTCCCACCAGCATACGCTGCGACCCTTCGTCCTGCCCCACGGCAAAATCGCAGGTGAGACAGCCCGTGACCGCGTGGTCGTAGCCGGCCAGAGCGGCGTTCCGGTTCGCGGCGAGGACCTTCTCGCCCTTCTTCCGGAACACATCGGCAATGAGGTCCAGGAGCGGCTGCATCTCCATGCCGAGCATGCCGAGGACCGCGCCCGTTGCGACGGTGTTCGCCATGATCCTGTCTCCGCCATGGTCGACGGCGAGCTTCACGAAGGGGATATCAAGGAACGAAGGCTTGTCGTGCTTCTCCTTGAGCGTGGCGCTGTCATAGATGATCCGGCCCCGGCCGGTAAGCTCCCGCTCATGCTGCGCGATGCTCTCCCGGTCCAGTGCCACCAGGATGTCGACCCCGTCGCGGGACGCCATGACCGGACGATCGGCAAGCCGTATCTGGTAGAAATTATGGCCTCCGCGGATGCGGGACTCGTAGTCCTGGCTCGTGAAAACATGGCATCCTGCCCGGGCGAACACCCGGCCGAGGGTCTCGCCGATGGTCTGGATCCCCTGCCCCGCCTCGCCGCCGATCTTGATCGTATAGTCCATGGTTCGCTCCTGCTGTTCCGCGGTCCCCGGCATCCCGTCGTGCGTCTGACTACCCGATCTCTTCCAGCGTGAGTTCGCCCGCACCGAGCAGATGGAAAAGGAGCGCGACCCCCCCGCAGGGCGATGCAGCACCGTTCGATGCGATGTAGTCGCAGTCCGCGGCATGGAAGGAGCAGACCGCGCAGACCCGCTTCCTGATGCCCTCAGCCGTCGCCCGGTCGGATACGGCGGCTCGCTGCGGCTTCTCCAAACTGATCCTCCTGCCACCCCGCAGCAGGCCGTGCACGACCACGAAACCCTGGCACATCAGCTCCTCATTCTTCCCCGGCCGATAATAGGCGCAGAAGTTCAGGCAGAGCGACCTGTCCGGCTTCGCAGGCTTCGGCATGGGGACATTATAACAGAAAACCCTTTTTGCATCGGCTATAATTGACCCATGGCATTCCACCTGTCGCGCCAGGCCGTCCTCAAGTGGCTGGAAACACCCTCCGTGTACCATCTTACCCGGGACGAACTCTACGAGCTTGACCAGAGCTCCTTCCAGTTCCTGGGCTCCTGCGCATCGGGTGAGGGGTGTGATTCCCCGGACAGTGCCTTCGTCGATTACTGCCTCGAGGAGGGCTTGCTGACGCGGGAAAGCGTCTCGGTCCAGCGGCCCCCCCTCGTGCCGGCATCCGATCCTTCGCTCCGGTATCTCGAACTCCAGATCACCAGCCGATGCAATCTCCGCTGCAGGCACTGCTATCTCGGTGACAGCGAGCCGCGCGAGCTCACCGTGGCCCAGATCCTGAACATCCTGAAGGAATTCGAGGACATGCAGGGTCTCCGGGTCCTCATCACGGGCGGCGAACCGTTGCTGCATTCCAGATTCAGCGAGGTCAATGCTCTTTTCCAGGACCTTTCCCTGCGCAGGGTCCTGTTCACGAACGGCCTGCTTCTGAAGAAGGACGTCCTCAGGACGCTGAAGGTCCATGAGATCCAGGTGAGCATCGACGGCATGCGGGAGGCCCACGACAGCGTCCGGGGCGACGGCACCTGGGCCGTCTCCATCGGTGCCATCCGGAATGCCGTCGATGCAGGATTCGACGTCTCCGTGTCCACGATGGTCCATCGCGGGAACCTCGCCGACTTCGACGCCATGGACGAGTTCTTCCATGTTCTGGGCGTCAGGGAGTGGACCGTAGATGTGCCCTGTGCGACCGGAAGGTTGAAGGAGAACGAGGAGCTCGGCGTTCCTCCCGAGGTCGGAGGCAGGTTCCTGGGATACGGGTATGGCGGCGGCATGCATGCCAGCGGTCCCGGATTCGCGTGCGGCCTCCATCTCATGGCGATCCTGCCCGATGGCCATGCCGCAAAATGCACGTTCTACGGGGACCGGCCGGCCGGTACGGTAGAAGAAGGCCTGCGTGCCTGCTGGGAGCGCATCCAACCGGTCCGCCTCGACGATCTTGACTGCGACTGTGAGGTGCGGGAGGCCTGCCGGGGAGGCTGCCGGTACCGCGCGGAGTTGCTCGGCCATCCGAAAGGCAAGGACCGGTATCGATGTGCGCTCTACGGGTTCATTGACAGGGTGAAAGAGGATCTGCTATCATAAGGTCAAACAGGAAAGGAGGCAGTGCCATGTCGATCAAAAAGGTCGCCAAGACAACGGCTACCACCTGCAAGTGCAAGAGCTCCTGCTGATGATGTCGGTTGCTGATTCTACCTGTACTTTGTCGCCTCGCTGCTGCATTGCCGCGCGAGGCGATCATTTTTTGTGCGGCAGTTCATGGCCCCCGGGAGTCCTCATCCTGGATGCGCCGGCCCCCTCCCCGGCAGTTTCTGATGCCGGCCGGACATTCGCCCGCTCTCTCCCGTAAACCCTACTGTTCATCGAGATCCGCAGGTGCGAAAAAGCCCCTTGACACCACGGGTCATCAGATGTTTAATTTAGTCATAAGGTAGTATAAAGCGTCATCCACGAATTCACAGAAGTTGGTGATAAGTGAATATATGAGCTAATGATAGGATACAGGGACCCTGCTGAAGGACGGCTGGAAGGGAGGGTTCCTCAATGAAAACAGAGTTTTACTTATCAAGAGAGTCTTCCGGAGGACGGCTGGACCGTGCAGCATACCGGCCATGGCCGCTTCGATGGATTCCCACCCTGGTTCCTGCAGCAGCGATCAGCATGCTCCTTGGCTCAGTTCCCCTGAATGCGATCGGCAATGCTCTCTCCGAGAGCGCCACCGGGGTGATCGTCCGATCTCCCCTCCCGGGAGCAGCCCCCCCGTTCGATGAGCGTTTCCTCACCTGGATGGACCATCCGCGCAAGAAACACGCGCTGCCCGGCATGAGGGAAAGCATACGGGCCCAGCTCGAATACCTGACCACGACCGGAAGAAATGAACTGCAGCAGCAGTTCACTCGTGCGGAACCGCACCTTTCGTACATGAAGCTTATCTTCAGGGAAGAGGGGCTGCCGGAAGACCTGGTGTACCTTGCCCTGATCGAGAGCGGCTTCGACCTCACGGCCGTGTCGGAGGCGAATGCCGTGGGTCCCTGGCAGTTTACGCTTCCCACGGCCAGAAGCTATGGCCTCAGGATAGACCGGTGGATAGATGAGCGCAGGGACCTGCTGAAATCAACGAACGCCGCCGCAAGATATCTGAAAGATCTCTACGGACGCTTCGGCTCCTGGCCGCTGGCTCTGGCCTCCTATAACACGGGGCCCACCCGGGTCCGGCAGGCGATGCGCAACACCAATTCCTCGGACTTCTGGCACCTCAAAGCGCTGCGTCAGATCCATCGGGAAACGCAAAATTACGTGCCCAAATTCATCGCTTATGCCGTCATCGCCGGAAACAAGGACGCATTCGGGTTCACCCGGAAAGCGCCCGCACCCCTCGATCATGAGGAGGTCCTCGTGGGCAGGAGCACGGACCTGCGTCTTCTGGCCCTTTCCGCAGGAAGCTCCTATGAGTGGATCAAGGGGTTGAATCCCGAGCTCCGCGGGCGGAGGACCCCGCCCTACCAGAAGGCGTATCGCGTCCGGCTGCCGAATGGATCGGGAAAGATCCTGCCAGCCGTGCTTGCTCCCCTTGCCGACGACCGGCAGGTCCGCGGGACGCAGCCTTACCCGGGGGGAAGGAACATCGCTCCGGCACTTTTGCTCCGCGATCGCACTATTTCCGTCTCGGCCCTCCCGCGCGTGACCATCGGAGCCGGGAAGGCGGCCGATCCCCTCCTGCCGGTGATCGGGTCGAAACGCCGGAATGCGGGCGGTGATGCGATCCTTCCGGAGCTGATGCGACCCAAAAAAATAGCGCGATCTCACCGCGCCAGGGCTGGCCGCTTCGAGATCACGCATTGGGAACGAGCCGATTTCTGCGCCTAGCGCTCCCGCCAACCGCTCCCCGGCAGCAGGGTACTACCCGTCCTTACGCGTCTCGCTGCTTCTTTGACGAAACGGAAATCTCCCTAGACACCCTTCAGCTTCTTCGCGATCTCGGCCACGCGCTTCCCCTGGGCCTTGGCGATGACCAGCTCGTTCTCGCTGGGCATCCGTGTTCCCTCGGGGGTGGTAATGGTAGACGCGCCGTAGGGAGAACCGCCACTCATGGCATCCGTGGCCATCAGCCCCTTTTCCGAATAGGGCACGCCGACGAGCACCATCCCGTGATGGATCAGGACGTTCCAGAAGCTCGTGATCGTCGTTTCCTGCCCTCCGTGCTGGGTCGCCGTCGACGTGAATACGCTCCCCACCTTCCCGATGAGCGAACCATTGAACCACAGCCCGCCGGTCTGGTCAAGAAAGTTCTTCATCTGGGCTGCCATGTTCCCGAACCGCGTCGGGGTCCCGAAGATGATCGCATCGGCCTCGGCCAGCCGTTCAACGGTTGCCAGCGGCACGTGGCCGAAGGCTTTCCGTGCCTGGGCTGCACCGGATGTTTCCAGCGCATCGGGCGGCATGAGCTCCGGGACCTGCGCGAGCGAGACCTCGACGCCCTGAACTGACCGGGCGCCCTCGGCAACGGCCTCTGCCATGCGGTAGATATGGCCGTACATGCTGTAGAACACGACCTGGACCTTTGCCGCTCCGCTCATGCGACCCTCCTGCCGAATTCCTCGCGAGCCTCGAAGTTCCTGACGAACTGGTCCACCTTAATGCCAAGGTGGACGCACCGGATGTTGTTCATGCAGTCATCGGCGTCACTCTTGTCGAGATAGGTGATCAGCTCCTCCTGGCCCCGCTTGAACTTCAGGACATAGGCACCCTTCTCGCCGTTCCACGTCACGCTGACCGCTACCTTGTGCTGGGCGATATCCGGATAGATCTCCAGGATCTTTTCCTTGAGAGCAACATTCGTGTACTTCATGTGATGCTCACCTCTCTTTCGCTGCACTACCCCTCGATCACCCCCCGCTCCTCCCAGAGGTACCAGTTGCCGGTGTCCGAGAGATGCGTATAGGTGTTCGAGAACATGGCATAGTGCTCTCGTTCCTCCTCGGCGAGCCGCCGGAAAAGGGCCTTTTCCTTGTCCGTCTTGGCCTCGGCGAGGGCCTTCTGGTAGAACTTTTCGCCTTCGCGCTCCATCTCCATGGCAACCTTCAGGGCCTCGAGCTCATCGGTGCTTGCCGCCACCCGCTGCATCATCTCGCCCTTCATGGTCTCGAAGACGGTCTTGACGTTGTTCATGGGGCTCACGTCCTGCACGGTGATGTTCATCCCCCGGATCAGCAGGGAGATCAGCTCCAGGTGGCGCCGTTCATCCTCCGTGATCGCCAGGAACATCTTCTTGCCCGCAGGATATTGCATCTTCTGCGCAGCCTCCACGTAGAACTTGATTGCGTCGGTTTCCATCTTTTTCGATACTTCCAGTGCGTTCATGCCGGCCTCCTCGGGGCGTAGTATGAAACAGCGAAACGATGTACGGCGGCAGGACCTATAAAGGACTGCAACTGTCCTCGATTGTCGGCCTGCTCCTATTATAGCACATTGCCGGGGCGCTTCCGGCCGCCAGACGGCATCAGACCTTCTGGATGATCCCGCGCGAGGCCTTGAGAAAGCAGACGCCCTCGGGCAGCCGGCAGTTCCCGGCCTTCTTCTGACCCGACGGGTTCGCGGGAACACGAAGGGAGGCAAGTCCGGTCCGGGCATCCTCCAGCAGGGCGGCGAAGGCCGGGGATAGGGATGTCATCCCGTCGGCATGCTCGGCCTCGAACGCAACCAGTCCCTCGCGGACGGCCTTGACGGTGTTCGCGAACGCGCTGCAGGTGCTGCAAAAGGGGTCTTCCTGCTGGTTCCGGCAGACGCCCAGCATGAAATGAAAACCCCTGACCTGATCGGACAATTCCCTGCTCATCGCACCCGCTGTCCGCCCCTTCGTTCCGTTCTCCGCAGGCGATTCCCGGCGCCGGCAGTTTCTGCCCTTGCAGCGCCAGAGGTCCCTGCTCACCCTGGCGAAAGAACATTTTACGCCAAGGACCCAAAATGTCAAGATGGCTGTTGCCGGCGGCGGAGCATTGCCGGTCACCCGAGGAGGCCCAGCAGCGCCAGGACACCGCATCCGGCGATGATGGTCCCCGATATCCTGTTCAGCCAGTGAAGCTCGTGGGATTGGAACTTGTGGCGATAGAGGCTGAAGATGCCGACGAGGAGCAGCCACCAGAGGGCCGAGCCGAGGAACACCCCGATGATCAGCGTGGCAGTCGCAAGGATGCTTCCCCGCGTCCCGGCGAGCCCGAATCCCGCGAACACCGCGGCGAAGGAAAATATCGTCATCGGATTCGTCAGTGTCAGAAAGAAGGTGGAGGAGTACAGCCCCGCATAATGCCGTGCCGACCGTGGCAGGTCGCCTTTTTTCACCGGACGGGAGAGGATCGCCTTCGCTCCCAGCAGGAGCAGCACCGCGCCGCCGGCCCATCGAAGCCACGTGTGGTACTCAAGCAGCATATCGGAGATGAACGTGAGGCCGAAGGCTGCAACGAATCCGTAGATGGCATCCGCGGTGGCGGCGCCCATGCCTGAGAAGAAGCCGGCCCGTCTGCCGTGCATCAGGGTGCGGCGCGCGCACAGGACGCCGATGGGGCCGACCGGTGCGGCGATGACGAACCCGATGACGAGGCCTTTGAGGAAAAAGAGGAGGTCCATGGGACAACGGGACTATTGTACGGGAATCTGTCCGCCCCTGTCCACGGGATTTTGTCCTCCGCAGGCGGAACTATGATTTGCCTCATATCGCCGTCCCCGGCACTGCGGTATCATAGACCAGGTTGAGAACCTGCACGTACAAGGAGGCAGATCATGAGCAATGACGCAACCGCAGGATGTCCCTCCTGCGCATCCGCAGGAGCCGTGGCCCCGGGCGCCGGCAGCGGCCCGAACCGGCTTTCCCACTGGCCCATTCAGCTGAAGCTGATCGGCACCATCGCCCCGTTCCTGAACAACGCCGACCTGCTCGTGGCAGCCGACTGCACGGCCTTCGCGACGCCCTTCTTCCACTCCGAGTTCCTGAAGGACCGCAAGGTGCTTATCGGCTGTCCCAAGCTCGACGACGCGATGCAGTATATCGACAAGTTCGCGCAGATCTTCGCGACCACCCCCCTCAAGAGCCTCACCTGCCTCCGGATGGAGGTCCCCTGCTGCGGCGGGATGACCGTCATCCTGCGCGAAGCCCTCAAGAAAGCAGGCAAGAACATCCCCTTCACGGAGACCATCATCAGCGTGAAGGGCGACCTGCTCACGGAGCGTCCCGTCGCGCTCTAGAAGTACTGCCGGGCGGACTGATGAGCCGAGAAGGAGCATTTGGACGCGGTTTGGCGTGGATATTCAAAGTCTTGGAGCGAAAGACAGGTTCACCAACAGGGCGAGTTCATGATTCTCGGCATTTGTTTGAATCCATCAGAAGTTATCCGTGGCTTCGACGTGAGCTCAGCCGAACGCTCATCCGTGGCCAACTGCCATTTTTAGAATGAACGGCAACGGGGGAATGGCATCCGCGCCGTTCCCCCGTTAACGATCCGTTGATCCTGCCGCACCCGGCTTCACTTCTTCGCCTTATCCCCGAACAGCTCCTTCACCTTGTCAAGAAACCCCTTCGTGAGCGGGGTGCAGGCATCGTTCGACAGGCAATCGAACTCCTTCAGCAGGTCCTTTTGCTTCGCGGTCAGCTTCGTCGGCACCTCCACCGTGACGCGGCACTGCTGGTCGCCGGTCCCTGCACCCCGGAGATGCGGCATGCCCTTCCCGCGCAGCCGGAACACCTGGCCGGGCTGTGTTCCTGCCGGGATCTTGATCCTCTCGCCGCCGGTCAGCGTCGGGACCTCGATCTCCGCCCCCATGGCCGCCTGCGCGAAGCTCACGGGGACATCGAGCAGGACGTCCTGGCCTTCGCGCTTGAACAGCGGGTGGTCCTCCACCGTGAGATAGATGTAGAGGTCCCCGGGCGGCCCACCGTATTCGCCCAGCTCGCCTTCGCCCGTGAGCCGTATGGTGTTGCCGGTCTCGACGCCTGCGGGGATCTTGACCGACAGGGTCCGCTCCCGCTCCACGCGCTTTCTCCCCCTGCAGGTCCCGCAGGGGTCCGTGATCACCCGCCCCTCGCCGCCGCACCGGGGACAGGTCCTGGTTATGCTGAAGAATCCCTGCTGCATGCGCACCTGGCCCATGCCGCGGCACTGGGAGCAGGTCGTCACGCCGTCGCGCGATTTTGCGCCGCTGCCGTCGCACTCCGGACATCGCTCCCAGCGGGGAAGCCGCACTTTCGTCGTCGTCCCGAAGGCCGCGTCGGTGAAGCTGATGGTCAGATTGTACCGCAGGTCCTCGCCTGACACGGCGCGCGTCCTGCCCCTGCCGCCGCCGAAGAACTCTCCGAAGATGTCCCCGAAGATGTCGCCCATGCCCGCGCCGGCGCCGAACCCGCCCGGTCCCGCTCCCGCTGCGCCGGGAGCGACCCCGAACTGGTCATAGTAGGCGCGCTTTTCGGGGTCCGAAAGGACCTCGTAGGCCTGATTGATCTCCTTGAACTTCTCCTCTGACTGCTTGTTGCCGGCGTTCTTGTCGGGATGGTGCTGGACCGCGAGCCTGCGGAAGGCCCGCTTGATCTCGGCCTCGCTCGCGTTCCGGTGAATGGCCAACAGTTCGTAATAGTCCTTCGGCATGATGAAAAGCGACCTTTTCTCCCGCGGTTCAGCGCCGCGCGTGATGGCAGGGACCGGACTTCAGCCCCTGCACCGCGGACCCCGGATTCTCACCGGATGGCCCGCCTGGCCATAAAAAAGAGGATAGCAGGCGTCGAACCCGCTACCCTCCGGAATGCTCCCCGGACAGCTACTTCTTGTCCTTGTCCACTTCCTCGAACTCGGCATCCACGACGCCGCTAGCCGGCTTCGCCCCTCCGCCTGCAGCGCCCGCCGAAGAGCCGCCGGAGGACTGCTGCTCGCGGCCCATCTTGGAGTAGATCTCCTCGGCGATCTTGTGTGATGCCTTCGAAAGCTCCTCCACAGCCTGTTTGATGACCTCGGTGTCCGTGCCGTCCTTCACCGACTTCACCTTTTCGATGGCCTTCTGGATGCTGGCCTTGTCGTCCTCGGTGAGCTTGGCGCTGTACTCGGTCAGGGACTTCTCGACGGAGTAGACCAGCGTATCCGCCTCGTTCCGCGCTTCGGCCAGCTCCTTCCGCTTCTTGTCGTCGGAGGCGTGGGATTCGGCATCCCGCACGGCCTTGTCGATCTCATCCTTGCTCATGCCGGAGGACGCCGTGATCTTGATGGACTGCTCGCGGCCCGTGCCCAGGTCCTTGGCCATGACGTGCACGATGCCGTTCGCATCGATGTCGAAGGTCACCTCGACCTGCGGGATGCCGCGGGGCGCGGGGGGTATGCCCACGAGCTCGAAGCGGCCCAGGGTCTTGTTGTCCGCGGCCATCTCGCGCTCGCCCTGGACCACATGGACCGATACGGCGGTCTGGTTGTCCGACGCCGTGGAGAAGATCTGGCTCTTCTTCGTCGGGATGGTCGTGTTGCGCTCGATCAGCCGCGTGGCCACGCCGCCCAGGGTCTCAATGCCGAGCGACAGCGGCGTCACGTCGAGGAGCAGCACATCCTTCACCTGTCCGGTCAGGACCGCACCCTGGATGGCCGCACCGACGGCAACCACTTCGTCGGGGTTCACGCCCCGGTGCGGCTCCTTCTTGAAGAACTCCTTCACCGAAGCGATCACCTTGGGCATGCGGGTCATGCCGCCCACCATGACCGCCTCGTTGATCTGCTCCGTGGTCTTTCCGGCGTCGTTGAGCGCTTTTTTCACCGGATCGATGCTTCTCTTGACCAGGTCATCGACGAGCTGCTCGAACTTGGAGCGGGGCAGCTTGTACAGCAGGTGCTTCGGCCCCGTGGCATCGGCGGTGATGAACGGCAGGTTGATCTCGGTCTCCGCCACCGTGGAAAGCTCTATCTTGGCCTTCTCCGCAGCCTCCTTCAACCGCTGGAGCGCCATCTTGTCCTTGCGGAGATCGATGCCCGAATCCTTCAGGAACGAGTCCGCAAGCCAGCTGATGACCCGTTCGTCAAAATCATCGCCGCCCAGGAACGTGTCGCCGTTCGTGGACTTCACCTCGAACACGCCCTCGCCGAGCTCGAGGATGGAGATGTCGAACGTGCCGCCTCCCAGGTCATAGACCGCGATGGTCTCGTCCTTCCTTTTGTCCAGCCCGTAGGCGAGCGACGCTGCCGTGGGCTCGTTGATGATGCGCAGCACGTTCAGGCCGGCGATCCTTCCCGCGTCCTTCGTGGCCTGGCGCTGACTGTCGTTGAAATAGGCCGGCACCGTGACAACAGCGTCGGTGACCTTCTCTCCCAGATAGTCCTCGGCGGTCTGCCGCATCTTCTGCAGGATCATGGCTGAGATCTCGGCGGGGCTGTAGACCTTGCCCCGGATCTCCACATGGGCGTCGCTGTTCGCCGCCCTCACGATCTTGTAGGGCAGGTGCTTCATGGCTTCCTGCACCTCGGCCGATTCGTACTTGCGGCCGATGAGCCGCTTGATCGAAAAGATGGTGTTATCGGGGTTGGTGATAGACTGTCGTTTTGCGATCTGCCCCACGAGCCGCTCGCCGCTCTCGGTAATGGCCACCACCGACGGGGTGGTGCGGCTACCCTCGGAGTTCGCGATCACCACGGGCTCGCCTCCCTCCATGATGGCAACGCAGGAATTGGTGGTGCCCAGATCGATTCCAATGACCTTACCCATGTATGTTCTCCTCCTTCACCGGCTTTTTAGTTTTACACCGAGACAGCGATGACCGCGGACCGATGGTGGTCGATGGTCACCGGTACGCCCCGGCGCTTTCAATCTGCGTTCTGACCTTCATCCTGGTGACCGGCACATTCCCCCGCCTCCGGCGTTCCCGGTTCCGCTGTCGCCGGGGCTTCCACGGCCGCCGGCCGCTTGGTGACGCCCACTTTGGCGTGGCGCAGCACTCTGTCGTGGTACCGGTAGCCCTCTGTGAACACCTGGGCGACCATGTTCTCCGGCAGGTCCGCGTTCTCCACCTGCATCATGGCATCGTGCATGGCCGGATCAAAGGGCTCGCCCACGGCCTTGAACGGCTTGATCCCGTATTTTTCGAGAACGCCGAGCAGCTGTTTGTAGACCAGCTCCACCCCCTGGACGAGCGCCTGGTTCGCCGCTCCGCCCTCGTTCGCGTGCATGATCGCCAGGTTCAGGTGGTCCGCGACTCCCAGGAGATCAAGCGCCATCTGTTCATTGGCATACTTGCGGAAGTCCGCCTGATCGCGCTGCATGCGCTTGCGATAGTTCTCGAAATCGGCGTAGGTCCGCAGATACTTGTCGCGCGCCTCGCCGGCCTCCTGGGACAGCCGTTCCCGCTCCTTGGCGAACTGCCCGATCTCGCTGACCATCGCCTCGGCGAGCTCTGCGGCATGCGCCTCCTCCTCGCCCGCAGGTGCCGGGGGGACATCAGGGGCCCCTTCCTTCACCGGAGGGAGCTCGGGATCGAGCACGGGCGGGATCTCCGGATCCAGGGGGGGCTGTTCCGCGACGCTCTTCCTGGCGTCCTGCCCGGCCTTTTCCTTGTCCTTCCGGGAACGTCTTGTCATCGCTCGATGCCTTTCTTCAGCCGCTCATCAAGGATCCGCGAGAGCAGCCGCGAAGTGTAGTCCACTACGTTGATGACCTGCTTGTAGTGCATGCGCACGGGACCGATAACGCCCAGCGATCCGATGACGTTGCCCGCCCGGTAGTTCCCGACCACCACGCTGCACCCCTGCATCTCGAAAAAGGGGTTCTCTGAACCGATGAACACTTTCACCCCTTCCGCCGCGGTGGTCTTGTCGAGAAGCTTCAGCAGCTTGTATTTATCATCGAACGCACGGAAGAGCGTCCGCATCATTTCGACGTCCGCGAACTCCGGGCTTTCGAAGATCTGCGACGCTCCGCCGATGTACACCTTGTCGGCATCGCGCTCCTGCACTTCCCGGCTCGCGCGGTACGTGGCCTCCAGCAGGCCGAGGAAGTTCGCCTTTTCCTCCCGGAGCCGGCTGGCGAGGCGGTCCCGGACCTCGGAGAGGGCCCACTGGTCAAGCTCCCCGTCCAGATAGCTGCTGAAGGCGTTCAACTCATGCTGGGGGAGCGACTCGTCCATATCGATGAGCTTGTTCAGAACGGTGCCGGTGTTCGTGACAAAGATGATCAGGACCTGATCGCCCCGGAGCCGAACGAACTCAATGTGCTTGTAGCGACCTTCAGGCTCGGCCGGCGCCACGATCACGCCGGTGTGGTGCGAAAGCCTTGCCAGGAACTGACTTGCTTCCTCCATAAGCTGATGCAATTCGGAGCCCTGCAGCACCGCCGGCTGCTCCAGCTGCTCCTGCAGTCCGGCATGGTCGCGGTCAACGCTGATCAGCGTGTCGATATAATACCGATATCCCTTCTCCGTCGGCATCCTGCCGGCAGACGTATGCGGATGGGTCAGGAATCCCAGCTCCTCCAGTTCCGCCATGATGTTCCGCAGGGTGGCAGAACTGAGACTGAAGTTGGCGGTCTTCGTCAGGGCGACCGACCCTACCGGAGATCCGGTCTGCACGTAACTGTCGATGACCGCCTGCAGGACTTTCTGTGCTCGCTCGTTCAGATCCATACTGTTTCCCCGCAATGAGCAAGGGCCTCTACCGGCACTTAGCACTCAAGCGATATGAGTGCTAAAATTAACATATCGCCCCTGCAGTGTCAAGCTTTAAATCCGTGACATATTTTTCCTGCTCCGCAAACAACGCTTATATGAAAAATGGCCATCCGGACCCCCTTCAGAACTGCAAAGGTCGCCGAATGGCCATTGTACATCGGTTCACTGCTCGAAACCCGCAGGGCTCCTCGATATCATGCGGCCTTCTTCACCGCAGTCTCCGCCCCCAGATCCTTGACCTCTTTGCTCTCGATGGCAATTTTCCTGGCCTTCGGGATTTCGGGCACCGGCACCGTCAATTCCAGGATGCCGTTGGTAAATTTCGCCTTCAAATCCTCATCTTTGACGCCATCGGGCAGGACGAAGTGACGCTCGAAGGAACCATATAAGATCTCCTGATAGGTAAAGTCCTTCTTCGTTTCCTCCTTTTCCTCTTTCCTCGCCCCCTTGATGACAAGGTCCCTGTCCCTGATGCTCACCTCGAGGTCCTTCGGATCGATGCCCGGAAGCTCGGCCTTGATATGCAGCGTACCGTCCTTCAGATAGCTTTCGATCCGGGGCGTCCAGAGTCCTCTCTCCTCCCGCTCTTCAGCACCCAGAAGCCGGCCGAACATCCTGTCCATCTCCCTCTGCATCGTGCGGATCTCCTCAAAGGGATCCCCTTTTCTGATCATGTTGAACGGATCCAGTCTCATCAGGCTTTTCATATGAATCCCTCCTTCCGATCATTTGATCCATACTACCCTCGGCTATGCCCCGAACAGAAAGCACCCTTTCCGCATCCCCCCCTCCGGGTGCCAACTTCACACGTTCAACGGAGGAAACTGCTGATGCTACGGGGATACTTCACTAAGGGTGCTTTTTCGTACACCACACCTCTCAAATCCTTCACCGCCTCCATCATCTTTCTTTGCTTTAAATATAACAAATGATTAGCACTCTGTCAATAAGAGTGCTAATCATTTAAGCGTTTGATTTCATGGTAGTATTACGTGAATTTTGCGTGTAATCTTTCAGGCACGTCTCGATTGCTCATGAATGGACTTCGTGGCGAGAAGACGGATTGCCGACTTTCGGTGCAGGGCCCTACCTGCCCCGGGACTTGGGGACATAGTAGAGGGTCCCCTCGCGCAT
>Ga0316622_100001018_pt1 | contig 17609 bp, 11 predicted proteins | sample OWC_Aug_OW2_C1_D_FD_207646 | JGI IMG/M metagenome (GOLD analysis project Ga0316622, IMG submission 207646) | Wetland soil microbial communities from Old Woman Creek delta, Ohio, United States - OWC_Aug_OW2_C1_D5_C | ecosystem: Environmental > Terrestrial > Soil > Wetlands | place: USA: Ohio... | reverse complement strand
CCCCCTCCACCCCCTGGCCGGTCACCTTCACCAGGGGCGCGCCCCCCCGGAAGAGGGCGTTCGCGAAGGCGTGGATCTCCTCGGGCTTCTCGCCGGGGCCGCCGTGCGCGTGGGCCATCCGGACGCGGATCGCCAGCGTCCGCTCCCCCGGCGGCAGCCGATAGGACTTCTGGTAGGAGCCCAGCGGATAGGCGAAATCGTTCGTCCCGTTCACCCAGAGCATCGGCATCCCCGTCTTCGCCAGGTACCGGGACGGGTCCCACAACCCCAGCCACTTCTCCGCCTTCTCCTTCCCCATCTTCTCGAAGGTCCCCAGCCACGTGGAATCCTCCCCCAGGAACCCGCAGCCGTAGACGGGCGCCGCGAACCGGAATCGCGGGTCGACCGCCGAGACGATGCACGTGAGGTAGCCGCCCCACGAGATGCCGGTGACGCCGACCTTCTCCGCGTCGACCTCCGGGAAGGAACGGAGAAGCGAATGCCCCAGGACGGCGCCGGCCACGGCGTGGTAGGTCCACTGGTCCCTTTCGGGCTGATCGACCTGGTCGAAGCCGCCCCAGCCCGGCGGGCCGCCGTGCTCGTGGCGGACCCACCCCTGCTTCTCCTTCTTCGGAACGCACCCGCAGAGATCCATGGCGATCGCCGCGTAGCCGCGCTCGTTCCACAGCCGGACCCACGCCTCGAACGCCGTCCCGCCGCCCCCGTGGACGAGGACCATGGCCGGGACCTTCTTCTCCGACTTCGGCGCCCCGTACCAGGCGAAGACCCGGGTGGGATTGCCCTTCCAGGGGACGCCCTCGTAGAAGAGCGCCTTCATCCCCGCTGCCTCGAACTCCGGGGCGGGATGGACCGCCGGCGGCTTCGAGAGCTTCTCGAACTCCCACGGGGCCTGAGTCGCAAGCCCCGCCGGGAAACCCAGCAGGAGGGCCGCGACCAGGAGGGGCCGTATCCTTTTCTCGATCATGGAGCCGGATTGTATCCCCGTACGGGGACCCTGTCTAACCCCGCCGCACCGCCGGGGCTCACTGCTCCAGCTTCCAGTAGATCGCCATCCAGAGGGCCACGATCCCCTGCAGGATCAGCGGGACCACGAACGGGACGCGGGAGGGCATGAGCTGGAGCACGAGGGAGGTCCCCGTGAGGGCGGCCGCCAGCGCCTTCCACTTGAAATCCGCGTCGGTGAAGTGCAGGAAGTAGCCGGTCCCGACCACCGCCACGATCAGGGGAAGCCACAGGATCAGGTACACACCACCTTCCCCTACTGCGGCACCCGGAGGGCGACCGGCTGGAGGGTCACCGGCCCCAGCAGGCCGGAGTCGCGGAGCGGCCACGCCGAAGCGTCGAAGGGCTTGTAGTCCACGTTCACGAAGTTGATGTCGTGGAAAATCTTCCACGGCACCTTCCGGAGATCCAGGTCGCGGATCCGGTTGGCCGACACGTTCGTCACCTCCACCTCCAGCAGGTTGCCCGCCGGCTTCAGGCCCTCGACCCGCACCCGGAACGGCGGCGCGAAGAGCGTGCCGAGGTCGCGCCCGTTGAGGCGGACCCGGGCGCTCTGGCACACCCGCCCCAGGTCGAGCAGGAACCGTCCGCCCGCCGAGGGGGCATCGAACGAGGCCGAGTAGAGGGCGGCCCCGGCGAATCGCTTCGCCTCCTCTCCCCCGAGCGCCGTCCAGGACGCCAGGTTCCCCGTCTCGAAGGGCGGCGGAAGCTCCGGACCGCCCTCGAGGAACTTCACCCGCCAGGGGCCCCCGACCTCGACGGGGTCCCCCGACCGCTCCACGCAGGGCCAGGCGGGCGCCCCGGGCCTGCGGTCCCTGAACGTGCGGATGATGACGGACTCGCCGGGGGAGAGCTGGAGGTAGACCCGCACCCCGCCTCCCTCCCCCTTCCCGAGGGCGGCCATGCCGGTCCGCCCCGTCGCCGGATCCATCAGCGCCGCGGACTCCGCGTCCGTCGAGAGCGGGACCCACCGATCGAGGGCCTGCTCCCCGTGGTTGGCGACGAAGTAATGGCGCCCGGAATCCGCCGCGCGGCGGACGAAGAGGGCGCCCGGATGGTCCACGAGGGGCTCCCGGGCCACCCCCGCCTGCGCCAGGGCCGCCTCCAGGTCCCCCACCAGCACGCTCCCCGCGCCGAGCTTCGCGCGCCTGAGCTTCCCCGGGACGGCGTCCTCGAGCCGGACCGTCTCCCGCAATCCCTTCAGTTCCCCGCGCCGCTCCTCCAGGCGTCCCAGTCCCGGGACATCCCCCGGCAGGCGGTCCTGGAAGACCGCCGTCCCGCCCCCCTCCGCCAGGGCCAGGATCTTCCGGAACGTCTCCACCGGGACGCGCTCGCAGGCCGGGACCACGACGGCCCGGCAGGCGCCGCCCGGGACCGCGATGCGCCCCTCCTTCGCCGCGGCCCCCGCCAGCTGGCGGTCCGAGACGTAGTCGAACGTGAAGCCGCGGCCCCAGAGGTGCCGGGCCGCGCGGCCCACGGACTGCTGGTCGAACCACCCCCGGTGGTGCACGGAGAGCTGCTCGGCCATCCCGTCGGCCTTGTGCCACAGGTCGTGGATCGGCCAGTAGACGAGCAGGTCGTTGTCGGGCCTCCCCGCCTGGAGGACCGACTGGCAGCGCGCGATGTAGGTATTGAGGGCGAGGGCGTCCCGCCAGATGGAGTTCCGCGGGTTCATCTCCGTGGAGGCGTAGAAGAGCCATCCCGGCCAGCCGGCCTCGTCGGGCGAGTAGCAGGTGCCGTGGTAGAAGACGTGGTTGACGCCGGAAACGAAGAACTCGTCCACCAGCCGCTTCAGGTCACCCAGCGTCTCCGTGAAATGCTCCGCCAGCCACGTCCCGGTCTCCGAGCTGACGAGCGTCCGGCCCGCCACGTGGGCCGCCGACGAGGCGAACTTGGCTACGAGGATCTCCCGGTCGTTCCGGAACATCTCCGTTTCGGGTATGTCCGCCGCCGCGTAGAGGTCCAGCAGGTTCCCCGGGGAGCCGTGCGCCTGGTTGCGCGTGAGGAACCCGCGCTCGCGCGACCACCCCGCCCACGCCGGGAGGAAACGCTCGACGAGGAGGTCCGAGACCGTCTCCCGGTAATCCCCCTTGAGGCGCGCCGCGACGTCGTCCCGGCCTTTCCCGAGGAAGTCCGGCAGGCGTTCCTGGAGGCGGTAGCCCCGGCGCTTCTCGAACTCCGCGAAGAAGTCGGGCGATGTCTCCCCCCCGTAGTACTCGTAGGAGTCGTGATACATCGCGCGGGGCTTCGGGCCCCCGTAGCCGGAGAAGGCGTCGGTGAACCGGGCGAGGTAATTGCGGACCGCCTCCCCAAAGAAGGGATTGATCATCCAGCCCTCGCCGCCGGGGGCCGCGCGCTTGACCCGGGGGCCCGACCTCCTGCCCGAGACCGCCGTCACCTTCCACGCCCCGCCGTCCGGCGGGCTCCAGTCGACAGTCCCCGCGGGGCCGACCCTGTCGAGCAGGTCCACGCACGTCCCGCCCCCGCCCGAGGCGACCAGCGCGAGCAGCGACGGGCGGTCGAACTTCGCCTCCAGCTTCCCCCGCGGCGGGACGTCGAGCGTCTTCGCCTCGAACTTCATGCCGGCGTGCGCCTCGGGCACGTTCGGGCCGCCGAAGCACCAGCCCGTGCCGGTGGTCATGTCCACGTCCATCCCCAGCCGCCGCGCCTCGGCCACGGCGTGGCCCAGCATCTCGAACCACCGGGGGCTGAGGTAGGGGATGAACCGGTCCTCCGCCCCCCGGGCGCCGTAGATGGGGATGACGTGGACCCCGCCGTAGCCCGCGGCGGCGTAGCGCTGGAGCTCCCGGGTGAGGTTCTCCGCGTCCACGGCGCTCCCCAGCCACCACCAGTAGGCCCAGGGGCGCGCCGTGTTCCGGGCCGCGGGCCACGCCAGGGGATCCTCCTGGGCGGGCGCGGCCCCCGGGAGCAGGAGGGCCAGGACCGCGATCCACCGGCTCATGGCGCCCCATCCTATGGGGCCCATGAAACGGTTGTCAACCGTTCCGGGATCGGCTATCCTCCCCCGCAATGAAGTTCAAGCTCGGCCTCGTCCAGATGCGGTGCGCGGACGACGCGGGGACCAACCTCGCCGCCGCGGAGCGCGGGATCCGCGAAGCCGCCCGGAGGAAGGCCCAGGTGATCTGCCTCCCCGAGCTCTTCGGGGGCCTCTACTTCTGCCAGGAGGAGAACCACGCCGCGTTCGAGCGGGCTGAACCCGTGCCCGGCCCCACCTGCGAGGCGCTCGGGCGGCTGGCGCGCGAACTGGAAGTCGTGATCGTGGGATCGGTCTTCGAGCGCCGGGCGGCGGGGGTCTACCACAACACGGCGGTGGTGCTCGACGCGGACGGGTCGCTGGCGGGGACGTACCGTAAGATGCACATCCCCGACGACCCCCTCTACTACGAGAAGTTCTACTTCACGCCGGGGGACCTCGGGTTCCAGGCCGTCGAGACGAAGTTCGGCCGCGTGGGGCTCCTGGTCTGCTGGGACCAGTGGTACCCCGAGGCGGCGCGGGTGACCGCCCTCAAGGGCGCGCTGGTCCTCTTCTATCCCACCGCCATCGGCTGGCACCCCCGGGAGAAGAGGGAACACGGCGCGGCCCAGGTCGACGCCTGGCGCACCGTCCAGCGGGCCCACGCGATCGCCAACGGCGTCTACGTCGCGGCCGTGAACCGCGTGGGCCACGAGGGGCCCCGGCGCGGGGGGCTGGTCTTCTGGGGCTCGTCCTTCGTCTGCGACCCCTTCGGCAGGATCCTGGCCCAGGCCTCCACCGGCCGTCCGGAGGTCCTCGTGGCCGAGTGCGACCCCCGCCATCTCGAAACGGTTCGGCGCCACTGGCCGTTCCTCCGGGACCGCCGCGTGGACGCCTACGGGCCGATCCTGGAGCGGCACCTCGACCGGGAATGAAGACCTCGACCGCGCCCCCCGGAACCCGCGGCTTCGCCATGCCCCCCGAGTGGGCCCAGCACCGCGCCACGTGGATCGCCTGGCCCCACGAGATCCGCGACTGGCCCGGCAAGTTCGCCCCGATCCCCTGGGTGTACGGGGAAATCGTCCGCCTCCTCGCCCCCCGCGAGCGGGTGTGCATCCTCGTCCAGGGCCCGGCGCCGGAGCGGCGCGCCCGGGGTCTGCTGCGGAAGGTGGGCGTGGACCCGGCGCGGACGGACTTCTTCCGGGTGCCCACGGACCGCGTCTGGACGCGCGACTCGGGGCCGGTCTTCGTCCGCAGCGCCTCGGGCGAGCGGATCGCCACGCACTGGCGGTTCAACGGCTGGGCCAAGTACCCCAACCACCGGAGGGACGACGAGGTCGCCGGGCACATCGCGAGGGCCTCGGGAGTCCCGGAGTACCGGGCGCGGGTGGCGGGGCGGGACGTGGTGCTGGAGGGGGGGGCGATCGACGTGGACGGGGCGGGGACGCTCCTGGCCACGGAGGAGTGCCTGCTCTCGAAGGTCCAGGAGCGGAACCCCGGCCTCGGGCGCGAGGGGATGGAGCGGCTGTTCTCCGACGTCCTCGGCGTCCGGCGCGTGGTGTGGCTGGGCCGGGGGATCGCGGGCGACGACACGCACGGCCACGTCGACGACGTGGCCCGCTTCGTGGCGCCGGGGCGGGTGCTCCTCTGCGAGGAGAAGGACCCGCGGGACCCCAACCACGCGCCGCTCGAGGAGAACCGGGAGCGGCTGCGGGCGGCGGGCCTGGAGGTGGTCCGGATCCCGATGCCGCGGCCGATCGTCTTCAACGGCCAGAGGGTCCCCGCGAGCTACGCCAACTTTTACATCGCCAACGGGGTCGTGCTGGTGCCCACCTTCAACGACCCGCGGGACCGGGAGGCGCTCGGGCTCCTGGCGGAGCTCTTCCCGGGACGGGAGGTGACGGGGGTCCACTGCGGGGACCTCGTCTGGGGACTCGGGACCCTCCACTGCGCCACGCAGCAGGAGCCGGCGTGATCCGATTCCCTGTCGACTTTTCCCCCCCTCGCCGCACTCCCTGAGGGGGGACGATCCATGGAGAACGAACTCCTTGACCGCTGGGTGTCCGGCGATCCCCGGGCCGCCGGGGAAATCTACCGGATCTACTACCGCCGCGCCCGGGAGTTCGCCACGACGCTGGGCGCCCGCCTCGTGGACGCGGAGGACATCGCCCAGGAAGCGCTGATCGCCGGCCTCGAGGGCCTCCGGGCCGGCAAGAGGCCCGACCGGTTCACCCACTGGCTCCTGGGGATCGCCCGCCACGTCACCTTCCAGAAGATGAAGCCCAGGCCCGGCGCCCTGACCGACGTCGTGGACCCCCGCCGCCGGGGCGGCCGCACCCTAGCCGTCCGACGCGAGATGGGGGACCTCCTCGAGCGGACGCTCCAGCGCCTCCCTCCCGCCCTCCGGGAGGTGGTCGACCTCGTCCACCGCGCGGGCCTCTCCCGCAAGGAGGCGGCCGACCGCCTCCGGCTGCCGCTCGACGCCGTCCACGCGCGCTGCGAGCGCGCCTACGCGCGCCTCCGCCAGGCCCTTTCCCGCCACTTCACGACGCTGGCGGTCCGGTCCCTCGAGCCGCGCGCCGTCCGCCTGGAGGACATCCGCGCCCTCCCGGCCGGCATTCCGGGACGCGGTCGTGGCGCGCCACCTGGAGGACCTCTCCGAGGACGCCGCGGCCCTCAGGCTGGGCATCCCCGCGGCCACGCTGCGGGCGCGCCTCCGGAGCGCCTGCGAGATCCTCGGGGTCGACGCCGCCGCGGACTTCTCCGCCGCCCGCGAGGAGCACCGGAAGGGCCGGTGATCAGTCGGTGACTTCCACGGCCGCGGTCCGGTACAGGCGCAGGTCGCTGAAGATGTCGGTCCACCGAGCGCCGTCCGCGTAGGCCTCCGGGAGGAGCTGCTGGAGCAGGCCGAACGCCCCCGCCGCCCCCAGCAGCACGTGGAGGTCCGGCTTCCGCGCCAGGAAGGCGGGCCACCGTTCCCGCAGGCCGCGGCCGTGCCTCCGCGCCGCCTCCAGCAGGTCGGCGCGGCGGTACGACGGGACGAGCGATCCCATGTACGCCAGCCCGTAGAGCGCGTCGAGCTCCATGTAGTTGCCGTAGTCGAGCCAGCGGCCGTCGGGCTTCTGCAGGGCGAGGATGCCGTCGATGACGCGCTCCGGGTGGGGGAACCGGCGGCCGTGGTGCTGGTACACCGGCCAGATGTGGGCGCCGCCGCCGAGCGCCTCGAACGGCCCGGCGTGGACCACGCCCCGGCGCCACCAGCCGGTCTGCGGGTCGAGATTCCCGTCGAGCCACCGGAAGACGGCCTCGCGCCACTCCGGGGTGCAGCGGCAGCTCATGCTGAAACAGTGCATCCCGCCCCAGAAGAGGTGCGAGCCGCTCCACTGCCGTTTCCAGTCGATCTTCTCGAGCCAAGGGCCCACCTCGCCGGGCTCGTCGAAGGCCTCGTAGAGCCTCACGGGGCGCTTCTGGCGCCCCCCCAGGGCGCCCAGCGCTCCCACGACCATCCCGTTGGCGTGTTCGAAGGAGTGGTGGCGGAACCTCGGATAGGTGCCGTCGGCCTGCGCGAACGAGTTGATGTGGTCGATCCATTCCCGCCGGGACTCCGGCGGGAGGGTCTTCTGGAGATCCTCGCCCATGACCGTGCGCAGGATGGCCACGTCGCACGAGGCGTAGAGGGAGGGCTCCTTCTCGCCGGGCAGGCGGTAGGCGCCCTGCGGCGCCCCCGGGGCCCGGAGCGTCTCCGCGTAGGCCAGCGCCTCCCGCCGGACGGCGGAGAGGTCGAAGGGATCGTCCGCCGCCGCGGGGCCCCCCCCCGCGACCGCGGCCAGGACGGCCAGGACTCCCCGTGGGATCAAGGACCCGCCCCTCAATCCAGGGGTCCGGCCTCGAAATCGGAGGGACTGACCCACCCCGCTTTCATCTTCATCTTCCCGTCCTTCATGAAGCGCTCGTAGAAGCCGCGCTGCTCCCCGGCGTAAGGGTACGCCTCGAAGACGCCCCCCTGGCCGAGCATGCGCGGATCCTCCTGCGCCTTCAGCCCGTCGAAGAGCTGCTTCCGGAGGGATTCCCGGCGTTCCTGGTGCTCCGTCCTCCCCGCGAGGTTGTCCAGGCAGTCGGGATCCTTCGACGTATCGTAAAGCTCCTCCGCCGGCCGCCTGCCGAAGCAGAGGGCCCAGCAGCGGTCCGCGGGGTCCTTGCGCCGCGCGTTGAGGATCTCGGTCTTGGTGGGGCCGCCGTCGCAGTTGAGGTAGCCCGTCTCCGGGTTGCCCGCCGGCCAGCGCGACGGCTCGAAGTTGTGGAGGTAGATCCATCCCTCCTTCACGATCCCGCGGATCGGGTAGCCCCCGTCGTTCGGGCGCCCGACGTCGTGGCGCTCCTTGCCCACGAGGACGTGGTCGCGGGCGGGCACGACGCGCCCGCCGGACTCCGCCCGGAAGATCTCGACGAGGCTGCGCCCCGCCGCGGGCGCCATGCCGGTCTCTTCCCACTTCAGCCCCTCGATCTCGACGAAGGTCGGCGCCAGGTCGACGAAGCTCACGTAGTCGTCCACGGTGCGACCGGGGTTCCGGATCCCCTTCTTCCACATCGCCGCCAGGGGGACATGGTTCGAGAAGTCGTACTCCTGTCCCTTGCACCGGGGGAACGGCATGCCGTGGTCGGAGGTGGCGACGACGAGGGTGTTCTCCAGCAGGCCGCGCCGCTCCAGCGACACGAGCATGCGGCCGAGGTGGCGGTCGAAGTGCTCTATCTCGAAGGCGTAGTCGAGCAGGTCGTTGCGGACGACCTCGTTGTCGGGCCAGTAGGCGGGGACGCGGTCCACGTCGGCGGGCTTCTTGCCCCCCTTGGCGGCGCCGGAACCGTACTCGTAGCCGCGGTGCGGTTCGACGGCGCCGTACCAGAAGCACCACGGCGCATCCGCCGGGGCGGCGTTCAGGAAGTCCTCGAAGTTCCCGGCGTAGTCGCTGTTGCCGATGCCCCGGGCGGGCGGCGCCGCCTTGCGCGCGTCGAAGGGCTTCCCCGCCAGGTCGCGGGGCTTCCCCTCCGCGTCCCTGGCCACGCCGGGGGCCCACCCCTTGCAGGTCTTCCCCGCGAAGACGCCGCGCCCGGAGAGGGTCTCGGCGTAGGTCCTGAACTCGGGGGGGAAGAAGGGGACGTGGTTGCAGGCCTCCTTGAGCTGCCAGGAATTCCTCCCGGTGAGGATGCACGCGCGCGACGGGGCGCACTTGGCGTTGGGCGTGTAGACGCGGGTGAAGAGGAGGCCGTCGCGGGCCACGCGGTCGAAGGCGGGGGTCTTCACCCAGCGGCAGCCGTACGCCCCGGCGTGCCCGTAGCCCCAGTCGTCGGCGACCGCGAAGAGGATGTTGGGCCGCGGGTCCGGCCGCGGCCCCGCGGCGGCGGAGGGCAGCCACGCCGCGAGGGCGGCGGCCAGGAGGACCCTATTCACAACCGCGCCCTCCCGTCTCCGACACGCCCTGGCAGGCGGCCGAGTAGGCCCTGAGCGTGGGGACATCGAAGAGGACGAAGACCACGCGGTCGAGCTTGCCGGGATTCCGGAGCAGCCAGCCCCGCACCGCCCCCACCGCGATGACGGAGGCCTCCTCGACGGGGTATCCGTAGGCCCCCGTGGAGATCGCCGGGAAGGCGACGGAGCGGCACCCCTTCTCGACCGCGAGGTCCAGGCACTTCAGGTGGCAGGAGGCGAGCTGCTCGACGTCCTTCTCGCGGCCCCCGTAGCGGGGGCCCACGGCGTGGAAGACCCAGCGGGCCGGCAGGTTCCCGGCGGCCGTGGCGGCGGCGGAGCCCGTGGGGCAGCCCCCGATCTTCCGGCACTCCTTCATGATCGAGGGCCCGCCGGCGCGGTGGATCGCCCCGTCCACCCCCCCGCCGCCGGCGAGGTGCTCGTTGGCCGCGTTGACGACCGCATCGACCGCCACGCGGGTGATGTCCCCCTGGACGAATTCGACCGCCGTCACCGTCCCCTCCTTCCGGCCTAGAATTCCCGGCGCCGGTGGAGCCACGCGTCGAGGATCCCCCGCTGGAGGTCGGAGAGGTTCTCGGCCCGCCGGACCCGGCAGGAGGCGCGCTCCCGGGTGCCCACCTTGAGGGTCGCCTCCACCGAGGTGCCGTCCCGCTGGAGCGTGAGCCCGGCCTCCCCCCCCGCCTTGAGCTTCCCGATCTCCTGCCAGATGTTCGAGCGCGTCACCTCGACGCCGTTGATCGCGGAGACCCGGTCGTTCGCCTTCAGTCCCGCCCGTTCGGCCTCGCTCCCCGGCGGCACGCTCAGGACCGTGGTCCCCCGCAGGGGGAACCCGAGATCCGCCTGGCGGGACAGGGTGAGGTTCACCGAGAGGCCGGGCGGCCCCAGCACCGCCGCGTAGGGGAGTTCATCGACGCCGCTGACGTACTTCCCGTAGAATTCCTTCCAGTCCTCCCCGCTCACCTCGTTCAGGGCCTTGAGGATGCCGTCCTCCGGGAATCCCATCCCGATCCAGCCCTTCCCCTCCCGCGCCGGCTTGACGCAGTACTCCTCGTAGAGGTGGCGGAGGACGTCGTCGAAGGACTTCTTCCCGCCGCTCGCCCAGCGCATCCTGAGGTCGATGAGCAGGCCGAGGAGTTCCCCCTTGTTGTAGTAGTCCACGCGGGGGTAGTCCTTCCGGTCCCACACCGACGAGGACGCCTTCTCGACGCTGGTGACGAGGCGGTCGGGGTTGTTCTGGAGCGTCTCGACCTCGCTGGAGAGGTGGAGGAGGTAGCGGTCCTCGCTCCAGATCCCGCAGCGGGCGAGGGTACGGTCGCCGAAGTAGCTCGTGCCCCCCTCGCAGAACCACAGATCCTTCGTCCGCACGGGCTGCGTGTAGTCGAACGGTCCCAGGTTGAAGGGCCGGATGCGCTTGACGTTCCACAGGTGGAAGTACTCGTGCGACGTGATCGAGGCCGCCAGCATGGGGTCCGCCTTGATGGCGAGGTAGGGGAGCGTGATGTTGGTCGAGTTCAGGTGCTCCAGCCCGTGGCCGCCCGAACCGCCGCGGAAGTGGTAGAGGAAGACGAAGCGCCGGAAGGGAAGCTTGCCGAACATCCGGTTCTGCTCCGCGACGACCCTGCGGCACATCTCCACGAGCTTCGCTCCGTCCACCGGCCCGGTCGCGTGGACCACGAGCTGGTAGCGGGCCCCGTCCTGGTCGAACTCGAAAAGCTCGAACTTCCCGAGCTCCGTGGGGCAGTCGATGAACGTGTCGTAGTCGCGCGCCCGGTACTCGTCTCCCTCCCGGTCCAGCGGCGTCCCGACCTTCCACCCCTCGGGGATCGCGAAGCGGACGCGGCAGGGCGCCTCCTTGCGCCCCACGACGTAGAAATAGGTGTCCGGCCCGGCCAGGAAGCAGTGGTCCCTGTCCATGCGGGAGCGCTCGACCGAGAGGTCGTAGGTCACGGTGAATTCCCGCGCCCCGCGGGTCCGGACCTTCCAGGTCTGTTCGTCCAGGGATTCCACGTCCAGCTTCCCGCCCGCGGCGTCGGCGGCCCGGACGTCCCTGACGTCCTTGCAGTACCGGACGATCCGGTAGGCCCCCGGGGCCCAGGCGGGGATGGCCACCCGCACCTCGTCGCCATCGCTGTGGGTGACGGCCATGTCGACGCGGACCGTCCCCCCCTCGGGGTTCGAGACGTTCACGGCGTAGGCGACCCGGGTGAGCTCGTCCTTCTTCTCCTGGGCGGCGGCCGCGGAGGCCGCCAGGAGCAGCAGCGCGAGGCAGCGGCGCATGATCCCTCCGGAGGTCCTTCCAGAGATGATACGTCGGGGGGCCCGGCGTGTCCCGCAATCATTTCGGCCCCCGGCGGGGCGCGAGGCCGCTATAAGTCCCCCGTGGCCGCCGCCAATCCCCACCTCCTGGGCCAGATCGCGATCCACGAGGGCTACCTCACCCCGGAGCGGCTCGAGGAATGCCTCCAGATCCAGGCCTCCGACGACCCGCCGCGCAAGATCGGCCTCATCCTCCTGGAGAAGGGCTACCTCACCAACGAGCAGCTGGCGTCGGTCATGGAGATCCAGCGCCTCCGGCTGCAGACCATCGCGGCCGACCCCGAGCGCGGCGGCCTCTTCGGCCAGGTGGCGCTGCGCCTCGGCCACGTGACCCAGCTCCAGCTCGACGAGTGCCTCCGCCAGCAGCAGGAGCTGTCCCGCGCGGGCACCCCCGTCCTGCTCGGCCAGCTCTTCCTCCGCAAGGGCTACCTCAACACCGACCAGTTCATGGAGATCCTCCGGCGGCAGAAGAGGGAGGTCGTCAAGTGCCCCGGCTGCGACACCTTCTACGACGCCCGGGACCACGCCGAGGGCGCCAAGTTCGCCTGCTCGCGATGCGGGACGGTGGTGCAGATCCCCTCCTTCAGGACGGAGGCCCGCCCGCCCACCCAGGACACCCGCGTGGGGCTCCTCCGCCAGGCCAAGGAGGACATCAAGGGCGAGTCGGTGGGCCGCTACCTCATCGTCGAGCAGATCGGGCAGGGCGGCATGGGGGTCGTCTACAAGGCGCTCCACCGCGACCTCAACCGGGTCTTCGCGCTCAAAGTCCTCAAGACGGGGGATTTCACCACCATCGAGGCGGTGCGCCGGTTCCAGCGGGAGGCGCGACTGGCGGCCCGGCTCAAGCACCCCCACATCGTCGCCGTCCACGACGCGGGCGAGGAGAACGGCGTCCACTACATCGCGATGGAGTACATCGACGGGGAGCCGCTCTCGGCGCGCCTCTTCTCCCACCGCGGGCGGGTCCGCGACCACCTGGTCCTGCTGGAGAAGGTCGCCCGCGCCGTCGCCTACGCCCACCAGAAGGGGGTCATCCACCGCGACGTCAAGCCCTCCAACGTCATGGTCGACCGCGAGGGAGAGCCCCACCTCATGGACTTCGGGCTGGCCAAGCACGCCCAGGAGGGATCGCTGCTCACGCGCTCGGGGGCGTTCCTGGGGACGCCGTTCTACATGTCCCCCGAGCAGATCCGCGGCGACAGCCCCCGCGTGGACGCCCGGAGCGACATCTACTCCCTCGGCGTCATCCTCTACGAGATCATCTCCGGCCGCCTCCCGCACACGGGTTCCAACAGCGTCGAGATCTTCAACCGGATCGTGAACGACGAACCCCCCAACCCCCGGGAGATCAACCCCCGGATCCATCCGGACCTCCAGACGATCTGCCTGAAGGCGATCGAGAAGGACCGCGCGCGGCGCTACCCCAGCGCCGAGGGCCTCGCCGCCGACCTGCGCCGGCACCTCGACGGGGAACCCATCCTCGCCCGGCCGCCCGGCCTCGCGGGGCGGGCCGCCCGTTCCGTGGTCAAGCATCCGGCGCGCGCCGTGGCCGCGCTCACGACCCTGCTGCTGGGGATCGCGGCCATCTCCCTCGGCGCCAACGCCTACCAGGACTCCCGATCCTTCTCCCAGCACATGTCCCAGGCCCGCGACCACCTGCGGGCGCGGCGCTACGAACGGGCCCGCTCCGAGGTGGACCAGGCCCTGGCCATCCGTCCCGGCGACCGCGAGGCGACCATCCTCGGCAAGCAGGTCGACGCGAAAATCGGCCTCCTGGAGAGCGAGGCCAGGGCCGCCGAGGTCGAGTACGGGAGGCGCCTCGAAGCCCACCCCTTCGTGCGGGAGGGGAGCGAGATGATCCTCCGCCTGACGGCGCGAATCCCCGCCGAGAAGCTCCCGGCCGCGGAAATCGCCGCCGTCTGCGGGGCCGCGGAAAAGACCCTCGGCCAGGCCCTCGACCGCTGCCCCGGCCACGACGACGCCCTATACTGGAGGGCCCGTTCCCGAAGCCTGCGCGGCGACGCGGCGGGCGCCCTGCGGGACCTGGCCGAGGCGCTCGAGAAGAATCCCCGCCACCTCGACGCCTACGCGGAGCGCGGGCGGCTCCTCCTGAGGAGGTTCTTCAGCCCCCGCCTCCCTCCCGGCGCCTCCGCGGCCGGCGGCGGCCCGGCGCTCACGGCCCCCTCCTTCGACAACCCGGCGGCCCGGGACCTCCTCCGCCAGACCCGCAGCGACCTGGAGGTCGTGCGGACGCACGCCGCGGAACAGTGGCTCTTCAAGTACGCCGAGGCCGCGCTCGACCTCATGGAATTCCGCGCGGAGGCCGCGGAGGAAAGGATGGCCGCTTACCTCCAGCGGCACGCGGGAGACCCGGAGGGGCTGGCGCTCCGCGCGCTGGCGCGCCTCCACCGGTCCCGCCCGGACCTCGCGCTGCCGGACCTGGACCTGGCCCTGCTCTACCGCCCGCTGGACGGCTGCCTGCGCGGGTGGCGCGCCGTGGCGCGCGCCCTCCAGGGAGACCTCCCGGGGGCCCTGGAAGACCTCCCGGAGGACGCGCGGGACGCCGGGGCGGCCTGCCTCCGGGCGGCCCTGCGGTACCACCGGGGCGACTACGAAAAATCCCTCGCCGACTTCCAGCGGGCCGCGGAGTTCGACCCCCACCGGGGGGAGGCCTACGCCGGCCGCGCCTCCGCGCTCGGCGCGCTCGGGCGCCCGGAGGAGGCCGAGGCCGACTTCGGGAGGGCGATCGCCCTGGAGCCGCGGGAGCCGGCCTTCCTGGAGGGGCGGGGGCTCCTGAGGCTGCGCGCAGGGCGGGCCGGGGAGGCAGCCGCGGACCTCGAGCGGGCAATCCAGCTGGCCCCCTCGTGGACGGAGCGGCTCAAGGACGCCCTCAACTCCTGCCACATGAGGAAATGAACGCCCCCCGATCCCGTCCCCCGCCCCGGGAATACATGAAGCATGTGTATAATAGTTGGACGGACCCATGACGACCCCTGAGGCCCAGAAGCCGAGCGACGAGTCCTACGGCCAGACCGCGGTGCGCCTGACGTTCGCCACGGAGGCCCAGGTCCAGGAATGCGTCAGCATCCAGGCCAGGATGCGCGAGATGGGCATCGACGAGCCCCTCGGCGAGATCATGGTCAAGAAGGGCTACCTCACCTCCACCCAGAACACCCAGATCCTCAAGTCCATGGGCATCCACACGAACCCTATCCCCGGCTACACCCTCCTGGGGCGGATCGGCCAGGGCGGCATGGGCACCGTCTACAAGGCCAACCAGACGAGCGTCAACCGCACCGTGGCCATCAAGATCCTGGCCGCCGCCACCGTGAAGGACAAGACCTACATCGCCCGCTTCTTCCAGGAGGCCCGGGCGGCCGGGAAGCTCAGCCACAAGAACCTCATCGCCGCCATCGACGTCGGCGAGGCCAGCGGCCTCTATTACTTCGTGATGGAGTACGTCATCGGCAAGAGCTGCCGCACCCTGGTGGAGGCCCACGGGCCCTTCGACGAGGGGAGGGCCCTCGACCTGGGGACCCAGATGGCCGAGGTGCTGGACCACATCCACCAGCACCAGATGGTCCACCGCGACATCAAGCCCGAGAACATACTGCTGACGCCGGACGGGACGGTGAAGCTCTGCGACTTCGGGCTGGCCAAGTCCACCGTCTCCATGGAACAGTCCCTCACCCAGCCGGGGCTGGCGGTGGGGACCCCCTACTTCATGTCTCCGGAGCAGGTCCGGGGGGACCCGGACGTGGACATCCGGGCGGACCTCTACTCGCTGGGGGCGTCGCTGTACTTCCTGGTCACGGGCCGGTACGCCTTCGAGGGGAAGAGCGCCGCCGAGACCATGAGCCAGCACCTCACCCATCCGATCCCCGATCCCCGGAAGGCGGTCCCCGCCCTGACCGAGGATTTCTCCCACATCGTCATGAAGCTCATGGCGAAGGAGAGGGGGGAGCGCTACCAGACGCCGGCGGAACTCCTGGCCGATCTCCGGAACCTCACCGTGGGGGCCGCGCCGACCCTCGCGAGGGCGCACGCCGCCCGCCAGCACAGCCGGGCCAAGGTGGTGCACGTGACCCAGCGCTTCACGGGGAGGCGGAAGCCCCGGCCGGTGTGGCCGTTCCTGGCGGCGGGGGCGGCCATCGTGCTGATCGGCATCTTCATCCCCCTGCTCGTCGGAGGAGGATCCCCGCCGCCGCCCCCGCCCAGGCCCGGCCCAACCCCGCCCGCGGCCCGGAGCGACCCCCCCGCGGCCCATCCCCCCCGGGCGCCGGAGGACGATCCCCTGCGCGAGGCCGCGGCGGCACGGCTCTTCAGCTCCGCCGAGGACCTCGTCCGCCAGGAGCGCTGGAAGGAGGCCCGGTCGGAGCTCGAGAAGATGCAGCGCCAGCACGGGACGCTGGCCTTCACGCGCGCCCGCATGGTGAGGATCGGGGAGATGGTCGGCCTCTGTGACGCCCGCCTCCGGGAGATCGAGGCCGCCCAGAAGAAGGCGGAGGAGGCCGCCCGGAGCGCCATGCGGGAGCGCCGATGGAAGGAGGCCATCCCGCACCTCAAGGCGCTCCAGCAGGCCGGTCGCGACGACCTCCAGCCGGACCTGGACAAGTGCCAGCGCGAGCTGGAGACCGAGGCGATGGTGAAGGAGGTCGACGCCGCCCGGGACGGCGCCCGCTGGGCGGACGTCCAGAGCCGGATCATCGAGCTCAGCCAGAAGTACCTGCGCACGGAGACCATGACGAGGGAGCGCGACCGCCTGCTGGCCCTCCTGGGCAAGTCCAACCTCGAGCTGGAGACCGCGAAAACCCTGGCCGAGGCCCGCGCCTCCTCCGTCTCGGGCCGCTGGGCCAGGCTCACCCACCAGCTGGCGGAGCTGGAGAAGCGCCGGGACACGGACACCTACCGGAAGAACGAGACGGACATCTGCTCCATGCAGGCCGGCCTCGCCGAGGCTTCCCGGAAGGAGGTCGAGGACGCGGCCGCGCGGGCGTGGGTGGACGCCCAGAAAGCCTTCTCCGACCTCCTCCAGGAGAAGAAGTTCGACGAGGCGGCGGACGCCCTGCAGTCCTTCTCCCGGAAGTACGCCTCGACGAAGTGCTTCGAGCAGAAGCGCACGGAGATCGAGTCCAGGATTGCCGACGCCGCCAAGCGCAAGGCCGCCGAACGCAAGGACGAGGCGCAGCGGCTCTACACCGCCATGCAGAAGGACATGCAGGCGGGGAAGTTCGACGCCGCCCACAAGTCCGCGCAGCAGCTCCTGAACGACCTCGCGGACACCCCTTTCGTCAGGATGAACGACCGCCAGATCCGCCAGTGGAAGGCCCTGTGCGAGGACCGGCTGGGCCTGGCCGAGCACGTCCTGGTGAACCTCGACTTCGAGGACTTCCCGGGCGCCTGGACTCCCCGCCAGGGGGCCACGGCCAGCAACGAGGGGGACGGCTACACCGGCAAGCGGTCGGCCAAGCTCAACTTCGCCGCCGGAGGGTACGCCAGCCACCCGGTCAAGGGGGCGACGGCCCGGGCCGAGACGATCAGCTTCTACGCCCGGACGCTGAAGAAGGGCCTGGTGGCGCCGATGAACCTGGGGCTCAGCGACGCCGCCGGGAGCTTCTCGATGGAGTTTTCCATCACCAGCGAATGGAAGCTGCACACCTTCCGGCTGGCGGACTTCAAGCCCGCCTCCTCCGACACGCGGGGCAAGAGGCTGGACCGGGCGACGATGGACGGCTTCTGGTTCAGCCCTTCCGAGGAGTTCGGCGGCTCCGACATCCTGATCGACTGCCTGCGCGTCGAGGCGCCCCGCGCGAGGTAGCCCCTCAGCGGGCCGCC
>Ga0316622_100001017_pt1 | contig 17611 bp, 15 predicted proteins | sample OWC_Aug_OW2_C1_D_FD_207646 | JGI IMG/M metagenome (GOLD analysis project Ga0316622, IMG submission 207646) | Wetland soil microbial communities from Old Woman Creek delta, Ohio, United States - OWC_Aug_OW2_C1_D5_C | ecosystem: Environmental > Terrestrial > Soil > Wetlands | place: USA: Ohio... | reverse complement strand
TCGGTGCCCGCGCACATCGCGCTGTCCGTCAAGCGGCAGAACCGCTGCGGGTCGAGTTGCATGCCGAGCTCGCCCGCCTGCGGTGCACCATTCGTGACCCGCAAATCCACCTGGCCGAGCCGCGCCGCCGGCTCGCGTAGCGGTCCGGCCGGGAGGCACAGGCCGTTGCCGAGCCGGCGACTGCCGTCCAGCACTGCAATCTCGATGTCACGACGCAACCGGTAATGCTGCAGACCATCGTCGCTGATGATGACGTTGCAGCCCTGGGCGAGCAGGCGCCGTGCGTCGGTCACCCGGTCCGGCCCCGCCACCACCGGAGCACCGGCCCGGCGCGCCAGCAGCACCGGTTCGTCGCCGACCTCGTCGGCCGGGGTGTCGGCGCTGACCTCACGCGGCCAGTGGCGGCTGCGACCGCGATAGCCACGGGTGACGATACCGGGCCGGTAGCCGTGGGCACGCAGCAGTTCGGCCAGCCAGATGACCAGCGGCGTCTTGCCGGTACCGCCGACGGTGATATTGCCGACCACGATCACCGGCACCGGCAGTTGCACGGCCGGCAGCAGTCGATAGCGATAGAGCTGGCGCCGCAGCACCGCCAGCAGGCAAAACAGCAGGCTCAGCGGGGCGAGCAGCAGGCTGACCGGCGTCAGACGATACCAGTGACGCTCGAGCGCCTGACTCACGCCGCGTTGTCGCTGAATTGCAGGCGATGCAGGCGCGCGTACAGGCCGTTGTGCGCCAGCAGCTCGCCATGGGTGCCGGTCTCGACCACCCGGCCGCGCTCGAGCACGACGATGCGGTGCGCGGCCTCGATGGTCGACAACCGGTGCGCGATGACCAGCGTGGTACGGTTGCGCATCAGCTCGCGCATCGCCTCCTGCACGATGCGTTCGGACTCGGTATCGAGCGCCGAGGTGGCCTCGTCGAGGATCAGGATCGGCGCGTTCTTGTAGAGCGCGCGCGCAATGGCGATGCGCTGGCGCTGCCCGCCGGACAGGCGCACGCCGCGATCGCCGACCATGGTTTCGAGTCCGTCGGCCATGCGCTCGGCGAAATCGAGCACGTGCGCGGCTCGCGCCGCCTCGCGAATGCGCGCGTCGTCGATTGGTCCTTCCTTGGCATAGGCGATGTTGTTGCGGATGCTGTCGTCGAACAGCACCGTCTCCTGGCTCACCAGCGCGACGTGGCTGCGCAGGTTGTTGAGGCGCAGCTGGTTGATGTTGATGCCGTCGAGCAGAATTTCGCCACTACCCGCATCCACGCCGTAGAAGCGTGGCAACAGGTTGGCGGCCGTGGTCTTGCCGCTGCCCGAGGCCCCGACCAGCGCCACAGTCTCGCCCGGCGCGATGCGGAAGCTGACATGATCGAGCACCGGCGCCTCGGTCGGCTGGTAGCGGAAGGTGACGTTGCGATATTCAATCTCGCCGCGCACCTGCGTGAGTTCGCGAGTTCCCGGGTCGGACTCCGGTGCCTCGTCGATAACGCCGAACACACTCTGGGCCGCGGCCAGACCGGTCTGAATGGTTTCATTCACCATGCTGAGACGCCTGATCGCCGGCATCATCAGCGCCATGGCGGTGATGTACGAAGTGAATTCGCCGGCACTGAGGCGCCCGGCGGCCGACTGCTGCATGGCGAAGTAGATCGCGGTCGCGACCCCGAGCGCGGCCAGCAGTTCAATCACCGGTACGTTGATTGCCGCGGCGGCGGCCTTCTTCATCGCCTGCTTCAGGTTGCGGCGGTTCGCCACGTCAAAGGCGCGGCGTTCGGCGTCCTGGGCGCAGAAGGTCTTGACCACCCGCTGGCCCTCGATCGCTTCCTGCACCACGTGGGTAATCTCGCCCATCGACTCCTGGATGCGCCGGCTGGTCTTGCGGAAGCGCTGACTGATCAGCCGCACCGACAGCGCGATCACCGGCGCCAGCAGCAGGAACAGCAGCGTCAGCCGCCAGTTGAGATACAGCATCCAGCCGAACAGCACCACCAGCGACAGATTGTCCTTGACCACGGCCGTGAACGCCTTGGTGGCCGCGGCCATGACCTGCTCGACGTCGTAGATGACCTTGGAGATCAGGATGCCGGAGGAATGGGCATCAAAAAAACGGCTCGGCAGGTGCACCATGCGCGCGAACAACTCGGTACGGATGCCGTAGATCACCTGGCGACCGACCCAGCTGGTGGCGTAATTGGCCAGGAAACCGAAGAAGCCGCGGGCCACGAAGATGCCGATGATCAGGATCGGCAGATAGCGGATGCTGGTGGCATCGTTCTTGACGAAACCGCCGTCGATCAGCGGCTTCATCATCCACGCGAACCCGCCCTCGGTGACCGAGACCACCGCCATGCCGAGGATCGACCCCAGAAACACCCATTTGTGCGGCCACACGTACCCCATCAGGCGGCGGTAGAGCCTGAGGGTCGACAGCGATGGTGGTTGGCGGCCCACGTTACGGCTCGGAGGCCGGGGCCTGGGTGGCAAAGGTGAGATGGGTAAATCCGAGACGCCGGGCGGAGTCCATCACCCGTATGACGGCCTCGTGCGGGGTCTTGCGGTCGGCCTGCACCACGATCACCGGGTCCTTGCGGCCGCCGGCCGCCTGCTGCATCGCCTGGCGCAGGGTCTCGGCCGAGGCATTGATCAGCTGCCGGTCATTGATGAAGTACTGGCCCTGGGCGTCGATGGCGATGCGCAGCGTGGCCGATTCGAGCTGGCTCTCGCCGCCAGCCTCCGGCAGCTGCAGGCGCAGGCGCGCCTCGTTGGAAAAGCTGGTGGTGACCAGCAGGAAGATCAGCGTCATCAACAGCACGTCGATGAGCGGGATCAGGTTGATCTCCGGCTCGTCACGGAAGCGCGGGCGGAATTGCATGCGTTCAGCCGCGCGCGCGCCGGCCGCGCAGGATCTCAACCAGCTTGAGCGCCTCCTGCTCCATCTCCACGGTCAGCTGATCAACCCGTCCGCGCAGGTAGCGGTAGGCCATCAGGCTCGGGATCGCGACCGCGAGCCCGCTGGCGGTCGCGACCAGCGCCTGCGAGATGCCGGCGGCGACGATGGTCGGGTCGCCGAGGCCGTGCGAGCCGATGCCGGCGAACATCTGGATCATGCCGAGCACCGTGCCAAGCAGGCCGAGGAACGGGGCGATCGCCGCGATCGTGCCGAGGCTGTTCAGGTAGCGCTCGAGCTCGGGGATCATGTGCCGGCCGGCGTCTTCGATCGCCTCCTTGACGATCGCGTGGTCGTGCATGCGATTGACCACCCCGGCCGCCAGCACCCGGCCGAGCGCCGAGCTGTCGCGCAGCGCGTTGAGGCGGGCCTCGTCCAGCTCCTTGCGCTCGAGCAGCTGCTGCGCCTGGCCGAGCAGCTCGGGCGGGATCACGGATTTCTTCTGCAGGGACCAGAGGCGTTCGCCGATGATCGCCACCGCGGCGATCGAGCACAGAATCAGCGGCCACATCACCCAGCCACCGGCTTTGATCAGTTCAAACACGGTTGAGGCACCTTGTCGTCGGGCGGAAAAATGCGCCCGTAATCTATCAGACAGGCCCGCCCCGGGCTACTGGCCCAGCCAGTAGCGACGATGCCGTTCGCGGTGGCGGTCGACCTGTACGCCCGCGCCGGTCACGCGCACTTCGAGGGCGCCGGCGTGCGCCGAGTCTTCGAGCCGGATGCCGCGCTCGCGGTAGCGGGCCACCACGTCCGGGTGCGGATGCCGATAGCGATTGCGATGACCGACCGGAACGAGCGCCAGTTGCGGACCGACCTGTTCGACAAACGACTCGCTCGACGAACTGCGGCTGCCGTGGTGCGGAACCACCAGCACCTCGGCACGGATCGCCTCGGGACGGGTGGCGACCAGCGCGTGCTCGGTGCCGGCTTCGATGTCACCCGGCAGCAGCACCCGGCCGAAGCGGCTTTCGATGCGCAACACGCAACTGCCGTCGTTGTCGCTGGCGGCCGCGCCGGGCTCCGGGTGCAGGATTTCGAAGCGCACCGCGTCCCACTCCCAGGTTTGGCCAGCGGCACAGGCGCGCGCGCTGCCGCCGATGCGTTCCGGCACGCTCGATAGCACCTCGGTGACCGGCAGCGCCGCCAGCAGCGACTGGCTGCCGCCGATGTGATCGTTGTCGCCGTGACTGACCACCAGCACATCGACCCGCCCTACCCCTGCGTGGCGCAGGTACGGCACCAGCACTGCGCGTCCGAGATCGAAGCGGGCGCTGAAGCGCGCGCCGGTATCGAACACCAGCGTATGCCCGGCGGTACGCACCACCGCGCTCAACCCCTGACCGACGTCGAGCAGCGTCAACCAGACCTCGCCCGCGGACGGTGCCGCGGGCGGCGCCAGCGCCAGCGGCAGCAGCCAGATGCCGCCCACCCAGCGCGCCGGATATCCGCGCGGTGCGAGCAACAGCGCGACCCCGACGCCCGCAGCCACCAGCGCCCACGGCGCCGGCGCCGCCTGCGCCCAGAGCGCCGCAGGCCAGCGCGCCAGCGCCTCGAGCAGCGGCCACAGCCACTCCAGCGCGGTCCCGGCAATCAGCAGCGGCCACACGGCCAATACGTCGGGCAGCGTGAACAGACCGAGCACGCCGAGCAGGGTTGCCGGGATGACCACCAGCTCCACCACCGGGATCGCCGCCAGATTGGCCAGCGGACTGGCGACACTGGCCTGCTGGAAAATGAACAACAGCAGCGGCAGCAAACCGAGCGTCACCGCCCACTGCACGCGCCCGAAGGCCAGCGCTCGTGCCCGCCAGCCCGGGCTGCTTCGGCCGCCGGTGACGACGTACAGGATCACCGCCACCGCCGCGAACGACAGCCAGAATCCGGGGGCCAGCACCGCGAACGGATCGAATACCAGCACCGCCAGCAACGCCAGCGCCAGCAATACCGACGGCGCCGTGCGCCGGCCGAGCAGCACCCCGAGCAATCCGGCCGCCAACATGACCAGTGCACGCTGGGTGGGAATGGCGAAGCCCGCCAGCGCGGCATAGCCCGTTGCAGCCAGCAGCGCGCTCACCGCCGCCACCCTCGGCACCGGCAGCCACAGCACCCCCACTCCGGTCAGCGACCACAGCCAGCGCGCCAGCATGAATACCAGACCGGCCACCAGCCCGATGTTCATACCCGAGATTGCGATCAGGTGGCCGGTGCCGGTGCGGGTCAGCACCTCCCAGTGGTGGTCCGGAATACTGTCGTCATCGCCGTTGGCGAACGCGGTGATCATCGGCGCGAATGCATGCCCGGGAAGCGCGGCGCCGATGCGCAGCGACAACTGCTGGCGGAAGCGGTTCAGATGGTGAGCCGGACTTCCGCCCGCCTCGCCCAGGGTCGCGAGCCGCTGCGGCGGTTCGTGGTCGCGCACGTAGCCGGTGGCGCGCAGGCGCTGCTGGAGCAGGTAGGCCTCGTAGTCGAAGCCGCCCGGATTCTGGAAGCCGCGCGGACGCTTGAGCCGGACAGTGAATTGCCAGCGATCGCCTACCGCGAGCGCCGGCAGCGGGTCGTAGGTACTCAACTGCACGCGCCGCGGTACCGTGACGGGGTCATCGCCGGATCGTGCGGACTCGATGTCGAAGGCAAAGCGGACACCGTGCTCAGTCGGCGCCGGGATCCCGGCGATCCGGCCTTCTACCCGCAGGTCTTGCCCTTCGAGTGCGAGCGGCAGCTGCTCGGCCAGGACCAGACCGGCGCGGAACGTTGACCACAGTACCGCGGTCAACAGGAACAGCAGCGGCAGGAACAACCGGGGCCAGCGCCAGGCCAGCCCGGCCAGCGGCACCAGCAGCCCGGCCCAGGCGAGCGACGGCAGCGCCGGCAACTGCTGCACCAGCAAAACCCCACCCAGGAAACCCAATGCCGCAAGACGGATGACAAGCCTCCCTGCCTGGCCCGACAATAGCGCCACGCGCCTGCCCTGGCGCGCCTGACCAGATTAATGTAACTCCATGGCCCGCAAAATGATCCGCCGGTGGCTGCCGGACCCGAAGCACATCCACACGCAGCCGCTGTTGCGTCCAGTCGCCCAGTGGCTGCACGACTCGAATCTTTGGTATCTCAACCGCCGCAGCGCCGCGGGCGCCTGCGCGGTCGGACTGTTCTGGGCCTTTATCCCGATTCCCTGGCAGATGTTGCCGGCCGCCATCACCGCGATTGCATTTCGGGTGAATCTGCCGGTGTCGGTGGCGCTGGTCTGGATCACCAATCCGCTCACCATGCCGCCGATCTTCTACTTCACCTACAAACTCGGCTCCTGGCTGTTGCGCACACCGCCGCGACCGGTTGAATTCGAAATGACCTGGGCCTGGCTTACCGGCGAGCTGACGGTCGTCTGGCAGCCGTTCCTGCTCGGCTCACTGGTGGTGGCGACGCTCGCGAGCGTGCTCGGCTACTTCGCCATGCGCGGCTTCTGGCGGCTGCATGCGGTGCGCGACTGGGAGCGCCGCCGCGACCGGCGCCGCCACACGCACGGCCAGAAGGAACGGCAGCGGGTCAAGCGTCCTTGAGCGTGCCGTCCTCGAGTTTGAGGACGCGATCCATACGTCCGGCGAGCTGCGGGTCATGGGTCACGACCACCAGGCAGGTGCCGAGCTCGCGGTTGAGGGCGAGCATCAGGTCATAGACCGCCTCGGCATTGTGGCGGTCGAGATTGCCGGTCGGCTCGTCGGCCAGCACGCACAGCGGATTGGTCACCATGGCGCGCGCCACCGCCACCCGCTGGCGCTCGCCGCCCGAGAGCTCGCCAGGCTTGTGGTGCAGGCGATGCTCGAGCCCCACCCGCGCCAGCATCTCGCGCGCGCTCGGCAGCGCCTCGTCGAGCGGCATGCGCCGGATCAGCAGCGGCATGGCGACGTTCTCTTCCGCGGTGAATTCCGGCAACAGGTGATGGAATTGGTAGATGAAGCCGAGCGCGCGATTGCGCAACTGGCCGCGCCGCGCCTCGCTCAGCTGGCTGAAGTCCTGGCCGTCGAGCTCCACCCGGCCGGCGGTGGGCGTGTCGAGGCCGCCGAGCAGGTGCAGCAGCGTGCTCTTGCCGGAACCGGATGGGCCGATGATCGCCACCCGCTCGCCGCGATTGAGCCGCAGGTAGACCGCCTTCAGCACCTCGACGTTGAGATCGGCCTCGCGAAACACCTTCGCCAGACCGGTCACCCGCAGCACCGGATTGTCGCTGGCCGTGGTCATTCGTAGCGCAGCGCCTCGGCCGGCTGGGTCTGGGCGGCGCGCCACGCCGGGTACAGGGTGGCGACGAAACTCATCAGCAGCGCCGCGACCGTGATGCTGGCCACATCCAGCCAGTCGAGCCGCGACGGCAGATCGCTGATGTAGTAGACATCGGCGGCCAGGAACTGGATACCGAACAGCCGCTCCAGCGCCGGCACGATCGACTCGACATTGAGCGACAACAGCACACCCAGCACCACGCCGAGCAGCGTACCGACCACGCCAATGATGCTGCCCTGCACCATGAAGATCGCCATGATGGAGCGCGGGCCGGCGCCGAGGGTGCGCAGGATCGCGATCTCGGCGCGCTTGTCCGCGACCATCATCACCAGCGTCGAGACGATGTTGAACGCCGCCACCGCGACGATGAAGAACATGATGACGAACATCACGGTCTTTTCCATCTTGAGCGCGCGGAAGAAGTTGGCGTGTTCACGCGTCCAGTCACGCACCCGGTAGCCCTCGCCGAGCTCGACCTCGAGCTCGAGCGCGCGCCGCGGCGCCTGGTAGATGTCGTCGAGCTTGACGCGCACACCGCTCACCTGCCCGGTCATCTGGTACAGCCTGGCGGCGTCGTCGAGATGCAGCAGCACCAGGCCGCTGTCGAACTCGTACATGCCGATCTCGAAGATCCCGACCACGGTGAAGCGCTTCAGGCGCGGCAGCAGCCCGGCCGGCGTCAGCTGACCCTCGGGTGTGACCAGGGTCACGGTCGAGCCGGTCTGCACACCGAGCTTCCACGCCAGCTCGCGCCCCAGCACCACACCGAACTCGTCCGCGCGCAAATTCTCGAGCCGCCCCTCCACCATCTTGTCGCCGATCGCGGCCACCTTCGGCTCCTCGCCGGGAAGAATGCCGCGCACGATCACGCCGGCGGCGGCGCGCCCGTGCGTGATCATCGCCTGGCCCTGCACGAACGGCGCACTGGCCACATGGCCGGGGAGTTTGGCGGCCGCGGTCGCAACCCGCTGCCAGTCTTCGAACCGGCCGCGCTCGCCGCTGACGGTTACGTGCGACACCACGCCGAGGATGCGCGCGCGCAGTTCCTCGCCGAAGCCGTTCATGACCGACAGCACCGTGATCAGCACCATCACGCCGAGTGCGATGCCGATCATCGACGTCAGCGAGATGAACGAGATGAAATGGTTGCGACGCTTGGCGCGGGTGTAGCGCAGGCCAACCAGCAACTCGAAGGGACGCGCCATGCGGCAGGGAACTCGGGGTCGTTATCGGGAGGTAGCGTTGTCCGGCGATTAGAACACAATCGGCGCGATCCGAGAACCGCGCGCCGACCGAATCACCGGGCAGTCGTGTTCGCGCTTCCCGGCTGCTGTGCCACGGCGACCGGCAGTCGCACGATCGCCACCCCGGCCTCGTTGGCCACCCGCGTCTGGCGCGCCGCCGACAGCTCAGTCAGCTCCGCCACCACGCGCTCGGCGGCGGCCGGCGGGAGCGGCCGCGGCTGGAACTCGACCTCGAAGTTGTTGACGCTGATCGGGTGCATGCGCAACTCGCCCACCCGGTCGCCGTCGAATACCAGCTCGGCGACCGCGCTTACCTGCGCGCGCCGGCTGTAGGAGCCGAAGGTGAAGTTGCCGAGGCTGTAGAGGATCACCCCGTCCCGGTAGTGTTCGATACCCTGAAGTATGTGCGGGTGGTGGCCGATGACCGCGGCCGCACCGGCGTCGATCGCCAGTCGCCCCAGCCGGACCTGGTACTCGCGCAGCTCGGTCTTGCCCTCCTGACCCCAGTGAAACGACACCAGCACGATGTCGGCCTGCTTGCGCGCCGCCTGAACGTCGGCGCGCACATGGCCTTCGTGGCCGAAGGCGGTACCGGGCTTGCCCGGTGCGGCGTAGAAGTTTTCCGGCAGCGTCAGCGAATAGGCCAGGATCGCCACCCTCTTGCCGCCGGCCTCGAGAATCGCCGGCCGGCGCGCGGCCTTGAGGTCCGGCCCGGCGCCGGCGTAGGCGATACCGGCGGCGTCGAGTGTTTCGATGGTCTGCACCAGGCCGTCGGCACCGTAATCGAGGGTGTGATTGTTGGCCAGCGACACCACGTTGAAACCGGCGCCGGCCAGCGCCTGGCTCACCTTGTCCGGCGGCGAGCGGAACACGTAGGTCTTGTCCTGCTCGGCAGTGCCGCGATCGGTGAGCGGGCCTTCGAGATTGCCGAATATGATCGGCGCGGCGCCGAACAGGTGCTTCACGCCGGCAAAGGCGTAGTCGTAGCCGTTCTGCGCCAGTACGGGACGTGAGGTGCCGTCCAGCATGATGTCGCCGACAGCAATTACGCGCAGCGGCGCGTCTGCAACCGGCACCGCCGGGACCACCCCCTCACGTGACGCCGCCGGCGGCGTCGCCGGTGCCGGCGGCACGGTGCTGCAGGCACCGAGCAGTGCGACCAGGGCGATTCCAGCGACACGATAAAAAATATGCACAGGTGAAAGTTTCCAGGTAGAAAAATCGAAAATCAGCGACCGGACTTGCGCCCGAGGCGCGCGAGCGCTTCGCGCAGCTGCGGGTCGGCGATATCGGCAGCAACCGACTCGAGCAGGGAACGGGTACTGCTCGACAGGGCACGCGGCTTGCGTCCGGTGGCACGGCGAGCGGCGGCCCGGTCGAGCGGTGCGGCCCGCACCTCGATGCCGATCAGTTCGCGAAACAGCGGTACCTCGCGCAGCTGGGCGGCCAGCGTGTCATGCAGGTGCCGCACCTTGCTGACCCATACCGCCGAATCGGCGCGCAGGATCATGCAGCCGCGGGCGTAGCGGATCGGGTAGACATGCCGGGCCAGCGACTCCCCGACCACCGCGGTCCAGGCATCGCGAATCTCCGGCAGGCGCACCACGTCGGCCGGCATGCCCAGCTCGCGCAGGGTCAGCGGCGTGATCAGGGTACCGATCTTGCGTGCTCCGTGGCTCGACATCCGGCTCGCTCCGTGTATGCCTGAAGTTTACCGTGTTGCGCGGGAATTTGCCGCCCCGACGCTATACTACCGGCCGGATGGAAACGACCGCTCTTCGTGCCACGATCGCCGCCAACCTCGCCCACGTGCGTCAGGCGATTGTCGACGCCGCTGTCGCCAGCGGTCGCCGCGCTGACGAAGTCCGGCTGATCGCGGTATCCAAGACCCATCCTGCCGAGGCGATTGCCGCCGCGATTGCCGCCGGTCAGCGGGTGTTCGGCGAGAACACCGCGCAGGAAGCGCTGCCGAAAATCGCCCGGTTCCCGGACGAACCACTCGAGTGGCACTTCATCGGCCACCTGCAATCGAACAAGGCCAAGCTCGTCCCCGGCAACTTCGGCTGGCTGCACTCGCTCGACAACCTCAAGCTGGCCGAGCGCCTGGCGCGCTTTGCCCGCGAGCGGGGCGCTATCCTCAACATCCTGATCGAGGTCAACATTACCCGCGATCCGGCCAGGCATGGTGTCGCACCGGAGGCCGTGGCGCCGCTGCTCGACGATCTGCTGCGCGCCGATCTCGCCGGCCTGCACCTGCGCGGCCTGATGGCGATCGGCCCGTACCCGGCCGGGGCGGCCGAGCAACAGGCCGCCTTCGCTGCGGTTCGTGAACTCCACGACGCCTGTCGCACGCGATTTGCCCTCGCTGAATTCACCGAACTGTCGATGGGCATGAGTGGTGATTACCGGGCTGCAATCTCCGAGGGGGCGACCCTGGTGCGCGTCGGCAGTGCAATCTTCGGTGAGCGTGACTACGGTCGGTCGCGCGGCTGACACCGGCCAAGTCCGGAGTCGCGACGCGGTGATGCAGCAAGGCTTTGCGAGGGGCGGTGCAGTCGGCCGGGGTGAGTGCGGCACGTTCCGACGCCGACCCGGGTTTGCGTGATGTACCTGAAGCGGATTCTATTCCCTACGTTTCCACCCGATTATCGCCAACCCGCTGCCGATTGTCGGAAATTCGGCATGTTCCTTGCAAACCACTGTGACCCGAGGAGCCGTGGCCGTTCATCCGCCAGCCGGGTTGGAGGGCCTTCGGGGTTCGCCGTTAACTAACAACAAGAGTCGACTTCCATGGAAAATGAAAGCAAATCCGTGGACTTGGGACAGTCTCGGAAGTTGGTGGACGAGTATCGGCAAATCAAGGAAGGAGTCATGTCACTGCTGGCGACCGGCGTTCCGGAAACGCTGTTGCCGGCGCAAAAGGACGCGCTGCGGCAGGCGATACTTGCCGTGGCACGTCAGGCCTGCGCCTTCAACCCGGGCGACACGGCCACCCTCGATCGACTTCGCGCCTGCTACGCCTCGCTCTCCGGCTTTCTGCCCCCCGAGCAGGCCCTGGCCGCTGCCGAGCTGATGCGGGCCTCGCGTGTGGGTGACCGTTCCTACCTGAACTCTCCGGACGCGCTGCGCGCCATGACCCGCGCCCGGCAGATCGAACTCGAAGCCGCGCATCTGGGACGCGAGTTCGACCGTTTCGTCTGCAAGCAGCAGTGCGCCGAGTTCGCCGAACTCGACGCCTACCTCGACAGTTTGTCGCGCAAATACGGGTCCGCGGACGGTCGGGCCCGGCGGTCACCGTCAGCACCGTTCGCGGCATCGAGGGTGGCGCGCGCGGTCAGATAGGCACCGATCAAGATGAGCGCCCCGCCCGCCCATTCGGGCGCGCTCACCACCTCGTCGGTGAGCAACTGCTGCGACACGGCTCCGGCGACCAGCTCGACCAGCGCCAGCACCGCCGAACGGTGCACCGGCAGGTGCGTGACTCCGTACTGTACCAGCACGGTCATGAACAGGATCCCGAACAGGCCGAGCGCCACGGTCCCGGCCAGGGTCGCGTGCGTGAAGCGCGGGACCTCGCTCGGCATGAACGGCAGCAGCAGCATTGCCAGCACCACGACCCCGGCCCACACGCCGAGCGACTTGGCGGCCACCGACACATCCGACATCTTGCGCACCAGCACGTTCGACAGCGCGAATGCGAATCCGGCCGACAGCGCCAGCCAGTCGGCCGTGTCGCGCGGCCACGGCAGCCCGATGTCGCGGTCCCACAGCATGATCAGCGCACCGCTCATGGCCACCAGCAGGCTCACGAGCGCGGTGCGCGAGAGGATTTCGCGCAGCAGCAACCGTCCCAGCAGCACCGTCCACAGCGGCGACAGGTAAAACAGCAACAGCACCCGCAGAATGTTGCCGTGCAGCACCGCCTCGACGAAGGCGATGTTGGTCCAGCCGGCGGCCAGCATCAGCAGCGGCATCAGCCCGGGGCGGCGGCGAAACTCCGCCAGCGCGTACCAGGTGAACGGCAGGCTGGCGAGAAAGGCCGTGAGATACAGGCTTAACGTCAGCCCCACGCCCGCCACGCCGCCGGACTCGATTATCCGCAGCGGATACCAGATCACGCCCCACAGGCTGGCCCCGAGCATGATGCTCGCGGCCGGCAGCAGGCGCGGCGGCGTTGCGTTGGCTGGCATGCGGGGGATTCCGTTATAATTCGCGCTTTCCGACCCGATCCGGACCGATGAATTCCAGGCTTGCGGCCCTGCAGCCCTACCCTTTCGAGAAGCTCGCCGGGCTGATCCGCGGAGTCACGCCGCCGTCAGACCGCGCGCCGATCCGGCTTTCCATGGGCGAGCCGCAGCATGCCGCACCGCGCCTGGCATTGGAAGCCTTGACGTCGGGCCTTGGCGGCCTGTCCAACTACCCGCTCACCAAAGGCAGCGTCGAACTGCGCCGGGCGATCAGCGGCTGGGCCAATCGCCGCTTCCGGCTCGAACGCATGCCGCTCGATCCCGAGCGCCATGTACTGCCGTGCGCCGGTACCCGCGAAGCGCTGTTCTCGATCGCTCAGGCGGTGGTCGACCGGCGCGCGCACGCGCAGCAGCCGGTCGTGATCATGCCGAACCCGTTCTACCAGATCTACGAAGGTGCGGCCCTGCTCGCCGGCGCCCGGCCGTACTTTCTCAACACCGTAGCCGGCAACGACTACCGCATGGACTTCGCGCGCGTGCCGGGCGAGGTCTGGGAGCAGGTGCAGCTGGTCTATGTCTGCTCGCCCGGCAACCCGACCGGCACAGTGCTGAAGCACGACGACTTTGCCCGGCTGCTGGAACTGGCCGCGCGGCACGACTTCGTGATCGCGTCCGATGAATGCTATTCGGAGATCTACGGCGACGAGGATTCACCGCCGCCCGGGCTGCTGCAGGTCGCGCACGATCTCGGTGTCACCGACTATCGCCGCTGCCTGGTGTTCCATTCGCTGTCGAAGCGCTCCAACCTGCCGGGCCTGCGCTCCGGGTTCGTGGCCGGCGACAGCGACGTGATCGCACAATATTTCCAGTACCGCACCTACCAGGGCTGCGCCCTGCCGCCGCCAACCCAGGCCGCCAGCATCGCCGCCTGGAACGACGAGGCCCATGTGCGCGCCAACCGCGACCAGTACCGTGCCAAGTTCGATGCGGTGCTCGAGATCCTCGCGCCAGTGCTGAAGCTCGAACGCCCCGCGGCCGGATTTTACCTGTGGCCGGAACTGCCGCAGGATGACGAAACCTTCACCCGTGAACTGTACGCGCGCGAGAACGTGCTGGTGCTGCCGGGCAGCTACCTGTCGCGCCCGGCGCAGGGCACCAACCCCGGCGCCAGCCGCGTGCGGCTGGCGCTGGTGGCCCCGCTCGCCGAGTGCGTCGAGGCTGCGCGGCGCATTCGCCGCTATGTCGAGTCGTTGCGCTAGCTCTCCGGAAGACAGCGCGGAGTACGCAGAGGCGCAGAGATCGCAGAGTTATTTGTGAAATGCGGATCTTTGCGTCCTCTGCGCCTCTGCGTCCTTTGCGTTACTATCGCGGGCTGAACTGAACAGATTGCAATTTTACGGAGCAATGCCATGAGTGACATCCAGTCCATCATCACCGAGGCCTTCGAGCGCCGCGCCCAGATCACGCCGCGCAAGGTCGAGACCCACGTCCGCGATGCCGTGCACGACGCCATCAACCTGCTCGATTCCGGCAAGGCGCGCGTGGCCGAGAAAAAGAACGGCCAGTGGGTGGTGAACGAGTGGCTGAAGAAGGCGGTGCTGCTGTACTTCCGCATCGAGGACAACCAGCTGATCCGCGGCGGCTACACCAACTACTGGGACAAGGTCCCGGCCAAGTTCGCCGACTACAGCTCCAAGCAGTTCCGTGACGGCGGCTTCCGCGTGGTGCCGCCGGCGGCGGTGCGCAAGGGCTCGTACATCGCCCCGAGCGCGGTGTTGATGCCGAGCTACGTCAACATCGGCGGTTACGTCGACGAAGGCACCATGGTCGACACCTGGGCCACGGTCGGCTCCTGCGCCCAGATCGGCAAGAACGTGCACCTCTCGGGCGGCGTCGGCATCGGCGGCGTGCTCGAGCCGGTGCAGGCGGCGCCCACCATCATCGAGGACAACTGCTTCATCGGCGCCCGCTCCGAGGTGGTCGAGGGCGTGATCGTCGAGCACGGCTCTGTGATCTCGATGGGCGTGTACATCGGCCAGAGCACCAAGATCTACGACCGCGAAACCGGCGAGGTGACCTACGGCCGCGTGCCGGCCGGCTCGGTGGTGGTATCCGGCAACCTGCCGTCGAAGGACGGCAGGTATTCGCTGTACTGCGCGGTGATCGTGAAGAAGGTCGACGAGAAGACGCGCTCGAAGGTCGGTATCAACGAACTGTTGAGGGATATCTGAGAGGCAGCAATTAGCGGTTGGCGATTGGCGGTTAGCTAACAGCCAACCGCTAACAGCCAATAGCTAATAGCTGATAGCCAACACTCGTCGACTACCCATGACCGACAAGACCCTCGAACTCGCCAAGCAGCTCATCGCCCGCCCGTCGGTGACGCCGGACGACGCCGGCTGCCAGGAACTGATGATCAGCCGGCTCGAACCGCTCGGCTTCGAGATACACCGGCTGCGCTTCGGCACGGTGGACAACTTCTGGGCGCGGCGCGGCGGTGCCAGGCCGCTGGTGGTGTTTGCCGGCCACACCGACGTGGTGCCGACCGGGCCGCTCGAGAAGTGGACCAGTCCGCCGTTCGAGCCCACGGTGCGCGACGGCTATCTCTATGGCCGTGGCGCCGCCGACATGAAGGGTTCGCTGGCCGCCTTCATCACCGCGATCGAGGACTTTATCGCCCGCCACCCGGACCACAATGGTTCGATCGGGCTGCTGATCACCTCCGACGAGGAGGGACCGTCGGTGGACGGCACGGTCAAGGTGGTCGAGTGGCTGAAAGCGCGCGGCGAGCAGATCGACTTCTGCCTGGTCGGCGAGCCGTCATGCGTGAACTGCCTCGGCGACACCATGAAGAACGGCCGGCGTGGTTCGCTCAACGGCCAGCTCACCGTGCACGGCAAGCAGGGCCACGTCGCCTACCCGCACCTGGTGCGCAACCCGATCCACCTGGCGGCACCGGCCCTCGCCGACCTGGCGCGCACCGAATGGGACCGCGGCAACGAATTCTTTCCGCCCACCAGCTTCCAGATCTCCAATATCCAGGCCGGCACCGGGGCCGAGAACGTCGTGCCCGGGCATCTGGACCTCAAGTTCAACTTCCGCTTCTCCACGGCCGTGACCGAGGACGAACTCAAGGCCCGGGTCGAGGAGACGCTGCGCCGGCACATGCTCGACTACGAGGCCCGCTGGCAGCTCTCCGGCAAGCCATTCCTGACTCAGCCCGGGGCGCTGGTCGAGGCGCTGCGCGCCGCCGTGCAGGGCGAGCTCGGCGTCGACAGCACCCTGTCCACGACCGGCGGCACATCGGACGGGCGCTTCATCGCCCCGACCGGCGCCCAGGTGGTCGAGCTTGGGCCGGTCAATGCCACCATCCACCAGATCGACGAGCGCGTCCTGGTGGCCGATCTGGCACGCCTGGCACGGGTCTACGCCCGCACCCTGGACCACCTGCTGGTCTGACCGGCCGGCGCTTCCGTCGGCCAGGATTTTGCCCGAACCCGCTTTATGTACTATGTATTAGTTATTGATTAGTATTAATTTTTTATAAAAATCTCGGGGGGCACATGGCAACCGGCGCGGTGCTGAGGAGAGATTGGTTTGTCGCCCTCGTATTCGCGCTGCTGTTTATTGTCGCGTCCATCAATGGCGTCGACTTCCTGCAACGCCTCGAATACCGCGCCTATGACGCCGGCCTGCGCGCCGCCCGTCCCAACCTCGGTGCCGTCGAGCGCATTGCGCTCGTCACCATCGACGACGAAAGCATCCGTCGTATCGGTCCCTGGCCGTGGCCACGCAACATCCTCGGCGAAGTGATCGTACGCCTTGCCGCGGCCCGACCGGCGGCGATCGCGCTGCAACTGCCCCTGAGCGATCCCCAAACCGACGCCGGTCTCGATTACATCCGCCGCCTCGGCACCCTGCTCGACCGTCGCACGCTGCGCGGCCCGGCGGGCGCGCTGATTCGCCAGGCCGAAGGCGAGCTCGACACCGACCGCCGCCTCGGTGAGGTGATTGCCTCCACCCGCCGGGTGTGGCTGCCGATGGACTTCGTGCTCGGCCCGCCGGACACCGGTGCGCGCACGCCGCTGCCGGACTACGTGCAGCGCAATGAATTGTCGCGGGTGTTCACCCGCGCCCGCACCGGCCACGACCGGATACCGACCGCCCGCACAGCAACCGTGCCACGCCCCGAGTTCGGTGAGCCGAGTATCGGGATCGGCCATGCCAGCACGATTCCGGACAGCGACGGTGCCATCCGGCGCGCGCCGCTGGTGGTGAACCACTACGGCGACTATTACCCCTCGCTCGCCCTGCTGCTGGCGGCGCGCGGGCTCAATCTCCGCCCCGGCGACATCACGGTCAATCTCGGCGAGTCGCTGCGCCTCGGCGAGCGCTCGATCGCCACCGACCGGGCCATGCAGATCTACCCGAGCTTCTACCGGCGCGCCGACGGCAGCTCGCCGTTCGCCAGTTACTCGTTCAGCGCCGTGCGCGACGGCCAGGTTCCGCGCGCGCGCTTCGAGAACCGCATCGTGCTGATCGGCGCCAGTGCCGACCGGGTTGCCGCCCGCAGCGCCACGCCGGTCGTGGCCGCCATGAGCGGCCCGGAGCTGACCGCCAACATGGTCGCCAGCCTGCTCAACCAGGATTTCTACTCCCGGCCGCGCTGGGCGCTCGCGACCGAGGGGCTGATCTACCTCGCGATCCTCGGCTATCTCATGTTCCTGCTGCCGCCGCTGCCGACCGGCACCGCTACCGTGGTGTCGCTGGTGCTGGCGGTGCTGCTGCTGGCCAGCGGCCATTACCTGCTGCTGCGCGAACAGGTTTGGCTCAAGACCGCCTCGCCGGCGGCGATGCTGGTCCTGGGTCACCTGGTGCTGACCGCCAAGGGCATGATCTTTGGCGGACGCAGCATGCGTTGGGGACGTTCGGATTCGGCCCAGACCAATCGCCTGCTCGG
>Ga0316622_100001016_pt1 | contig 17643 bp, 17 predicted proteins | sample OWC_Aug_OW2_C1_D_FD_207646 | JGI IMG/M metagenome (GOLD analysis project Ga0316622, IMG submission 207646) | Wetland soil microbial communities from Old Woman Creek delta, Ohio, United States - OWC_Aug_OW2_C1_D5_C | ecosystem: Environmental > Terrestrial > Soil > Wetlands | place: USA: Ohio... | reverse complement strand
AAACACGCCGCGCGCGTCCCGAAGCACCCGCCCGTACCCGCTCGGGTCGGCCAACCGCGTCGTGACCGCCGTCGCGAACGCCCGCGATTCGGTGTGCGTCGTCAGCAGGCGCTGGACCAGCGCGTCGGAGAGCAGCGGGACGTCTCCGTTGATCACGAGGACGTCGCCGGTGAACCCCTGGAGGGCGGCCTCGGTTTGCAGGACCGCGTGCGCGGTGCCGCGCTGGTCCTCCTGAAGGACGAACTCCACGGGATACGCGGCCAGCGCTTCGCGAACCCGCTCCGCCTGATGGCCGATCACGACCAGCGTCCGTTTGACGCCGAGCCTCCGGCAGACCTCCAGGACGTGGCCCACCATCGGTAACCCGCCGAGGGAATGAATGATCTTCGGAAGGTCGGAACGCATGCGCGTTCCCTGACCGGCGGCGATGACGATGGCATAGACTTCGTGGGGGACAGCAGGAGGGGGACTCTTGACCGGCGACATGGGCGACCTCCAGCTAGGCGGCTCGAAGTGGATTGAGGCCGTGCTTTGGAGAATTTTGTCGATCTTAGCACACGAAATTATCGTGAAGAAGCGGATTAGCGGGCGCCGACAGAACGCTGGAAGGCCACAAATGGGTTTCGCCTCACCAGTTCGCCGTCGCGGTGACGTTGTCGCTGTACGTACCGATGGCGACGTCCTGCCCGGGCGGGATGCGGCCGAAGATGGGGACCGTGACCGTGACGCTTCGCCCCGGCGGCGCCGGATCGAAGTAGACGACGGTGCCCCCGGTGGCGTCCCCCCAGATGCTGCTTCTCGTGGCATCCCGGTACAGGTTATAATTCAACACCTCGTTTCCACTGTGCATCTGTCGTGGAGCGAACGTCGGGGCGTTGCCCCTGCTGAGGGAGATCGTGACCGCGTCGTTTTGATTACAGCGGTAACTCACGTTGCCCGTCGAGTCGTTGGAATTCGTCGCCGACGGGTCGTAGGTGCCGAAGTTCACGCCCGTGACACTGATCGAACACGCGGCAAGAGCCTGCGGAACCACGATCAGCAACAGGACGACCGTCATGATCGAGGCGGCAAAAACGACTCGGCTTCTCACCGTCTCCTCCGTCCGGTTCACCGATCTACCGCACAGCGCACCGTTCCCAGCTCAACGATCGGCCCGGCGCCGGCCGGCACGTCCAGCGTGAACTCGCAGCGGCCGGTTTCGTGCTCGACGACGGCAGGATACTGCCCCGAAGCCACGTTTTCAAAGTAGAATTCGCCGTCGCGTCCGATCGGCGATGCCGTTTCCTGGCCGTCCACGGTTATGGAGATCTGGCCGTACGCCGGCGCGAATGTCTCTCCCCCACGGACCAGCAGGACGCTCCCCATCACGGCACGGACCTCTTGCACCGCGAACCGAACCACGGCGCCGCCCCGGAACGGCGATGCGACGACCTGTTCGGTCGCGCCGACGGCGTAGTCCAGGGGAATATCGCGCTGCGCAATGCCGAGCCGGTTCCCGTAATACGGAAGCAGATCCGGGACCGGCAGATCGCCGCGGGCGTTCGTCCGCCCGATCTCCTGATTGTTCAGATAGCCACGGACGCCCTCGACGCCGGGCACCTGGATCACGGCAAAGCTCTCGTTGACCGGTCGGGTGGCGAAGACGGACCCACCCACGGCGACGAGACCTCCGGCGACGCTCGCCGTGACCCGGTCCTCGGAGTTTATCCGCTCGTAGCTCGCCTCGTACCGGCCGTACGGCCCCTGGTACTGCAGAACGGCAAGCCCTTGCGCCACGCCCTCCGCGAGGTCGCCTCGCACCCGGTACCCGAACCCCGGACCGAGGGGGAGCGACTGCTGGACCTCCGCCGAACCCACGTCCGTCCCGTTCTGCCGCTGGTACGACACGGACGCCGTGGTCCGCTCGCCGAGCGCAACGCTGAGGCCTACGAACAAGTCCCACACCGTCTGGAACCGCTCCTGCGTCGAGCGGCCGACGTTGAGAAAGACGCTCGCGCGGTCCGTCACGCGCACGCTCGACAGGAGAGAGGTCCGATCTTTCCAGCCCCGATCTCGGAGATCCGACCGAGTGTACTGCAGCGTCGCGGACGTGCGCGCGCCGAATTGCCCTCCGATGTACGCAATCAGCTCGGAGCGCGGCCGATCGTCGCTGGGACGCAACGCCAGCGTGGAGTAATGGTCGCTCGCGCCCCGCACGGTGGCGCCGAAGTTAAACTGCTGCGACAGGTACTGATACGCTGCGGCAACGGCGGCGCCCGACCTGCCGTCTCCGTGACTCGCCGCGGCCGACACCTCCATCTCGCCGAAGGGAAAACCGAGCGTGACCGATGGGCCGCCGCTCACCAGGTCCGTTCCCGCCTCGAGACGGCCGCCCATGGTGACGGCCTCGGTCACCCCGAGCCGGTGGCGGCCGAGAAACCCGAACCGGTTGTAATCCCAACTCTCGGTGGCGAGATTTTCCCGGCCGAAGCCGACGTTGTACGTGAAATCTTGCAATCCCTTCGCCAGAAGCCGTGTCGAGAGGTAATACGGCGAGGACACCTCGCGCTCGCGCCCGAACGCATCGCGGATCACGACGCTTGCCGTTCCGCTGCCCGACGGCAGGGGGAGGTCCCGGAGCTGCACGGTGCCCGGCGCAAGCCGCTCCCGGCGGACGAGCTGCCCGTTGACATAGACCTCGGCCATGGACGGGGTCGTCACCGCGTCCGCCAGCTCCAGCCGAGGAAAGGTCACGAAGTACGGGTCAATGCCGAAGTTCTTCGAGACGCCCAGGCCGCCGATGAGGAGGCCGCTGCCGAGCGGGTCGGCGGGCACAAGGAAGTCGCCCGCGACCCATCGCATGAGGCGCGGGCGGTCGTCGTACGTCAGGTTCGACAGACCGCGTACAAAGGTCCCGTCCTCGTTCCGGGACGCGCTGCTGTACAGCAGCGCCCCTCGCGCGCTTACACCCGCCTCCGCGAATACGGCGAACCTGTCGAAGTTGACCGTCGTGGCACCGTAGTTCAGGAAGGCGCTCGGGTCCTGGCGGTAGACGATGCCCTGCGGCCGGCCCGTGCCGAGTTCCAGCACGCGAGTGGGCAGGAGGGCGGGCTGGGCGGTCAGGCGGACCGCCGCCGCCTTCTCGTCCAGCTGGTACGTGACATCGGGCGCCAGCGAGGCGAGCGACACGTACGACTCGCCCGCGATCGTCTCCCGCCTTCCCGCGAATCCCGCGAGCCCCGCTTTCTCCAGGTCCGCCACCTTGACGAGAAGGTCGTCCGCGCGCAGGAAGACGATGAGGTCGCCGCCCGACACGTCGTTCACGACGAGCCGGAGGATGGCCCGCTGCTCCTCCGCAGCGACTGCCGGCAGCAGGAGCGCCAAGCCCAGCAAGAGACCGCTCAGGAGGGGAGGTGCTGCCGCCGGGATCACGGACGGCAGGTGACGGTGGAAAGATCGGCGCGCTCGGCGAACGAGGTCTTGGAGGTTTCGGCGCTGATGGCAACAGTCTTGAGTCGAGGACACGTCTCGGCCGGAAGCTCCAGGTCGAAGAGCCGGGTGCCACCGGCGAGAACATACCACCCTTCGAGCTTCGTCTCAAGGACCGTCTCGCCGGAACCGTCGAGGCCGGTGACGCGCACCGCCTGCACAAGGAAATGCACGGTGCCGGCGTTCCTGACGGCGAACGTCAAGCGGCCATCCCGGACGGCGACCTGCTCCACCCGCCCGTCGCTCACTTCCTTCGGCGGACGAATGAAGATCGGAATGCCGAGGCGGGTCCGTATCGTCACCTGCCCGGGCGGCGCGGATTCGCCCGCCTGGCTCGGCAATTCCTCGATGAAGAGACGATAGGTCTTCTCGCGCGCTGCCGGCGGCGTTGCCATGCCTACCCGGAGGTTGCGCTCCTCTCCGGGCTTCAGGGAGAAAAGCGTCGGGAACAACACGATGTCGCGGGTCGCGGTCAGCCCCATCTCGCCTTGCGGGCCTTGGTCCCAGGCAAAGACGGTCGCCTGGAAGCGAATCGGCGCCTCGCTGGCGTTCCGCACGGCGAGAATCTCGCTCTTCGCTTGCGCCGAGAGGAAAAGCTGGACGGTGCTTACCGTAAACGTGGCTGCTCGCGCCGTCGCTTCGTCACGAAGCAGCGGCGCGAGCAGTGTCAACGTGCAGACGATCGAGGCAACGAGCCAATGTCCGTTGTGTTGCCTGTCCACGCCCCTCAGACCCAGGCTAGAAGTTGATCTCGGCCACGACCGTGTCCTGATAGATTCCGCTACTCATACCCTCTTGGCCGGCCGGTACCCGGCCGTACACCGTGACCGTTTGATTCCCGGCGTTGGGGGCCGTAGCCGACGGCGCGTACGGGTTCAGCCCGTTCGCAAGGATGCCCCACACTGCGCTTCGGGTGGAATCCCGATAGAGTTCGTATGTCAGGTACTCGCCGGCGTTGGCCATTCTTCGCGTGCTGCCGGAGGCGTTCGAACCCAAACCGAGGTCAATCCTCGCAGCGGTTCCCCGGGTGCAACGGACAGTGAACTGTCCCTGAGCGTCGAGGTTATTCGTGGCGTTTGTTCCGGCAGGATCGTAGTCCCCAAAGCTGATGCTTCCGGCGCTGATCGTGCAATTGGCAACCACGTTTGCCTGCACTGTGATGTTGGAGGTAGTCGAGGCCGCAAACACCGACGAAGTCGAGAGAAGCACGAACAGGGCGAGGACTGGCACAAAGAACAACAGGAACCGCTTCACGTTACATCCCCTTTCTGCCCAGCGCTGGGATCGTATCCCATCGTCTCCGGGCCCTGCAAGTTGAAATCCTTGAGCACCTGCGTTTCGCGCGAGTGACGCTCGGGCGAATTTTTGTGACACGCAGTCTCAAGCAGACTATGTGCCATGATTGAAGATACTGTTTTTCAATAGCTTATGGGTTTGGATCTGGAGGAAATGGCAAAAACCGAAGCCCATGTGACGAAAATTGACAGTCGTGAGATCGTTTGGTATCGAGACGGGCCGCCCGGAACACCGATCCGAGCGAACCGTCGCGCGCCACCGGTTCGCCGCTCAGGCCGTAGGCCGCAGGATGCGCAATGCGGCGGCAACCGTGTAGAGCGATCCCGCCACGACAATGGTGTCTTCGGGGCTGGCGGTTTCGCGCGCCAGCGTCAGCGCCCTCGCGATATCCGCGGCGACCGTCACGCTGGCGCTGCCGTCGACCGCCGGCGCCAGCACGGCGGGGTCCGCGCCGCGCTCGGTGGGGGGTTGCGTCAGCACGATCGCGTCGGCCAGCGGCGCCAACCGTCGCAGCATGGTCGCCCCATCCTTGTCCTGCAAGACCCCGAACACGAGGATCAGGCGGCCAAGCGTCGTACGGTGCTCTGCGAGGAACGCGACCAGGGTTTCTATCCCCGCAGGATTGTGCGCCCCGTCCACGATGATCCGCGGACGCTCCTGCACCATCTGCAGGCGGCCGGGCCAGGTGACCTCCGCCAAACCCCGTCGGATCGCTGCGGCATCCAGCGAAAACCCTTGCTCCTGCGCAGCCTCCACGGCAGCCACGGCCAGAACCGCATTCTCCACCTGGTGCCGGCCGGGCAGCGCGACCTGAAGCGCATCGTAACGATGCCGGGGGCCCTCAAGGTCAAACGTCTGGCCTGCGAGACTCGAGTCTCGCACCTCCCAGCGATACGCCTCCGGCACGAACACGACGGGGGCCTGGAGCTCTACAGCCCGCTGCCGGATCACCGCCAAGGCATCCCCGCGCGCCGCCGTGACGACCGGGATTCCCGCCTTGACGATCCCGGCCTTCTCGGCGGCAATTTCCGCCAGCGTGCGCCCGAGATACTGCTCGTGCTCCAGGGCAATGTTCGTGATGACGGCCACCCGGGGCTCGATGACGTTCGTGGCGTCGAGCCGACCGCCGAGTCCGACCTCGATGACGGCGGCATCCACGGCGCGCCGTCGGAAATGCAGGAGGGCCATTGCCGTCGTCAACTCGAAGAACGTGGGGTGCGGCAGGCGATCGCCCGCCGGCGCAGTGGTCTCGGACGCGAAATGGGCCGCGCAGACCGTCTTGAGTTCCTCCGTCAGCGCGACGATGTCGGCTTCATTGATCGGCTCGCCATTCACGCGGATCCGCTCGGTGAAGCTCAGCAGGTGCGGGGAGGTATACAGACCGGTGCGGTACCCGGCGGCACGACAGATGGCATCCAGCATCGCGGCCGTCGAGCCTTTGCCGTTGGTGCCGGCAACGTGGACGAACGGGATGCCGGTCTGCGGATCGCCCAGCAGGGCGACCAGTCGCTGGATCGTGGCAAGGCCCGGACGCCATCCGAATCGCCGCAGGCCATACAGGAACGCGGTGGTCTCGGCGTAGGTCACGGCGCGCACCTTGCGAATCGGAACTCGTGGGGGTGAAGCGGGAATCTCATGGAGCGGAGTGCCTCGGCCGGCACTATCGCGCAGCCGCCTCTGTATCGGCGAAGTACCCGAGCAGTTGAATCAGGACGGGCCGCAGATTCTTGCGCTCGATGATCATGTCCACGAATCCGTGTTCCAGGAGGAACTCGGACCGCTGGAACCCGGCCGGAAGCGCCTGCCGGATGGTATCCTGAATGACCCGCGGACCGGCGAACCCGATGAGCGCCTTCGGCTCTGCGATCAGGATGTCCCCCAGCATCGCGTAGCTGGCCGTGACGCCTCCCGTCGTCGGATCGGTCAGGATGGAGATGTAAGGGAGGCCGGCCTTCGCCAGTCGGCCCAGGGCCGCGCTCGTCTTGGCCATCTGCATTAGCGAGAGGACGCTCTCCTGCATCCGTGCGCCGCCCGAACACGTCACGGCGACGAAGGGAACGTGCGCCTCGACGGCCCGCTCGACGGCCCGCGTCACTTTTTCCCCCACCGCCGACCCCATGCTCCCCCCCATGAACTCGAACTCCATCACCGAGAGGCTCACGGGAAAATCGCCGATCGCGGCCGTCCCGCACAGGACGCACTCTTCCATCCCGGTGCTCTTGCGCGCGGTCTTGAGACGCTCCAGGTAGCTCTTCTGGTCCTTGAAACCCAGCGGATCCAGGGATCGGAGCCCCGCATCGAATTCCTTGAAGCTGGCCGGATCCACCAACGAATCCAGCCGGGCCCGCGCGCCGAGCCGGAAATGGTGCTGACAGCGCGGGCAGACGTTGAGATTCTGCTCCAGTTCGGGCTTGGAGAGGATCTCCTTGCAGCCGTCGCACTTGATCCAGAGCCCTTCGGGCATCCGGACCTTGCTCTCTTTCCCGGCGGCGGCCGGCTCTTTTTTGAACCACGCCATGGCACTCCTCACGAGGAATGGGTTACGGTAGCCCAGCCCCCAGAGCGTGTCAAGCTAAGGCTGCCGTTGCGTTCCGCAGCCTAGAGGGCGGCTCGGATGCGGCCGGCCACGTCGCGCATTCGGCTCGGATTTCCTGGAACCAGGTCCCAGGTGAAACCCTTGTCGTCGTCGTCCCAGCGCGGGATCAGGTGCACGTGGAAGTGCGGGACGGACTGGAAGGCAGCCGGACCATTGTTCTGCAGCAGATTGAGCCCGTCGGGCCGCAGCGCCTTGTGGATTCCGGCAGCCACCCGCCGGGCAAGCCGCATCGTGGCGACCACGTCCTCCTCGGCGATTTCGAAGATCGTCTCGGCGTGGGCCCTGGGAATGACGAGCGTGTGGCCGTCGTGGATCGGATTGATGTCGAGGATGGCGAAGGCTCGTTCGTCTTCGGCCAGCGTAACGGCGGGGAGTCGGCCGTCTCGGATCGCGCAGAAGACGCACGACATTGGGATCTCTCCTGGTTTGCCCAGGGCTGCGTCCACGCGGCAAGACGTCGTCGCACTCACCGGGGCGCACGTGGTGCAGGAGGTCAATCCGGTCGGGGCATGGGCGGACCCCAGTCCGCGATCAAAGCGACCGCGCGCTTGGGGTCCGCCCTCTATTCAATTCCCGAACGGGGGAGGGCCGCTATGGGCACCCGACCGGCAAGACGACTGTGGCTGGATCGAGACGCAGAGAATCGAACCTAGAAGCGCCGCCCGCCGCCCCGCCGGTCCCCACCACCACCGCCGCCGCCGTGGCGAGGGGCCTGCTCGCGGGCCTCGTTGACTGTCAGGGCTCGGCCGCCAAAGTCTTTCCCGTTCAACGCATTTACCGCTGCATCGGCATCGGCCTGGCTTCCCATCTCGACAAAAGCAAAACCGCGCGGGCGGCCCGTGTCGCGATCCGTGACGATCCGGACTTCGGTCACCTGCCGACCTCCCTCCGAAAAGAGGGCTTTCAACTGCTCTTCATCCGTCGTGTACGGCAGATTCCCGACATACAACCGAGTCCCCATGATCCTCAACCCCCTTCGCCCCGGGTGTCCGGGGCACAAACCCATGGCGAGCGGTGAACGTTGACGTGCCATCCGGCCAGTGGCCCGCTCTCGCCACGACCGGTTGAGGCCTGCAGGCTCGACCGATCACGCCATCCGATCGTGTCGAGCCAGGGCCGGAACCTCGTGCTTCCGGAGGCACCGCGCCGCGTACCCGCTCGGGCCGCATCTCCGAAAACAAACGACGCCGCAAGACTCGGGTCCTCGCGGCGCCGGACATGACGTGAAACCGCCTGAACCAAAGACATTTTGGACTCTAAGGGGATTCCCACCCCTTGTCAAGTACAATCCCCACTCGCGTCGGGCGCGGCGACGAGAGTGACGAGTCCCGGCGCGTAGCGTTTGCTGCCTCTGACGAGGCAGGCAAGAATACCTGATGTCGCCGCAGGGATTGATGCCCCAGGAGACACGCGGGCATCGTCTGTTCGGACTTTTGTGCCCTCGTTCCCTTTGACACGCTCCGGTGGTGCTGTTACCGTGCAGAGCATCGGGCGGCACCGCTCCGAACGCCGACTGGACTTGTTCCCTCGCCATGCGACCCGGAGGCCGCCCAAGGGGCGGCGCACAGGAGGCAATCTGCCCATGCGATCGCCGCAAGTCATGATCCGCCTCGGCCAACTGACCGGACTGCTCCTGCTCTGCGGATGGGGTCTCGGCTGCTCGCACGAGAACAGCTACCGATTCGTCAACACCATCTCAGGGGAGGACGCCTCCCCCACCCCGCCGCTGGACGCGGAGAACACCTTGCTCGAAGCCCTGGACACGGCAAGCATCGAATCCGCCGTGTATCGCCTGGCGGCACCAGAGATGGAGGGACGCGGCCGAGGCACTCCCGGGAATACGCTGGCCCGAGCGTATATCGTGTCGCGCCTACGGCACGCCGGGCTCACGCCACTCTTTCGCGGTGAGTTCGAGCAACCGACGTTCGTGGAGGGCGGCGGGGACCACCCGTATGCCGTGAACGTTGGCGCCTACTTGCCGGCCGCCGAGCCCACCACGGACTGGATCGTCCTGGTGGCCCACTACGACCATCTCGGGATGCATGGGCGCGAGGTGTATCCGGGGGTGGACGACAACGCCGCCGCCGTGGCAATGTTGCTGACTCTGGGCGACGCCCTTGGACGCGCTCGGCCACCGCTTCGGCGCAATGTGGTTCTGCTGCTTCCTGACGCCGAGGAGCCTCCAAATATCCGGACCGACCGGATGGGCTCGACGTGGTTCTGGCGCCACCCGCCCTTTCCCCTGGCCGCGCTCCACTGCGCCCTTGTCTTCGACCTCTTGGTTGGACCGAGAAACCCGTTCGTACGCAGGGCGGGGCTGGCCGACGCGGTCTTCGTGCTGGGCGCGGAGGCCAGCCCCGGGCTCGCGAAACTGGCCCGCGGCGTCCCGCCTGAACCCGGCGTGAAACCGCTGCTTCTCGGCCTTCCTCTGATCGAGGCGTACCCATTTATCCCCTGGCGCCGGTTTGCTCAAAGCGACTATCACGGGCTGCGGGACGCCGGCGGCCGCCCCTTCCTGTTCGTCACCGGAGGGCGCGCGCCCACGTACCACACGACCGAGGATAAACCCGACACCCTGGATTACCCGAAGCTCTCCGCTCTGGCCCGTTGGGTGACCCGCCTGCTCGCGCGCGCCGCCGAGGGGCCGCGAGACCTCGACTGGACGGATATGGTGGCCGACCCCCGAGCTGATGCGCGCACGGTGCTTCGTCTCTGCGCGAGTATCGGAGACGGCTCCCAGTTCCCGTGGATCTTGCGCCGCGCCCTGCTTGCCGACTGCTCCCGTATCCATGCGCTCCTGCACGCCTGGGAGGCGGGCGGCGCGCCTACGGATGCGGAGTACCGGGACCTGGCCCTCATGACCTTGCGCCTCCAGGCGGCCCACTGGCATCCAACGGGCTGGTGGTTCGCCGTGTGGTAGCGCGCCGGCGGACACCGCACTCTCGCCGATGATCATTCCACCGCATTGCCCTTGACACCTCTCTCACGGACACGATAGCGTGGCGGCCGTTTCCTGGCGACCAGAAGGCGGGCTGCCTCTGACCCGCCGGTTTGGCGTTCTGATCCGGCGCAACACGTCACCGGGCCCATGAGGAGCACGCATGCATCTCGACGGGATGATTTTCGATCTGGATGGGACCCTGACCGACACATTTCGCGTGTGTTTCGCCGCCTTCCGTGACGCGTTGCAGCCCGTCACGGGCCGGACGTACTCCGACGAAGAGATCATGGCCCGCTTCGGGCCGAGCGAGGAAGGGATGCTCCAGCGGTGGGTGCCCGACCGATGGGAGGAGTGCCTGCGGCTCTACCTCGCCGCGTACGAGCGGGAGCACCGCCGCACGGCCCGAACCTTTCCTGGTGTGGAGAACGCGCTCGGGCTCCTCAAGGCGCGCGGGATTCGCCTCGCCGTTGTGACCGGCAGGGGTCCGCACAGCACTGCCATATCGCTGGCACAGTTCGGCCTTGCTCCCTACTTCGACAGCGTCGAGACCGGAGCCCCGGAGGGGGCCGTCAAGCCCCGGTGCATTCGGAGGGTCGTGGAGCGATGGGGCGTACCGGCGGGACGGGTGGCGTATCTCGGAGACGTTCCCTCGGACGTGGAGGCCGCCCGCGCCGCCGGGGTGCGGCCGCTGGCCGCGGCCTGGGAGGAGCGGTCGAATGCCGGCGCGCTCCGCGCCCTCGAACCGCTCGCCGTATTTGACACCGTACCGCAGTTCGTCAGGTGGATCGAGACAACCGTGGAGCCTTGCACCGGTGGTCCACCCTGCCCGGGCGCCGGCGGGGTGGCTGCCCCCCATCCCTCTCGACACGGCGCCGATTCCTGATGCGACGCCAGGACGCGGTCTGGCTCGGGGCCATCTGCCTCTGCGAGACGGCCACGATGCTGGTGTTTCTGAATTACACGGCGGTATTGCCCATCCTTCAGGAGGAATGGGGATGCGGCACGTCGAAGCCGGCTTGATCTTCTCCGCCTACCAGGCCTGCTATCTCATCGCCGTCCTAGTCTTGGCCACGCTCACGGACCGGATGGACACTCGGACCATCTATCTGGCGTCGGCGGTCTGGGCCGGCCTGGCCGGCCTGGCCTTTCCGTTCTTGGCGCACGGTTTCCTCTCGGCAGCACTCCTGCGCGCTCTGGCCGGCATCGGCCTGGCCGGCACCTACGTGCCCGGCATGCGGCTGGTGGCTCAGCGTTTCAGCGAGGCACACCGCGGCGTGGCCATCGCTTGTTACGCCAGCGCCTTCGGGCTCGGCTCTGCCGCCTCGCTCTTTGCGGCAGGCCAGCTTGCCCGTCTTTCCGGCTGGCGCCTCGCCATGGGCGTGACCGCGCTCGGCCCTCTGCTCGCAGCGCTTCTCGCCGCATTCGTCCTGGCGCCCGCCCCGCCGCCGCCCGGACAGGTCTCGCGGCTCCTGGACGTCCGCGTCTTCCGGAATCGGCCCGCCCTGTGGATGATCGCGAGCTACTGCGCCCACAATTGGGAACTGTTCGGGATGCGGGCCTGGCTTCCGCCCTTCCTGGCGGCCAGCCTCATTCGAAACGGGGCCGGCGTCGTCGAGGCGAGCAGTTTTGCGGCCGCCTGGATGGCTGTCGTTCTGCTCCTCGGGTCGGCGTCGAACATCGGTGGCGGGTGGGTGTCGGATCGCACGGGCCGAATACGGGTAATCGTCGCATCGCAATTCTGCAGCGCCGGCTTCTCCCTCGCTATCGGGTGGCTGTTCCATGCCCCCCTGTGGCTCGTCATGACCGCCGCTGTTCTCTACAGCGTCTTTGCGTCGTCCGATTCGGGTGCGCTGTCGACCGGCGTCACCGAACTGGCGGACCCCGCACTCCTCGGCGCCACCCTGGCACTGCAGTCGTGCCTGGGATTCCTGGCCGCCGCGATCTCACCGGGGGTTGCCGGTTTCGTCTTGGACGCCTGGCAGTCCGGTGCGGGCACCGCCGCCGACTCGCCGTGGCAGTGGGGATCGGCGTTCGGTGTCCTTGGTCTGGGCGTCCTGCTGGGGCCGCTCAGCATGCTGGCCCTGAGCCGGGAACAAGCCAATGCGGCGGATGGCAGATCCTGAATCACGGGTTGCCCGAACGCGATGCTACAGTTCCGCAAATTGGCGACACTGGGGGACGGACATTGGGGGACGTCCAGACACTGGGGGACGTCCATAAAAATATAAATCTCCTCGGAGCTGCCAGCAACTGGAGTGGGGTAACATCAGAGTTTTATATTTTTATGGACGTCCTTCGTTCCACAAAAGACAGGCGGGGATCGCTCGTCGGGAAACGCGCACCGGCGTTATGGCACCGTGTGGTAAGGGGGGCGGGGCAAACCTGTGTGTACCTGCGTAGGCTCCGCATCCAGTCCGTGGGGCGGTGCTACGTTGCGGCGAAGGCCCTTGTGAGCTGCACGGTCATCCGCCGGACATATCGCTCGATCTCACGGAAGGAGTCGAGCATCGAAAGGAACACCGAGGATGCGCGCGGCTTGCAGACGCCGCGGATGAGGCGCTCCTGATGGTAGACCGCGATCTCATCGCAGTAGGACTGGAATTTGTCGCCGGCTTCCCGGATCGGCGCAAGCGCCTCGGGGGTCCCCAAGCGGATGGCGGAGGAGACGCACTCGACCAGCTCGATGGAACGGCCGAAGAGCGTCAGGATTTCCACATGACCCCGCTCGCTGATCGGAATGTCGTCGCGATGGAGTGCGCCGGTGCAGCGGGCCAGCACCTCGATCGAATCCCCGATCCGCTCCAGCGCGGCTGGCACGAAGGCCAGGTGCTCCGCCGACCCGAGCGACATGGGGTGCTCCCGCAGTTGCATGGCCAGGTGGTCGGTCAGCCGTTTCTCGTGGTGATGGAGGTGCCGGCCGATGTCCGAGAGGTCCTGAAGAGTCCCCGCCGAGCATTGCTGAAACGCGTCGCGCGAAAGACGCAGCATCTCCACGGCGTGTCCGCACATCTCCAGAATGCCATGTTTCAGTCCGTCGGGGGTCAGTTTCGGCAGCGACATCGTCATGGGACCCCTCCTTACCGAAGACTCACCGACCGATCAGGCGGCTTGCACACGCATGTCCACGCCGCCGCCCTCAAGGGCGTCGGCGGCGAGCCGTCGCAGCGTCGTATAAGACCTATCCCCTCCCGCGGTGGAGGTTCCTTCTACGTCAGGATGGCTCTAGTCTAGAACGTCCCGCGCCCCAGGACAAGGCCCGACCGGAAAATCCGCTGCTCTACCCAGGACTCTCCTCAGTCTCGCCCGGCTCCGGGACGCGCGACTGCTCCGGCGGAAGGCTGAGCCAGACTTCCATGTCCGGCCGGAGCGTCACGAGGGGGTGGGGGTGCTTCGGACAGGTGCAAGCAGGTCAGCGCACGAACGATCCTGGCGGACGCGCGACGAGGGATCAAGTCAGGTTTTGGGCTGTGCGATTGACGCTTGCTCATTTTGCAGGCCGGCGGCGGTTGAAAGCCGTCTACGGTTCATACGGTCCGCGACGATCTGGACCTCAAGCGGGAATGACGCCTTGGGCCGCATGGATCACCTCGTGCATCTCGAAGACGTTTGGGCCGGCGAACATCTCCTTTGGAGGACGATTTGCGTGGGCGCGTCGAAAGTCGTCGCTTTCGGTCCAACGGACGAAGTCCGCTTGGCCTTTCCAGTACGTCAGGACCACATAGTATTGCGAATCGCCGAGCGACTGCCCGTGCATTTCGACGGATTTCGGCCGCAGAATCTCCATCCTCACGAATCCCGAATGGTGCTCCACCAGGCCGGCGCGTCCCCGGAACCGCTCTTCGAACGCTGCCTCGTGTCCAGCCGCCACGGGGATCCTGTTTGACACAACGATCATCATTGCCCCCACTTACGAGCCAATGAAAAACTGACAACCGACAATAACCAACCGGCCAACGAGAAAATTGTCCCCTTGTTCATTGTCGGTTTCCCACTTTACATTGCGCCGGATCAATTCCCGGCGACAGTCATCCGCCCGATCTTGACCGTCGGTGCCGCGACGGAACTCCGCCACTCCAGGTCGTTCCCGATCGTCTCGATATCCCACAGCATGTCCTTGAGGTTTCCGGCAATCGTGATCTCCTCCACAGGATAGGCAAGCTCCCCGTTCTCGATCCAGATTCCAACGGCCCCCCGCGAATAGTCTCCGTTCACCAGGTTCACGCCGAATCCGATCATCTCCGTGACATACAGCCCCCGGTCCACGGAGCGAATGATTGCCTCGGGAGACTCGGCCCCGGGTTGAACGTAGAGATTCATCGGGCCGACGGTCGGCCGTTGCCCCAGCGACCGGGACGCGTTGCCAGTCGAGGCCAACCCGAGCTTCCGTCCGGTATAGGTGTCCAGCAGGTAGCTCGCCAGGACGCCGTTCTCGATGACCACAGTGCGACGCGTGGGGAGACCTTCGCCATCGAACGGGCGCGACCCCAGGCCGCCAGGAAGCCGACCGTCGTCCACCACCGTGAGGCCGACGGAGGCCACCTGCTGCCCCAGCTTTCCCACGAGGAAGGATGCGCCGCGGTAAATCGCGGATCCCGACACCGCGCCGCACACACTACGGAGAAGGCTCGCCGCCATGTCGGGGTCGAAGACGACCGGCACCTCCTGCGTCGCCACCCTGCGCGCACCCAGGCGTCGCAGCGTCCGCTGGGCAGCCGTCCGGCCCACGGTTTCAGGCAATTCGAGGCGGCTGAGCCGCCGTTGAGTCGAATACCACCCATCGCGCTGCATCCCGGCCTCGTCCTTGGCCACGGGCGTGACCGACAGCGACACGGAGGACGCACGGTATTCCCCCGAGAAGCCGTGACTGTTGGCGAAGAGGACACGCGCGTCGCGGTGTCCGTAATCTGAGCCCTCCGAGTTGCTGATCCGGGGATCGAACCCCAGAGCCGCGTCTTCGGCCCGGCTCGCCAGGGCGATGCGATCCGCGATGGGCAGCGCCCCCGCCTCGGCGTCCCAGAGATCCAGTTCGGGAAGGTCCGTCGCGAACGCACCGGAATCCGGTAGACCCCCGCAGGGATCCTCCGGCGTGGCGTTGGCCATCGCCACTGTGTCCGCGAGCAGCCGGTCGAGGGCTGTAGCAGCAAAATCCGAGGTTGCCGTCGTGGCCGAGCGCTGTCCCACGAAGACGCGGAGGCCCAGACGCTTTTCGCGCGCGCTCTTCACTGTATCCACGCCGCGCATCCGCACCAGGACCGAGAAGGACTCGTCCTCCACCACAAGGACCTCCGCCCCGCTGGCCCCGAGTCGGTTCGCCTTCCGGAGCACGTCGCTCCCCAGTTCCCGATAGTCCATAGGGATCAGCGCCTCTCATCTATCCACAGATTGCGCAGATTCACGCAGATTTCCCGCACTGGATCCCTGTGAAAGGAATCTGTGGAATCTGCGTAATCTGTAATCTGTGGATCGGTTAGCCCTTCGTCCCGCCGACCGTCAGTCCGTTCACCAGAATCGTCGGCAGCCCGACGCCCACCGGCACCGATTGGCCATCCTTGCCGCAGGTGCCGATGCCCTCGTCCAGCGCCAGGTCCGTTCCCACCATGCTGACCCGCGTGAGAACGTCCGGCCCGTTGCCGATGAGCGTCGCCCCCTTCACGGGCCGCGTCGGCTTGCCGTCTTCGATCAGGTACGCTTCACTCGCGGAGAACACGAACTTTCCGCTGGTGATGTCCACCTGGCCTCCGCCGAACGAGACGGCGTACAGGCCGCGGCGCACGGATCGAAGAATCTCCTCGGGGGCGTGCGGCCCAGCGAGCATGAACGTGTTGGTCATTCGTGGCATCGGGTGATGGGCGTAACTTTCCCGCCGGCCATTGCCGGTCGGCGCCATCCCCATGAGCCGGGCATTCAGCCGGTCCTGCAGATATCCCTTCAGCACGCCGCCTTCAATGAGCACGTTCCGCTGCGTCGGCGTCCCCTCGTCATCCACATTGAGCGAGCCGCGCCGCCCGGGGATCGTCCCGTCGTCCACCACCGTGCACAGGCTGGACGCCACTCGCTCGCCGAGCCGCCCGCTGAACGCGGATGTTCCCTTCCGATTGAAATCGCCCTCCAGGCCGTGTCCTACCGCTTCGTGCAAGAGGATGCCCGGCCAGCCAGGGCCAAGGACCACATCCATCGTTCCGGCAGGCGCCTCTTCCGCGTCCAGATTTGCGATCGCCTGCCGCGCAGCCTCGCGCGCGAAGCGCGCATACCGTTCGCCGCCGAGGAAGAAATTGTATTCCGCCCGAGCGCCGCCGCCGAAGGTCCCTATTTGCCGGTTCGGCGTCCCGTTGCGGTTATCTTCGGCGATACACGTCACGTGCAGACGGCAGAGCGGCCGAGCATCCCCCACGACCCAGCCTTCCGAGGTCGCCACCAGGACCAGGCGGTTTTCGCTGGCCACACTCGCCATCACCTTGGTGATCCGGGGGTCGTAGGCCCGCGCGATCCGATCGATCTCGCCCAGCAGGTCGACCTTCGCCCGGATCGGCACGTCGGTGGGCGGCGTCCCGACCGGATAGAGATTGCGGGAGGCACGCCGGGTGTCCGTAACGGCGACGCTGGCCGATGTCCCTGCCTCGGCGGCGATATAGCGCGCGCGCTCGGCGGAAAGCTGGAGGGCCGGCACCGTGATCTCGTCCGAGTACGCGAAACCGGTCTTCTCGTCGGCCGTGGCGCGAACGCCCACACCCTGGCTGATGCTTTTCGCGGCCTGCTTGACGACGCCCTCTTCCAGGCCGATCTCCTCGTTCACACGGTACTCGAAGTAAAGGTCCGCGTAGTCGATCCGCCGTCCGAGCACCATCCCCAGTGTCCGCTCCAGCGTTCGCTCGGTGAGACCGAACCTCTCCAGGAAGAATTTCTCGGGAACCTGCATCTCGTCGGTCATCGCATCACTCTCGGCTCCCTGTCCTCTGCCCGCTGCCTGCTGCTCCCTGCCAGCTGCGTTGCACTGCCCTCTCCTCAGTGCACCGTTCGCACCCGCTTGGTCATGAAGTCCATCAAAAGGTAGCGGCCCAGCGTCATGGGGGTCGTGAAGTAGGCCTTGCCGCGGCAGATCTCGGACACCTTCTGGACGAAGGCGACCAGGTCGTAGTCCCGCGCCAGCATGAACGTGTTGATCAGGATTCCCGATCGCCGGCATTCGGTCACTTCCCGGAAGGTCGCTGTCAAGATCCACGGGTCCAGCCCCATGGCGTTCTTGTAGATGCGCCCATCCGGCATCGTCATGGCGGACGGCTTGCCGTCGGTGATCATGATGATCTGCCGCATGTCCTTGCGCTGGCGGCTCAGGATGCGTCGG
>Ga0316622_100001015_pt1 | contig 17644 bp, 13 predicted proteins | sample OWC_Aug_OW2_C1_D_FD_207646 | JGI IMG/M metagenome (GOLD analysis project Ga0316622, IMG submission 207646) | Wetland soil microbial communities from Old Woman Creek delta, Ohio, United States - OWC_Aug_OW2_C1_D5_C | ecosystem: Environmental > Terrestrial > Soil > Wetlands | place: USA: Ohio... | reverse complement strand
AGATCCGGAGCCTGCAGTCGGGCTCCGGACGTCAGTAGTCGACGTAGGTCCAGTCGCGCTTCGCGTCCTTGCGACGGGCGTTCTCGGCGAGGCGGGCGGCCACCCTCCCGGGGGGCGCGCCGCACTGCGCGAGGAGGGCCTCGGCCTGGCGCCACTGCAGGAAGGCCTTGCGGCAGCGGCCGTGCGCGTCGCGAAAGACGACCGGCCCCTCGAACCGGCCCTCGTGGTGAAGGGTCCTCTCGACGAAGACCTCGGGCGCCGGACGGTAGAGCGCCGGCCGGTGGTCGAGGACGAGCCGCGCCGCCCACGAGTGCTCGAGGAAGTCCGACCGCGCGAGCGGGCCGCCGCGGGCGAGAACGGCGGCGGCCTGCGTGGCGAGGGCGAGAGAGAGGGCCCACGCCCCCGCGCGCCCGAGGGGGCGAGTCGGGCCGAGCGCGATCTCGCCCGCGGCCACGAGGGCGAGGATCGGCAGCATCCAGACGACGTAGCGGCTGGGGCCGGAGGTGTCGTTGTTCCAGTTGCTGTTCGCGGTGCAGGCGAAGGCGAGCGCGGGAAGCAGGACCAGGACGAGAAGGGCCGGCCCGGCCTGTCGCCGGCGCAGCGCGGAGACCGCCCCGCCGAGGCCGAGCAGGAGGAGGAGCGGCGCGTGCGGGAGGAGGCCGAGGTTCGGGTCGAGCACGAGATCGAGGGCCCGCCGGGCCGAGAGGCTCTCCGCCGCCTCGGCCGGTCGCACCGAGAGGTTGAAGACGCCGAACTGCCACTGGTAGAAGGCCGCGGGAAGGAGCGCGGGAAGGGCCGCGAGCGCCCCGAGGAGCGCCGGCCGCGCCGAGCGCTGCCGCCACGACGCGACGGCCGAAGCCGCCCCGAGGAGGGCCACCAGCAGGGCGAGGGGCGGGTTCTGCAGCGAGGCCAGGGCGGCGGCGAGGACGCTCGACGCGCGTCGGCCCCGGGCCCACTGGACGACGGCGAGCGCCACGAGGGCGAACGAGAACACCTCCGGGTGCGGCCACATCAGGAAGGCGAGGGCGGGCGAGAAGAGGAGCAGGCCTCCCAGCAGGAGCCGGCGGGCGCCGGGCCAGGGCAGCCACGCGACCGCGACGAGGGCGAGGCCGAAGACGACGGCGTTCGTGACCGGCAGCGCCCGCAGCGGGGAGAGGCTCCGGGCCTCGAGGACGCGCCGCGCGGGAAGCCCGGCGAGGGAGTAGGCCCAGAAGTGGTAGCAGTAGAGCCGCCCGTCCCGGCCCTCGTGGTAGTTCGGGAGGATGCGGCTCTCGTCGATCGAGAGGCCCTCGCCGGCGAGGAGCGTGCGCAGCGAATCAAGGTCCCCCGGCCGCAGCTCCGGCGAGCCGTGGCCGTTCCACGACTCGAGCATCAGCAGGTACTCGCCGGCGTCCCCCTGCGGCCGCAGGGGGAGCCGGAGGGCCACCGTCACGAGAACGGCGAGGGCCGCGACCGGCGGGAGGAGATCGCGGAGGGGCCGGGTCACTGCGCGTATGATAGCGCTCTCCCCCGGAGGCCTCCTGATGCTGCTCCCTCTCGCTCTCCTCGCCGCCCTTCCCGCCGTGCCCGACGCCGAGATCCGCGCCGCCGCGGAGCGGATCCGGCCGGCCGCGGTGGCCGTTCGCCGCGACCTCCACGCCCACCCCGAGCTCAGCAACCGCGAGGAGCGCACGGGCCACCTCGTCGCGGAGCGCCTGCGCGGCCTCGGCCTCGAGGTCCGCTACCCGGTGGCGAAGACGGGCGTGGTGGGGATCCTCCGCGGGGGGCGGCCGGGGGGCGGCGTCGCGCTGCGCGCCGACATCGACGCGCTCCCCATCGAGGAGACGAACGCCCTGTCGTTCCGCAGCCAGACGCCGGGCGTCATGCACGCCTGTGGCCACGACGCCCACACGGCGATCCTGCTCGGGGCGGCCGAGGTGCTGGCCGGGTTCAAGGCTCGCCTGCCCGGCACCGTCGTCTTCCTCTTCCAGCCCGCCGAGGAGGGCGCGCCCGAGGGCGAGGAGGGGGGGGCGTCGCTCATGGTGAAGGAGGGCGCGCTCGACGACCCGAAGGTCGAGGCCGTCTTCGGCCTCCACGTCGGGAGCTGGGTAAAGGTGGGCCAGGCGGGCTGGACGGACGGGCCGATCTTCGCGTCCTCCGACACCTTTCGCATCGAGGTCGAAGGCAAGACCGTCCACGGCGCGCAGCCCCACATGGGGATCGACCCCGTGCCGATCGCGGCCGAGCTCGTCCAGGCCCTCCAGCTCATCGTCTCCCGCCAGGTCGACGGCCGTCAGCCCCGCGTCCTCACCATCGGCCGCATCGAGGGGGGCACCCGCTTCAACATCATCGCCGGCCGGGTGACGATGGACGGCACCCTGCGGACGCACGACGCGACGGTGCGGTCGGAGATCAAGGCCCGCATGGCGCGCACCGTGAAGGGCGTCGCCGAGGCCCACGGGACGACCGCCACCCTCCGCTTCCTCGACGAGGGCAACCCGCCGACCGTCAACGACGCCGCCCTCGCGCGGGACGTGGCCGTGCCCGCGCTGCGCCGCGTCTTCGGCGAGGGGGCGGTCCGCGTCGAGCCCCAGATGGTGGCCGAGGACTTCCCCGCCTTCGGCGAGAAGGCCCCCACCTTCTACTTCCTCCTCGGCACCCGCAACGACGCGAGGGGCATCGCCTCCGTCAACCACACCGCGGCGTTCGACGTCGACGAGGACGCCCTGCCCCTCGGCGTGCGCGCCATGGCGACGCTGGCGTGGCAGTTCCTGGCGCGGGGGCTCTAGCCGGGGAGGCCCAGGTCGACCCGCGCTTCGCGCGGGTCGGGCATCTCCTGGTCCTTGTACTGGAGCTCGTAGAGACGCCAGTACATCCCCCGCCGCGCCAGCAGCTCCTGGTGCCTTCCCCGCTCGCGGATCCTCCCCTTGTGGAGGACCAGGATCTCGTCCACGTTCTGCACCGTGGACAGGCGGTGCGCGATGACGATCGCCGTCCGGTCCCGGAGGAGCACGCGCAGCGCGTGCTGGATGAGCTGCTCGGTCTCGGTGTCCACCGACGAGGTGGCCTCGTCGAGGATCAGGACCCGGGGGTCGTGGGCGAGGGCGCGGGCGAAGGAGAGGAGCTGCTTCTGCCCCACGGAGAGCGTCGCCCCCCGCTCCTTCACCTCGGTGTCGTAGCCCATCGGCAGGCGCTCGATGAAGCGGTGGGCGTGCACCGCCTCGGCCGCCGCCCGCACCCTCTCCATCGGGACGTCCGAGCCGAGGCGGATGTTGGAGGTGATCGTCCCGCTGAAGAGGTGCACGTCCTGGAGGACGAGGGCGAGCGAGGACCGCAGCCGCGAGAGGTCGAAGTCGCGGACGTCCGTGCCGTCGAGGGTCACCCGGCCCTTCTGCACGTCGTAGAAGCGCAGGAGCAGGCTGATGATCGAGGTCTTCCCGGCGCCGGTCGCCCCCACGAGGGCGACGCTCCGTCCCGGCTCGACCGTGAAGTCGATGTCCCGGAGGACCCAGCTCTCCTCCGGGTCGCGGCCGGAGTAGGAGAACCACACGTTCTCGAAGCTCACCCGGCCGGCCACGTCCGAAGGCCGCACCGGCCGCTCCGGGCTCGCGACGAGGGCCTGCGCGTCGAGGAGGCCGAAGATCCGCTCCGAGGCCGCCATGGCCGCCTGGAGGACGTTGAACTTCTCCGAGAGGTCCGAGATCGGTCGCCAGAAGCGCTCCGAGTACTGGATGAAGGCCACCAGCGCGCCCAGGGTGAGCGTGCCCCCGACGACCTCGCCCCCGCCGTAGATGAGGATGATCGCGGTGGCGAGCGCGGCGAGCAGCTCGATCGCCGGGTAGAAGACCGCGTAGTAGAAGATCGCCTGCATGTTGGCGTCGTAGTGCTTCCGGTTCACCCCCGCGAACGCGGCCCGGTTCCTCTCCTCCCGGCGGAACAGCTGCACCACCGACATCCCGGAGAGGTTCTCCTGGAGGAAGGCGTTGATGCGGGCCACCCACTTGCGCGTCTCCCGGAAGGACTGCCGGGCCCCCTTGCGGAACCAGTTGGTGAGGGCGAAGAAGAGGGGGATGACGGCGAAGGTCACGAGGGCGAGGCGCCAGTCGAGGGCGATCATCACCGCCATGATCCCGAGGAGCGTGAAGAGGTCACCGAAGACGGTCACGACGCCGGCGGTGAAGAGCTCGTTCACCGCGTCCACGTCGGTCGTCACCCGGGTCATGAGCCGTCCCACCGGGTTGCGATCGAAGTAGCCGACGTGCAGCCGCTGCAGGTGGGCGAAGATCTCGCGCCGCAGGTCCTGCATGATCCGCTGCCCGGTCATCTGCATGATGTAGGTCTGCAGGAACCGCACGACGAAGGCCGCGGCGAGGGCGAGGAGGTAGAGAAGGGCGACGCCGGCGAGCCCCTCCGCGTCGCCCCGCGCGATATGGCGGTCGATCGCGACCTTGGTGAGGTACGGGCCCACGAGGTCGACCCCGGCCTGGGCCACGATGAGGGCGAAGGCGGCGCCCACCGCCGCGAGGTGCGGCCGCAGATAGCCGAGCAGCCGGCCGAGGAGCCGCAGGTCGTAGGTCTGCGGGGCGAGGGGATCGTCGTCGGGGGTCACGCCGCGTCCTCCCCGGTCGCGATCTCCTCCTCCAGCAGCTGCCGCCGGTGGAGGTCGGCGTAGAACCCGCCCCGGGCCACGAGCTCGTCGTGGGTGCCCCGCTCGACGATCCGGCCCTCGCGGAGGACGACGATGAGATCGGCCTCCTTCACCGTCGACACCCGGTGGGAGACGAGGAAGGTGGTGCGCGTGCGCATGACCTCCCGCAGGCCCTGCAGGATGTCCTCCTCGGTCTCGGTGTCGACCGCGGAGAGCGCGTCGTCGAGGACGAGGATCCGCGGGTCCACGGCGAGGGCCCGGGCGAGGGCCGTGCGCTGCTTCTGCCCCCCGGAGAGCGTGATCCCCCGCTCCCCGACCGTCGTCTCGAACCCCTGGGGGAGGTCGCGGAGGTCCTTCTCGAGCTGGGCCACCCCGGCCGCCCACTCCGCGTGAGCGTCCCCGCCCGGCCCGGCCACCGCCGTCGAGCCGGCGTCCGCATCCCCGCGCACGCCGAAGGCCACGTTCTCCCGGACGGTCGCCGAGAAGAGGAAGCTCTCCTGGGGCACGAAGCCGATCGCCCCCCGCAGCGTCTCGAGGGGCAGGCGCCGCACGTCGTGGCCGTCCACGAAGAGGGTGCCGGGGGGCGGGTCGACGAGCCGGGGAAGGAGGCTCACCAGCGTCGTCTTCCCGGAGCCGGTGGGCCCGACCACGGCGACCGTCGTCCCGGCGGGGACCCGCAGGTCGATCTCGTGAAGGACCGCCGTCCCGCCGTGGGCGAAGGTGAGAGAGCGGAACTCGACGTCGCCGCGGATCTCCCGCACCGGGAGCGGGTCCTCGTCGCGGATCTCGGGGGGCGCGTCGAGGATGGCGTGGATCCGGCCCATCGAGGCCTCGCCGCGCTCGAAGATGTTCACCACCCAGCCGAGAGCGATCATCGGCCAGTTCAGCATGGCGAGGTACACGCCGAAGGCCACGAACTCCCCGAGGGTGATCCGGCCCGCGACCACCATGCGCCCGCCCAGCCAGAGGACGGTCAGCGACCCGAGGCCCATCAGGAACCCGATCCCGGGGTGCAGGATGCCGGTGATCGCGACGAGGCGCCGGTTGCGGGCGACGTACTCCTCGTTCGTCGCCGCGAACCGCGCCTCCTCGTGCCCCTCCTGGGCGTAGGCCCGCACCACCCGCGCCCCGGCCAGGTTCTCCTGGACGAGGGCGTTCATCTCCGCGAGCTGCGCCTGCACCTCCTCGAAGCGGTCGTGGACCTGGCGGCCGTAGTGGCGCACGAGCCAGGAGACGAGGGCGAGGGGCACGAGGGCGAGGAGGGTGAGCCGGGGGGAGATCGCGACCATGAGCGCGGCCGCCCCGGTGAAGGTGGCCACCGTGCTCGCCGTGTACATGATCCCGGGACCGAGGACCATGCGCACCGCCGTCATGTCGTTCGTGGCCCGGCTCATCACCTCACCGATGCGGTTCTGCTGGTAGTAGCGGGGGGAGAGCAAGGTGAGGTGGCGGAAGACGTCGTTCCGGAGGTCGTACTCGATGTCGCGGCTCAGCCCGATGAGGACCATCCGCATCCGGTAGCGGAAGAAGCCCTCGACCGCGACCAGGGCGAGGATCGCCCCCGCGTAGAGCCACAGCTTCTCCCGCGTCACCACGACGGTCAGGTCGTCGATCGCGTGGCGGAGGACCCAGGGGCCGGCCACGGAGAGCACGGTGGTGGCGAGGAGGGCGAGGAGGCCCGCGACGAGGGCCCGGCGGTGCCGGGCGAGCCGGGGCAGGAGCCGCCGCAGGTGCGGCATCCGGGCCGGCCTACCGCAGGGCGGCCCGCGCGGCAGCCCGGGCCGCCCGGCGCTCGCGATCGAGCGCGTGGCTGGCGCGCAGCAGCTCGGGGAGGTTCTCCTTCTCCCAGGCGAGGGCCTCCCGGTGGTGCGGGAAGCGCGCCTCGGCCTCGCGGAAGGCGCGCGTGTGGTACACCGTGCGCCCCGCCCGGTCGGGCACCCCACCCATCAGGTGGTGCAGCATCTCGTGGTGCACCACGCTGTCCAGGAAGTAGCGGGGCACGCCGGGCCGGTCGAGCACCGGATGGATGCGGATGAGCGCGAGCACCGGGTCGTAGCTGCCGAAGGTGAGCCCGCCCCGCCGGGCGCGCCCGACCCCCCGGCCCCAGGTGATGGGGACCCGCAGGCGGCCGCCGAAGAAGCGGCCGTTGACGTCCGCGTACACCGCGGCGAGGTCGTGGACGCGGCCGCCGGTCACGAGCGGCGGCATCTCGCGGGGCGTCCTCCGCACGCGGTGCAGGTTGGCGTTCATGAAGCGCCGGACCTCGCCCCCCGCCGCGCGCCCCCGCCGGCGGAGGTTGCGGGCGAGCGAGGCGACCACCGCCTCCGGCGCGTGGAGGAACATCCGGTGCAGCCGCAGGAGGAGCCCGCCCGCTTCGCGCTTGAACGAGAGGAGCACCGACCGGTTGTCGGTGAGGATGAGACGGAGGGGCTTCCCGGCCTCGCGGGCGAGCGTCGTCTCGAGCGACGCCGCGTCCCAGCGGGGCGAATCCTCGAAGGCGAGCTCGAGCTGCCGTGCGGGGCTCATGGGAATCCGGTCGCGTTGAGGATGGCGCAGCGTCGCCCGCTCGTCAAGCGACGCAGCCGCTTGCCCTCGACCTCCCGACAGCGGAGCGGTGGTCGAAGGGGGTGCGGCGCAGCACCCCCTTCCTCAAGTCACGAGTGGCTGCGGGGCACGTAGTACTGCGTGCCCTTGCCCATGCCGCGGATCAGCTTCAGCAGGTCGTCGAGGTCGTCCGGGTTCTTCACGAAGTCCACGTCCGCCGTGTTCACCACGAGGAGCGGGGTCGCCGAGTAGTGGAAGAAGTAATGGTTGTAGGCCCGGTTGACCTCGGCCATGTACTCCTCGGAGAAGCCCGCCTCCTCCGGACGCCCCCGCGTGCTCACCCGGCGCAGGAGGACGTCCGTGGGCGCCTGCAGGTACACCACGAGGTCGGGCTTCGGCATGCCCTCGGCGAGGAGCGAGAAGAGCTTGTCGAAGATGAGGAGCTCGGAGTCGTCGAGGTTCAGGTAGGCGAAGAGCCGGCTCTTCTCGAACACGTAGTCGGAGAGGGTGGCCTGGGCGAAGAGCTGCCTCTGGAGGAGCTCCTGCTGCTGGCGGTAGCGCGAGAGGAGGAAGAAGAGCTCCACCTGGAACGCCGCCCCCGGCTGGGAGTCGTAGAAGGGGCGCAGAAAGGGGTTCGTGGCCCAGTCCTCGAGCACCTTGTTGGCGTCGAGGCGCTCGGCCAGGCGGTCGACCACGGTGGTCTTGCCCACCCCGATGGGGCCCTCGACCGCGATGTAGTGGTGGGCCATCAGGCGGGAGTCCCGACCGGGGCGAAGCGCCGCACGGCCGAGCGGTCCGGGCAGCGGGCGAGCAGCTCGGCCACGGTCAGGCCGAGCACGGGGTGGCGGACGTCGGGGGCGATCTCGGCGAGCGGGGCGAGGACGAACCGGCGCTCGGCGAGACGGGGATGGGGCAGCTCGAGCCCCGGCCCCCCGCGGCGCTCGGCGCCGAACAGGAGGACGTCGACGTCGATCGTGCGCGGGCCGTTCCTCACCGTGCGCACGCGCCCCATCTCGCGCTCGGTGGCGAGGCAGGCCTCGAGAAGCTCCTCCGGCGTGAGCTCCGTCTCTCCGCCCGCCGCCGCGTTCAGGAAGGCCCCCTGGGGCGGCCCCCCCACCGGCTCGGTGAGCCAGAGGGAGCTCCGGACCGTCGTCCGGAAGCCCCGGGCGGCGAGCCGGTCGAGCGCGCCACGGATCGCCGCGTCCCGGTCGCCCAGGTTCGAGCCGAGGCCGAGAAAGACCGGCGGGGCACCCATGTCCCCCTCATTATCCACGGGGCTCCCGTCCGGAGCGACGGGAGTATGATCGGACGGGCGCGCGCCCGGAGTCCGACCCGCCTCCTCGACCGTCGGCGCGGGGGAACGGCGGGTGTGGAGGCGAACATGGCCATCCAGACCGTCTGCGACATCTTCTATCGTTCGGTCGACACCTACCGCAAGACGGAGCACCTCACCTTCCGGAAGGACGGGGCGTGGCGCGCGGTGAGCTCGGAGGAGCTGCGGGCCGCGGTCGAGGAGACCTCGATGGGCCTGCGGACCCTCGGGGTCGAGAAGGGCGACAAGGTCGCCATCCTCTCCGAGAACCGCCCGGAATGGGCGATCGCCGACTTCGCCACCCTCTGCGCGGGAGCGGCCGACGCCACGATCTACGCCACGCTGACCCCGGCCCAGGTGCAGTACATCCTGGAGGACTCCGAGTCGAAGGTCGTCTTCGTCTCGAACGCGGCCCAGGCGGCCAAGGTCGCGGAGGTGCGCGGGAAGCTTCCGAACCTCCAGCACGTCGTCCGCTTCGATGGCGCCCCCGTGCCGGGAACGACGTCCCTCGACGAGCTCCGGGCGAGGGGGAGAGAGGCCCTCGCCGCCGATCGTGACGCGGTGCGTCGCCGCGCCGGCGAGGTCACGAAGGACGACCTCGCGACGCTCATCTACACCTCGGGCACGACGGGCGACCCCAAGGGGGTCATGCTCACCCATGGCAACCTCGTCCACAACATCCTGGCCGCGGAGAAGGTCTTCCCCCAGGTGAACCACGAATGGACGGCGCTCAGCTTCCTGCCCCTCTGTCACAGCTTCGAGCGCACCGCCGGCCACAACTTCATGGTCTACACCGGGGTGACGATCGCCTACGCGGAGAGCGTCGAGAAGGTGCCGGAGAACATGCTGGAGGTGCGCCCGACCATCATGTGCTCGGTGCCGCGCCTCTACGAGAAGATGTACGCCCGGGTCAACGAGAAGGTCGCCTCCGATCCCCCGCTGCGGCAGAGGATCTTCCGCTGGGCGATCGGGGTGGGGCGGGAGACGTTCGCCCACACCGTGGCCGGCACGACGCCCGGGCCGCTCCTGCGGGCGAAGTTCGCCCTCGCCGACCGGCTCGTCTTCTCCAAGATCAAGGCCCGCACCGGGGGCCGCCTCCAGCTCTTCATCTCGGGGGGCGCCCCCCTCGCCCGCGAGATCGCCGAGTTCTTCGGCGCCGCCGGGATGCTCGTCTGCGAGGGCTACGGCCTCACCGAGACGAGCCCGGTCATCACCTGCAACCGCCCGGGCCACGTGAAGCCGGGCACGGTGGGCCTCCCCCTCGAGCACGTCGAGGTGAGGATCGCCGAGGACGGCGAGATCCTGACCCGCGGCCCCCACGTCATGAAGGGCTACTTCAGGAAGCCGGAGGCCACCGCGGAGGCGATCGACCGGGAGGGCTGGTTCCACACCGGCGACATCGGCTACGTGGACGGGGACGGCTTCCTCGTCATCACCGACCGCAAGAAGGACATCATCGTCACCTCCGGGGGCAAGAACATCGCCCCCCAGCCCGTGGAGAACCGGCTCAAGACGAACAAGTTCTTCGCCGAGGTGGTGATGATCGGCAACAAGCGCAACTTCGCGTCCGCCCTCGTGGTGCCGAACTTCGAGGCGCTCGAGGCATGGGCCAGGGAGCGCGGCCTCCCCACGGCCTCCCGCGACGAGCTCGTGCGGAGGCCCGAGGTGGTCGCGCACTACGCGGGCCTCGTCGACCAGATGACACAGGACCTCGCGCAGTTCGAGAAGATCAAGAAGGTCGCCCTCCTCACGAAGGAGTTCAGCCAGGAGTCGGGCGAGCTCACCCCCACTCTCAAGGTGAAGCGCCGCGTGGTCGAAGAGCGCTTCAAGGCGACGATCGACGCGATGTACGAGGGGTCCTGAGGCCGCCGCCTTGACCGACCGCCTCGCCCGCGTCCTCTACCTCGCGACGCTCGCGCTCCTCCCGTGGGGAGCCCTCGTGCCCTTCCCGTGGCTCCACGAGAACGCGCGGTGGACGGACGCGGTCTTCGCCCTCGCCGCCGCGGCGTGGGCGGCGTCGCTCCTCGCCGGGCGCCGCCTCCCCCGGCCCCGGGCCGTCCACGCCGGCCTCGCCCTCTACCTCGGCTGGGCCGCGCTCTCCCTGCTCGCCGCGACACCCCGCCCCGCGTCCGGAGCGGCCAAGCTCCTCGGCGTCGCCATGCTCGTGGCCCTCTTCGTGGTCACCTCCGACATGATGGGCCGCCCGGGGATGCCGGCCGCCGTCGGCCGCACCCTCGCCGTGACCGCGCTCCTCACCGCGGTCGCGGCCGCCGTCGGCGTCGCGCTGTCCTACCTCGGGAGGATCACCCCGCTCGTCGGCACCTGCGGCGACCTGCTCCCGGGCCCGCTCTCCCGGGCCCAGGCCGGCTTCTCCCACCCGAACCTCCTCGCGAGCTTCTGCGTCTTCGCCTCGGGCGCCCTCGCCCGCGAGGACGCCGGCCTCTCTCGCGGCCTCCGTCGCGTCGTGCAGGCCGCCCTCGCCACGACCGTCGTCCTCACCACCGCCCGCGCGATCCTGGCCTTCGTCCTCGCCGCCTCTCTCCGCCACGCGACCACCCCCGCCCGCCGCCACCGGGCCGCGGCGTTCGCGGCCGTCCTCGTCGCCGCCATGGTCGTCCTCACCGCGGTCAACGTGACCCTCTACCCGCTGCGGCCGTGGGACGCCCGGGTCCGGCCCGGCCCCTCGCCACGGCTGCAGGCAGCCGCCACGTCGCTCGAGACGTTCGCCGCCCATCCCGTCTTCGGCACCGGCCCCGGCACGTCGCCGGGCCGTGTGGGCGGCCGGCCCTTCGATGCCCACGTCACCCCGCTCAACGTCGCCGCGACCCTGGGGCTGCCCGCGCTCGCCGGCCTCGCGCTGGCGGTGGTGGCGCTGTGGCGCGGCCGGGCCCGACCCACCGACCTCGCCACCTGGGGGATGCTGGCCGGCCTCGGCCTCGACGGCCTCGGGCAGGACGTCGAGGACTTCCGCCACGTGTGGGTGGCCCTCGGCCTCGCCGACGCCTCGCCGCGCGAAGGGGAGGGCGCCTGATGCGGCTCCCCCGCGGCCTCCTGCTCCTCCTCGCCGCCCTCGCCGCCGCCTGCGGGGGGCGCGGGTGCGGGGGCACGGGCGGCCTGCCCCCGGGCGCCCTGCCCACCGTGAAGCGCGGCGACGGGCGCGAGTACCGCGTGCTCGACAAGGGGGCGTGGAAGGGCTACTACGACGGGCAGGGCCGGATTGCGATCGTCGAGTACGACAGCGACGGCGACGGCCGCGCGGACTACATCGCCCACTACGACGAACGGCGGCAGATCCGCCTCATCGAGGTCGACGAGGACCACGACGCGTGGGTGGACCGCTTCGAGCACTACGACGCGGCGGGGGTGCTCGAGAAGGTGGGCCGCTGGCGGAAGCAGAGGGGACGCGCCGACGAGTGGACCTACCGGGGCCCGGACGGCCGACCGGCCCGGATCGAGTACGACGACGACGGGGACGGAACGCCGGAACGGGCGGAGACGCTCCGGGACGGGACCGTCGTCCGCGTCGAGACCGACTCTGACCGGAACGGCCGCCCCGACCGGTGGCAGTCGTGGGACCGCGGCCGGCTCGTGGCCGAGGAGCTCGATACGGACGGCGACGGCCGGCCCGACCGGCGCCTCGTGTTCGGCCCCCGCTCCAGGCTCCTCCGGGTCGAGCGCCTCCCGCGATGAGGCCGCGAGGCGGCGGCGCCCGCCCGCTACGCCTCCTCATCCTCGTCCTTCTCGGGGCGGGGCCCCTCCTGGCCGGCGCCGTCCACGAGCCCGTCTTCGTCCCGCTGCTCGCCGGCTGTGCCGTGGCCGGCCTCGCCGCGCACGCCCGCGCCCGGCGGGCGAGAGGCGAGGGCGGCGAGGTGCCGCCGCTGCCGGGCCGGGCCCTCGTGGCCGGCCTCCTCGCCCTCGTCGTGCTCCAGCTCGTCCCCCTGCCGCCTCCCCTCCTGAGGCTCGTGAGCCCGGGCTCCTGGTCCTTCTACGGCGACTCGCTCCTCGTCCCGCTCGCCGCGTGGCGCCCGATCAGCGTGAGCCCGCCCGACACCCTCCGCGGCCTCGCGTTCCTCGCGGCCTTCGCCCTCCTCCACCTCGCCGTCTTCCGCGAGATGACCGAGGCCCCCTGGCGGCGCCGGCTCGTGCTGACCGTGGTCGGCGCGGGTCTCGCGATCACCGTGGTCGCGCTGCTTCAGGCCGTCTCGCCGGAGCCGCGGAAGATCTACGGCCTCTGGCGGCCGCGCTGGGACTGGGCGGTCTTCGGCCCCTACGTCAACCGCAACCACTTCGCCAGCTACCTCGTGATGGCGTCCCCCCTCGCGATCGGCCTCGTCCTCGAGTCGATCTCGTCCCTCCGGGCGGCGTGGGAGAGGCGGCGACGGGGTTGGCTGGCCCTGGGGGAGAGCGAGGGCACCGCGGTCGTGCGCGGGTCGGCGGTGGTGATGGTCCTCGTGGCCGGCCTCCTCGCCGCGGGCTCGCGGGGTGCCGTCTCGGCCTTCCTCGGGTCGGCGGTCCTCCTGCCCCTCGCCGCGCGGCGTCGGCGCGCGACCGCCCTCGCGGTGGTGGCGCTCGCCGGCCTCGGCGCCCTCTGGATCGGCTTCGGGGGTGTCGTCTCGGCGTTCGCGGCGCGCGGCATCAAGGGCAGCCGCCTCGATCTCTGGCTGGACATCCTGCCGATGGTCCCGCGCTTCCCGGTCCTCGGCGCGGGCTGGAACGCCTTCGCCACCGCGTACCCGTGGTACCGGACGCTCCCCGGACCCGACTGGATCGGGGAGGCCCACAACGACTACCTCCAGGCGCTCACCGACGGCGGCCTCGTGGGGGCCGGTCTCGTCCTCGGGCTCCTCGCCGTCGTCCTCCGGGAGGCCCTCGCGCGGGCCCGGACGTCGGCTCTCGACCTGGGCCTCCTCGGCGCGCTCGTCGGCCTCGCCCTGAACGCCCTCGTCGACTTCAGCTGGCAGATCCCGGCCCACGCCGCCACGTGGGCGTCCCTCGCCGCCCTCGCGACGCGTCCGCCCCACCCCGTTCAGCGGAGTGCTCCCGGCGGTGTGCGCGGGATCTCTTGATGCCGGGCGAGTGGCCCCATAGAATGCTCAGGTTCGACGCACCAACCGTCTTCCCCCCGGACGGGACAGCGAGGGTGTGATGGCCGACACGAAGGCGGCGTCGTTGACCGTGCTGGGGGGGCCGCTCGCCGGGACGCGCTGCGTCCTGCCGGAGAGCGGCAGCGTCACGGTCGGATCGGACGCCGGCTCGACGCTCTACCTCGACCTCGCGTCCGTGAGCCCCTTCCACGCGCGCATCGACGTCGAGGAGGGCCGCCTCACCGTCCACGGGACGGGCGTCGGGCCCGAGCTCCACGTCAACGACAACCCGGTCGACCCGGAAGGCACCGTCCTCCGGAACGGCGACATCCTCTGGCTGGGCTCGCCGGGCGACGACGACGTGGTCATGCTGCAGTGCGTCCTGCCCCGCCGCCCCGCCGCGGCGGCGGTCCCGGCCACCCGGCCCGCGGTCGCCCCCGCGACGCCCACGCCAGAGGTCGAGACGGTGGCCCTGTGGGCCGTGGGACAGGAGCCCCGGTCGCCGTCGCTGGCCGACGTGGTGGCGGAGAGCGTGGCCGAGGGGAAGGGCGACTTCGAGGCGACGGCGATCCTCTCCGAGGAGGCCACCCTCGCCGAGTCGGCACTCGTGGCGCCGCCGGAAGAGGAGAGCCTCGTCATGGCGGGGGCCGAGGCCCTCCCCCCCGTCGAGGAGGAGATGGTCTTCACCGGCGAGACGGCGGCCGAGGCGGAGCCCGCCCCCGTCGAGTTCATCCCGGAGGAGACGACCGGGATCGTGATGGAGGAGGGGGCCGTCGAGCGGGTCCCCGAGGCGACGGCCGAGCCGACGGCGCAAGAGCCGCCGCCGGCCATGGCCGAGGTGGTGTTCGACAGCGAGGCCCCGGTTCTCGGGGAAGGCGAGGCGGTCGTCGTCGAGGAAGCGGAGATCGTCGCCGAGCCGTCGCCGACAATGCTCATGGCCGAGCCACAGGAGTTCGTGGAGGCAGTGCTGCCGCCGCCGGCCCCGCCGGAGCCTGCGCCGGCCGCGCCGCCGCCGGCCGCCCCGCCGGCTCCGCCGCCTCTCGTGAGCAAGCCGGCCGCGCCCGCCGCGCCGCCCCGGCCTCGCGCCACGCAACCGGCCCGCCCCTCCGTGCGCCCGGGGCCGTCGGCGAGCCCGCATCCGCCTGTCGTTCGCCGCGAGCCCCGCCCGGCGCCGCCTTCCCGAGCCACCGCCGCGACCGAGCCGGCGACTGCGACCGCCGGGGCTCCGTCCTCGCCCGCGCGCCCGAATTGGCGAGCGGGGGCCGGCATCGTCGGCGTGCTGGCGATCGCCGGGCTGGGGTTCGTGGCCTGGCGCATGCTCGCCGCGCGACCCGCCCCGCCCAGCGCGCCGCCCGTCACCGTCGTTCAGGCGACACCGCCTCCCGCGACGCCCGTGCCGGAGACGGCGCCGACCCCCGACCTGGCCCCGACCCCCGTGCCCACCCCCGAGGCGGGCCCCACGCCCGCGCTCGCGGCGACTCCCACGCCGGCGGCCGTTCCGACGCCGACTCCGCGGGCGACGCCTCCACCCACGCCGGCGGCCGCCGCCCGGCCCACCCCCACGCCTCTCCCCGGCCCGGCCGGCCCGTCGCCCGAGGCCCTCCGCGCGCAGCAGGCGGCCCAGGTGCAGCAGCTCGTCGACCAGGCCGAGACGGCCCTCGGCGCGCGCCAGTACGACGCGGCCCTCGCGAGCCTCGACGGCGCGCTGCGCCTCGACCCCGGGAACGCGCGCGCGACGAGCCTGCGCGGCGACGCGACGCGCCGGCGCGACCTCGCGAAGAGGCGCTTCGTGGCCGGCCGGACCACCGTCGAGACCCAGAAGGCCCAGAAGTCCGACTCGCTGGCCGGCTTCGACACCGGCGACGCCGACCTCCGCAAGGCGCCCGACTTCTCGGGCCGGATCGAGTTCGAGATGAGCCCGGCCGCCGGCATCGAGCCGGCGGACCCGTGGACGCTCCGCGTCTACGTCGTCAACGACGGCAAGAAGCCCATCCGGGTCCAGGGGGTGACGCTCGCCACGAGCGTCAACGGCGCCGCGGGCGGAGGGCCCGTCCCCTCCCGCGCCCGGGAGATCGCCCCCCAGCAGCGCGTCCTCGTGGCGGAGACGACGGGCTCCTGGCGCGACGGCACGACGGCGTGGTCGACGGAAGCCACGGTCTCGGCCGGCAAGGGCGACAGCCTCAAGAGCACGATCGCTTGGCGGTAGCGACCGCCGGGCGGACTCAGCGGAAGGTCGTGATCGGGGGCGGCGGCGTCAAGGTGGGGAGCGGCGTCGGCGTCGGGATCGGCGAGGGATTGATGATCACCGGGGGCGGCGTCGCGCCTCCCCCTCCCGGGCCCACCACAATGCCGCCCACGATGCCGGCGGCGGCGGCGCCGCCCGCGATGACTGCCACCGCGCCCACCACGAGGCCCGACGCGGCGGCGGCGAAGCCCGCGGGGGCGAGGATCGAGACCCCGGTCGTGGCCGAGAAGATCGTGATGGCGCCCGGCGGACCGAAGGCGGCGATCTTGCGGTCGCCGCACTCCGACTTGTCCTGCACCACGAGGGCCTCGATCTCGCGGGTCTGGCTCTCCTCGAACTCGGTGGTCGTGGACTGGACGTAGTAGGTGATCGGGCTCGCCTCGACCCGCGGCCGCGGCAGCTTGCCGAAGTACCGGCCCTGGTCCTGGCTCATCTCGACGTAGAAGAACGCGTCGCCCGTGGCGCCCCTGAAGTACACCCGGGCCCGGGCGACGGAGGCGATCGGCTCGATGCCTGCGTCGAGGAGGGGAAACTCCCCGGCCACGAAGCAGGTCACCGGCTCGAACAGGATCTGCGCTCCGGTGCCCGAGGTCTCCGCCCAGACGGCCGGGGCCTGTCCCTCGGCGGGGGGCGCCTGTCCCTCCGCGGGGGGCGCCGCCGGCGGGGCCTGCCCTTCGGGCGCCGGCTCCTGGAGGACCGCCGAGGCCACCGCCACGAGAGCGACGTCCGCCGTCGCCACCTTGCCGTCGGCCACCGCCACGCGCACGGGCGCCTGGCCGACCGTGAGGCCGGCCTGGCTCTCGGTGGTCACCGCGTACTCGCCCGCCGGTGCTTCGGCGGTGAACGTCCCGTCGTCGCCCGAGGTGGCCCGCACCACGGCGCCCGACTGCAGCTCGATGAAGGCCACCGTCACGCCCGAGAGCGGGCGGCCCTCCATCCGGACGACGCCCTGGATCGTTCCCGTGGACGGCGCGGAGCCCAGGTCCCCGGCGGGCAGCGCGAGGAGGAGGGCGAGGAAAAGGGCGGCGGGGCGGCGCATGGCAGAAGACCGGCGCAAGCGTAGCGCCCCCGGGGCCTCGCGGTAAAGTCGTCCCTTCCTCACGCCCCCCTCCCTCAGGCCCCTCGAGGAGGCCGGGCGACCGGCCGGGGACCGGCCTTCCGCGGGCCCTCCGCCGTCCGCCTCGCGGACGCCCCCTCGGCATAGTAGCTCCGGTAGTACTCCCCGTAGTACTGGCCGTAGTAGTAGGAATTGCGCTCGAGGTTGACCCGGTTGAGCACGACGCCCGTCACCTTGCCCCCCACGCCCCGCACCTGGTCGATCGCCCGCATCACGGCCGGCTTCGTCGCCACCTCGGCGGCGAGGACGAGGATGACCCCCTCGACGAGCGAGCACAGCACCGGCGCGTCGGCCATGGCGAGGAGCGGCGGCGAGTCGATGAGGACCCAGTCGTAGTGGGCCCGGAGGGCGTCGAGGATCTGCTTCATCATCGGCGAGCCGAGCAGCTCCGCCGGGTTGGGGGGGAGGTACCCGCAGGCGAGCAGCTGCAGGCCGTTCACGCGCGTCGCCTGGATGGCCTGCGACGCCTGGGCCTTGCCCACGATGAGATCCGAGAGCCCGGGTGTCTTCTGGAGGCCGAAGTGCTGGTGGAGGGTGGGACGGCGGAGGTCCGCGTCCACGGCGAGCACCTTGGCCCCGTTGTGGGCCAGGGCGGAGGCGAGGTGGGCGAGCGTCGTCGTCTTCCCCTCGGCCGGAGTCGCGCTCGTGACGACGAGCACCCGGCCGGTCGTCTCCGCCGACGTGAAGATCAGGTTGGTCCGCAGCACGCGGTAGG